>Ga0134100_1001311_pt1 | contig 23596 bp, 16 predicted proteins | sample 11_taG_2_FD_94444 | JGI IMG/M metagenome (GOLD analysis project Ga0134100, IMG submission 94444) | Switchgrass degrading microbial communities from high solid loading bioreactors in New Hampshire, USA - 11_42_5_180_A3 metaG | ecosystem: Engineered > Bioreactor > Semi-continuous > Anaerobic >...
CCTGCCAACCGCGATCGGCGTGCTGAAGCCCGGAGACGACGAAGTCCGCCCGCTCGTCGGCACAGGCCTGACGGACTTCTCCCCGGCATGGTCGCCCGACGGTCGCTGGATTGCGTTCGCCTCTAACCGCAGTGGCGACTACGACCTGTGGGCCATGTCGCCCGACGGCGGCGCAGTTATGCAGATCACCCGCAGCGCCACGGTTGAGGTTCAGCCAAGATGGTCGCCAGACGGCGCATTCATCGTCTTCGCGTCCGACCGGCGCGCGGGCACCGACTTCGACCTGTACGTGCTGGACGCCCGGTGCCTCGACACCAACCCTGAGACCTGTGAGGACAGCGTGATCGCCCTGACGGATGGGCCTGACGACGCGCTCGACCCGGCGTGGGTACACTAGCCCTCCGGGAGGGACAACAAAGAGGCGGCTGGTACTGTCCAGCCGCCTCTTCTCTTTTCAGCTTTCTATGAGGATAAAGTCGCGCCTAGTAGCCAAGCTGGGCGCAGGTCGGCGGGGTTGCGCCTGCACGGTTGCCCAGCACCAGTGACCAGTAATGGCCGTAGGTGGTCCCGGCCTGCGCCACATGCGCCAGCCCGACCTCGGTAAAGGCCGCGTTGAGCATGTTGTCGCGATGGCCCGGCGAGTTCAGCCACTGCTGCACGGTCGCATCCGCGGTGCTGTTGCCAGCCGCGAGGTTCTCGCCGATGTAGGTCAGCGCGTAGCCCTGTGCCAGCACACGGTCCAGCACCGAGCTACCGTTCGAGCCGGTGTGGCTGAAGAAGTTGTGCGTCGCCATGTCCTGCGCATGAGCCGCAGCCGCCGCCTCAAGCTGAGGGTTCGGGGCAAGCGGATGCAGGCCGTTCTGGCAGCGCGTCTGGTTGATCAGCGCGTACACCTGCGCGGCATCGCTGGGCGGGGCTGCTGCCGCCGGGGCCGCCGCCTGAACTACATTGCCGTCCCCAACGGGCACGCTCGCCAGCGCACCGTTCACGGTCGCATACCAGGCCGCGATCCAGCCGCTCTGCCCGTTGTACTGCACCTGCAGCCAGTTGCCCGCCGCGTTACGCCCCACCACCGGGACGGTCACGCCTCTCGGGACGGTGCCAACTACCGGGTAGGAGGTACCGGGGCCGGAGCGCAGGCGCAGGTTCACGTGGGTGCGTGCTGAAACGCCCGCCTGAAGCGGTGCTTCCTCGGCGCTGACTGTCGCCAGCGGCAGGAGGAGGGTGAGGACCAAGATCAGCAGCGCAACACGCTGCAGCCGGGAGAGTTTGGGAATTGAAGTCATTAACGGTTCTTCTCTACTTACCGTCCTTACGTTGAAGCCAATATAAACGAGGGTCCAGGGGGGAGCAATAGGACTGTAGTAGTACCTTGGTATGAGGCAAACCCATCCGACATTCTGAGCAGGCTAGAGGATGCGGCAGGAGGATGGTTTTGGGGCCGGTGACTCGGAGCCGCGAAGTTTGTTCGCGGCGATGCATGACGGCACGTGCAATTTGGTGCCGCGAAGTTTGTTCGCGGCGCTGCACCGTAAGTCGCGGCGGTATCATTTGCGACATTGCACCACAGACACACCAAACCCCACCCCCATCGCATCTGCGATAGAGGTGGGGTCAGCAGGCAGCGATGAGTTCGCGCGGAGCTTACTGCTGCTCGCCCGCGAGCGCGGCAAGCTCCTCCTGCACAAGGCGCACCACCAGCGCGTCGAGGTCTTCCACACTGTAGCTGCCCTCCGGCACGTCGTACACCGTGCCCGGTTCGCCGGTGCTCTGCGGCACGTCCCGGTAGGTCAGGAAGATGAAGTTCCCCCCGGTGAACTGCGCCAACTGCCGGAAGACGTACTCCGCCACTTTCTGATCCGGGTCCGGCCCATCCAGACGCGAGCCGATCGGGAAGATCTTCACGCCCAGCTCGGCGGCCACCTTCATCTCCTCGGCATAATCGTAGTCCTGTGCATAGTCGAGGTGCGGCGGTGCATCGGCGACGAGGAAAACGAGGCTCACCGTATCCGCCACCCTCCAGTTGACATCCCACAGCGCGCGGTGCAGCGCCTCGTTCAGCGACTCAGGCGCATCGCCGCCGCCGCTCGCGGTGACCTCCATCAGCGCGCGCTGGAAGGCGTTCACATCGCCCGTGAAGTCCGAGACGCGCGTCACGTACACATCGCCCCGGTCGCGGTAGTGGACCAGCCCAAAGCGCACGTCGGGGCGGCTGGGCAGCGCCTCGATCTGCGCCGACATGCTGAGGATGTTCTCCTTCAACTCGTCGATCTCGTCCTCCATGCTGCCCGTCGCATCGATCAGGAACAGGATGTCAAGCTGCACGGGCGGGCGGCTGGGCGGCACATCGAGCGTCACCGGCCAGGTGGCGTCTGTTTGCTCACACGTCAGCCGGAACGATGTGCTCGCGCGGCCCTTCTGCACCGTCACCTCGAAGTCCTGCGCCCCGGCATGAGCGGGGTACGCCCGTGGGAAGAACAGCACCTGCCCGGTCGCGGTGGTGCGCAGCGTCGTGACAAGCTCCTGCCCGTCGCTCACACGCACTTCCGCGCCGAGCACGGGCAGCCCGTCGCGGGTCGTCACACGGATCGTGTGGCGCTCCGTGATATCCACGTCGTGCACTGTCAGCCCAAGCCGCTGGTGGAAGTTCGAGCGGTAGTCGAGGTAGGCGCGGAAGTTCTCATTATCGTCGATCTCGCCCGCCTGGAGCGGCGTAAACTGCTGGTCGGGCGGGGCGACGACGGCCTCCCCACCGGTCGGGAGCGCCAGATCCGCCGCGGCGACGCCATCCGCCGCGCCCCCACCGGCAGCCTCAAGGAGCACGTCCGGGGCTGCTTCCACCGTCCGGGCCTCGCGAGCGGGGGCCAGCGTAGCAAGCGGCAGCGCGGGCGCGCGCTCGTCCGCCACACCCGCCACTTCGAGTGCGGGCCGCTCCGCATCGGTGATGCGGTCGGCGGGAGCGGCAGCCCCCTCATTGACCACGACCTCGGCCTCGGGCTGCGGCTCAGCAGCCCTCTCCTCCGCTCGCCGCGGGGCACAGCCAACCAGCGCCGCCATCATCAGCAGAGCGATCAGAATGAATAATTGCTTTGCGATCCGCTTTGTGTTCATGACGTACATCTTCTCCTGTAATACGGGGGTCAGCGCGGTTGTCTCTCCGCCGTCACCAGTACAACGACAGGCCCGCCGCCGGAGTTCCCGGCAGCTTGCCACTGGTAAATCACGCCCGCACCCTCTACAATCTGCCGCGTGAGGAGAAGGCACCGTATTATTAGCAAAGGAACTGTCAACATGACCCATCGTTTGGATATACGCCGCGTTTCGCTCATCGCGGCGCTCGCCCTGATTCTTGCCGTACTGACTCTGCTCGGCTGCACGCCGGCTGCCCCAACCGCCGAGCCAACTGAAGCCGTCGCACCGACCGACGCCCCGACCGCGCCCGGCTCCGGCAGTGACTCCACCCCGGCTCCCGACGAAGGCGGGATCGAGTCCTCAACCAACACCTTCACGATTACGAACAACACGGGCGTCGAACTGTGCCGTGCTTACATCAACCTGGCCGGTACGACACGCCTCCCCAATCAGCTTAAGGACGATCAAACCGTGCCCTCAGGGACCAGCTTCACGTTCGAGAACGTGCGGGCGAACAAGTACGACATTCTGCTCTCGGACTGTGATGACCAGCCTGTCGCTAGCGCTCACGGCGTCTATCTGGGCATCGAGCCTCTCGAGTGGACTCTGGGGCAGCTCACCGACCTGACTTTCGAGAACAACTCCGACGGGGATGTGTGCGCGCTGCACATCTCGCCGGTATTTGCAACAAGCTGGGGGCCGAACCTGCTGACCGACGGCGCGACCATCAAGGCAGGGGACAGCATGGTGATCGAACAGCGCCCGACGGGCCTTTATGACATGCTGATCCGGCCCTGTGACGCCGAGGGCGGCGTTGAGGTCTTCGGATTTGAGATCGCCGAGGGCGCGGCGTACACCTTCGAGGGCAGTTAGCCTGTGCCCCACCCTGGCGAGCCGCTTATTGCGGCTCGCCAGCCCCCTGCTCCCTCCCCGCTAATTCCGAAATTTCTATGAATAATGCCCTTTTTTAATCGTGGCTTGTTGCACTTTTCCCCACGGGGACTAGAATGGGCAGCTATCTGTCGCTTCCCTTCCTATTCATTCCCTCACCTTGAGGAGGAGGATCACCTTATCATGGCGCGCCGCGTATCGTTACATAGAGGTAGAGTTAGCTTGCTGGTGGTACTCGTTGCGCTGGCATTGACATCGCTTGCGTGCGGTATCGGCGGCATGTTCGCCCCTGATCCCACACCCGAACCGACGGTTGAGCCAACCGCAGAGCCCACAGTCGAGCCGACTGACGAACCCACATCTGAGCCCACGCCCGAGCCCACCGAGGAGCCGACCCAGGCGTCTGCATCCGGTGGCGTCAAGGACGATGGGACACCCAGCACTGGCCCAACCGCCTCGCTGGAAATTATCAACAACTCATCCTTCACCGTGTGCTATCTGTTTGTCTCGCCATCGGAGGATACCGAGTGGGGTGGCGACCAGCTTGGCAGCGACGTCGTCGCTTCCGGCACGACCTTCACGCTGACGGACATTCCGGCTGGCACCTATGATCTACGCGCCGACGACTGCGAGGGCAACATCCTGAGCCAGGAGTTCGGCGTCGTCCTGGAGAGCGGATCGTACCCCTGGACGTTCAGCGACAGCGGCGTGACGTTCACCATTGTGAACAACAGCAGCGTTGACCTCTGCTGGGTCTACCTCTCGCCCAGTACTGACGACGAGTGGGGGCCGGACCAGCTTGGCAGCGAGATCCTGCACGCAGGCGAAAGCTGGGTCATTATGGGTCTTGAAGCGGGCATGTATGACCTGCGCATCGAGGCGTGCGGTGAGGGCGAGCTTGAGGATTACGGGCTCAACGTCTCCGGCGACTTTGAGTATACAGTTACTGACTAGCTCCAGCATCGCATAAAAGCGCCCCTGTCACACGGCTGGCAGGGGCGCTCTCCTCTGAATACGTTTTCCCCTCCGATTTTTGCTGACAATCCGGACCAAACATGGTATTATTTCAGCAGTTGTGAAACTGACCACGAAGGACCAGCGAGAGAGCGTCATGAGCACATCTGCGACCAGCCCGGCCTTTCGCCGGCTGAGCATGGCAACCGCCATCGCCGTTTATCTCTTGATTATTGTTGGCGGCGTGGTCCGCATTACGGGCTCGGGCCTGGGCTGCCCGGACTGGCCGCTGTGCTACGGACAGGTGATCCCCCCGCCGGATGTCACCGCGTTTATCGAGTTTGCGCACCGGGTCGTTGCTGCCGTGGGCGGGGCGCTGATGATCTGGCTGTTCGTTGCCGCGTGGCGCGGCTACCGTGACCGGCGGGAGATTTTCGGGCCGATTGCCGCCGCCGTCACGCTGCTTGTGGTGCAGGTGCCGCTCGGCGCGATCGTCGTCGCCACCGAGCTGGAGCCGCTGGCGGTGGCCTTCCATCTGGGCATGGCGATGCTGATCTTCGCCGGGGTGCTGCTGACAGCCGTCGCCGCCTTCCAGCCGGTGACCGGTGCGCCCGTCATTGAACGCGCACGCAGCTACACGCGGCTGCTCCTGGTGTCGCTCGGCGTAGTGTTCGCCCTGCTGCTCACCGGGGCACTTGTCGTCGGCACGAACTCGCAGCTTGCCTGCCCGGACTGGCCGCTCTGCCATAACGGGCTGCTGCCGCCGCCCAACTCCAGCCCGCAGATTGCCATCCAGTTGATCCACCGCTATACGGTGGTGGCGACCTCCGTGGTGCTGGCGGCGGTGGTGCTCACAACGATCCGCCGCGCGGAGCAGGAGAAGCTGCTCGTGCGCTGGGCAGCGGTGCTCGCGGGGCTGTTTGTGCTTCAGGTGATCATCGGCGGCGTGCAGGTGCTGCTCATCATCCCGATGCTGTGGCGCGGCCTGCACCTCGCGGCAGCGAGCGCCGTGTGGGGTGCGCTGGTGATCCTCGCCGGGATGACCGCGCTCGGCCAGAGCGCCCCTGCCCCGCACCCCGCGCCCTCCTCACCGGAGGGCATGATGGCCACCCCGGCAGGCCAGTAGCATATCACCACTGTGAATCAGCAAGGGCCGCGTTCGGAGCGCGGCCCTTGTTTATTTAACCGGGTTTCGCTTATGGCACCGGCGTTATCCGCGAACGGTGCTGTACACCTCGCCCGTTCATCAGACCATTCATTGAAATGATAAAAGAACCAGCGCGTTGCACGCCATTGCCACAATCAACACCAGCGCAAGCACCAGCACCCTGCTAGATACGACCGCCTTGAACCAGGAGAAACGATGTGAAGCCTTCATGACGACGACGTCGAGTATCAGCGCATACAAAATGAGCAGCACACCGCCAATCTGAGCCAGCAAATCGATATAGGGCATCCAGGATATCAGGCCCAGCAGGCTTGTGACCAGCATAACGGGAGCATAGTAACAGGCTCTGCCGTAAACAACCTGGTAGAACGTCCCCTCTCCACCCAGCTCCCGTGCAATGACAGTGGAGATAGCCCCGGTGATAATAAGCCCTATCACAGAAAGAACGGCAGCCAAAGGGATGCCGCACAGGAAAACGCCGAGCAAGCCTGTTGTGTCCAGTCCAAACACATACTGAAGGCCTGATACACCCAGCCTCGCGACCATTGCACCGTACTGGACGCCATAAACAAGTAGCGAAAGCAGGAATACCCAGAGGTAAGCCCGGGTAATACCCGCCTGCGGATCATCGATCAACTCCCGGTACGTGCGGGGATTGGGTCTGGTAAAAGCGTTGGTCCAGACTGTGTTCCATGCAAAGCTCTTTGCTGGTTCAACCGGCGGCTGAGAAAAGTGGAATGGCAAAGATTGATCTGACATCATGACCTCGTTGTTTAAGGCAACATCGCGAGGAAGCAGGTGTGAGCGTCATTTCGCTCATCGAGGGCGCTGGACTTGATTCAACGATGGCAAGGCCCGGCCCAATGCAGTCAAAAACTGCACTCATTGTACGCCAGGCTGGCGTCAGGCAGATTATCTTGACAGGGAAACTACGAAGTTTTCCCCATCACGCCGTGCCCCCTACCACCGCAGCGGCAGCAGCACCAGTTCGGCGAAGCCGAGCACGCCCAGCGCGAACGTCGAGAGCACGATCAGGCTCGACACGACCGCCCGCCACCACGCGAAGTCGTGCACCGCGCGGATCGCCATCACGAGCAGGGCGTACCCGTACAGGCTGACGAGCAGCCCGCCGATCACGTCAACGCCGGGGATGGCGTTGATAACGATCGACACAAGGCTCATGGGCAGTGCAAACGCCGAGACAGCGTACAGAAGCTGCTCGTACGAGCCCATCCCGCCGAGCAGCAGCGCGAAGATGTGGATCAGGCCGATGCCCGCTGCAAAGCCCACCACACCCGCCACCCCGCCCAGCACAGCAGAAAGCGGCAGGGCGAGCGGGGGAAAGCCCAGTTCCGGGCGGGTGACGATAGTCAGCAGGGCAATCAGCGCGCCGCCTGCGGCGAACGTCGCCGCCGCCCAGGTGAGCGCCCGCCGCGCTGATACGCCCGGTTCGGCAAGGAGTTCCTGAAACGTCTCGACGCCGGGCCGCGTCGTCGCCGCGAGCCACACCTCGGCCCACCCCCGGCCCGCCGGGGCTTCTCTCTCTGCTGGTTGGTCCGCCACGTGTCACCTCGGATGCTGTCGTTGAGCATGGTGCAGCCAAACAAAAGGGCTGTACGGTCGATACTGTACAGCCCTGAACCTGTTCTCGCCAGCGAACCGGCTAGACAAGCAGCCGGAGCGGATCTTCGAGGATAGCTTTGAAGGTCTGCATGAAGGCCGCTGCTTCCGCGCCGTCCGTCACGCGGTGGTCGGCGCTGAGGGTCGCCTTCATGCGCCAGCCGATGCCGAGCGTATCGTCTTCCTTCACAACGGGGACCTTCTGCGCCGTGCCCAGCGCGAGGATCGCCGCCGAGGGCGGGTTGATGATCGCGATGAAGTGATCCACGTCCCAGGGGCCGAGGTTCGAGACCGCGAACGTCTCGCCTTCGACGTCCTCCGGGCGGATCTTCCCCTCGCGCGCCCGCTGGATCATCTCGCGGTGCTGCACGGCCATCTCGCTGAGCATCGTCTTGTCAGCGTCCTTGCTGACCACGTTAATCAGCCCGCCTTCAACAGCAACCGCGATGCCGACGTTGATATGCCCGTAGCGCACGATGGTGTCGCCGTTATAGGCCGCGTTGAGATTCGGGAACTCGCGCAGGGTCAGCGCGGCAGCCTTGACAATAATGTCGTTGAGCGAGATCTTGATGTCGCGCTCGGCGAGCCGCTCGTTGAGCGCCTTCCGCAGGTTCATCACCTGGTCCATCGCGATCTCGGTTGTCACGTAGAAGTGCGGTACCTGCAGCTTGGCCTGTACCATCCGCTGCCCGATGCGGTCGCGCATACGCGGCGTCTCGATGACCGTGTCGTCCGGGCCGGGCTCCACCTGCATGTAGCCGACATCGGTCAGCGCGGGCGCGTAAGCCGGAGCGCGGCTGGGCTGCGGCTGCTCCGCCGGAGCACGCTCTGCAAACTCCTCGACATCGGCACGCACGATGCGCCCCTGCGGGCCGCTGCCCTGCACCTGCCGCAGGTCAACGTTCAGTTCCTCTGCGAGGCGGCGAGCAAGCGGGCTGGCGCGCACGCCGTCGGGCAGGCCCGCCTCGTCAGCACCCGCCTCGGTGCGTACTGCTGCCCTGCGCTGCCGGGTGTCCTCCGCGGGGAGCGGCTCCTTCGCCGGGGCGGTTTCCGCCGCGGCGGCAGGCGCTGCCGCCGGTTCGGGCTGGGCTTCTGCCTCAGCCGCTGCGCCCTCTACGCCGAGGTCGGCAAGGTTGTACTCCTCACCCGGCTCGCCGATAACCGCGATCGGCGCACCGATCGGCACCCAGTCGCCCTCCTTAACGAGGTGCTCCAGCAGCGTGCCCGATGTATAAGCCTCAACCTCGACCGTCGCCTTGTCCGACTCGATCTCGGCGACGACGTCGCCCTTCTGGATGCTGTCACCCGGCTGCTTTGTCCAACTGACAAGCTGGCCTTCACGCATGTCGAAGCCCAGCTTGGGCATGTTGATCAGCTCTGCCATGCGTCCTTAACCCCTTTCTCAGTCTGACCACCGCACTGCCAGCGCTGCACAACTGGCGTGAGTGTGCTGCCGGGGGCGGCGGCGGTGGTCGACCGGTCAAGGAGCCCCGCCCCCGGCGCGTGTGTCACTGGTTTACAGGATCTTCCGGACGGCCTCAATGACCTTTTCCGGGTTCGGCAGTGCGCTCTGCTCCAGATCGCGCGAGTACGGCAGCGGTACGTCCTCCGAGTTCACCCGCTGGATGGGCGCGTCCATCCAGTCGAAGCACTCGTTCTGCAGGCGAGCCGCCACCTCACCGGAGACGTTGTAGTACGGATGCGACTCCTCGACGATGACCGCGCGGTTCGTCTTCTTGAAGCTCTCGAACACCGGGTCGAGGTCGAGCGGGCGCAGCGAGCGCAGGTCGATTACCTCCGCGCTGATGCCGTCCTTCTCCAGCTCATCTGCCGCCTTGAGCGACACTTCCACCATCTTGCCGTAGCTGACGATGGTCACGTCCTCACCCGGGCGCTTCACGTCCGACTTGCCCAGCGGCAGCAGGTACTCCTCGACCGGGACCTCGCCCCGATTCTGGTAGAGCGTGCTGTGCTCGATGAACAGGACCGGGTTGTTGTTGCGGATGGCCGCCTTGAGCAGGCCCTTCGCGTCTGCCGGAGTGCTCGGCACGACGACGAACAGACCGGGGAAGTACGCGAAGATCGGCTCCGGCGAGTGCGAGTGGGTGGCGGCAAGCTGCCGGCCACCGCCCGTCGTCGTCCGCACCACGAGCGGCACGGTCATCTGGCCGCCGAACATGTAGCGGGCCTTGGCCGCCGAGTTGACGAGGGCATCCAGCGCGAGGAAGGCAAAGTTAATGGTCATGATCTCCGCGACGGGGCGCAGGCCGTTCATCGCAGCGCCGGTTGCCGCGCCGACAATCGCCATCTCGGAGATCGGCGTGTCGCGCACGCGGCGCGGGCCGAAGTGGTCGTAGAAGCCGCGCGTCACTGCATACGTACCGCCCCAGACGCCGACCTCTTCGCCCATAATAAAGACGGTCTCATCCCGCTCCATCTCCTCCCACAGCGCGGCGGAGATGGCCTCGCGGAAGGTCATCGTCTTGGTTTCACCCTGCATCGCCTCTTCCAAGGTTTTGACCCCGTTCTCAACCAATTTGAGGTTAGTCGGCATAGACATCGGTGTACAGCTCCTCCTGCGAAGGCCAATCGCTCTCACGTGCAAAGGTGACGGCCTCTTCAACTTCCTGTTCTGCCTCCTCACGCATCCGCGCGAGGTCGTCTTCGGTTGCAAGGTTCTCATTCAACAGGTACTGGCCCCAGCGCTGGATCGGGTCCTCAAGCTGCTTGGCCTGCACCTCCTGCGCCTGGCGGTAGCGCTCCGGGTCGCCCATCGAGTGGCCGCGATAGCGGTAGGTGATGGCCTCGATGAAGTACGAGCCGTTGCCGCTGCGGGCGTAATCGATGGCCTCGGTGAAGATATCCATCAGCGCCAGCAGGTCCATCCCGTCAACCTGGATGCAGCAGGGCATGCCGTAGGCTTCGGCTTTCTTGGCAAGGTCCGCGACCGCCGAGGCGCGGGTCACCGCCGTCCCCATGCCGTACTGGTTGTTCTCAACGACCCACACGACCGGCAGGTCCCACACGGCGGCCATATTGAGCGCCTCGTGGAAGTAGCCGATGTTCGTCGCGCCGTCGCCCATGAGCGCCATGGTCACGCGGTCCTCGCCCCGATACTGGTCGGCAAGCGCTAGGCCGGCGGCCAGCGGCAGGTGCTGGCCGACAATCGCCCAGCCGCCCCACATGCGCTTGCTGACGTCGGCCAGGTGCATCGAGCCGCCCTTGCCCTTGCTGCTGCCCGTAATCTTGCCGAACATCTCCGCCATCACCAGCTTGGGCGGGATGCCGCGTGCAATCGCGATACCGTGGTCGCGGTATGCAGTGATAATGTTATCATCCTCGCGGAGCGCGTAATTCGCCGCGACAGCAATTGCTTCCTGCCCGATGTACAGATGCAGGAAGCCGCCAATATCGCCCGCTGCATATAATTCTGCGGACTTCTCTTCAAATCGCCGGATCAATGCCATGGTCCGGTAGGCATCTATTTTCTGTTGGTCAGTTAGTGACATAACCTCTTCTCCAGAACTGCTCGGATACGGGTGGGGACCAAACCAATTAATTGTAGCAAATTCACGCCATGAATTTCACCATTTTTTGTCCGATTTACGGCTGGTCAACCCATCTGCGTGAATCATTAGTATTATTTATTAATTGTGACACAAAAAAGCTACTCCGTGTACAGGAGTAGCGTGAAGAAGCTGTAATTTACTATCAAAAGCTATATTGAACCTGCCCATGCCTGTTACGGCAGGTTCACCTCGCAGAAGCCCGCGCCCGCCTGGCACGTCGCCAGCGTTGTGCCGCCCTGCTCAACCGTGAACTCGCCCTCCAGCCAGAGGCGCTCCGCCGGGCTGATGTAGATCACCGAACTGCGGCTGATGCAATCCTCCGGGCGGCCAGGGTCGCCGTAGCCAAAGCCCCACACGTGCAGACAGTGCCGGTCGGGGAAGGCGTTGAGCGGCGCGCCGAGCCATTCCGTCTGCCAGCGGGTCACGGGGAAGGTCTGCCCGCCGCGTCTCAGCACCAGCCGGCTGATGTCCAGCCGCCCGCCCGACACGTTGAGCAGCGCCAGCGAGGTGTTGTCATACAGCAGCAGCACATCGCGGCGGGCGTCGGGCGTGGGCGTTGGGAGCGGAGTGGGCGTCCGCGTTGGTGTGGAAGGAACCCCCGGCACGGGCGTCGCGGTGTCCGATGGGGCCGTCCCAGCAGGCACGGGCGCGGTGGGCGCTGCAGCGACACTCGGGAACCACAGCCCGCCCCGGCCCTCAACCACCCTGACAATCAGCTCGCGTAGCCCGTCCGAGAGCGCTACAAAAATCGGTGGGACGGTCCCGTCGGGCGGCGTGATAGCCAGCGTCCACGGGAGCCAGCCCTCCAGCGCAGACGGCCCGGCCTCAGAGCTGACAAGCTGCACGCGCGTCACCGCCTGCATCCAGTCGCCGGTCGCTGCCCAGCGGTAGCGCTCCGATGTCAGGTACACCTGCCGCGTCTCAACGTCCATCAGCGCGGGCAGCACGCCGGGCCTCGACCCAACGACAATGATATACAGGTTGCCGCCCCCGGCGACGGGCACCACTGCCGCGCCGACCTCGCGGAAGGCGTCGCTCAGCGAGATGTTACGGTGGACCTCCGAGCCCTTCCACCAGTTGATCGCGTCCTGCGCGGTGCGGGCTACCGCGGCGACCTCGCCGACGGCCACCTGCTGCTCGGTGCGATAGTGCGGCCAGCCGTAGCGTAGCGCGCGACCCTTTTCCTCAAGGCCCTCGGCGTCGAGGTGGATCGTCACGCCGTAGGGGATGGTCGGCAGCGATGCGACGTACCGAGCCTGATCCTGCGCCATCTCGACCAGTGTATCGTTCAAGCGCAGCGGCCAGCGCTGCTCGCTCATGCGCCACGCGTTGAACTGCGCGACAAGCTCCAGCACAGCAGGGTCGTAGCGCGCGTCGGGCGGAACCTCCGTCGGCGTTGGCGTCGGCGACGCTGTTGGGGTGGGTGTGGCGCTCGGCGTAGGGCTGGGCGGCGTCTCCCGCGTGGGGCTGGCGGTCGGCGACGGTGATACGACCGCCGCCGCACGAGTAGCGGTCATCGGCGGGCGTGAGGTGACCTCGGCTGAACGTACGTCTTCAGTGGATGTGGGCGGCAGTGTGGGCTGTCCTGTCGAAGTAGCATCAGGGCGCGGCGGGCTGGTGCATGCAGCCAGCAGACAGGCGACAGCCAGAACCATCCCGAATATACGTGTGCCTCGCATGATGTCTCCCCGGCTGGCTGCCCAAACATCATGGATAAGGTCTGATTTATTATAATTATACGTCAACGCTACATACAAACGGAGGATCTAAAAGCCGCCCTGCAATGGGCGGCTATAGTATCACGATCCTGCCCGACTGGTTATTCAGCCGCCTACTCGCCGTCCGGCACCGACACCCAGCCAACCGCCAGCGTATGCGGGCCGGCATGTACGCCAATCGACGGGCCAACATCGGAAAACAGGAAGACCTCGGGGGAAAGCTCGGCGCACAGCAGGTCAGCAAGCTCCCGCGCCTCGTCCTCACAGAGCGCGTGCGCCACGCCAAGCCGCACGCCCGGCTTGCCCTTCGCGCCCTCCAGCGCCATATCGCGCAGCATGGCGATGGCGCGCTTGCGGGTGCGAGCCTTGGCGTAGCTCTCGACCGTGCCATCCACCAGCGTGAGGATCGGCTTGATATCGAGCAGCGAGCCGACAAGGTGCGACGCCCGCCCGATGCGTCCGCCCTTGGCGAGATATTCCAGCGTGCCGACGACGAAGTAGACCTGCATATTGTCTCGCATAAAGGCCAGCCGCTTGAGCACGTCGTCCGCCGTTGCGCCCTGCTCGACCATACGCGCCGCTTCCAGCACCGCCAGCCCCAGCCCAAGCGAGACGGAGCGCGTGTCGAAGATGCGGATATCCGCCTGCGGGTACTTCTCCTTGATCTGTGCTGCCGCCGGGCGCGCCGAGCGGATCGTGCCGCTGACCTCGGCGCTGGGGTGGATGCACAGCACCGTAGCGTCCGGGTGCTCGCTCAGGATTTCCTCGAACACCACCAGAAAGTCGCCAACGGAGGGCGCGCTCGTCTTGGGCAGCTCGGACGCCGCCGCCTGGCGCCGGTAAAACTCCTCGGTGCCGATATCGAACACGTCGCGCACCGCTTCATCGCCAAAATGGACATACTGCGGCACCATCGGAATACCGTACTTCTCCAGTTCTTCCGGTGGGAGTCCCGCTGTCGTGTCGGTGATGATCTTGATCATAAGTTCCACTTTCCTTTAGTCACATGGCTGCGGCACATACCAGGAGATGCCAAGCGCGCCCGGCCCGGTGAAAGCCGCCAGCGCCGCCCCGACCTCGGTCACCATCAGCACGTCGAGGTCCAGCGCCGCCCGCAGTTCAGCGGCCATCTGCGAGGCGGCGGCGTCGTGTACCGCATAGGCAATAGCCATACGGATACCGCGCGCGTTCTCGCCGGCGCGAAGCGCGAGTTTGCACAGCGCATCGAACGCCTGCCGCTGCGTCCGAAACCGGGCATAGGCCTCCAGCACGCCATCACGGACGGTCAGCACCGGCTTGATGTTAAGCAGCGAGCCGATCAGGTGTGCCGCCCGTCCGATCCGCCCGCCTTTGTGCAGGTAGTCGAGCGTGTCCAGCACGAAATAGGTCTTCACCCGGTCGCGCATGTCCCGCATGCGGGCAAGCACGTTCTCAACCGCCTCGCCGACCTGCGCCATCACGGCGGCCTCGCGCACCATCAGCGCCTGCCCGATGGCGAGGTTGCGCGTGTCGAACACGTGCAGCACGGCTTTTGGGAACGACTCCTTCACGCGCTCGGCGGCTTGCTGAGCCGACTGTACGGTGCCGCTGCCCGCGCCGGTGATATGCAGTGAGAGGATCGTCGCCTCCGGGTCGTCCGCGAGGATGCGGCGATAGGCCGCCTCGATGTCGCGGGGCGCGGGCTGGCTCGTCTTGGGAAAGACCTCCCCCTGCTTCAGCCGCTCGATCATCTCACCTGTGCTGATAGCCGTTTCCGGCATCTGCTCGTCGCCAAAAATAATGTATGCAGGAACAAGGGTAATGTTGAACCTGTCGACGACCTCCTGCGGCAGGTTGACGTTCGCGTCGGTGACGATCCTGATCATTGCCTTCCCTCGGACATGGCCTGGCATCCGCCGGTATCCGGCGACCCGTCAGGCGTGGAAACGGGTTCGAGAACCTGCCGCAATCCTTAGTTCCCGGTCACACAGCCGTCCGTAAGCTATAACACGCCGCGTATCGATCCGTAGCGCCCAAGTGACGGAAAACACAACCAACTGGCTGCCCGACTCGACAGAGCGGAGATAGCTCGCCCGGCTTGCCACCACTCGCAAACGCGACTAGGATCAGCAGCAGGGGTCAGAACTGCGGACGAACGTTGAACAACGATTGTACTCGAAAAAAGGAGAAAGAAGAATCATGCAGCTTGATAACAGCGCCCTTCTGAAAGCGACAGGGGTCGGGGCGGCAGTGGTGCTGGTGCTGACACTGCTGAGCCAGATTCCGCTGCTCGGGTTGGTCTTCTGCTGTGTGCTCTGGCTGGGCTATGTCGGCATCGGCGCGCTGTACGGCGTCTTCGCCCGTCGCGGGGGCGCGATGTTCAGCGCCGGGCCCCTTGCGCTTGGCGGGGCTATCGCTGCCGGTTTGAGCGGCATCGTGCAGGGCATTATCAGCTCGATCATCTCGCTGGCATTCACCTCCGAGGCGGCGGTGGCCGAGGCTCTCGCGCAGCTTGAGGCGCAGGGGATGGAGGTCCCGCCGGAGATGCTTGAGCTGTACACCGGCACCGGCTTCGGCGTTGCCAGCGCGCTCTTCGCCATCTGCTTCTCCTTCTTCATTGCGGCGATCCTGGGCGCCATCGGTGGCGCGATCTACGGGGCGACGCAGCGCGGCGCGGCGGCACCGCCGTCTTATACACCGCCCGCATCCCCGCCGCCCACGCCGGGGACCGGGCCGCGCGTGTACGACGCGCCCGATACCGGGCCGGATACCGCGCCCGACACCACGCCCGACGACGATCCGTGGCAGTAAACCGGCCACATTGAAAATACGAGCCCCCGCCAGAGTGCGGGGGCTCAATACTGATCGGCAGCGGAGCGAAAACCGCCCTACTCTGCCTCGATGATGCGGTAGTCCGTCTCAATCGGCACGACCTGACTGAGCAGCGCTGCCACCGGGCAGTACTTGGTCATCGATAGCTCGATGGAGCGCTCAACCGCTTTCGGGTCGATGTTGCGCCCGGTGATGGTGTACGTCACCCAGATATGCGTGAACACACGCGGGTGGTTCTCCGCGCGATCCGCCTTCACACTGACCTCGAAGCCGGTCACTTCCTGGCGCTTCTTGCGCAGAATGCTGATCACGTCCATGCCGGTGCACCCGGCAAGGCTGACGAGCATCAGCGACTGCGGGCGAGCGCCAAGCCCTGCCCCACCCACCTCAGGCTTGCTGTCGAGGTGGATGATGCCCCCCTCGTCGGGCGGGTACGCCGTCCCCTCGAAATGCATCCCTTCCTTCAGGACGACGCGAACTTCTTGCTGGTCACTCATGTCTTGCACTCTCTTTCTGGCAATCAGATGATTACAACAGAAGACCTAGTCTGCGGCATCGGTCATCGCCGACACCGCTCGTGCTCGCAGAACCCGTGTGTAGAGCAGCAGGCCCACAGCCGCGCCGCTCGTATCGACAAACAGGTCGAACAGGCTTGGCAGCAGGCGGATACGCCCGCGCAGTAGCGATTGCAGCACCTCCTGCCCCACGCCCAGCAGCAGCGCCGTGATCAGCAGCACCAGCAGGGCGCCCGCGTCGAAGCGCTGCCCCGGCCTGTCGCCTGCCCACGCCAGCAGAACACCCGTTATGGCGTAGGTCGTCGCATACGATGATGTTGCGCGCCTCCAGCAGTTCCGGCGGTACGGGCAGGATGTTGTTTGTGGCGGTTATCGCTGTCACAACGTACACAGCGATCAGCCACAGGTAGACGAGTAGATATCGGATCATAGGGTTGTGTGGCCTGGTCGAAGGATGCCTGCATGATTATACCGCCTCGCCGCGTGCACGTCGCCTGCCCGACCTGCTATTCTTTAGATGCACGGTTTGCTGATTTGTCCCACCACTGGGCCAAAATTTTGCACCTTATAATAATTGTATGAGCAGGCGTAGGCGCGGTTGCTTGATTGTTTGTCGGGCCGATCTATGCTAGACTTTGTGCGATTTATTGACATTTGCCTTCCAGGTACGCCAGCAGGTCCAATGCACGGATTTGCTCAGCCCCAATGATCGCCCGTTCCGCACATGGGTGCGGGCCGTCACCTGATAGCGGCTGCGGGCCAACCGGGCCGGCCTGCGGCACAGCGGCGATAACAACACAAAACGCAGGCTGAAGACATGAACGCGAGTCCTGAACTCAGCACGACGCTGCGCGCCCCTCTTCGCCAACGTCTGCCGTCCGAGGTGACCCGCGCGCAGCAGCGCGCGGCTGTCGTGCTGTATCTGGTCGTGGCGCTGATCATCGTGCTGGTCGGCGTGCGACCGGCCCCACACCTCATGCTGTCGTTCGTATACATGCTGCTCGTGCATGCCGTGTCGGTCCTGTTCAGTGTACGGCTGCCCGGGGGCATTTATACCGGCTTGATCAGCACCAGCCTCGCGGGGGCGGCGCTCACGCTGGGGTACCGGCAGGCGCTGTTCGTCGCCCCGCTGACCGCGCTCATTGCCATCCCGCTCGTCCTCATACTGACCGCACTCGTCCGCAGCCTGCATCACTACCGCCCGCGAGGCGTATTCGAGACGCTATGGCAGAGCGCCGCGATGACGCTCGCACTGCTGCCGTCGGGCTGGCTCTACGGGCAGTTCGGCACACAGCCGCTCGGCTGGCCGATAGACGGCCCCGCCTACCTCGCCGCGCTCAGTTTCGTGGTGCTGTATTTCAGCTTCGTTGCCGCTCTTGAGACCGGCTGGCTCTTACTTGGAGACATCGATCCGCGCCGCTACTGGGGCGCATACGGCAAAAGCTTCGTGATGAACGGGCTGATCGCCGCGCTGCTCCTCGCCCCGGCCCTGGCGATCAGCACCCGCGCGGCGCTCATCCATCCGCTGCCGGCGCTCATCCCATACACCCTGCTCGCCCTGTGGCTGGGCCTCGTTACGCGCACGCAGCTCAGGCTGTCCGACCGGCTGGCCGACCTGCGGGTGCTGAGCAGCATCGGCCAGGCGTTGAACGCCAACCTGGAGCTTGACGACCTGCTCCAGGCCATGTACCGGGAGATCAACCAGCTTCTTGACGCGTCGAACTTCTACCTCGCGCTGACCAGCGACCCGGAGGGGCCGTTACATTTCGCGCTGGTCTACGAGGAAGGCAAGGCGCGCAGACCGTTCACGCGGGCGCCCGGCAACGGGCTTACCGACTACGTGGTCCGTACCTGCCGTCCGCTCCTGCTGAACGACGTAGAGCAGGAGGCGCCGCGTCTTGGCATCAGGCCATCCATGCCGACGGTCAGGAGCTACGCGGGCGTGCCCATCATCGCCGAGGGTGACGTGATCGGCGTGATGGCGGTGCGCAACTTCGATCGCGTCTATGCCTACACGCCGGACGAGCTTCGCCTGCTGGAGACGATCGCCGCCTCCGCCGCCATCGCCCTGCAAAACGCCCGCCTCTACGAGGACAGCCGCCGGCGTGCCAACGAGCTTCGCTCGCTGAACAAGGTCGCCGCGCTGCTCAGCACCAGCCTCGACCTCGACACGGTGCTGGAAACCGTCTGCCGCGTCGTGGTGGACATGATGCAGTGCCAGAAGGCCGCTGTATTCCTCGTTGAGGACGACGGGAAGTTCCGCCTCGCCAGCCACATCGGGCTGAGCGCGCGCTACCGGGAGCAGTCGTCGGGGCTGGCCATCTGGAAGGACGAGCGGGCGGTGGCGATGCAGACCGGCGAACTCACCGTCATCGAGGACGTACTCGCCGACGAGCGATTCCGCAAGCACTGGCAGCTTCTGCACGCCGAGGGCATCCGCGCGGTCGCTGAGGCCCCGCTGCGCACCGGCGACGACATCATCGGCGCGCTGACGGTGTATTACGACACGCCGCGCTCGTTCGAGGAGACGCAGCTCGAACTGCTGAACACGCTCGCCGGGCAGGTGTCGATGGCGGTCAACAACGCGCACCTGTTCGCCGCCACCAACGCCCGCCGCCGCGAGCTTGAGACGCTGTATGAGGCGGGGCGCGCCATCAACGAGTCGCTCTCGCTGCCCGCCGTGCTGCGCGCCGTCGCCAAGAGCATGATCCACGTGCTGGACGTGGAAACCGTCGCCGTGCTGCTCGCAGCCGAGCGCGGCGACATGCTGCACGGCGAGTTGTGGATGGAAGTCTCGGGGCGGCACACGACCGAGCGCCCGGTTGACAACATCCATCTGAGCGCTTCGGCCTTCTCCCAACTGCCGGAGTGGCCCGCCCACCCCGAGTATATCCGCCTGGAGCGCAACGCCAGCGGCCTTCCCGACGAGTTCGCAGACCTGACGGACGGGCTTGGCCTGCTGACCGGGGTGGCTCTGCCGCTCGTCATGCACGGCGAACTGTTCGGCATGATCGTGGTCGGCTGCCGCAGCCGCGCCACGTCCCCCAGCGCCGATACGCTGCGGCTGGCCCGCGCCCTCGCCGACCATGCGGCGGTCGCCATCCAGAACGCGCGGCTGTTCCGGCTGACGGACGTGGCGCTGACCCGCCGCGTGGACGAACTCGCTGCCCTTGAGGCCATCTCGCAGCGCATGACGCGCCGCCTCGACCTCAACACGGTGATCGAGCAGGTGGTTTCGGCGGCGGCGCTTGCCACCGGCGCGCAGATCAGCGAACTGCTCCTGCTCGACGAAAGCGGCGAAACGCTGGAGATCGCGGTGCGCCAGGGGCCGGAACATACCGAGAGGCCGGAGCCCTGGCCCGCCCATCAGGGTGTGACCGGGCGCGCGCTGATGACCGGGCAGACCGTGCTCGTGCCGGACGTCTCCGTCGACCCGGACTACATCGCAACGAGCGAGCAGGTGCGCTCCGAGCTTGCCGTGCCCATCGTGCTCGACAACCGCCGCCTCGGCGTGCTCAACCTGGAGAGCTACGAACTCAATGCCTTCGACCAGGAGCAGGCACGCTTTATCAGCAACCTCGCGGAGCACGCTGCCGTCGCCATCCAGAACGCGCAGCTTTTCCAGGCCGTGCAGCAGCGCGCCGAGGAGTTCCAGACGCTGCGCTCGCTGGCGGTCGATATGCTGTCGTCCACGAACCTGCGCCATACGCTGCGGGTAATCGCCCGCGCCGCGCTGGAACGCGCCCATGCGCAGGACGTGCACATCTACCTGTATGACCAGGAGTCGCGCAAGCTGCGCTTCGGTACGAGCCTGTGGGCCGACGGGCGGCTTGATATAGAGTTTGCGCCGCCGCGCGTTGACGGCATCACGGCGACCGTCGCCCGCACCGGCGAGCCGCTCGTCATCACTAAGCCCGAAGAGCATCCGCTGCTCATGGATGTCATCAAAGAGCCGGGCTGGGGGCACGTCGGTGCGATGGTGAGCATGCCGCTCAAACGCGGTGACGAGGTGCTCGGTGTCTTCAACATTGCCTTTGACGACCGGGCGCATGTCACGCAGGACATCCTGCACTTCCTCGACCTGCTGGCCTCGCAGGCCGCCGTCGCCATCGCCAACGCCCGCCTCGCCGAGGAGACGCGCACCGGGCGCGACCGTCTCCAGGCCATCCTGAACAGCATCCACGACGGCATCCTGATGTTCGACATGGATGGGCGGCTCGTGCTGGCGAACCCGCGCATGGAGCAGCTTGTCGGCGTCAAGGTCGGTGACTACCTCGGGGAACACTTCACGACCATCGTCCGGCGGCTGCGCCGCGTCTTCGGTGAGGATTCAGCTTTTGACCCGAAGGACGCGATCCAGATGGCGCGCCGGTTCGAGGAGGACCCGACCAGCGTGAGCCGCCGCACCTACAAATTCAACACGCCCACACTCCGCGTGATCGACGAGACGACGCTTCCGATCGTCAGCCACGATGCCGAGGTGATCGGACGCCTGTTCATCCTGCGCGACGTCACCCACGAGTACGAGATGGAGACGTACCGGCAGGAGATGTCGAACATGCTCGTCCACGACCTGCGTAGCCCGCTTGCCGGTGTGATCACCGGGCTGCACATGGCGCTCGACGAGGCAAGCTACCTGGAGCCGAGCATCCACCGCGACACGATCGAGGCAAGCGTCCAGGTGGCGCTCACCAGCGCCAACACGCTGCTGCGGCTCGTCGAGCAGATCCTCGACGTGAACAAGCTCGAAGCGGGCGAGATGTCACTCATGATGGACGCCGTGAGCCTCAAGGGGCTTGCGGAGCAGGCCTGCAGCGTGCTGGCGGGCACCGCCGCCGAGGCAGAAATTGATATCCAGATCAACGCGCCCGACGACCTGCCCCCCGTTTTCGCCGATGAGGATAAAATCAAGCGGGTCTTCCTCAACCTGCTGGATAACGCCCTGCGCTATACGCCCTCCGGCGGCCAGGTGCGCATCCACATCCGGGAGGAGAACGGTGAGCAGGTGGTGAGCATCGTGGACACGGGCAAGGGCATCCCGCCTGAGCTGCATGAGCGGGTGTTTGAACGCTTCTTCCAGGGCGATACGAGAGAGCGTCAGCGCGGCGCAAAAGGCTCCGGGCTGGGCCTGACGTTCTGCAAGCTCGCAGTCGAGGCGCATGGCGGACGCATCTGGGTCACCAACGGGCCGGAAGGCGGCGCGGCGTTCTACTTTACGCTGCCCTCCATCGAGGAGTAAGCAGCCCACTCCCCGGCCCCAACCATCCTTATTAGCTAGAAACGGCAGGACATGACGACTCTGAACCGAGTTGACATTACCCGCTGGGCGCTGGGCGTGGCGGCGCTGATCGTCGCGCTGCTGCACCTGCCCGCCTTTGGAGACTGGCCGCCGCTCGGCTGGCTGGTCGTCGGAGTCGTCACGGTACTTACCGCAGTGATACAGGCGCTCGGTATCAACACCGGCCCGCTCGGCAAAGTGTCCTTCCTGCCGACTGCCGCGTTGATGGCATACTTCGTGCTGGGCCTGGAGCCCGCCATGATCGCGAGCAGTGTCGGCCTGCTGTGCTGGAGCGCGATGCACATGCTGCGCCGCCGGGCGGATTGGGCGCACCGCCTCCGGCCCCTGTGGGGAACCGCCGGTGCGGGCTGGCTGGCGCTCGCACAGAACGTGCTCGGGCTGCTCGCGGGCGACTTCGCCTACCGCATTCTCGGCACTGCGCCGCCGCTCTATACCGTAACCGACCTCCGCAACACGCTGCCGATTATCGCGGCGGTTACGTTCTACCTGCTGGCTCACAATCTGCTGCTCGTGCTCGACGTGGCCCTGCGGGGCGTCAGCCTGCGCGCCATGCACGCGCAGTACAACGTGATGATCCCCGCGATGCACATCCTGCCCGTAGGGCTTGCGCCGTTTGCCGCCATCGCCAGCGCGCTGATGGGCCACCCCGCGTTTTTCATTTTCGCGGGCATCCTGGTGACGCTGGGGGTCGTCATCAAGCGCCTCGTCAAAACCCAGGACTCGCTGCAGCAGCAGATCGAGCAGTTCGCGCAGCTGGCCTCTATCAGCCAGACACTGCGCAGCAACCTCGACATCGACACGTTGCTGCTCAACGCCTACCTGCAGATCGCCGCGCTGCTCAACCTTAAGAACGTGCTCATTGTGCTGCGGGAGAGCAACCGCGAGGCAAGCTGGCGTGTGCGGTTCGTCAGCCTGAACGGGCACCGCCTGAACAACCCGGACGACTACCCGCTTGACGACTTCACGCGGCGGGTACTGCACGAGCAAAAACCGCTCTACGCCGAGCCTGTCGCCGAGACTGCCGCCCGGCTCGGCCTGACCGCGCCGCAGGCCCGCGCGTGGCTGGGGCTGCCGCTCCTCGCCGCGGGCCGCGTCATCGGCTGCATCGTCGTCTGGCTCGACGAGGACCAGCAGCCGGGGCGGCAGATCAGCGAGAGCGACCGCGACCTGCTCGGTGCGATTGCCGTGCAGACGGAAATGGCGCTCCAGAACGCGCTGCTCTACCAGGAGGCGCAGCAGCACGCCGCACAACTGGCGCGCGTCAACGAGATCAGCGCCATGCTGAACAGCTCGCTCAACCCCGAAGAAGTGCTCAAGATGGTGGTGTCGTCTGCCATTGAGGTGGCGGGCTGTGACCGCGCCGCGATCTACCTGCGCCAGGGCGCTGATGGGCTGGTGCTTACTGAGGCGCAGGGCTTCCCGGCGGACCTCACGGGCAAGGCGCAGGCCGAACTGCTACCCCTCACTCCGGAGCAGCGCTGCGCGGTGCTGGATAACGGCGAGACGGTGCTCGTCTCAGACCTGGAGCAGGAGCAGGACAACCTCGGCACGGGTGCGCTGCGCCTTGCAGGCGAGGGGGGCTTCTCCGCCTTTGCCTGCCTGCCGCTCACCACGCCGAACGGGCGCATCGGCCTGCTGACGGTGTTCTACGACCAGCCGCACACCTTTGCCGGGAGCGAACTGGAACTGCTGGAGACGTTCGCCAACCAGGCGGCGCTGGCCGTGACCAACGCGCAGGACTACCAGCAGATCGACGCACAGCTGACCCGCCGCTCCAGCCAGATCGCGCGGGTGGCCGACCTCGGCGAGTGGCTCAACGCCACGCTCGATCTCGGCACGATCTGCCGGCTGGTGCTGGATGCCGCGCTGGAGGGCTGCGGCGTACCCGCCGGGCTACTGGTACTGGTCGGCGCGAACGA
>Ga0134100_1001349_pt1 | contig 23100 bp, 20 predicted proteins | sample 11_taG_2_FD_94444 | JGI IMG/M metagenome (GOLD analysis project Ga0134100, IMG submission 94444) | Switchgrass degrading microbial communities from high solid loading bioreactors in New Hampshire, USA - 11_42_5_180_A3 metaG | ecosystem: Engineered > Bioreactor > Semi-continuous > Anaerobic >...
AACCCGCGTCCGAAACCGTATCCACAAGAGCATCTCCGGGTGCAGTTCATGTTTTGACATTCCCTCGGCTGCACGCCCATGAACAGGCTTGCAGCTTCAGTAGCTTCATTTGTCATGCACAGCTCAAAGCTTTGCCGTGTCACGTTCACCACTGTCGACGCCCTATCCCCGGCCGTGGTCCTCCGGGGCAGGACGGCTGCCTTAATTAGGCAGCGTAAGCTAAATTATCGTTAGCGTTTATTTTTAAATTTCTCGTTTTTTAAAGTGGCCAACGAGAATCCACTACCCGCTTCTCCGGCTTCAACAATCCCGTCGAAACCTTAACGCCCCCAATTAAGGAGTCGCTAACAAATATATTGTATCATAATTATATACGATTATGCATTGTATGTTATTACCTCAATAATTCTTTAACCTGCGGTCGATTTCACGCATTGCATCTTTTTTAGCTATATCCTCGCGTTTATCATACAGCTTTTTGCCTTTTGCAATGGCAAGTTCAACTTTAACCATGCCTTTTTTGAAATACAAACTCAGCGGTATCAGCGTAAGGCCCTGCCTCTGTATCAGACCTGACAGCCGATTTATCTCGAACCGATGGAGCAAAAGCTTCTTTACCCGCAATGGATCATGATTGAATCTGTTGCCCATGTCATAAGGACTGATATGAAGGCCGTATACAAAAACTTCACCGTTCTTGATTACAGCATAACTATCCTTAAGGTTAGCCTTTCCAAGCCGCAGTGATTTAACCTCCGTACCAGTAAGCTGAATTCCGGCTTCGATAGTTTCTTCGATAAAATAGTCATGCCTGGCTTTTCTGTTTTGTACAATAGTCTTTTTACCTTCCGCCATCTTATATCCTTTAAATTTTTATTATTGTAAGCAAAAACCGTGTAATGACATCTTACACGGTTGCTTCTGGTACACCATCAGGGGCTCGAACCCTGGACACCCTGATTAAGAGTCAGGTGCTCTACCAGCTGAGCTAATGGTGCATATCAATATAACTTCATTATATCCGCCTAACCGCTTAAACAGCCGTATAGGCCCCGCTACCTTTGACATTATAAAGCAATCCGTCAGTTAAGTCAACAACTTTTTCTTAAGTCTCAACCAAATATAAATTGCCCTCATTTGAAAAAGTAAGTTCCACCCCTAAAAAAAGAGAAGTGGAAATAACTTTTTCAAATTAAATAGTGAAAGATAGTTCTTCAAAAAGTTATGATGTTTAAGGTGGTGCCTCTTTACTTTGGCAATGCAGAAGTTAACTTTTCAATTGAGCTGATCTATTAATACATTTTATCAAACAATTAAAAATTTTCCTTAAAGAATTCAACAGCTTTGGGCGCACTTGCTGCAAAATCTTTAGTATAAGCTTCACAACTTACCCTGCCATTGTAATCAATAGCCCTGAGAGCCTCAATAAATGGTTTGTAATCTTCTTCATCAATTTTTTTCGGATATGATCTCCCCTGATGTCTCGCAAAATGAACATGTCTGAGATATTCTTTACCGGTAATAACCAGATTTTCAATCGGTTCTTTCTCTTCCATCATATGATAATAGTCAACTAAAGCGCGGACATTTTCATGGTTAACAACATGCGCGAGCTCACATGCTTCAGCAAAAGTATTAATTATGTTACACTCCGCCTTTCTTAGCGGTTCGATTACAATTGTTATACCATATGCTCTGGAAATAGGAGCAATAAGTTTTAGCAAACCAACTACCTGCATATAACCCTCTTTTTTAGAAAAGTTCTCAGGTACATTCTTAGCCGCACCGCTTCCAAAGGTTATATATTCAACACCAAGCTGCTGCGCCCTGTTAAGCGCCTGTTCAACATATTCAATCAAATCAGGACTTACTTTTTCTCCTGTCAGGCGCATAGTTTTCGGGAAAAAGTTATTACAGGCTTCACATCGTATATTTGAAGACTTTAATTTGTCCTTTAATTGTTTAAACTGATCCTCCGGCAATTGCATCATTTCTGCAAGAGGTAATTCGACATAATCAAAGCCCGCTTTAGCTGCAATTTCAATATTTTCTATGCCCGTTCCGTCGGGATTTTTAGCAACCATATTCAAACAACATCCAAACCTCATACCTTGCACTCTCCATTCATCACTCATTAGTTGCATTAATATACACAATAATACATGTGATAATGATATACAAACAGAATATGTCAATGCGTTAACACTGAATAATTACTTATTTCTGGATCCATAGCGGCTTATAACAGTCCTATTATCTTCCACCATGGAACTGCTACAAGAATATTAATAACAAATACAGCGACAGTTAACGGCAAACCCAAACGTATAGCCTCTTTTTGGGTATACATACCGTTTTCTTCCCCCAATCCGACAAGTATATTCAAATGCTGGAATGGTAATATGAAATGTGGGCTGATAGACAGAAATACCAAGAGAGCTGTAACCACCGGGTTAATACTATTTGCCTGGGAAAACACCAGCAGTGCAGGAATAGCAATGCCCATCACAGCAAGGACGCTTCCAAACAACATGTGCATAGCAATTGAAATTACCGTAATCAATAACGCAAATACAAAGGGATTAGATGATACTGATAAAGGCAAAATAGTTTGTGCAATCCACGAATTCATACCTGTCACTGCCCCAACCTTTCCAATTGAAATTGATGCAGTTACAAAGAATAATACCTGCACAGGAACGTCCGCCCAGTTTTTCGGCTCTAACACTCCCCCAATAACCGGGAAGCTCATAAGCATGGCAATAAGTATTGTTATCCAGCCTATGTTAATCCCGTGAATTGAATCTGTCAGCCATAGTACTATTGCAATAAACAGCCACACAATTGTTCGCTTCTCTATTTTTGATAAAGTTCCCAATGCGTTTAGTTTACTTTGTATATCCGCCTTATTAATTTTGATGTTTACGGATGGTTTAAAAAGCAACATAATTAAAATAAAAGTTAAAATACTTGAGGCAATACCGGGGACCCCCATATATACTAACCATTTGAACCAACCAATCTGTGCACCGGAAAACTGCACGGCCATTGGATTAAGCAGGCTATCACCCGTTAAAAAAATCGTTGATACCGGAACCTCAGCAGCGAAAACGGCAAATCCGATCTTTGCAGCATCCTCTTTTGGTAGTTCTGCACTTTGAATCACTACTGCCATAACCGACATGATTAAAAATGCTCTGGGCCACGGATGAGGTATTAATAAGCTTAAAATCAAAGTAAGTACAAAGATTGAAACAATAATGCTTTTATACGAACTGACATATTTTATAATGAATCGGTAGGATATTCGCTCTCCTAATCCAGAGGATTTCACTGCCGCAGCTATTAAATATGCGCCAATAACCAAATACATTGTGGACCCCATCCAGGGAGAAAATACCGCCTCAGGTTCTGCAACCTTGAGTATAATCAGCAAAACTAAATACACCCCAGAAACATATCCAGTCTGTGTAATCTGAAATGCCCAAAACGTGATAGTCATCAGTGTCAGTGCCAAACAAATCTTTCCATTCTCGTTTAAGCCCTCTATTGGAAGTGAATATATTGTAAATGCTATAAGAATACCTAAAATCAACCCTATTTGACGACCATATTTTCTCATTTCTTAAATAGTCCTTTCTCGTCTTATATATTGGGTCATAGTCTTATTCAATATTGTCACTTTATTGGAAAAAGGGGGGATATCCAATCCCCCCGTTATTGATCCTGATCAAATACACTATCTGTCTCAGGAAGAGATTCAACAGCATCAATCGTCGTTTTCAGATGTTCCGCCATAGTAAATTCAGCTTCATGAACATAATGCTTTGAAATTGTATCTATTAATTTCCTGTGATAATGTAATGCCTTTTGTGGCCCCATTATAGTTACAATTGTCATCATCGCCTGTTCAAGAGCTTCAAACAAAACGCGACAGATTTGTGACAAGTACGGGTTATTTACCATTTTGCAAATCTGCATGTGAAAGGCAAGATCAGTTCTATAATGCATCTCTGGATTATCCTGCTCTTTTTCCATCGCATAGTATATTCTCCACAGCTCGTCGACACCTTCCTGAGTAGATCTTTCGGCAGCCATGCCGGCAATCATGATTTCAATCTTCCGCACTTCGAGAATATGGAGAATATCTTTTTTTGTTAGCTTTTTTATAAAGATAGGCATAAATGAAGATATAAACTGTTCTTCATTAAACTTCCGCACAAATGTGCCGGCACCCTGGTGGGTTTCCAGCAATCCAAGACTTTTAAGCTGCTTGATTGATTCGCGTATTGATATTCTGCTAACATTAAAAATCTTGCATAATTCATTCTCTGACGGAAGTTTATCGCCCGGCTTATACTTGCCATCAACGATCATCTGTCTGAGCTGCTCAAATACTTCTTCTCCCTTTTTCCCACTTGCTTTAGTCACCAATAATTCTCCCACTATGTATTTGATCATTTTACCTAATCATATTTTATATGAATCAGGTCAAATTAATCAAATACTATCAAATACTATAAATTAATAAAATACCTATTCAGAGAATTTTATATTACCGATTTTCTCATAGAATTTTGCTATTGCACTATGGTCACTCTTTCCTTCACCATCGACTTTTAATGATTGAAGTATCTGCATTACAGTTGATGTCAAGGGAATAGGAGCGCCTACTTGCTGTGCGGTTTCCAGTGCATTGTTGAGGTCTTTGATATGAAGATCAATTCTGAATCCAGGTTCAAAATTGTTATTTATTATCATTGGGAATTTGGCGTTCATTACAGTTGATCCGGCCAATCCTCCCTTAATTGCTTCGAACACTTTATTCGGGTCTACTCCGGCCTTTTTGGCAAGCAGCATCCCTTCAGACAGAGCGGAAATATTTAATGCCACAATAATCTGGTTAGTGAGCTTGCAGGTATTGCCGCTTCCAATTTTCCCAATCAGCACTGCAGAGCTTCCCAGCACATCAAATAAAGGTTTTGCTTCATTGAAGTCTGCTTCCTCTCCGCCGACCATGATTGCAAGAGTTCCGTCTGCTGCTTTTGGTTCACCACCGCTAACCGGTGCATCAATCATACGCATGCCTCTGGATCTTAATTCTCTCTCCATCTCCTGTGATGCCGCAGGTGCAATTGAACTCATATCAATAACAAGGGTACCGGGCTTTGCATTATCAGCAATACCTCCTTCTCCTAAAACCACAGTCTTAACTTCCGGAGAGTTTGGAAGCATGGTAATTATTGTACTGCATTCTTTTGCAACCTCTGCGATTGATGCGCAGGCTTTTGCTCCCGTTGAAGCCACATACTTCACCGCATCACTGTTAATATCGTATACATAAAGATCATAACCGGCCTTAATCAAGTTTATGGCCATATGCTTTCCCATAATACCAAGACCAATAAAACCTATTTTTTTCATAGCAAACACTCCTCATATAATAATTTTGTTAAAACGTTTTTATCTAATTTCCGTTAAAAAGATCTGCTATATTTTTTGCCCTTAACATCTTTCTACTTAAGTACACAATGTATTGCATCAACTATTGCTTTGGATGTCAAATTATATTTTTCAAGCAGTAAATCATAATCATGACTGGATGTTCCAAATGTATCGTTTACTCCGATACGGATCATTTTGATTGCTACTTTTGATGATACAGCATGACTAATGGCATCGCCCAATCCACCGTATATACTGTGTTCCTCAGCAGTTACAATTGCTTTGGCTTTAGCTGAAATTTGCTGAACGCTTTCAACGTCCAAAGGTTTTATTGTCGGCACATTGACGACCTTTACGTCTATACCTTCTTTACTTAACATTTCAGCGGCTTCAAGCGCTCTTGAAACCATAATTCCTGTTGCGAACACTGCGACGTCTTTTCCCTCACGCAATGTATATACCTTTCCAGGCACAAATTCTTCGGATTCATCTGTAACTATCGGCAGGTCATTTCTGTTAATCCTTATGTACATTGGACCTTTATTTGCTGCCATATATTTAACAATTTTTATAACTTCGATTGCGTCGGCGGGCGAGAACACCTGCATATTAGGCAATGTTTTCATTAGTGAAATATCATCTATTGATTGGTGGGTTGAACCATCGCCAAAGTCGGATAATCCTGCACTGGAACCGCAAATTTTTACATTTAAAGACGGAATACATATATTTGTACGTATCTGATCGTAGCATCTACCCGGACAAAATACTGCAAATGATGAAATAAACGGAATTTTACCTGTTAGGGCAAGACCGGCAGCAACAGATGCCATATTGGCTTCTGCTATTCCCATCTCATAATGCCTATCAGGATATGCCTCTTCAAACATGGATCCCATGGTAGATTTTCCAAGATCAGCATCAAGAACCACTATATTTTTGTTTTCGGCTCCTAAATCCACCAGCGTCTGCCCGTAGGCTTTTCGTAAATTTGCCTTACCTGACATTAAATCTCCCCCTCCTCACAAATGTAGTTGTCAATATCTTTATGTGCCTGCTGGAATAGTTCCGGAGTAAGTACTCCATTGTGGAATGCTACATTATTTTCGGCAAACGAAACATATTTGCCTTTTACAGTATTGGCAACAATAACCGTAGGTTTATCTTTAATTTCATCGGCTGTGTCAAGTGCATTACATACCTCTGTAACATTGTGACCGTCAATCTCTATCACATGCCATCCTAAGGAATTGAATTTCGCAATGGGGTCACCTGAATTCATACGCTCTTCGACCGAACCTGTAGCCTGATATCTGTTCTTATCAATTATAGCTATCAGATTGTCCATCTTGTAATGAGCAGCTGCCATTGCAGCTTCCCAAATCTGCCCCTCCATAAGTTCGCCGTCACCAATTATGACATATACTTTTTGATTTATTTTATCCTGTTTTAAGCCCAATGCCATACCTAAGCCAACAGACAGTCCCATCCCCAGGGAACCTGTATTTGCTTCAATGCCCGGCGTTTTGACCATGTCAGGATGGCCCTGAAGCATGGATCCTAAATGTTTTACTCTTAATAATTCATCTTTTGGAAAAAAACCTAATTCTGCTAGAGCCGCATATTGAGCAAGAACTGCATGACCTTTGCTGAGTATTAATCTATCTCGGTTGACATTATCCCAATTTTCCGGACTTATGTTCATTTTATAGAAATATAGCGAGGCAACTATTTCTACAATGGAATTGGAACCTCCAAGATGACCTTGTTTACCGTTGCATCCCATCATATCAATGATATAATGTCGCATGATTCTCGCTTTACGCTGGATTTCCTGCTTTTGTTCCGGTCTCATCTAATCACTCCCTTATGCTGATTTAAAATTATAAATTATCAAATTGGTTAATATTATATAGCTAATACAAGGTACTTGTATTACAACTTTACAAGAACAATATACTATTGTTCTAATATTATGTCAATAATTTATTGAAATTTTATAGGCATTTTTATAGACTATGCACCAATTAGTATTAAATGTTGTATTACGACTTTAATAACTTCCACACGCAATCGTACTCTGTATATTAAGTGTTTATTTTTGTGCATTTCTCTGTTATAATCTATGTGTCCCAACCGTTTTACTTATGTTTGTTTTGGCACTTAACATTATAACCGGGTTAATCTTTATGGGCCCTTTTTACAATCCTCTTAAGTTAAAATCAAATCGGCAATATTAAATCTTGACAGTATTTATTAAATGTTAATTCATAGTTACTACTTACTAATTCATAAATAAGTTGAATTGAGGATAAGTTTTATGAAAGCTATTGTATTTGAGTCAAAGACAGGCAATACAAAAAAATATGCAGAAATGCTCGGACAAAAAGCAGGGCTGCCTGTTTACGAGCACAAAGAAGCTTCAAGGCATCTTAGCAAACAGGATGAAATCATCTATATGGGGTGGCTGTGCGCGTCAAGCGTTAAGGGATACAAAAAAGCAGCGGAAAAGTATAATGTTAAAGCCGTATGCGGTGTAGGCATGATGCGGGCCTGTGAAGAAGCGTTAAGAAACATGGTAGAAAGGAATAACATATCAGGTCCTGAAGCCTTTTATTTACAAGGTGGTTACGATGAAAAAAAGTTAACCGGTATTTACAAATTACTAATGAAAATATTTTCAAAAGTGCTGCTGAAACAATTAGAAGATAAAAAATTTAAAACCGATGAGGAACTGGAAACAATCGATATGATAAAAAACGGCAGGTCCCTGGTAAAGGAAGAAAACCTGGCACCCATATTGGAATGGCTGAATAAGGTAAGTTAATTAAATATCTCTATGAAAGCTTAAATATCTCGTCCCCTGGAAGGTAAGTTTTCCCATGTCGCCTTCAACAAGATAACTAAATTCACTACTGGGAACATGGAATTCCAGCCGATCGCCGCTTTCAAATTCAAATGTCATATAATATGAAGTGGATGTTGAATGATGCATCCCTGTGCCTCCTGCATGATGATGAGTATGATGGGATACATTCGTCCTTTTTGCCACTACCCTTGCGGCAACAGTAAGAACAGGAGAATGGTTATTTTTATTCCACTGCGCCAATCCCTTTATTGCAGTTATAATGAACAGACCAAAAACAATAATAAAGCCGATTGTTACAATGGAAGGAATTATACTGAACATAAAATCTCCCATAGGAAACATATTATTTAACCCTCCGAATGAAATGCTGGATTTAATATTAATCATTTATTACATAACATCTTATCAAAAACATTTCATCAGTACCAGTACCAGGTTAATTAAACGTCAGAATATGGCACGAAAAGCGTATTCAAATAAATATATAAATAAAACATGACCGCCGGTTTATTTTCGGCGGTCAATTCCTGCTTTTATTTTATGACTACATTAGCAAAACCAACTTTGCTGCCTGGATTCAAGCCTGTGTAGATCCAGATTTCTTCATAGTCTGAAATATCCGCTTTAAAATTCTTTACTTGTCCTGTTGGGATTGTAGACATGTCTAAAATCTCTTCATGACCGTATTCTCCTTCAACGCTGATATTGAATAATCCCAATCCGCTGTTGAATTCTGTTGAAACAGATTCAACCCATGCATCAAAAGTCAAAGTTTTATATTGTTTATCCTTATTATAAATAACCATATATACTTCTCCGCTGGGGAAAATAGAATCAACGCTATATTCTATTACTATTGCTTTATTGAATTTTTCCCCGGCAAAAGCATAACCTTCTTTTAAATCATAACTGCCATAAGACGCTGCCATATGCCAGAGCTCTGAATTGGATTTATCCAATAAAGATACCCCTTTATCGGACTTTGTCGTTGGTGTAGATACAGGTTCAGGAGCTGATGAAGGTATTGGCTTTGACTCAGGAATCACCGAAGGTGTAGGTTTGGGTTCGGATACTGGTTCAGGAGTTGCCGTGGATTCTGGAGTTGGTAAAGGTGATTGTGCACTTTCCGGTGTTGGTGATGGTTCCGTTGTAGCTTCCGATGTAGTGACAGGGCTAACTGTAGTTGCAGATTCCGCGCCGCTCTGTCCGGATGCACTTTTGTCCTTCCCGCATGCAGATAATGTGACTGCCATAGTCATAATTAATATAACTGATAATAAGAACATGTTTTTCTTCCTGAATTTCAAGAGAATCTCTCCTTTACGCCATGATGTCATGCCAAATAAGAGCTGCATATAAAAAAGCTCGAATGGATTGCAAGCCCAGATTTGCTCAATATGAGTTATTCATTCCATGCTGCATGCAAGAATAGAACATATCAATTAAAATAACACGCATATGCAAATTCTGTCAAGTAACGACATATTTCTTATGATTATTTTTTGATATAGATGTAATTCATTTTCATGATCCTAAAGGGACAGTCAGTGATACATGGAAAGCAACTTCTAAGAAAGACAGATGATTTTAAATTACGGATACACAGTAAGAAAAGAAAAACCGGCGTCTGAAATACCAGACGCCTGAAAAAGTTAAGGAAAACAAACATGAAGAAATTTTAAATTACCGGTTTTTAAATTACCGGTAGAGAATCATAACTTTTCTCCAGCATTTCATCGGGATACTCAACATCCGTGAGTCTTCCGCTCAAGTATTCTTCATAGGCAGTCAGGTCAAAATTGCCGTGTCCGCTCAAACAGAACAAAATGCTCTTCGATTCGCCGGTTTCTTTACATTTCAAAGCCTCATCGATCACTGCTTTTATTGCGTGAGCCGATTCAGGTGCTGGAAGTATAAGCTCTGACCTGGCAAACTGAATTGCCGCCTTGAAAACGTCGGTCTGATGAACTGCACGGGCTCCTATCAGTCCGTCATGGTATGCCCTGCTGACCAGTGCGGAATCACCATGGTAACGCAGTCCGCCCGCATGAATCCCGGGAGGCATAAAGTTATGACCAAGAGTATACATCTGCATAATAGGTGTAAGATGTGCCACATCTCCATAATCAAAGGTAAACTTGCCTTTTGTCAAAGTAGGGCATGCCGCAGGCTCAACAGCCAGTATCTCTATATTCTTCCCGTATCTGATCTTGTCATGTAAAAACGGGAACGCAATACCGCCGAAATTACTGCCCCCACCGCAGCAGGCAATCACCATATCGGGATATTCATCAACCTTTTCCATCTGCTTCTTTGCCTCAAGGCCTATGATCGTCTGGTGAAGAATTACGTGATTCAAGACACTTCCAAGGGAATAATTAGTATCTTCATGCGTAGCCGCGTCTTCCACAGCCTCACTTATTGCGAGGCCAAGACTTCCCATGTATTCTGGGTCATTTTCCAGAATGGCCCTGCCTGTTTGAGTATTATCACTGGGGCTGGCGAAAACATTTGCACCATAGGTTTCCATAATAAGTTTTCTGTATGGTTTCTGCATAGCGCTGACCTTAACCATGTAAACGGTACATTCCATTTCGAAAAGTTGAGTGGCAACCGAAAGGGCCGTTCCCCACTGCCCGGCACCGGTCTCAGTAGCCAAACGCTTAATCCCGGCCTTGTGGTTGTAGTATGCCTGCGGAATCGCGGTATTTAACTTATGGCTTCCGGAAGGATTGTTTCCCTCGTATTTGTAATAAATACGTGCAGGAGTATCCAGAGCCTTTTCCAGATTGTAAGCACGACACAGGGGCGAGGGTCTGAATGACCGGTATAATTCCCTGACTTGTTCAGGAATTTCAATATAGCGCTCATCAGACATTTCCTGCTCAATCAATGCCATAGGAAATATTGCCTTCATGTCGTCAGGTATTACGGGTTTCTTTGTGTTTGGATTTAAGTAAGGACTTAAATTTGGAAGATCAGCACGGATATTATACCAACTCTCGGGCAGTTCCTTTTCGGACAAATGGATACGATAGGGCACATGTTTTGTACTCATAGTCTAATCTCCTCTCTTCTTTTCTTTTCTCATCCAGTCTCTCGTCTTATATCATTATATGGATTTTTGTGTCCCTCATGGCACAAAACATCCTATAATTTAGTACATATTACCATACCCGGTTTTGTGTGTCAACAGAATCTATAACCAATTGCCATGGCCTTTACTTTTCTTTAAAACTTGTTTATCATGTGTCATACAGGCGGTGTTAGTTTATGAACAAATTTGACCAGTTTTTAAGGCACAGGCAGAGTTTGCTGATACAGTACAAGATGGGCGATTTGACAAAAAACGAATTTATAGAAGATAACTACAGATACATGGAGAATCTCGGCATCAAGCCTTTTACAAGAATAGACAATGTAAAAAAAGCCGTATATAACTATCATTATTACAATGTCAGCGCCAAGTACTGGCAATGGATTGCCCGTGACCCCAAAAACAGTGAAAAAGAGCGTCAGGCATACTTAGCCGAATCCTTGAATTATTATAATAAAAAGGATAACGCAACTTTGGCATTATTGAGACTTATTGATTTTAAAGCCGAAGCTTACTATGTAAGAGTTAAGTCTCATAAGCTCAAAAATAAGCTGATAGAGATTGTTATCAAGGATCCTGATGTGCTGCTTGAAATTGACGCCTTCCATTCTGCCGGCGGGATAATTGACAATGATTATCTGATACTTCACACAAAGAGTGATGTTATCGCAAATGCTCTTAAGGTAAATAACATTTTGAAAGATGACAAAAGAAAATCATTGACTGACGGTTATATAAATCAGAAATATTAAAGCAGCATGCCCTCTCCATGATATGTATTTCTCTCGCTTAAGTTTGTATCACTGATTTACTGGAGGGGGCACTGATCTTATTAAATGAATCAAATAAATTAAATCTAGTATAAATGCGTCAGGGCGAGTGAAATTCCGCTAATAAAAATCCAAATTTTAAAAGACCTTTTTCTCGTCCACAAAGAATAAACCGCCAGAACGCTTCCACAGAACAATACAAAAACAAGCCAGCTGCTTTGAATCCTTAAGGGTGTAAAACCAAAACAGGAAATGTAGAGTATCAGCTTTGAAAAAGCTGTAACAGAGAACAAAATACTTTCAAAAAGTATAATGGAACACATCACCATAGCAAGATTATTTTTGCGGATATCCTCATTACTGCTTTTTATAACAATCCACAACAAAAGAAAGTTTAATGTCATTATCTTGCACAGTTCAAAAAATCCCTGTCTTGCATATTGAGCAACAGTAAATTCCTCGGGCAAAGTTCGCGTGAATGCTCCGAAAATATAGGATCCCTGTATGAAAAAGAATACCAGGTACATAATGCAAAATCCAGCCAGTATAGCCGACCATACTTTTACAGGTACTTTTTTCAGCCCATCTGCTTTTTGTAATATACGATCTTTTTTCTTTCTGAGGCTGGAAGTGTCTTCTCTGCCTGTTCCGATTATTAAACCATAAAGATATGCACCTACAGGAAGACTTACAATGAATCTAATTATAATCTCACTAAATTTATCAAAGTTAAAGTATTTTAATAATTTTCCTATTATCCTGTTAAAGGTTTCGTCCGCCGATGCCAGTAGACTCCCGGCCGAATAGAACAGTACCAGTCCCACAGCGACAGCAATCCATGCGCTTATTCTTGATTCCCTGTTTTCTCTTTTTTTTATACCGGAAGTAATAGTAATCCATAATACTTTGATTCTGAGGAAAAAATGTTTAAACGGAAATACAAAGTACCCGTTCAGCATATCCAAAGGGACATATGGCCCGCTCCCATTCTCCATAAGCCGTCCGGACCTGGATAAAATCCAATAGACGGCATAACAATGAATAAAAAATATTGCGAACCCATTTCCCCAAACCTGATTTCTCCCCGATAACATTGAAACTAATATTACGGCTATGCTTCCCAGCCATATAAAGCTTTCTCCTGTCGTTTTCTGCTTATGAAAAAACAATTCTGCAGAAGCACAAAACAAAACTGTAAAAACTGCTGTAATTACAGGCCGGCTTTCATCATAATAAGACGGTAAAAGTACATACGTATAAAGAAATGCAATGGGATAGCTTATTAACATTGCGATTTTTTCAATTCCTGAAGGTTCGAAGGGTTTTTCATACAATTGCGGCACTTCTATATTCTGCAGGCTGCTTTTATTATGGTCATTGAACATAGAATCCATATTTTGATCCTCCCTACTCATATAATCTTTGATAGATCATTCTGAATCAATATCCTCTCTGTACTCAAGAAGGTCTCCCGGCTGGCAGTTCAGCTCACGGCATAAAGCCGTCAGTGTAGAAAAACGTATTGCTTTTGCTTTGTTATTTTTAAGAATTGAGAGATTGGCAGGTGTTATCCCGACACGTTCTGCAAGCTCGCCGGCTGAGATTTTTCTTCTGGCCATCATTACATCAATATTAACTATGATTCCCATCCAACTCCTCCTTAAACTGTCAGATCAAGCTCATCTTTCATTGATATGGCCTGCTCAAATACATTTTTGATAATACGGACTATCAGCGCCATAAAACCGGCAGCTACAGAAATGAGAATAAACGGGATATAGTAAATCGTACTTAATAAACAAATAAAACAAGCACCCGCACAGCACCAGGACGTTATACGCAAGTACTTTACACTGGCCGCATCAAAAATCATGCCTCTTTTTATATTGTCTAAGAGCTTCCAAAGATTCACAAGCAGAATCCAGGCGAAAATACTGCAAGAGTAAAGGCTGGCCATCAACAAATAACCGTCTTTCAAACCGCCGAGAGTGCGGGAAACCTCCATAAACCATGATACCAGCCAATAGGAACTTATATCGGCGGCTGCCAGCAACAATGCAAAAATTACGACACAAATCTGAGATAAAAGAATACTCTTATCCTTATTCCAATCCATGTCAGAATCCTCCTGTGATTTTCTATGAGTAAAATATACCATGCTAATTATTGAATGTCAATTATTTTTTATTGATTATCAATATATTGTTTTTGATAAATGATAAATTTTTCATAGTCGGCTGAACAGCGGAAGCAACACAATATGCTGACAGTTATAAATGTAAGAGAATTTGCATCACAACAGAGATATAATACAGGGATCAGCATAACCGGGATATCGCATTTGATAATTTTTTAATACTACAGAGCAAAAAATTAAGAAAATAGACAATTGAATGGTATGACTACTCATTAAGCAGACTAGAGGCTCTTACCGGAATTGTTGAATGTCCAATAATATATTAAGCCTTAGCACAGGGCAGCAGCAGCCGGATCATAAGCCCGCCATGCGGGACATTTTCAGCAGAAACCGTTCCTCCGTGGGCTTTTGCGATACTTTTGCAAATGGATAATCCTAAGCCGGACACCTTACGGCCACGGTCCGTTGTATAAAACGGCTCAAAAATTTTCGGTAACAATTCAGGCTCAACACCATGCCCGTTGTCCCAAAAGAGAAACTCGATCTGTTCCTCCTGCTTTTGGCACATAATGTTCAGTTCCAGATGTTCCGCGCCGGCATGTCGGATGCTGTTTCCAATGAGATTTCCAAAGAAGCGTATGAGATCATCAGTATTACAAACCAACTGGCTCTCCGGGCAGCGGCAATTTATTTCGAATTCTGCTCCGGCGTCCTCAAGTTCCGCTCCATACTCCTCCTGTAAAAGGCTGCAAATCTCTTTGGCCTTTATTGGGCGCATAGGCACGGTATCCTTTAGTCCTACATCCAGATATTCGTCAAACTTGTCCACCAGGGATTTTATACTCACAGCCTTATCATATACACATTGGAGATATTGTCGTTGTTTTTCCGGCGGCAGTTCTGTCGAAAGAAGCCTTTCGGTATATCCCATAACAGAGGTAAGCGGGGTCTTAATATCATGGGAAATTGAGGCCACCAGGCGATGTTCCGCCTGTTCTTTCATCTGCAATACACCAACCATATCTGCAAAAGTATTTTGAAGTTTGCCAATCTCGTCCTGCCGCTCGCTTCGCTCCGGAAGTTCTCCATGCTCGTAATAGCGCCGCATGGTCTTTCGCAGGCGTATAATGGGAATCACAACAATGGTAAATATCAGAGCTGCTATAAGCAGAAAGATACAGGCATTTAAAGCGGAAAGCCCGATACGTACCTGATGCCGCAAAGAATTGATCAAATCCTGCTGTGGGATGGATCGGGTCCAAATTTGAAGAGTAATATTCTTATCTCTTGCGATCGAAACTTCCTGCCTGGCTGAAGAAATTGCTCCATAGTCGTTATTGACCGGCTCAGTATAAGCAAAAATCAGTTTCCCATCGTCATCCCAAATGATACACCCCAGATTGTTTATTTCAAGATAGCCCTTCAAACTATTAAAGTCTCCGCCGCTTTCCTCCAAAAAGCCAGCTACATTCCGGGCATGACCATCCGCCTGTCCTATCACCTCGTCATAAGACCGGCGTGCATAGTCGCTCAGATATGCCAGAAAGCTCCGACACATAAAGATATAGCTCATCACAGCCATGATGATAAGTACCACCAGCATTTTTCTTGAAAGCCCGCGGCTGAGCCAGGCCATGCCTGGTAATCTGATTTTGATTTTTTTTATATTCCACATTTTCTCTTATCCGCCTTTTCATCATTAAAAGCACTTTGAGTAACAAACATGTACCCCGAACCCCAGACCGTCTTTATATAGGACCAGTCCGGGTCCAGCTTCGCCCTGAGGTTCTTGATATTAATAGCCACTGTACCTATCTCACCATACTCTGTCTCCCATACATCCTGGAAAATTCGTTCCCGGGACAGGGTCTGTCCTGCATTGCGCATGAGATAAGAAAGCAGTTTGAATTCACGGGTAGACAGGGACACAGGTATTCCGTTCTTCGTCACTGTCATGTCCATTGGATTCAGTCTGATCTCTCCGATCTGAATAGGCTCGTCAAACTGGCGGGCGGAGTACACTCGCTCCTCTCTGCGCAGATGGGCCTGTATGCGTGCTACCAGTTCTTCCACCACAAATGGCTTTGTGATGTAGTCATCCGCACCTAAACCCAATCCCTGAACAATATCCTTTACATTGTCCTTGGCACTGAGAAAGAGAATCGGGCAGTTTACCCGTCCGCGGATCTCACGACAGACCTCCAGACCGCTGAGCCCTTTCATCATTATATCCAGCAAAATAAGATCGAATTTTTGGTCCCGGATCAGTTGAAGCGCCTTTTCTCCGGACTGAGCCGTCTCCACATCCAGACCATTTTCTGTGAGGACGTCTGATATCAGCATCAGTATGGACGCATCATCGTCCACTATCAGGATTTTTCTTTTCATTCAATCAGCCCCTTTATCTATTATAACGTTCATATCGGAAAAAACTATAAAAAATAATTAAGATAAGAATCTCTTGCAATGGACATACATTTATTAAAAATTATAAGGTTTTCGCTTATTCTATTGACTTTTTCCTGCTGTGATCCTAAGATTTGTGACGTCAAAAAATGCAACTAAGGGGTGAACGATTTGTCAAACAAGATTGCACGCGCATTGACGCGGAAACCAAAACTGGTGGTTACCGTTGCCGTGCTGTTATTAATACCCAGCCTTCTGGGAGCGGTTGCCACCCGCATCGATTATGATATCCTAACCTATTTGCCGTCAGACTTGGACTCCACCCGGGGCGAGGCTCTCCTGGAGGAACCATTCAAGAGTGCAGCGACTACAATGCTTATCGTGGAAAGCATGCCACCCAGCTATACAAACGAGCTTAAGAAAGAAATTGAGGATGTGCCAGGAGTAAGCAATGTCATTTGGCTTTCCAACCTAGTGGGGATTCAGATTCCTACCAACATGTTTACCGAAGAGTTGAGGGAAAAATTTTATTCCGGAGACTCTACTATAATGATTATCCAGTATGATATGCCGGGCGCTTCGGAAAGAACCATGGGAGCTATCGATCAGATACGCAGACTAGCAAACAAGAAGTGCTTTCTTGCAGGTTTCTCAGTTCTCATCAAAGACACCAAGGATCTGGTAGATAGTGAACTACCCGTTTATGTATCCCTGGCAGTGATTTTTTCTTATATTGCCATGTCTCTTACCATGGATTCATGGCTGCTTCCGGTCGCACTTCTCTTAAGTACCGGACTGGCCATATTTTATAATATGGGCACCAATATTTTCCTTGGCCAAATCTCCTACATAACAAACGCAATTGCAGCCGTTTTACAGTTAGGAGTCACCATGGATTATTCAATTTTCATTTATTCACGCTACAAGGAAGAGCAGCCAAATTATAAGGACAACCGGGATGCGATGGCAAAGGCCATTTCATCTTCTTTTCTGGCATTGATGAGTAGTTCGCTGACCACAATAGCTGGATTTGCGGCCCTGTGTTTTATGCGCCTGCGGCTGGGGCTCGATATTGGTATAGTCACGGCAAAGGGGGTCGCTATAGGCATCATAACGTCAATCTGCATTCTCCCTTCCGTTTTGCTCCAGTTTGATAAATACATAGATAAATCCCATCATAAGACACTGCTTCCGGATCTGGGCGGTTTGGCGCAGTTTACGGTTAATCACAGAAAGGGCTTTATCATTTTGTTTTTGTTACTGCTTATCCCGGCATTCTATGCCCAGAAAAACGCGCCGGTATATTACGATCTGGAACGCTCCCTTCCACAGGATATGCCGTCTATCGTCGCCTCAAACAAGCTTAAAAGCGACTATAATATGTCCACGACCCACTTTATTGTTATAAAAGATGATTTGAGTGCCGCTAAAATCAAACAAATGGCCGATGAAATCGAGAATGTCAAAGGAATTGAGTCAGTCATTGCCTACAATAAACTCATTAATGCAGTGCCCGATTTCTTTGTTCCTCATGAGATCCGTGATATTTTCAAAAAAGGCGGCTATCAGCTCATAATGGTCACTTCAGCTTATGATAATGCAACTGACGAAGTAGCCGAGCAGATCGACCAGATAGAGAAGATTGTTAAAGCTTACGATCCTGACGCGGCCATAACCGGCGAGGCAGTACTCAGTAAAGACCTGATAAACGTAGCTGACGAGGATTTCAGGGTTACCGGTTATATTTCAGTTATTTTATTTTTGTTGGTTGTGGCAATACTATTCAAATCGGCCAGCATACCTTTTATCATCGGAATATCCATCGAACTGGCTATTTTCATCAATGAGGGAATACCATACTTTACCGGTAATCCCATTCCGTTTATAGCACCCATTGTGATCAGCTGCGTGCAGCTTGGAGCAACATGTGATTACGCCGATCTTATGATATCAAGGTTCCGGGAGGAAATACAGAAAGGGCGTGACCGCATAGCAGCTATGCAGATTGCGGCAACTGCTTCCTATAGCTCCATCATCACCAGCTCACTGGTACTTTTCTGCGCGACATTTGGCGTTGCTATGATCTCCAAGATCGAGATTATCAGCATGATGTGCCTGATGTTGGCCCGCGGTGCACTGATTTCGGCCGCTATCGTCATTTTTATTCTTCCGTCTATTCTTGTGGCATGTGAACCATTCATCGCCAGAACTACCCGTTGGTGGCGGGCTTTAAAACCCACCAAAGATCTGTCCAAAAACGAACTTTCTGCTGTCTGACCATAAAAATCCCGGTCCACAGAAGAATCGTTTTGGACGATTTGCCGGATTTCTGATAGAGATCCGTTATAACTGTCAATGAAAGGAGATTGATTTTCATGAAAGAATATCATTGGAATAAAAAAGCGTTCAGACGTTTCTTATCAATATTTCTGGCCATTTGTACCGGAATGGTTGCAATCATGTATACAGTTGGGATCCCGGTAGCGGCGGCTTCCTCATCATCTTCATCAATTGATTCTTCAACAGTTGAGACCGCATCTGCACAACCTGTGGCAATCGCTCCTTCATGCGATGAAGCTTACTATGCCGTGCTGGATTATTATGGGAACCCTGTTGACAGCAGTGTTGTCAAAAGCTATTTCACAAATGGCAACTCAAGGATCATCGACTATGGTGTTTATGACGAAATCATCAATCTTTCGGACGACCGGCAGCCCGTGGTTTCAAACGATACCGTAACCTTTGATTTAAGTGATAACATACCGCAGCGTTTTTACTTCGAGGGCAAGACAGAACAACCTTTTCATGACCTGCCCTGGACCATCTCGCTGTCCTACCGGCTAAACGGCGTTCCGACGCCCGCAGACCAATTGGCCGGCAAGACCGGTCTGGTAGAAATCAATCTGGATGTGGTCCCTAATCAGTCTGCTTCAGAATATAACCGGAATAATCTGGTCCTTGCAGCTACTGCGTTTTTCAACGCCGACAACATCCTCTCACTGGAAGCTGACGGAGCACAGGTTCAGCTTATCGGCAACCTGCGCTCAGTGCTGTACCTGGTTCTGCCAGGAGAAGAACAGCACTTTGTCATCAAGGTTGGCGCCAATGATTTTTCATTTGATGGCATGTTCTTCTTGGCTGTTCCAGCCACACTTTCCCAACTGGATCAGATAGCAGATCTAAGAGATGCCCGTGATAAGCTGGATGATTCCTATAATGCCATCTGTGACAGTCTGGATGTGATTTTAGATACTTTGGACGGCATGAGCAGCAGTCTGAATGTCACCGCTGACGGTCTTGACCAGCTCAACTCCGCACGGAAGACTATTTCTGAAGGCAAAGGCAAATTATACGACCAGGCGGATCAGGCTTTCGACAGCCTTAGCATCGTCACAGATGCCCTTGCACCCGCTGCTTCCCATCTGGAAACAGCATCCCATGCCCTCACCGATGTGACTGATTCTCTCACCGCCCTGACCAAAAACGCCGTAGCACTCAAACCGGAACTGGAGAACACGCGTTCCATCATCCAGAGACTAAAGGATGACATGGAAAATATAAGGAACCTGACAACTGATTTGGAATCTTACAACAAATCGGCTGCCAAGATAGCTAAATACCTGAAAAATGACCTGGATGACCTGGGCGACGATCTGGATGATCTGGAAAACAGCCTTACTACGTTAAGAAAATCACTGACTAGTGTTTCTCGCATTTCAGTGGATCCCATCAACGTGGGAGGCATGACCACTGCTGCAGAAGTAATGAACGCAGTAAATGAGGCGCAGAACGCATATAGTCAATATCAGGAATTTTTAAAGAATAATCCATATGGGTATACAAAAGACAATCTGTCCTTCAAGGACTTTCTGATGCAAAAAATGAGCAAAGAAAAGGCTGAAGGCATAATCGCATTACTTGAGGCTGCAAGTGATACTGCAAAGTTTGCAAAACAGCTTGAATTGATGGAGACCGCCAACAACTTTATCATACCTACAGTAAATCAGTCAATCAAAAAAGTAAACGATATCGTTTCCAGTATCATAGCACCTACGACTTACGTCTTAGATGTTCTGAGAAATCTGTGCGGTTCATTGGGAAATTCCGGTATTAGCGGTACTCTGGGACAAATGTCGAAGCTGTCATCAGACCTGTTGACTGACCTGGATGATCATAAAGGTGAATTTGCCGATCTGACCAAACATCTGGATGAGCTTGGCGACCTGGCAAGCCGGGTTAGTCAGAACGCTGACAACGCTCTGGATATTATCCAGAAGCTGAACGATATAATAAACTCCTATGTGCCGGACGCTCAGGAAGCTCTTTCAGATGCCAGGAATCTTTCCGATGCCCTGACCGAGAGCCTGCGAAATGCCAACGATTTCCTTAGATCTGCCGAATCCCTGCTGCGCAGCAGCGGCAACGATCTCGACGCAGGTACCAGGCAGTTCTTTAGCGGCCTTGCGGAAGTCCTTCGCCGTTCCTCGGCCGGTCTTGCCGAGACCGAAACTATCCGCAGAGCAAAAGATAACATCACTACTCTAATTGACGACGAATGGGACAAGTATACAGGCGATGAAAATAACCTGTTAATGATGGATGCAGAGGCGAAACCTGTATCACTTACTTCCCCAAAAAACAACAGTCCTGCAAGTGTGCAATATATCATGCGCAGTCAGGAAATTAAGGTTGATAACAGCAAGAACAACGAAACTTCCACTCAAGCAGAAAAGGATAATGGCACCTTCTGGACCCGTATTCTGGCAATGTTTGTCGACTTTTGGAAGGCAATCACCAGCCTTTTCCGTCACAACTAACGAAATATCATTCCGCTTCAAGATTACCGGATAGAATATGAGAGAGTTACCAAATAAGACGGTAACTCTCTTGTTATCCACAAATGTCTTACTCATGGTCCTATATTATAATTTAGTGAGTAATAATACAATAAATGCTTCATATGCTTCAGATTATGGAAAAAGCGCTCAAAAAACCGCACCAGCGATTCTTAAAGCGCTTATTAAACTGGCGACGATAGCCGGACTCAAACTGCCACCGTGCTTCCAAAGGATAAGATAATATAATACTCGTTAAGATAAGAATGATTTAGACAAACAAGACCGCGATCGAGATGCCTGACAGTTTATAACTCAATACGGAATGTTAGACCAATCAATTCTCAAATATGAAATCATAAGTTGGAGCCTTAAAATGGTCCCCAATTAATAGCCTGTGCAATAACCAGTGCCACTGCAGCTAAGCCGGTCCAGATAAAGAAGAGAGGTGCCATAAATTTTACCCATTTTTCGTAGCCGACTTTTGCAAGGCCAATGGTAGCCATGAAGTAACCTGAAACAGGATAGATTATATTGGAGAATCCGTCACCAAATTGCATAGCCAATAAAGCAGTCTGGCGGGTAACGCCTACCATATCGGAAAGCGGAGCCATAATAGGCATCGAGACAACAGTCTGACCACTGCCCGAAGGAATAAGGAAGTTTAGTAAAGTCTGTACAATCAACATACCGACCGAAGTAATAGCAGCGGGGAAACTTGCCACCCCTTTTGCGAGGTAATATACGACAGTATCTATTATATTAGCCTCAGTCATGACTACACTAACTCCGCGGGCAATCCCTACAATTAGAGCTCCCATCAATACATCCTGGCAACCTTCAAAGAATGCATCGCAAATCTCTTGTCCGGACATGCCTGCTACTAAGCCAGCTACAAGGCCCATAGCAATAAAGATCCCTCCGATTTCGGGCATATCCCAACCCCAGTTAAATACACCATAGACCATGATTACGAAAAGCAGCAGAGCAGAGATACCAGCCAACTTCTGACGGATAGTCATTTTAGTCGTTTCGGACTGGGTCTCGGCCAACTCTTTACGAGTCTCCAGATCAATTTCATACATCGAACTGAGTTGAGGGTTCTTCTTAACTTTAGCGGCATAACGCGTAACCCAAACAATACCTACTGTTAACATAACCAGCAACACTATCAGACGATATTCCCAGCCGGAATATAGGGGCAGTTCGCAAATCTTCTGTCCAATAACAGTAGTGAAAGGATTCGCAAGTGCTGCTGTGAAGCCGGCGGCGCTGCCCACTAATGCAGTGGCACAGGCAGTAATAGAGTCAAACCCTAATTCCAACATCAGCGGCAGTAAGATTGGAACATATACCATACAAAGTTCCGGCATGCCGATAAAGCAATCAACCGCAGCAAATACAGTCATCAAAATCGGAATTACAATAATTCCTCTTCCTGCCAGTTTGTTAGCCAGCGCGCTAATAGACCCTTTGATGACACCCGTCTTTTTAACAACTACAAAGCCGCCGCCTACACAGAATGTCAGCACCACGACCCA
>Ga0134100_1001356_pt1 | contig 23052 bp, 25 predicted proteins | sample 11_taG_2_FD_94444 | JGI IMG/M metagenome (GOLD analysis project Ga0134100, IMG submission 94444) | Switchgrass degrading microbial communities from high solid loading bioreactors in New Hampshire, USA - 11_42_5_180_A3 metaG | ecosystem: Engineered > Bioreactor > Semi-continuous > Anaerobic >...
CCTCCTACTAAGAATTTGTGTTATAAAATTTATATACATGGGTTTTACCCATATAAAACAAAAGAAGACAGGCAGGAGAACTCTATTTACCTGGGTCAGTGAACCCTTCGAGGAGTTTGTTCCCTGCCTCCCAAAGCCATTATAGGTTGATTGGGTCACTAAACCCTCGTCACCTTGGAGGATTGGTCGGGAGGCATCCCCTGCTCTGTCCAAACAAGTTCTGGAGGTGCTATTATGTTTAAAATCTTCATAGGTATTGATATCTCCAAAGACTCTTTCTCCGTTTCTACTGTTGATCTGAACGGTAATGTCTGTTTTTCCCTGTCTGCCAGTATGGATTCTTCTGGTTTCTCTGAACTCTACAACGCTATCATTTCTTCCTGCAATGTACTTTCCTCTGTTATAGTTGGTATGGAATCCTCTGGCTGTTACCATATTAATCTGTTCTCCTTCCTTTCCAACAAAGGCATCAAAACTATCATCATTAACCCCTTGCTTATTTCCAATTTCTCTAAACTTTCTCTCAGAAAAACCAAAACAGACAGAAAAGATGCCCTTACCATCGCTAAATTCCTCCTTGTCCATAAAAACCAAATTGAGCAGTTCTCTTCCTCTCAAGATATAATAGAGCTCAGAGATATCGCAAGGGAAAGAGAATATCTGTGTAACCTTATTGCCTCTACAAAAAATGAAATTAAAAGGCTCCTTCAACTGCTCTTCCCTGAGTTGGAATCCATCTGTAATGTCTTCACCCGTACTATGCTTAACTTCCTCATGAAGTTTCCTTCTGCAAGAACTATCAGAGAATCTAAATCCCACCTTATAGCTAAGGCTCTTGAGAGCTCCTGCCAGGGCAGAAAAATCTCTGTCTCTGTAGAAACCATAATCAAAACTGCTCAGTCTTCTGTGGCTTCTACAAACATAGCTAAAGAGATCATACTCAGAGGAAAAATCTCTACCTTGCTTCATCTTATGGAAAGACTGAATGAAATTACTGAGTTGCTTTCCTCTTACTGCCAATCTATTATGCTTGAGGACCTTCAAATCCTTACCTCCATTGACGGAATTGATACAACAACTGCTGCCACTTTTTTGGCTGAAGTGGGGAAAATTGACAACTTTCAGTCTCATAAAAAATTGATTGCCTATGCAGGCATAGACCCTTCTGTGTATCAATCTGGCAAGTTTGAAGGCAAAAGCAAAATCTCTAAAAGAGGTAACAGACATTTTAGAAGAGTGATTTACATCATAACAGTCAATGTTATAAGGGTTAATCATGTCTTCAGAGCTTATTTTCTCAGAAGAAGAAATGAAGGACTGCCATTCAGAAAGGCAGTTATGACTACCGCACATAAGCTTCTCAGAACCATCTTTGCTATGCTCTCTCATAAATCCTATTTCCGTGTTAAGAAACATTCTTTATAGTTGACTCTCTGGATTAAGTATTCTTGCTTCTATTTTATCTTTAAGTTTTTCAACAAAAAATTGAGCATCTTTTTCGGAACCAACAATACTTCCATAATGCATTGGAATTGCTATCTTTGGTTTAATATCAAGCGCAGCTTTCACTGCTTCTTCCGCTGTCATTACATAGGTACCAGAAACAGGAAGCAAAGCAATATCAATGTCTCTGAAATTTTTCATTTCTGCAATATAGTCAGTATCTCCTGCAAGGTAAATTCTTTTACCGGAGACTTTAAAAATGTATCCAACCCATCCTTTATCCTTTGGATGAAAATTTTTATTTATATTGTAGGCGGGAACAACTTCTATTTCTATTCCATCTACGATAATTTTGTCTCCTGGTTTAACAATAATTTCTTTTGCTTTAATTTTTCCGGCACAATCAACCGGAATAACAATTACTGTATCAGGTCCTAAAAGTTTTTTAATATCCTCAGGACTGAAATGGTCATAGTGTTCATGCGTAATAAGAATAATATCAGCCCTCTCAGATTTTTTAATCTGAAATGGATCAGTATAAATAACTTTTTCACCGATAATCCTAAAAGTATCATGCCCCAGCCATTTAATATTTTCTAACATAAGACACCTCCGGCGAAGTATTTAATATATAATACTAAATTTTAAATAGGCTTAACAATTTGACATTTTTCAATATTTTCTATTAAATTTAAAAACATCGGGGCGTAGCGCAGCCTGGATAGCGCACCTGCCTTGGGAGCAGGGGGCCGGTGGTTCAAATCCACTCGCCCCGATAATAAAATCAACGGGTTACAAAATCTCCAAAAATCTGGAATTGCAACAATTTTTTCCACACAAAGTTAAGCACATTTGTAATAACCTCTATAATATTTTTCTAAATATTTTCTTGGGCTATTATATCCAAGAGCAGAATGTAATCTCTTAGAGTTGTAAAAACATTCTATATATTCAAAAATCTCCCTTCTGGCCTCTTCTTTAGATTTATAACCACCTTTCTTTAGATAAATTAGATAAATAAGTTCTGTTTTTAATGTTTTAAAAAAACTTTCAGCCACAGCATTATCATAACAATTTCCTCTTCCACTCATGCTCTGTTTCATGTCATATTTGAAAATTTTCAATAACCTCCATTTATTAAATTTACCATTAATTAGGTTAAATGAATGGTTGCCCTTTTTTTAATTCTGAGGAAACAATTACTTTTCAGAGAGATTATTTTTGAGGAAGTTCGTGAATTTGATTTTTTGGCCACCAAATATTAAAATTTAAGTATGAACTCAACAATAATTCAAATGACAAAAGAGGAGCTTAAGGCGCTGATAGATTACATTGTTGAACAGAAGATATTCGAGTTGATAGGTGACCCAGACGAAGGATTACCTTTAAGTGATGAGTTTGTTGAAAGGCTTAAAAAACAGAGAATGAAAGTTCTCTCAGGCGAAAGTGGCAAGCCTCTCGATGACGTGCTTAAGGAACTGGGTTTGGAATAATTTTGGTGTATAATGTCCGTTTTCTTAACGAAGCAGTAGATGATCTATCCAGTCTTGACAAGCTTGCTTCAAAACGAATCTTAGACAAAATCATGTGGATTCAAGAAAACATTGATAACATTCAACCTGAGGAATTAAGTGGTAAGATGGCAGGGTTTTATAAGTTGAGAGTAGGTAGTTATAGAGTGATTTATGAGATTCTTAAAGACGAAAAAATAATTCTCATTCATGCAGTTGGACATAGAAGCAAAATTTATAAAAAACTATAGTATCCGCTGTTACCTTACGCTTTGATTTTTTTGGCTTTTTAAAAGGATAAAACATGACATCTTTGCATATAAAAAGTTGCAGATTGAGAAATTCATAAAGGGGAGAGATTAAAAGTTAAATTGTGATAAAAATTTTCAAAAAGTGCTGTTTTTCACAATTACAAATCAAGCAAGTAAGTCACTTCCTGCTGTTAGAACGCTTGCCTGTCACGCAAAAGGCCGCGGGTTCGAGTCCCGTCCACCCCGTAAACAAACCTAATAAAAAATAAAGAAGAATTCTCTTCATCCACCCCTTGTTCTTGGCAGTTAAAATACACATCTCAACAATCAGAAAGATAATTAATCTTGCTGTTGATAAAGGTTATACAGCCAGTTTGCCTGTAGCAAACTATCCAATGCTTAAAGAGACAAGGAAGAAGCATGCTTTTCTGTCTCCAGAGGAAATAAGAGCGCTCATAGAAAACATTTTGGATGATCTAACGAAAAAGAGAGTGCTTTTTGGAGTGCTAACAGGGATAAGCCCTGCTGAACTATGGTATCTCATATGGAATGATGTTGACTTCTACACAAACACAGTAAAGATTCAGGGCAAGAAGGACTGGAGACCAAAAACCAAAGTGAAGCGGATTATACCGCTTTGTTATGAAGCATCTCAGATTTTAAAAGAACTCTTTGAAAAAAGAAAGAATAAGTAACAGTGTGCTTGATATGGCTGAAGCACCTGCAGGACCAGGGCTACATTTTATGGACAGTTCTTCTGCAGCTGCAGAATTCGTTACTTTAATGGGAGCTGTTGGAGCAGTGCTCCATCTTTTTATAACAGGTCAGGGAAATATTGTAGGTAATCCTATTGTTCCAGTAGTTAAGATTACTGCAAATCCAAAAACTGCCACTCAGATGGCAGAACATATTGACGTGGATGTTAGCGGCCTTTTGACTCGTGAGCTTGATCTTGCTGCTGCTGATAAGGTAATGGACTGCATGGTGGCAACTGCAAGAGGGAAATTTACTTGTGCTGAAGCTCTTGGACAGAAGGAATTTGTATTGACGCGTCTATATCCAAGTGCTTAATTATTAAATTTTATTTAATGATAAAATGATAACGGGGAAGGAGGTCTGAAGTTTGCTTTCCCGTTATCATTTTTGTAGCAAAAAGTCGAAATTATTGTACGTGACATATTTTCTCCTCTTTGTTTGTGCATTTATAAATGCATTGGATAGTGCTAGTGTTTCCACAGCAGGAAGGGGATTTATCGGATAAATTTGAAGCTAAAATGGTTCTTGGATGGGGAGCTACTTTTTGATCAGCGTGCTCAGCATTAATAGGATTTATTTTTTGTGATTAGTCTTTTTATTCTGTATAATAGATTTAAATGAAAGCATTTGTTATTGAGAAAGTTTCTGATTTGAATGATAATCCACAGCCATTAAAACTTATTGAAGTTGAAAATCCTGTGGCAGGTATAGATGAAATAGTGATTGAGGTTCGGGCCTGTGGAGTGTGTCATACAGAAATTGATGAAATAGAAGGTAGAGCAACTCCTTCTTTTTATCCAATTATTCCGGGGCATCAAATTGTTGGTGAAGTTGTAGATGTTGGTAAAGGCCCAACTAAGTTCAACATTGGAGATAGAGCAGGTGCTGGATGGATTTATTCAGCATGTGGTAACTGCGAGTTCTGTAAAAGAGGGCTTGAAAATTTATGTCCGGATTTTAAGGCAACAGGAAAAGACTCTAATGGTGGATATGCGGAATATTTCAAGATTAATACAGAATTCGCTTTCAAAATACCTGAGAATTTTACTTTTGAAGAGGCTGCTCCACTTTTCTGCGCTGGTGCAATTGGATACAGATCTCTAAAGCTTGCAAATCCAGAAAATAAGCATAATATAGGACTTGTTGGATTTGGTGCATCAGGACATTTAGTTTTAAAAATGATCAGATTTTTGTATCCAGATTCAAAAGTTTTTGTATTCTCAAGAACTGAAAGAGAAAGGCAGCTTGCACTGAACCTCGGTGCATACTGGGCAGATGATATTGACAGTATACCTCCTTTCAAGCTTCACGTAGCGATTGATACAACTCCTGTTTGGAAACCTACAATAGAGGTGCTTAAACATCTTTTGCCAGCAGGTAGGCTTGTTATTAACGCTATAAGAAAACAAGACTCTGATAAAGAGGAACTCTTAAAACTGGATTATTCACGGGATTTATGGCTTGAAAAAGAGATTAAATCAGTGGCAAATATTACAAGAAATGATATTGAAGAATTTTTGAAAATTGCCTCTCAGATTTCAATTAAGCCAGAGATAGAGATTTATCCATTCAAAGAAGCTAACAAAGCTTTAATTGACATAAAAAACAGAAAAATAAAAGGTGCAAAAGTATTAAAAATAGGAAGGAAAGATGAATAAAAAGGAAAAAGTTTTAGAAATAATACGAAGACTTGAAAAAAGATATCCTGATGTAAAAACAGCACTCAATTTTAAAACAGCCTTGGACTTGCTTGTGGCCACCATTCTTTCAGCACAAACCACTGATGTAAATGTAAATAAGGTGACGGAAAAGCTCTTTAAAAAATATAAAACTGTTTATGATTATGCAAATGTTCCTCTGGAGGAATTGCAGGAAGATATAAAGAGCATAAATTTCTATAAAAATAAAGCGAATTATATAAAAAATCTGGCAAAGGTACTGATAGATAGATTTAATGGCGAACTTCCAAAATCAATGGAGGAGCTTGTCAGTTTACCCGGGGTTGGAAGGAAAACAGCTAACATAGTGCTCTGGAATGCTTTTGGAATAAATGAAGGAATTGCTGTTGACACTCATGTCAAGAGAATTTCAAAGCTTCTTGGACTTACTGAAAATACTGATCCAGAAAAGATTGAACAGGATTTGATGGAAATTACACCACATGAACTGTGGGGTAAGCTTTCTCATTTACTTATTATGCTTGGAAGAGAAATCTGTAAGGCAAAAGCACCAAATCATAAAGAGTGCCCATTAAATGACCTCTGTCCAAGCAGTAGAATCTAGAAAATTTATTGATTGACAATACAATGTGAATTAATCATGAACTGTATCTCAACTAGTATTAAAAACTATCGAATTCTATAAAATAGTTCATTTAGCCTTTATTGGTTGAATGATTATCCATAATATTTATGTAAGCATACAGGTTATTTGGAGGTTTCTAATTTCTGTAATTCAGCTTTTGCAGATTCCACCATAGGAGAAGATGGAAATTTATTAATTAAGTCTTGATAGTATTTTTGAGCTTCCTCTTTTTTGTCTGATATTTTTGCAAGCTTAAATAATGCAACATCTTTCATTGTTTGAGTCTTAGAATTCAAAATCTCGTTTAAAAATTTAATTGCTGATGCTTTATCATTATTCTTAAGATAAATCATTGCTATTTTAAATCTCGCAAGATTTGAGAAATTCTCATCTTCCATGCCGGATACTTTATTTAAATATTCAATAGCTTTTTTATCATCCCCTGCTAAAGAGTAAGCATAACCAGCATTAATAAGATATACTACATTTTTCTTTTTTTCATAAGCCTGAGCGAATAAACTACCTGCTTGAGAAAACTTCTGCTGGAAATAGTATTTATATGCTTCATATTCAAGCTGTTTTGCATCAGTTTGCTGTTTAAAATGGTAAATATAAAATCCTGTGATACAGGAAACTACAGCAATAAATATAAAAATTCCGATCACTAATTTTTTTTTCTGAACAAACAGTTTTTCTTTGAAGGTCTGAACATCCTCTGTCTTATGTTTCACGAAATTTTCCTCCTTAAAATTTCTTCCATATTTTCAAAAACACTGTAAAGTTCTTTTTCTATTAAACCAGCACCTTTTAATACTTTAATTGCAAAGTCTTTTAATATAAAATCATCTGGTGAGTGAGAATCAGTGTCTATAACCAATTTTGCAGAACATTTTAACGCTAGCTTTGCAACATGTCCATTACTGAGGCTGTGTCCTTTCCTTGATGTAATTTCAAGATAAATACCGCGTTCATTAGCTTCAACCACTTCATCCTCTGTTATTAAACCAGGATGAGCAAGTATATCAATATCTGACTGTAAAGCCATCTTATTTGTTCCTTCTTTAACAGGCTCGACTAATGTTTCCCCATGAACAACAATAATCCTAGCTCCAAGTTTTCTTGCTTCCTTTGCCATATCAGGAATCATCTGCGGTGGAACATGTGTCAACTCCACACCTGGAAGCAAGATCAAGGAAGTAAAGGGTTGAACCTCTCTAAAGATTTTTACGATTCTTGGAATGATCCAGTCAATATTTGATTGGTCTGCGTGGTCAGTTATTGCTAGAGCTCTGTAGCCGATCGCTTCAGCTCTTCGGATAATTTCTGCAGGGATAAGTTCCCCATCACTGAAAACACTGTGGATATGAAAATCTATCATTTTACAAGCTCCAGCATTTTTTTAAATTCATCAGTTCCTGCTTTTTTTAGAATCTGAAAGATAAGTGTTTCAGTGCATGTTATTACTCCACCAGCATTTTTGATAAACTCAAGCCCTGTTTCCCATTCCTCTTTTCTACGGCTACACACGGCATCATCTGGTACAAAAATATGGTAATCTCTTAAAAGCAAATCAAGGGCTGTCTGCCACACACAAACATGAGTTTCCATACCAGTAAGAATGATTTTTTTTCTGTCAAGCTCTTTTATTTTAGTTATAAATTTTTCTTCATCAACTGAGCTAAAAGAAATCTTTTCAATGGCTTTACCATTCAACATACTGGTAATTTCATTCAAGGTTTGACCTAATCCCTTTGGATATTGCTCAGTAAAAACAACAGGTATTTGACATAGTTTACAAAGTTCAATAAGCATAACAATATTTTTTAATATTTTTTTAAAAATTTCTTCTTCCATAACTTTAACCAGCTTTTCCTGAACATCAATTATTACAACTAATGCATCTTCAGGTTTTATTAAAAATCTTTGAATTTCCATTCGTTCCTCCCTTAATAACTTCTTTTAGAAATTTTATTATATCATCTATGTTGAAAGCTTGGGTAATTATACAGTTTATTTATAACTTTGCCACGCTAAAATCCACATTAAAATTGCATGACCGAGTTTAACCCCAGTAACTATCTCATCATGAATAAAGTTAATTCACAAGCATCAAACAGAATTACTGCCATAGGATATCTCGTCAATACCCTTTAGTATTCCATCTATCTCAGATAAGATTTCTTCATCTGAATAACCATCAAGCTGAATAGCAATGGAAGGACAGGATGCAACACATATTCCACATCCTTCGCATAAGATTTCAATAATTTTGGGTTTATTGTTTTCAATCTCCACTGCCATATACGGGCATTGAGATAAACAAATCCCGCAAGAACTGCATTTATTGTTATCTATTTTCGCTATAAATGGTTCTTTGGTGATAGTGCAACTTTCTTTTAATGATAAAAAAATCTCTCCAGTTTGGGCCATTGCATCTGTTATTGCTTCCTGTATTGTCATTGCTTCTTTGGCAGAACCTGTTAAGAATACACCGGAAGCATCTTCTATTTTTTTATCCGACGCAACTGCCGGACATAAAACAATAATATCGCATGGAATCTTATTATTTTTAAAAAAAACAATCAATGAATCTTCTTTATCAACTCTTAAATCCTTTAGAGTCTGATATCGTAAAATTTTAGTAAGAGGATCTTTTATAGCCTGCAAATAAAGTTTATATGCATTTTTACCTGGCAATGCTATTTCTTTAACAAAATGTATGCATTCTACTTGAGGAAGACTCTGTTTTATAACTCTGTTAAATTTAAAGGCATACTGGCAACATATTTTACTGCAATATGGAAAATACTCGTCATCAAGACTTCCAACACAGTGAATAATTGCAATCCTCTGAGGAATATCTCCATCTTCAGTTATTAACTCTCCCTTCGTAGGACCATCTGAATTTAAAATCTCCTCAAATTCAAGAGCATTATAAACATTTTGAAATCGTTTATAGCCAAGCTCTGGAATCTGACTACAATCCATTAATTCAAAACCTGTTGCCTGGATAACAGCACCAACTTTTAAAATCTCCTCACTTTCAGTAGCATTGAAATTTATGGTCTCAGGAACAGGACATTCTTTCACACAGTTATCACAATTCTGACCTTTAAAACTAAGACATTTATTAAAATCAATTTTTGCAATTACAGGTAAAGACGTAGTATCTACTTTTATAGCCTGAACAGGACATACTTCTTCACAAGCAGAACATCCAATGCATTTTTTAGGATTTACATAAATTGGGCTGGAAACAATTTTAACAAATAAACTACCATAATAGCCTTTTAATTCTTTAAGTTCGGAGTTAAGTCTCAAGTCTATGTTGCTATTTAAAGCTTCCTCGACAACTGGATGCAACATGCATGGTCCACAGGCAAGGTCAGGAAAAATCTTTTCATATTTAACAACTTTACCGCCCAATGACGATTCTTTTTCTACCAGATATACCTTTCTGCCAGCCTTTGAAAGTGAAATCGCTGCTTTAATTCCAGCTATGCCTCCTCCAACAATCATAATATCAGTGCAGACTGGAAATTCTTTATCAAACAGAGGCTTTTGTTGTTTTAATCGTTCTAATGTTCCTCTGAAAACAGAATAGGTTTTCTTTAATGCGGATTTTCTGTGTTCAGTAACCCATGCAACCTGTTCTCTAATATTAACAATATTTACCATGTATGGGTTGATTTCTGATTGTATGGCAATGCGTTTAAATAGGGAACCCTTATTTTGAGGAGAACATGCAAACATAATTAAACCCTCGGGTTTTCTTTCAGCCAGTAATTCAATAAGTTTTTGTTGTGCTTCTGTAGAACAAGCCAGTTCAAACTTTTCAACCCATGCTACTTGATCGCTTATCAAATTTCGAAGTTCATTAAAATCAATTTTTTCAGTTATCTGACCTGCACAACTACAAAAAACAGCTCCTATTTGCAAAAGAAAACCTCTTAAAATATTTAGAATATTTTAGCATAAAGTTATTCCATAGAAATGCATTGAGAGGATAAAAAATTGATATACAAACTTCATCTTTAAGTCAGGCAGAGGGTAATTTGATGGATATTTGATAAATTCATTATTTTATAGATACAATATCTTTTATGCAAATAATTGACTTTCATACACACGCATTTCCTGATAATATAGCTGAAAGAGCAATACAAAAACTTGAGATAAAAAGCAAAGTCAAAGCATACCTGAATGGCACCATTGATGATCTTCTTCGTTCAATGGATAAAAATGGGATTACACGCTCTGTTTTATGTAATATCGCAACTAGACCTGAACAATTTGACTCAATTGTTAAATGGAGTGATAAAATTCGTTCAGAAAGAATTATTCCACTGCCTTCAATTCATCCTGATGATACCTATATTAAAGAACATATAAAACTTATAAAAAAAGAAGGATTTCATGGAATAAAAATGCATCCATTTTATCAGGAGTTCTCAATTGATGATGAAAAAGTTTATACAATTTATGAAGCTTTAGTTGAAAATGACTTATTAATTGTTATGCACTGTGGATATGATATAGCCTTCCCTGAGTGGGATATAGCTTCTCCAGAGCGAATAATGAATGTTATAAATAAATTTCCTGGACTAAAATTTATTACAACTCATCTTGGAGCATGGAAAGAATGGGATATGGTTGAAAAATTAATGATTGGTAAAAATATTTTTATGGAAATATCTTTCTCATTTGGATGGATGCCTGATGATAAAGTTAAAGAATTAATTCTTAAGCATCCTGAAGATTATATTCTTTTTGGAACAGACTCTCCCTGGGCTGACCAGGGTCAAGAGATTGAGAATGTTAAAAAACTCAATCTTCCGGAACAACTTAAAGAAAAAATATTCCATATAAACGCGGAAAAACTGCTTCATATAAAATGATTTCAAAACTTTTAAGGGCTCTCTTTGTAAGTCTGAAAGATTTTTACAAAGATGAAGGAGTTTTTTTAAGTGCTGCGCTTTCTTTTTTTTCAATCCTCTCATTAATTCCATTGAGTATGTTTATTGTTAATGTATTACTGAATATCATGCAGGAAGAAAGAGTTGTGAGATTTGTTTATTCAAAACTGGTTAGTTTTTTCCCGCAAATAGAGTTGGACTTTATAAAGGAACTTAAAAAAATTCTTGCTTCAAAGGGAGTAAGCACTGTATCTTTAATCCTTTATGGTGTTTTTTCTCTTCAGCTTTTTGCATCAATTGAATTTTCTCTTGATAAAATATTTAAAAACTCCAGGAAACGACATTTTATAATGTCCTTTATAATGTCTTTTTTTATAATAATTTTAATAACTTTTACTGTTGCAATTTCTTTTACTCTTACATATCTTTTCAAATTTTTTCAGCCTCTGGGAATTTCAGAGTTAAGCCTTGCGTTGAGCTTTTTTTTAACACATCTTCTGCCTTTTATATTAATGTTTGTTATTTCCACTTTGCTTTATAAAATTTTACCAAATAAAAAAATGAAACTTAATTCCATTTTAATTGGAGCCTTACTTACAACAGTATTGATAGAAGTTGCAAAGTATGTGTTCACTTTTTATGTTTTAAAAATTATTAAAATAAGCACCCTTTACGGTTCAGTATCAACTTTTCTGGCACTGCTTATGTGGCTTTTTTATGGCTGGGCAGTTTTTCTATACGGAGCAGAAGTAATAAAAAATATTGAAAGAAAATGAAAGTAGCTTTAACCATAGGTGCTTCTGATCCAACGTCTGGTGCAGGAATCCAGATGGATTTGAAAGTTTTCCATGCACTAAATGTTTATGGATTAACTGTGATAACCGCTGTTACTGCTCAGAGCACTCAGGAATTTTCTTCAGTTTATCCTCTGTCTGGAGAAACAATAATGAAACAGTTTGAGATTCTTATTAAGGACATCAAACCTCATGCGGCTAAAACAGGGATGCTTTATAGCAAAGAAGCTGTTCAATGTGTTATTGATAGTGTTAAAAAATTCAACCTTCAAAATCTGGTTATTGATCCTGTGATAAATGCAACTCTTGGAGCAAAATTAATAGAAGATGATGCATTTAAGCTTCTTAAGGAAGAGCTAGTCCCTCTTTCTACGGCAATCACAGCAAATATTCCTGAAGCTGAATTTCTCACATCAACTAAAATTGAAAAAATCGATGATTTTTACAAAGTTGCACAAAAAATATATCAAATGGGGACAAAAACTGTTATTATCAAAGGAGGACATTTTGATAATACTGTTCCGGATATGCTTTATGACGGTAAAAATTTTTATAAAGCAGAAGGAGAAAAAATCTCTGGACAGTTTCATGGAACTGGATGTGCTTTCTCATCTGCCTTTGTTTCTTTTATATGTCATGGTTATAAGCCTGTAGAAGCACTTAAAGCTTCCAAGAATTTTGTTAAGAGATCAATTGAGAAATCTTTAAAAATAGGTCATGGAATAAAACTTTTAATAATCCCAAAGGAGTGAAGAATGCAAAAAGTAATTCTCGAAACAAATCTTCAGGGAGTAAAGTTTATAAGAAGAGGTAAGGTTAGAGATATCTATGAGGTTGAAGATTATTTATTGATTGTAGCAACAGACAGGGTATCTGCTTTTGATGTTGTTTTGCCAAACGGAATTCCAGGGAAAGGAAAGATTTTAACGCAGATATCTCTTTTCTGGTTTAATAAGGTAAAAGACATCGTTGAAAATCATATTGTTTCCTCAAATGTCCGCGAATTTCCTGAGCCTTTACAGGTATACGGTGAAGTTCTTGAAGGAAGAAGCATGCTTGTCAGAAAAGCAAAGCCCCTTGCTGTTGAATGCATTGTTCGTGGATATCTTAGCGGGTCTGGATGGAAGGAGTATCAGAAAACAGGAATGGTTTGCGGAATAAAGCTTCCAGATGGACTTACTGAATCAGAAAAGCTACCTCTGCCAATTTATACACCGAGTACAAAGGCTATGGAAGGACATGATATAAATATAAGTTTTGACAAAACCGTTAAAATTCTCGGGAAAGAGACTGCTGAAAAAGTTAGAGATTTATCACTTGCAATATATAAAAGAGCTTCTGATATCGCAGAAAAAAAAGGCATTATAATTGCTGATACAAAAATGGAGTTTGGAATTTATGATGGGAAACTTATTTTGATTGATGAACTATTAACTCCAGATTCTTCACGTTTTTGGTCAATAAAGGATTATAAACCAGGACAGTCTCAGGACAGTTTTGATAAACAGATTATCCGAGACTATCTTATCTCGATAAAATGGGATAAAAAACCACCTGCACCTGAGTTACCTCCTGATATTGTACAGAAAACCCAGGAAAGATATGAGGAAATTTTCAGGATTCTAACTTCCTGAGGATTTCTCTCACAACATTAAGATTTTTTATATCATCCTGCGGTGATTTTTTGGGAGTTTCAAGTATTAGAGGAATATAAGACATTTGTTTGATTTTTAAAAAATTTTCAAATCCTTTAATGCCAATATATCCCTTGCCAATATGTTCATGTCTGTCTATACCTGAACCTGCAGGAGTTTTTGAATCATTAAGATGAATGAGTTTTATTAAATCGAAATCCGCTAAATTTTCAAATTCTCTTTTAAATGCTAAGATACCTTCTTTTTTAGAAATATCATATCCTGCAGCAAATAAATGACATGTATCAATACAGATACCATCAACAATTTCTGTGCTAACATTGTTAAATGTTTCTACTAAATCAGGAATACTGGCGGTTATTTTGCTCTTCGCTGTATTTTCTATCAAAATTCTACATGTTTCAAGTTTTTCTATTTTTTTGAATGCTATTCTTACTTTATCGAATATTTCTTCTTTTTGCATTGAGGCATTGTCTTTAAGGTGAATAACGTAGTAATCAGCACCGAGTGCATCAGCCATTAATACCTCTCTTTTAAGAAGAAATCTGGAAGAATTTATTGTTTTGGGATTTGAAGAAATAAGATTGATTAAATATGAAGCATGAACAATACAGGGATTGAGTGCGTTTGTTTGTCTTAAGCGTCGAAAATTATCAATAGTTTCGCTGTCAAACTCTGGAATCTGCCATACTCTGGGGCTGTGAAGAAAAATTTGAAAGGTATTGCATTGAAGGTTATTAATTTCTTCAAATGCATTTAGAATACTATTTTTTATTGAGGTATGAACACCTAAGGCTCTCACTTTATCATATTTGCTTGAAGGCGACGGCCGGATTTGAACCGGCGAATGGCGGTTTTGCAGACCGCTCCCTTAGCCACTTGGGTACGTCGCCAATAAAAAAGCGGGCGACGGGATTTGAACCCGCGACCCCAACCTTGGCAAGGTTGTGCTCTACCAGCTGAGCTACACCCGCATTAATTAACTCTTTTTTTGGGATCAAGTGAATCTATCAGTTTCTCGAAAACAGTTAATTGCTGTTCTGTATAATCCAGTTTTAATTCTAACTCTTTTATTCGTTGATTTGCAAATTTTTCAAGCTCTTCTGCTCGTTTCAAAAGTTTTTCACAGAGTTCATCAAAATCTTTTGAAGGTTTATCAAATTTTTTTAAATTATTATTTCTCTTCCATCTTTTAAAAAAGGACAGCATGTAAAAAACTTATCATAAAATCTTTATCTATGTCAATGTTGCATTAGGCGGGGTAAAATATTATATGTTATGTGAAAAATTGATAACAGATACAGATCCTCGACAGTCTGTTCTGTGAATAATTTCTTCTCTTGGCAGGGTTTCGCGGGTTAGATTTGGAAATACTTAGCAATATTGATTTAGAAAATCAATCACTTCAGGATGCACCCAGTGAGTGATAACTACTTTAGGTTTCATAGTTATTCCCCGAAATTATTTTAATCGTTTACGCAGATATGAACCCATGCCATGATTTTAAAAAAATAGTTTCAAGAAGTTATAAGGTTTTTGAAATTCTATTCTGATTATTATGACAAAAATTCTGGAAATATTTTTAAACAGTGAAAAAATTTTATGCTACATCTTAACTATCTTTAGTTTGGCACTTTACAGCATAAATTAAGTATTCAATATTTCCTTTCTGTCCTGAAACAGGAGATTGAATAACACCAATCACTTTTAAATCTAAACTCTCAAAAAATTCTCTTATTTCCATAACAATTTTTTTTCTTTTTTCAACATCTTTAATAACTCCTCCACGAGGGACTTCTCCTTTGCCAGCTTCAAACTGCGGTTTGATAAGAGCCACTATACTGCCATCTTGTTTAAGAAACTCAATCACCTTTGGAATTACAAGCCTGAGAGAAATAAAAGATACGTCAACAGTTACTATATCAATTTCTTCAGAAATCTTCTCTCGCGACATGTATCTTATATTTGTTCTTTCTATTGGAATCACTCTTGGATCGGTTCGAAGTTTCCATGCAAGCTGTCCATATCCAACATCTACAGCATAAACTCGCTTTGCACCAAACTGAAGCAGACAGTCTGTAAATCCTCCTGTGCTTGCGCCGACATCCATAGCTACTTTATCTTTCAGCTCTATTGGAAATTCTTTTATAACTGCTTCAAGTTTGAGTCCTCCTCGACTGACATACGAGATTGTTTCACCACAAAATTCAATTTTTGCATTTTCATCAACCATTGTGCCCGGTTTTTCAATTTTTTGATCATTTACAATAACTTTTCCTTCAAGAATAAACGCCCTTGCTTTTTCCCTGCTTTCTGTTATTCCTTTTTGAAAAAGTAACTGATCTAAACGGATCTTCACTTTAAGATGTGCGATTTATGATATACTTTGCAATTTCTCTTAATGGTTGAGCTTTATGGTCAAATATTTCAAGTGCGTTTAATGCTCTGTCAATGAGGTCTTTTGCTTTTTTCCTGGATTCTAAAACTCCAAAGACTCTTGGATATGTCATTTTCCCTCTTTCAGCATCAGAGCCTCTGGGTTTTCCCATCTCCTTTGTAGATCCTTCAATATCAAGAATATCATCAATAATCTGAAATGCAAGCCCGATGCAGAGGCCATAATCAGCCATTTTTTTGAGTTGGTCATCATCAGCAGCCGCAAGAATTGCGCCTGATTTTACAGATGCTGTGATTATTGCAGCGGTTTTGTAACGATGAATAAGTTCAACAATTCCGGCATCTGGATCTCTTCCCTCATATATTAAATCATAAGCCTGACCGGCAACCATTCCTCTCAGTCCTGATGCGGTAGAGATTTCAGAGATAACATCTATCAGAGCATTAGGTTTTATATTTGCATAATCTGGATTGGATAGTACTGTAAAAGCCTCTGTTAACAGTCCATCTCCTGCAAGAATTGCGATAGCTTCACCGAAAACTTTGTGATTTGTTGGTTTACCTCTCCTTAAATCATCATTATCCATTGCTGGCAGATCATCGTGAATAAGAGAGTATGTGTGAATGAATTCTATTGCAGCGGCATAGGCAGATATATCTTCTGTGCCACCACAGGCTTCATAAGAAGCGATGCAGAGGATAGGTCTCAATCTTTTTCCACCAGCAGTAAGAGAGTATAAAACTGATTCATGAAGAATTGAAGGTATTATAGGTGGATTAAAATAGGAATTTATAAACTGCTCAATTTTTTCTTTTTTTATAAGCAGATATGTTTTAAGATCAAAACTCAACTTTTATTTACTCCCACTCAATTGTTCCAGGTGGCTTGGACGTTATATCATAGACAACTCTGTTAACTCCCTTTATCTCATTAATTATCCTATTTGAAATCTTTTCAAGCAGTTCATAGGGAAGTCTAACCCAGTCTGCTGTCATTCCATCAACACTGTGTACTGCTCTTACTGCAATTACATGTTCATAAGTTCTTTCATCTCCCATTACTCCAACAGTTCTTACAGGAAGAAGCACTGCAAAAGATTGCCATACTTTCTTATACCATCCTGATTTTTTAATCTCTTCAAGCACAATTTTATCAGCCTTTCTCAACATATCGAGTCTTTCTCTGGTTACCTCTCCGATGCATCTTATTGCAAGACCCGGTCCGGGAAATGGATGTCGATAAAGAATTTCATCAGGAATTCCAAGTTCTCTGCCAAGATCTCTTACTTCATCTTTAAAGAGCTCTCTCAAAGGCTCAATTAGCTTGAGTTTCATACGTTTCAAAAGTCCACCAACATTGTGATGACTTTTAATTGTGGCAGAAGGTCCTTTGAATGAGACACTCTCTATAACATCAGGATAAAGCGTTCCCTGGGCTAGAAATTTAACACCTTCTATCTTTTTTGCTTCTTCTTCAAAAATTTTAATAAATTCCGCTCCGATGATCTTTCTCTTTCTTTCAGGGTCTTTCACGCCTTTTAGTTTTCTTAAAAATCTTTCAGATGCATCAACCACCTTCAAATTTATATGAAAATTCTTCCTCAGCGTCTCTTCAACTTTTTCACGTTCTTCTGCTCTTAAAACGCCATTGTCAACAAATATACATGTCAGAGCATCTCCAACCGCTTTATGAACAAGTACTGCTGTTACAGTTGAATCCACTCCTCCGCTTAAAGCACATACAACCCTGTATTTACCCACAGTTTTTCTTATATATTCTATTTCTCTTTCTACAAAAGAATGCATATCCCACGTTGGAGAGCATCCACATATTTTGAAAACAAAATTATGAAGTATTTTTTTGCCTTCCTGAGTGTGTACAACTTCAGGATGAAACTGAAGTGCATATATCTTTTTATTTCTGTCTGCAATTGCAGCATAAGACGAATTTTCTGTATGAGCCAGTCTTATAAATCCATGAGGCATTTCTATTATTTTATCGGCATGACTCATCCATACTACTGTTTCATCTGGAATTTCATTGAAAATATCTGAAAAGTCATCAATCTTTAATATAGCCTTGCCATATTCTCTTTTTTCTGCTTTTGTAACCTTTCCACCAAGAAGATGAGTTATAAGCTGCATTCCATAGCATATTCCAAGTACAGGAATGCCGAGCTTAAACAGTTCAATATTTATAGTTGGTGCATTTTCGTCAAAAACGCTTGATGGGCCACCTGAAAGTATAATGCCAGCTGGTTTTCTTTTTTTAATTTCAGCAAAAGGAGCTGTACATGGAATAATTTCAGAGTAAACTTTAAATTCTCTTACTCTTCTTGCAATTAGCTGAGTGTACTGGGATCCAAAATCAATAATTAAAATTTCCTGCATTTTCAGTCCTCAATCGAGTAATTAGGTGACTCCCTTGTTATTGTTACGTCATGAACATGACTTTCTCTTAATCCAGCATTTGTAATTTTAATAAATTTTGCTTTATTCCTTAATTCTTCTAATGTTCTGCAGCCACAGTACCCCATTCCAGATTTAAGCCCACCGACTAATTGATGGATACTTTTTGAAAGAGGTCCTCTGTATGGTACTCTGCCTTCAACACCTTCTGGAACAAGCTTTTCAGGTTTTACTGATTCCTGTCTATATCTGTCACTTGAGCCGCCCTGCATTGCACCAAGTGAACCCATTCCTCTGTAAGTTTTATAGCTTCTTCCCTGATACAGTATTATTTCACCTGGGGCTTCATCAGTACCTGCGAAGAGACTTCCTATCATTACACAATGGGCACCAGCTGCAAGAGCCTTTGTAATGTCTCCTGAATACTTAATTCCTCCATCAGCTATCAATGGAATATTGTATTTTGATGTTACACTGTAACACTCCATTATTGCTGTAAGCTGAGGAACTCCCGCACCTGCGACAATTCGTGTAGTGCAGATTGAACCTGGTCCTATCCCTACTTTTACCGCATCTGCGCCTGCCTCAATAAGGTCTTCTGCAGCCTCACGTGTTGCTATATTACCTGCAATAATATCTATATCGAACCTTCTCTTTAATTCTTTCAATGTTTCAATGACAGCCTTACTGTGACCGTGGGCTGTATCAATTACTATTGCATCAACTCCTGCATTTATGAGTAGTTCTACTCTATAGATTGCAGCTTCTCCCACTCCTACCGCTGCTGCAACACGCAGTCTTCCAATATGGTCCTTACAGGCATTTGGATACTTTATTTTTTTTTCAATATCTTTAATTGTTATCAAACCCTTAAGATTAAAATCATTATCAACAATTGGCAACTTTTCTATTTTATATTTATGAAGTATTTCCTGAGCTTCTCCAAGTGTTATACCCTCTCTTGCAGTTATCAGCCTTTCTTTGGTCATTACATCTTCAACTTTCTTTGTAAAATCTCTTTCAAATTTCAGATCTCTGTTTGTAATTATTCCAACAAGTTTTCCGTTGACAGTAACCGGCACACCCGAAATTCTATATCTTTCCATTAAAGCCAGTGCTTCTGAAATTGGTGCATCAGGACTGATAGTAATTGGGTCGACAATCATTCCACTTTCCGATTTTTTTACTTTATCAACTTCGAACGCCTGTCTTTCAGGAGGCATGTTCCTGTGGATCACCCCAATACCTCCCTCTCTTGCAATTGCAATTGCAAGATTTGCATCTGTAACAGTATCCATTGCAGCACTCAAAATTGGAATATTCAGTTTTATATTCGATGTAAAAGAAGTACTGACATCCACTTCAGTTGGGATAACATCTGATTTAGCAGGCATGAGTAATACATCATCAAAAGTTAATCCTATTGGAATCTCACTTTCTTTCATTGTTTTTTAACTCCTATATAAGAGATTTTTACCAAAAATATGCTCTTCTGCTATAATCTATCAAAGATGCGCCTGTAGCTCAGCTGGATAGAGCATCGGCCTCCGGAGCCGATGGTCGGAGGTTCAAATCCTCTCAGGCGCGTTATACCTTTGTTAGTAAATGTCCGAGTTTGTCTTTTTTTGTTTTCAGATAACATTTATTGTTTTCATTTGGTTTAACTTCAATTGGCACTCTCTCAACAACCTTAAGACCGTAACCCTCCAAACCCACAATTTTACGTGGATTATTGGTTATAAGCTTCATTTTCCTCACACCAAGATCAACTAGAATTTGAGCTCCTATGCCATAATCTCTTAAATCAGGCTTAAATCCGAGCTTTATGTTGGCTTCAACTGTATCATACCCCTTTTCCTGTAATTCATAGGCTTTCATTTTATTTAGAAGTCCAATACCTCTTCCTTCTTGCCTCATATAAAGAAACACGCCTTTGCCTGCTTCCTCTATCATTGCTAGAGCTTTATGAAGTTGAGATCCGCAATCACATCTTTTTGAAAGAAAAACATCGCCTGTAAGACATTCTGAATGAACTCTTACAAGAACTTCATCTGTAGGCTTTATCTCTCCTTTAACAAGTGCAAGGTGAACTTTGTTATCAATCATTGTTGTATATGCTATTGCTTTAAATTCTCCATAATCTGTGGGTAATTGAACTGTTGCAACTTTGCTGACCAGTGTTTCATTCCTCATTCTATATTTAATCAGGTCTTTAATAGTAGCAATTTTGACCCCATGTTTTTCAGCAAATTCCATTAATTGAGGAACTCTTGCCATTGTTCCATCTTCATCCATGATTTCACAGATTACTCCTGCTGGATAGAGCCCTGCAAGACGTGCAAGATCAACAGCTCCTTCAGTATGTCCTGCTCTTTTTAAAACTCCTCCGCTCTGTGCTCTCAGAGGAAATACATGTCCTGGCTTTACTAGGTCTTCAGGTTTGGTTTTTGGATCAATTGCTGTAAGAATTGTTACTGCTCTATCATAGGCTGAAATTCCTGTTGTAACACCTTTTCTTGCTTCAATCGACACAGTAAAAGCTGTTTGATGAGGAGATTCATTCAAATCTACCATCAATGGAAGGCGTAGTTCATCAACTCTTTCGGGAGTTAAGCATAAACATATAAGTCCACGAGCATACTTTGCCATGAAGTTTATTGCTTCAGGAGTCACCTTTTCTGCGGCAATAAATAAATCTCCTTCATTTTCTCTATCTTCATCATCAACAAGTATAACCATTTTACCCTGTGCTACATCTTCAATAACTTCTTCTATTGTGTTAAATTTAAATTCCTGTTTTTTAATGGCCAATTTTAACCTCCAGTGTAATTTAATTTTTAATTTTATCAAAAATTGCTGAGTTTTTCAAAAAAAATGAAACTTTTGAAGAAATTCTGCCTTAAACTCTATTGTGAAGACGTGACACTCACATTTGTTATTAGATAGAATGTTATGATAATTACCTGCTCCAATGGTATACATTCTGATAGCCTCCATTTATTAAATTTACCGTTAATTAGGTTAAAGAATGGTTACCTCTATTTTCAATTCTGAGGAAACAATTACTTTTCAGGGAGATTGTTTTGAGGAATTTTGCAACATTGACAAATCCTTAAATATTGTAGTAGTTTAAGTAGTATGGGCGGATAGCTCAGATGGGAGAGCGCAGCCCTTACAAGGCTGAGGTCACAGGTTCGATACCTGTTCCGCCCATTTGAGGTGGGGTGGTAGTTCAGCTCGGTTAGAACGCTTGCCTGTCACGCAAGAGGCCGCGGGTTCGAGTCCCGTCCACCCCGTAAACAAACCTAATAAAAAATAAAAAAAATTCTCTTCATCCACGCCTTGTTCTTGGCAGTTAAAATACACATCTCAACAATCAGAAAGATAATTAATCTTGCTGTTGATAAAGGTTAGGCAGTTGTCAATAAAATTGTGTCTATTCTGTAAATCTGGCATTAAATATCTGTCTAATTTCATATAACACCTCTTTTTGTGGATAAAACAGATATAGAAAAAATAATTACAAACATTGTACTGAATGCTCAGGATGCAATGCCAGAAGGTGGACAGATAACAATAAAGGCAGGATTAAAGTTTATACCTGATAAGTTTAAGAATTTAGTTTCAGATAGAGGAGATTTTGCAAGACAATATGTATATCTAACCATAACAGATACAGGTATAGGTATGGACAGTGAAACAAAGGAAAGAATATTTGAGCTTTTTTTACAACAAAAGGAGAGAAAGGCTCAGGTATTGGCCTTACAACAGTCTATAATGTTGTTTAGAAATTGAGGGGATTTATTTTTGTTGAAAGCGAACCTCAGAGAGGAACTAAATTTGAAATTTATGTCCCTTCTTACCCCGGTTAAAATAAATTGCTATAAAATTATTATCTTTTAACTACCTCGCCGAGAAGTCCCCTTCCGTGAGGGAGGGGATGAAAGGTGATTTTTCCCTTGACTGTTGATTCAGTTATATATTATTCTTTCCTTATGAAATATATATTGGATAAAGGCAATCACTCTGTATATAGTCTTCAGTTCCATTATGTTGCCTGTGTAAAATACAGGCAACCAGTTCTTATTGGTAATATTACGGATAGGCTTAAAATCATCAATCTTAATGTTGCAAAAGCCTTTGGAATCAAGATTATTAAACAAGAGACTGCTACTAACCATATACATATTCTCTTTTCCAGCAAACCGCATATACAGTTATCAAAGTTTGTAAATAGTCTGAAATCCGTCTCTGCAAGATTGATATTTCGTGAATTTCCCGATATAAAAAAGCAGTTGAGGGAAGGACAGTTTTGGAGTCCATTTTATTTTCTTGCATCGACTGGACAGGTAACACTTGAGGACTTGAAACGCTATATTGAAAGCCAAAACCTATAAATATCGTCTTTACCCTACAAAGAAGCAAGTCCAAAAACTTGAATGGACTTTGGATATGTGCCGTATCCTCTACAACTCCTGTCTTTTGGATAGAAGAAATCCTTTACGAGCAGACTGGCAAAGGACTTTCCCGGATCAAACAGCAGGAAATCCTTAAATCCGATAAACAAATTGTTGAATCCCTAAAGGAGATACATTCTCAAGTCCTTCAAGATGTTC
>Ga0134100_1001361_pt1 | contig 22966 bp, 35 predicted proteins | sample 11_taG_2_FD_94444 | JGI IMG/M metagenome (GOLD analysis project Ga0134100, IMG submission 94444) | Switchgrass degrading microbial communities from high solid loading bioreactors in New Hampshire, USA - 11_42_5_180_A3 metaG | ecosystem: Engineered > Bioreactor > Semi-continuous > Anaerobic >...
AATATGTTCAAGGCGGTAAAGAAATCTGCGCTTTTTGCTTACACGATTATGAATGTGAACCTGGAGAAACGATATGTGGAGCAACTTATAAAGGCTTTAAATGGAGAGGTTTAAATGAGAGGGGGGACTTATGACATTAGAGGTCTATGGAATGTATGTATATCTAAGGAGTGAACCGCAGCTGTGGACGGTTGGATTTTATACACCTAGCGGCGAATGGGTGACTGAAAATGACTATTAAAGCGAGGTCGAGGAAGGATGAATTACGACAAAAAATGTAAATGGCATAAATCGTGCGGATATGATTTTTGCCATGGCGAAGGAATATGCCCTGAATTTGAAAAGGGAAAACCACCAAAGGAAACAGAGAAGGAAATCGAGGTTGAGAAAGATGGATAAACAAGCACAATGGGATATAGAAACTTTGCAAAAAAACGATAGGTGTTATTCCTAATGAACAAACCACTACGAAAGTGAAATACCCAAATCTGTTTAAAAAAAGCTGTTTATTAAAATGTCATAGCAAATAAGGTGCATATGAAAAAAGCACCCAATTTAGGGTGCGGAAAGGAGAATAAGATGGATTTAAACGCATTAGCGAAAGAGATACATCAAAATGCTGTAGATCACGGCTGGTGGGATAACAAAAGACCATTTTGCGAAATTATCGATTTGTGCCATTCGGAACTTTCAGAGGTTTTAGAGGAATATCGGAATGGTCGTGAATTAAACAAAATTTATTATTCGAATGGGAATAAACCGGAAGGCATCCCTATTAAGTTGGTTGATGAGATTATCCGCATCCTTGATTATCTTGAACACCAAGGTGTCGATATACAACAAGTTGTTAATGAATTTGAACCATGGATTCCAAAGGAAATAAACAAAACAAATACTTTACCTAAATTCATCGCAGGATGCCACTGGTTATTATCAGAGGCATATTGGCATAAAACAATTTCGAAATTAGATCGAGATTTATTTTCGCAAAGAATGCTTATTCATGTGATTTTAACCATACAAAAATTCTGCCAAAAAAACAATATCGATCTTGAAAAAGCGATACAGATCAAGTATGAATACAACAAAAACCGTCCTTGTCGGCACGGGAACAAAGTGATATAGGAGGTGTAACATGGAACACTCAATTATTCTTAAAAATTGGGAAGTCCGAGCTATTTTAGAAGGTCGGAAAACACAGTTGCGGAGACCAATAATGCCGCAACCTCCTAAGGATACTCAATATTTGGGGTTTATTGTTGAATCTTCGAACTCCAGAGAAACTGGCAGATGGTCTCCAATGAAGCCTCATGAAAAATATGGCGTAAACTGCCCATCTACGGCAGGGAGGTTAGGGAGGTTTATTTGGCATGGGCAAATCCATCTCAAACAGAGCTCTAAAAAAGCTCATCAGAAAGGAGGAAAAAAAATTGCCTGAATATGATGGATTATCGGTAAGATTAAATAAAGAACTTTTAACATTAGAGCAAATAGACGAACAAGCTCAAAAACTAGATATGAATAGGAGTAAATTCGTTATTTTAGCCTTGCAAATGCTTGTCAATTTCGATGTTGATTTTTGGAAAAAGATTGAAAGTTATAGCAAAGGATTAAACATTCCCGAATGGGCAGTAATTCAAAATATGATTACTGATCGTTTTGCAAAAGAAGAAGCACAAAGAACTGTTTTTGGGAAATCAAATAGTAAATTAGATGACTTTATGTTTTTTAATACACCGAATGGTCCTGTTTTGCTTACTGGTTCAGAATTTGCCAGAATTAAATATGATAATTATGTAAAAGAGTTTGAAGCTAAACTATTCCAACGGGCATCAGTCAAACAAAAAGCAGGCAAGCAGTTAACGGATCGAGAACAGAAAATTGTAGAAAAGTTTGAAAGTATTGTGGGTTTTGAAGATGAATATGATGAAGATAAATATGTAACGGCATAGGAATTAAATTCCATTGCGTGGAGGTGTAAAATGGCCTTTGATATTTACGGAAATCGTCTTAGACGAGGACATTGTGAAGTACATCCAGATATATCTGAACCATATCCATGTTATTTGTGTTATCAAGAGCAACTCGAAAAAAGGCATAGAAGAGCGATGGAGGAAGAGTATAGGCGAGAATATGAGGAAGAAATGCGCAAATTGGTAGAAATGGAGGCGCAAGATGAAGTTTAAACTTCAATTAATCCTGTCTATAAGCGTATGGCTTATATTCCTGACTTTCATTGGCATTATGATTCATCATACCAATCAGTTAAAAACACTCGAAGAACGAATAAATCAAGCTGAAACGCGGATGGAAACCGTCGAAGAAGTCTTTGGACAAGCCCAAACCATTAAACAACGGATTAACCGAGTAAATCCTAAAGCAAATGCGTCTAATATTGCTTACATGATTCTACATCTGTCCAGCAAGCACAAAGTCGATTATCGACAAATCACAGCACAGGCTGAGGTTGAATCAACTTACAAGGTTAACGCTGTCGGACGACGTGGCGAAAGGGGATTGTTGCAGGTTCGCCCTGCAACTTTCTCCGAACATGGAAGTGGAGATATCAACGATTGGCGAGATAGTTTAGAAGCTGGAGTTAAATATATGGCTTGGCTTAATAAACATTACGGCGAGTCAATACTGAGTTATAATGCCGGGCCCAATCATCCAAGAAAACACATTGTTTCGAGAGGGTATTCAGCGAGAGTCAAGCAGAGAATAGCGAGATTGGTGATGATAGAATGACAACGTTTACAATTCCAGGAGAGCCAATGGGCAAACAACGTCCGAAATTCGCTAGGGCTGGACAATATACAATGACGTATACGCCTACCAAAACCATGAATTATGAAACATTAGTCAAAGAGATGTATGTCTTATCAAAAGGACAATATTACGAAAACAAACAATTAAAGATTAATGTAAAGGCATATTTCTCGATACCGAAAAGTAAAAGCAAAAAAGTCCAAGAAGCGATGAAAAATGGTTGGATACGACCAGTAAAGACTCCGGATTGCGACAACATTTTAAAATTAATCTGTGATGCTCTAAATGGTATTGCCTATCAAGATGATAAGCAAATAATTGAGGCCAACATAAGCAAATGGTATTCAGATAAGCCGAGAGTAGAAGTATCGCTAACTGAAGTATACTGTGAAACAAAGGAGGTGGCATAGTTTGATGATTCTTTGAAAAATGCATTGAATCTAAGGAAGGGGGCGGTTAAGTGAAAACAGAACTAGTAGAATACAAATTAATTGACTGGGTATTATTTAATATTGATTTAATTAAACAACTATTAAAAGAAATGAAATACACTGGGGCGGCTGTTGTGTATAGTGATTCGCCGGGTCTTGAAGTTGTAACTGATAAGATGGAACGAATCATCGTTTTCGTGGACGATGCCTTAAAAGTGGTTGAAACCATTGAAAAAGCCATAGAAAAAATCTGTGAAGACGATGACCTATTTGACATCTTCACCGAGGTGTATTTTGAACAGAGGAAACTAGCCGACATCCCGATAGTATTGCGAGAAAAATATCAAAAACAGATAAGTGAAAGAACAGTAAAAACAAAGAAACGACAGATACAGAATATTGTAAGAAAATATCTATCTGATGAGGATATCGAGATTGAATTTATCGCTTCACTGATGTCTGCATTGAAAATTAATCCAAAAAGTGCAAAGGCATCATAAAAAAGTGCAAAAATCGTTTGCAAAAATTGCACTTTTATAGGAAAATAAGGGTGAGGAAAGTCTATCCTCGGAAGCCTCAGATAAAATCGGGGGCTTTTTGTTAGACACATATAGACACATATCGATAGAGGATGCCCGAGGACCTCTTAAAACATGCGGGAAGAAGCCCCATTGTTGTTTTGGGGGGCTTGTAAATAACGGGTGGCAAAGCCTTAAATGGATCATCCAGCCAGCTTAATATATTTAGCGAGTGGTAGAGTGGTCGATTATACCTGACTGTAAATCAGGAGCGTCGGCCACGATGGTTCGAATCCATCTTCGCCCACCATAAGCCGAGTTAGCTTAATTGGTAGAGCGACGCTCTTGTAAGGCGTTGGTTGCAGGTTCGAATCCTGCACTCGGCTCCAGATTAACCTTTAGCACTATATGTGCTAATAAAATAAACCACAATCTTGTATCAAATCCAAAAAGTTGGAGGCGATAGGATGAACATGTAATATGCGTGTAGCTAGAATAAATTGAATAAAAAGCACTCGTTGAGCTCAGGCACGAGTGCTTTTTGATTAATAACCCTTTTGGGATGATATAGATAGACTGAACCCAGGAAGGGGCTGAATTTCGGGTGGGGGATTTTGTATTTGAATTTGATGCTTTAAGGAAACAAGGAAAAAGCGTCGAAGAAACATGCGATATATTAGCATCAAAATATAACTGCACTCCTGGATATATACGCAAAAAATATTATTTAAAGAAAAACAAACAGGCAAAACAAAAGACTGAAAAATCTTTCAATATCCATGAATCAGTTTTAAAGCTTACTGAAAAAGAAATTGAACTTCATACAATATGTGAAAGAATAGGAATTTCAGAGCGTCAATTAGCAGCCACTATCGAGGATTTGAGAGATAGTGGTTTTGTTTTTACTGAATACGACGGAAAAATAAAGCTTTCGAAAACCGTTATTCCACAGGACAACATACATGAAGAAAAGTGGGATGGTAGTAAAATAATCCGATTCGGAGCGGTATCGGATGTCCACTTTTGCTCCAAATATCAACAGAGAACCCATCTTGAAACCCTATACGATATTTTTCGACGTGAAGGCATTACAACTGTTTACAATGCCGGAGATTTGACAGATGGATTTAAAATGCGACCCGGACATGAACACGAAATATTTGTTCATGGAGCCGACGATCAAGAGCAATACGTCATCGATAACTATCCGAAGCGCGAAGGAATAGTTACTAAACTTATTCTTGGTAATCATGACGGATCGCACATCAAAAATGGCGGGCATGATATTGGGGTTCCGATAGCCAAAGCTAGACCAGACATGGAATATCTAGGGATGTATAATGCTAAGGTCTATTTGACTCCTAATTGTGTTTTAGAGATCAATCATCCTCTTGACGGTGCGAGTTATGCGCTGAGTTATACCTTACAAAAATACATTGACTCCATGAGTGGTGGTGAGAAGCCGAATATTTTGCTTAACGGGCATCACCACAAAGCCATGTATATATTTTATCGCAATGTACATGCTTTTGAAGCCGGAACACTTTGCGCTCAAACACCTTGGATGAAAGGTAAGCGGATTGCAGCTCATGTTGGCGGATGGATTATTGAAGTCCATGTGAATGATGATGGTACAATTAGCCGGTGCAAAGGCGAATTTATTCCGTTTTATCGATCAGTAGAACATGACTATTAAATCGTGGAAAATCAAAATTCAAACCATTGAATTGGTAGCAGCGGCAAAGGAATATTCTTCGAGCAAGGAAAGCAGCGAAAGCACTATGGAAATTAGGGTTTTATGTGATTTGTCCACATCTGAATACTGCCAATTTTGATGGGATTGTGCCAGATCAGAATTTTCTGGATGGCACTATGGAAATGATGCGCCGTTGCGTTCTTGTTGTATTATTGCCTGGCTGGGGAGATTCGAGCGGTTCTATTAAAGAAAAATCGGAAGCGGACAGACTCGGGATCCCTACTTATGGGATTTCTTTATTTTTATGACGATGAAAGAGCGAGGGGAGTTTTGGACAATGTTAAAAAACGTTGGTAAAGATGCTCCTATTGTAGTAAATGAGAAAGGCGGCAAACAATCCAAAACCGCTTATGCTTTCCACCTGTGCGATTATGACGCATTATTGGCGTTGGCTGAAGTTCTCCAAGAAGGTGCCGAAAAATACGAGCGTGACAACTGGCGCAAGATTCCGGCAGAAGAACATTTCAACCATATGTTGATTCATGCTATTGCTTATCTCAAAGGCGATAAACAAGATGACCATTTAGGCCATATGTTCTGTCGAGCGATGATGTTCTATGCAACTGCAAAAGCGGAGGAAGAAGCGAGGCAAAATGCCAATTGATTACAATGCTATAGCATCGGCCGGCGGATTCGGCAAGACCGCTCAAAAGAAACCAAAAGAATCGGCCAAGCTTAAACAGAAGAAACCCTTAAAATCCAACAACAAACCAGTTCCCCTTGAACTTAAACGAGAAGTTTTACGAGTTAAGGGGAATTTTTGTTTAGCTGGTTTTTGTCCTATATGCGGAGGACGAGCAATAGTAACCGAACATGATGACGCACATCACTATCCGCATAGGAGCCGTGGTGGAAAAGATTGCGTGGAGCATTTATGGTTAATGCGCCATGAATGTCATATGGAATTACATTTACATCCGCTTATTGAGAAGCAAGTGTTTGCTGAGATACTACAAAAAGCCAATGAGATGTTAAAGAAGGCTGATAAGGATGCGAAAAGAAGCAAAAAAGAAACGAAATCCAAAAAGAAAGCAAGTTGATCAGAAACAGCAGATGACTGACAACTTGTTTTTCTTTAGGCCGAACGAGCATATAAAAACGCAAGTTCACAAAGGAGAAAAACGATGATCGGTCAAATCCTGGCAATAGCCGATGACCGTAAATCAGTTTATATCGAATTTCAAGAGCCAGTTAAATTCAAACTAAACCAGCCGGTAGAAGTCAAAGAGCATCGACCGCAACGAACGTTGCAACAGAACCGACTTTACTGGGGCTTTCTGCAATGGTGCATCAGTCGCGAAGGCGGAGGATTAATCGATGAAGGACATTTTTCAGTAGACGGGCTGCATGCTGATATCAAAGCCTGGATTCAATCCGAATACCCAAATCAATTCAATTTCAAAGAATTGTTTTCAAGTGCTGCATTGAATACCAAAGAATTCACGGAGTTTATTGAGTTAGTAGATAGAGAGCTGATGGTTAAATTTTTCGGGATTGACACGAGTCCTTTTTGGAAGATAGTTGATGATGGAGTGCCGTTTTAGGGGTGAGGTGAGTGCCAAATAACGAACTGAGGAAACAAATACTAAGCGAGATTGCAGCAGGCGCAACTCCGAAGCAATGTGCTTTGAAATATAATATTTCGGATAGCACCATTAGGTCGTGGGTGCATAGAGAGAAAAAAAATAAAGGCGCAACGTTGCAAACCGATAAACCAGCAACGAAACGAAAGAAGAAAAATGCAACGGCGCAATCGAAGGAACCTGTTATCAAACTTGAAGACGTTAATGAAGATTTAACCGAAAAACAGCGTCTTTTTTGTTGGCTTTATATCCATAACTACAATGCAACAATGGCTGCACGAAAGGCTGGGTATTCAGAAAAGACAGCTCATGTTATTGGCTATGAGCTATTAAGAAACCCTAAAGTTAGAGCTGAGATAGAACGACTCAAAAAGTTAAAAGCAGAGTCGATTATGCTCACCGAGGAAGATATAGTTGAACGTTATATGAGAATTGCTTTTGCTGATATGACTGACTTTATTGATTTTGGGCAAGAGGACGTCATAATCGGAAAAGACGATGATGGAAATGAAATCAAGGCCAAAGTGAATTATTTAAATTTTAAGGATTCCAATATTGTTGATGGAGGATTAATCTGTGAGATTAGCAAGAGTAGGAATGGAGTCAAGTTAAAATTGGAAGACCGATTAAAAGCGCTTCAATGGTTGAGTGATTACTTTTGTATGAATCCCATGAGTAAGCACAAGGTGGCATATGACAATGCAATACTCAAGATGAAAGAACGAGAACTTAAATTGAAGGAGTTTTAAATATGGCTCAGGAGTTTTCTAAGCGGCTATATTTGTCCAAAGAATGGATTAGCCTGCGCAATAAATTAATCGTTGAGCGAGGGCCTAAATGCGAGAAATGCGGCAAGTTGGTAGCAGATACATCTAAGCTGATTGCTCACCACAAAACAAAGCTGACACCGCAGAATATCAACAATGTCAATGTGACTTTGAATCCAGACAATGTTGAATTGTATTGTTTCGATTGTCACAATAGAGAACCTGGACATTTTCTCTGGCGCAATACTCGTAATGTCTATCTAGTTTACGGTCCGCCTTGCGGTGGAAAGAAAACATTAGTTAATCAGATGGCAGAACGAGGGGACATGATTCTTGATATAGATAAGCTATATGAGGCTATAAGTGGAATGCCACTCTATGACAAGCCAGACAATCTTAGGTTCAATGTATTTGCCTTGAGAGATAAAATGCTAGATATGATTAAAACTCGCTATGGCCAATGGCACGATGCATTTGTAATCGGTGGTTATCCAAATAAAGCAGAGCGCGAACGATTGGCTAGAGAGCTGGGTGCGGAGTTAATCTTTTGTGAGGCAACGCGTGAGGAGTGCAGGTTGAGAGCGTTTGAACGAGGTGGCGATTGGCCGAAGTTCGTCGATAAATGGTTTGAGGAGTACGTGGCTTGAACGGCTATCAACGATATCCCCCCCTACAACAATGATTCTGGCGTGCCAAGCCAGACCGGCGGGGGCACCTCTTTTTCACGCACGGGGTAATTTTGACTTTTCTGATGATGGAAAGCGAAAAACTTTGACTTCGGGTGAAATCTATGGATATTAACCAAGAATACGAGAGAATCAAGTCATTATTTGATGGAATTGATGAAAAACAATTAGCCCTTATTGATGGAGCGATTTGGGAAGCGGCACGATTGCGAGTTGATCTGAATCAACTCAATGAGGTTAAAAAGCAATCCGGCTTAATTAAAGTTGATCCGGAAAATCCACTGAGGCAAAAAGAACTGCCGGTGAGCCGTATGATCGTAAAAGTCCGGGCGAATTATTTAAATTATATCGCGAAGCTTAGTCAGATACTTGGGCGCAATCTTAATGACGAGGAAGATGACGGTCTGTCCGAGTTCGAATAAGTGGTGGTGATGATGCGAGTAGATCGATTAAATAAATTATTTGTCCAATACCCTGATTCATATTTAATTCAATATATGATGAAATGTGAGTCAGGAGAGATTCTGGTTGGCCAGGAATTAAAACAGGAATTCGACCGGATTCTGGATGATTTTGAAAATCCGGACATAAAAATTGATTTTAGTGACGCGATAAAGCGAATTAGATTTATCGAAACCCAATGCAAACATTATGAGGCTCCCTATGCCGGAAAACCTTTTGTGTTAGAACTATTTCAAAAAGCATTTATTGAATCAATCTATATTTTCCAAATCTATGATGAGGAAATAGGGCGATATGTTCGATTAATCCAAGAAGTTCTATATTTGGTAGCACGTAAGAACGGTAAAACGCCACTTATTAGTGCTATTTGTCTAGCAGAATTCTTCTGCGGTGAAATGGGAACCAAAATACTCTGTAATTCCAATGACTATGAACAGGCGGATATAGCTTTTCAAGCGATCAACGCTATGCGTGAGGAAAGTAAGTCGCTTGAGAAAGTCACACGAAAAAATATCCGCGGCATTTTTTTTGGTAATCCGAAACAGCAAAAAAAGAAAGGTAAATTCAGTTTTCAAAACAAAGGAAGTATCAAAAAAATATCGGCTCGAACCGGAGCAAAAGAGGGCAAAAACATCCGTGTGGGCATGTCCGATGAAGTTCATGAAATGAAAGATAACTCATCGATTGAACCGATTCGGCAGGCATTGTCGACGCAGGATGAACCATTATATTTTGAACTGACAACGGAAGGTTTTGTAGAAGACGGGTATCTTGACCATCGTTTAGCTGATGCGCGAAAGGTATTAAAAGGAGAACTTGAACGCCCAAGATGGCGAATTTGGCTATACACACAGGATTCTGAAGAAGAAATTTGGCAGGATGAATCAACATGGGTAAAATCTAATCCTGGCCTGGGTGTAATTAAAAAATGGAGTTATTTGCGGTCAAAGATAGAAGAAGCCAAGACAGACGCTGCTACAAGAACCTTCGTTTTAGCTAAAGACTTCAACATCAAACAAAATGCGGCAACGGCATGGCTGACGGAGGCCGACATTGTCAATCACGAAACATTTGATGTTGAGATGTTTAAAGGGAAATATTATATTGGCGCATTAGATTACGCTGAAACAACTGACCTTTGTAATGCAAAAGCCTTGTTTTATGATAAAGAAACACGCAAAACCTACACTTTGACGATGTATTTTATTCCGGAAACGAAGGCGGATGCAATTTTGGAGGATGAGACCGTCAACAGGCTGAATCCTGAAAAGAAAAATTATCGGGAATGGGCAAAACAAGGATTAGTCACTATCTGTCCGGGTGACGAAGTCGATGCCGAAATAGTGGTTCGATGGTTTTATTCTCTTTATACAGAGTATAAAATGATTCCATTTAAAACCGGATTCGATAACTGGCACGCGAGTGGATTTAAAAAACTGTATGCGGAATATTTCGGAGAAGACGTGTTAGAACGGATTTCTATGGATTTTGCCAGTTTAAGTAATCCTATGCGATTGATTGAATCAGCGTTGAAGAATAAAACGCTGGTTTATAACAACAACCCGATTGATCGATGGTGTCTTAAAAATACCAGTTTAAAGATGGATAATATCGGGCGAATAATGCCGATCAAACTACAAGGTCAATCAAAAAACAGGATTGACGGTGCATTGGGATTCATTATCGCATACGCCACATTTAGCCGTTATAAAACGGAATTCCTGGAAAGGTGTTGATACTGAGGTGGTGTTAAATTATCTCACTAACATATTAAAGCAGTATAAAGACCGCAAAACACTTAAAACGATTGTATCTATCTTTAACAACCAGACTGCCTTATTTACGTCGTTTGGTCAGGACGTTTATCTAAGCGATTTCGTCAATAACTGTATTGACAGAATCGCGACGGAAATATCAAAGATTAACGTCGTATCAGTAATTCAAAAGCCGAATAGTGTCAAGCAATTGAATGATGACATTACTCGGCTTTTTCGTTTCAAACCGAATCCTTTACAGTCAACTAAAGACTTTCTAGCTTGTTGCGAGTGGCTGAGGCGAAAAACACACAATTGTTTTATATATCCACAGTATGAAACAGTCAGAGACGCCAATGGGAATCAGTTCCGCCGATACCTGGCTTTTTATCCGCTTAATCCGACACAAATCGAAATCGGAACCGATGAGAACGGTAATGTCTGGGAAATTAAATTTTATTGGCAGGATGGGTCCTATGATATTTTGCCGTATTCTGAATTGGTTCATTTGCGATGGAGGAGGGGCAAAAACACTGTTATTGGCGGTGGAGATGATTATGGGCGACCAGATACTAAGGATCTCTTAAAATCGGTTACAACACTTGACAAGGTTCTACAAGGTTTACCGGCAGCATTAGAAAGCAGCTTAAAGATTGCAGGAGTATATCACACGAAATCCTTAGTAGATGCTGATAAGCTGAAAGACACTCGAGAAAAATTCGAGGAACATATCTTCGAAAGTAAAGCTGGCATTATTGCCACGGATTTATCTGGGGAATTTACTCCGGTTAACATGAAGCCGGCCGAAATCAAAGGAGAAGTGCTTACATTCCTTAAAGCGATTATCAGAGAACGATACGGCATTTCTGAGGCAATTTTGTCTGGCGATTACAACGGCGAACAACATAGCGCATTTTACCAAAACTGCATTGAAGATTTTATTATCGAATTCGAACAAGCTATGTCCAGTTGCCTGTTTACTATTCGCGAGCAAGACGTTGGGCATCGGATTAAATGCTATTACAACAAAGTAGACTATTACAGCACGAAAGACAAATTGGAACTAGCGAAACTCGCAACAAATACTGGTCTAATGACGCTAAATGAAATTAATGAAATGTTTGGAATTTCACCGTTTGAAGATGGCGATAGACGGTTGCAAAGTTTGAACTACGTAAATGTTGCGCTGATTGACCGTTATCAATTAAGCAATTCTGGCGCAAGTCAAATTTCAGAAGAATAATACAAGCTATAAAGGGAGGTAAGGTTAGTGAGCGAATTAGAGAATTTATCAGTTAAGTTTAATAAAGAAACATTAACACTAGAAAAAATTGATGAACGTGCGAAAGATTTAGGATTAAATAGAAGTAAGTTTGTTGTTTTAGCGTTACAGATGATGATAAATTTTGATCCTGCATTTTGGGGCAGAATTCAAAGTTATAGCAAGGGGTTAAATGTTCCTGAATGGTTAGTCATTCAAAATATGCTTATTAAGCGATTCGCAAAGGAAGAAGCAGAATATGAGGTTTGTGGAGAGAAGGCGACTATCTTAGAGGAATTTTTAACTTTGCAGGAATCAAGTGGACCAAGAATGGCGACTGGTAAGGAATTATTTAAAATCCTTAAAGAACACTATGTTAAAGAATATGAACGAAATTACTTAAACAGGTAATGAATGGGGAGGATGACGATGAAAACCAAGCGAGAAATTAGAATGATAGAGCTGAGGGCTTTAGAACCTCAAGATGATTCTGATGAAATGATTGTCGAAGGAAGGGCAGTTGTATATGATTCCCCAACGTTGTTATGGGAGAGCTACGACGGGATTAAATACTATGAAGTGATTCAACGCGGAGCATTAGACGGAGCGGATTTATCGGATGTCCCATTCAAGTACAACCATAGCGATAATGTAATGATTATGGCCCGGACCAGAAACAAGACTCTGGAACTCATCAAAGATGACCAGGGTCTTTTAATTCGGGCTAAATTGGCTCCGACAACTGCAGGAAGAGACCTTTATACACTTATTAAACGTGGGGATATCGACAAAATGAGCTTTGCTTTTACGGTTAAGGAAGAGTCGTATGATCGTGAAACTCATACACGAAAAATTATTAGAATCAAAAAGTTGTGGGATGTTGCGGCAGTTGACATCCCGGCTTATGATGACACTTCAATTTCGGCACGTAGTTGGGCGGAGGCTCAGCGTGAAATAGAAGCGGCGGAGGCTGCATCGCTGGAGAGCGAGAAACGGAAGGCGGAGGCCGACCAAATCCAAGCATTAAAAATTAAAAATCGAATTTTAGGGGGTATTTGATTATGAAAGACAAACTGATGAAACTTTTACAAGCAAAGGAAGAACAACGGCAGGCACTGGTTGCCAAATCTGAAAAAAGCGAAGATGTGAATGAGCTGAGATCCATTCACGCTGATATTGAAAAGCTTAATGATGAAATTAGCGAACTGCGCGGGATGATCGCTGACATCGAGAAGAGCGGAGGTGCAGACGAAGAAATGGATGAACGTACCAAAGCTGTAAATACGGTTGAGTGTCAGAAGCAGGAACAGAGGGTTTATCAACCTGGACAAGGGTTTAAAGTTGTGTCCGATGTTCCGGTGGAAGATCGCGACAAGAAAGCGCGGGAAGAAAGTGAAAAACGCGGAAAAGCTTTAAAAGAAAATAGGTCTGTTACTATTGCGACGACTGGAATTATCTTGCCTCAACATCAGGCGACAGATATTCGGCCGACCTTCAATGAGGTTTCTAGCTTACTTGATCGCGTCTTTATTAAACCTCTTCCAGGCGGTGAATCTTTTAAGCAACCTTATATTAAAGGCTATGGAATTGGCGATTACACCTCTGAAGGTGGCGATTATGCAACTGCCGAACCTACTTTTGGATATGCGGAAATTAATAAAACTAAGATTACTGCTTATGCTGAGGATACCGAAGAGCTTCAAAAATTGCCTGCTGCTGATTACGATGCTGAGGTCATTAAAGGGATTCGGATTGCAGCTAGGAAAAAGATTACTCGCGAGATTCTTGTCGGCGACGGTTCGACCGGACATCTCGTTGGTATTTTCAGTGATAAAGCGACTGCTATCGACGCTAATACAGATTTGGAATTGGCTGAAATTAACAACAATACGTTGGACGAAATTATTTTCAGCTATGGCGGTGATGAGGACGTAGAAGACGCTGCGGTATTGATTTTGAGTAAAGTTGATCTCAAAAAATTCTCGCAATTACGCACAGCTGACGGAAAGAAATTCCATAATATTGTAACTAACGGTAATGTTGGGACCATTGATGGAATCCCATTCATCATTAATAGCGCCTGTAAACCTCTCAGCGCAGCTGGAACCGCCGCTGGAGAGTATTGTATGGCCTATGGTCCGCTTTCAAATTATATGCTTTGCGTATTCAGCGATATGGATGTTCAACGGTCTACCGACTATAAATTCAAGCAAGGCATGATTGCACATAAAGGAAGTATTTTCCTTGGTGGAAACGTTGTTAGCAAAAATGGATTCCTTCGGATTAAGAAGGCGTCTGCTGCTTAATCATAGTAGAGCGGAGGGAGAGTAGTAATGCGCTCTCCCTCTTTGCTTTTTAAAAGAGGTGGTGATGAACATTGGAAGTGGCTGTCGTAAAGTCATTTATTGATAAGAACACCCAAAAAGCCTATAATGTCGGTTCTGTTTATGTATCGGACGATCAAGAGAGGATCATAGAATTGCAGAATGGTGGGTATTTAGATCCGAACGTAAAAATTAAAACAGCCAAAGCAGAAGCGAAAAAGACGAAGAAAGTAGCTGAGGCTCCCGGGGCGGTGGAGTAAATGATTTTAACTCAGCAAGAGGCAGCTGAATTACTGAATTATTTAACAGTAGACGAGATGCCGGAAAAAGTAATCTCTGTGTTTCTACCGGCTGTCGATGCATTTTTAAAAAATGCCACAGGATTTGATTGGGGAATATTGACTGATACCTATACGATGATTGACCCGTTAGCCAAAATGGCTGCAGGAGTTTTACTCGTTCGGTGGTTTGATGACCCAAGTTTGATAGGAAAAGCTGATGATGCCGGAATTGTTGGGCTGATTGGCCAGTTGAGAGCGAAAGTTGGCGAATTAACATGATTAGAACCGGAGAACTACAATATCTGATAACACTTCAGGAATATCAGCGCACTCCGGACGGGCAAGGAGGTTTCAAATCAGAATGGGTCACAGTCGCAAAGATGATGGCTAAATTTGCAAAACCGAAACTCGCAACCGTTCCAGAAACTGGGACGATTATCAGCGACATGACACGCGAAATATCGATTCGGCGCCGAACTGATGTTCGAAAAGGATGGCGGGTATTATACGCAGGCCGCATTTTCGATGTAGAACATACTTATGACCATGACCGAACTACAACGGTTTTGGTCTGTCGAGAGGTCGTGAAATAATGACTCGTGGATATGGATTTCGAGTAAATTTTTCGGTGCCGGAACTGAGCGAAACCGTCCGGCAGATTAAATATTACGATGGTAAAACCGCTTTGAAAGTCGAAGAACAAGTTAAAAAATCCACTAGAGTCATCGGAGATGGAGCGCGTCGAAGGGTTCGGGTCCTAAGTGGCGACCTTAAAAAATCAATCTCAACTCGGTTTGATGCCAAAACCATCACTGGATATATCGCCGCTCGACAGCCATATGCACATCTCGTTGAATTTGGGGCAAAAGCAACTGTTACTAAACCCACCAGGCAAAGAAAAGCCTTGAAGATTCCCTGGAAAGGCGGTTTGGGTATTGGTGGCATGTATTATGCTGCTAAAGCCGACATTCCCAAACGTCGAGAAAGGCCGTTTATGCGACCCGCATTTGAAGAAGAGAAACCCAATTTAATCAAGGGTATCAAGGAGGCGGTTAAACCTTGATTGTTCGTAGAATTCCAATGAACGCCCTTCAACGGGGCGTTTATTCTATTTTGTCGCAATATCAGACTACTCCGGTTTATGACGATGTGCCGAGCGATGCTAAATTGCCATACTTAACGCTTGGATCATTCACCTGTAAACAAACCGGAAATAAAACGGCTGATATCTGTGATATTTCACTCCAAATCCACATCTGGAGTGAATACGAAGGCAAAAAAGAGGTCAACGAAATTGCCAATGATGTCACAGCGGTTTTGACATCGTGGCCCATTGATTTATCAGAAGAAAACTTTAACGTCATGAGTCAAGATGTCGATTTCTTCGAGGCTTTTCCCGAGGAAACGGCTGGTTATCATGGCGTCATTACTTTTGTTGCGAAAATTCAAAATTTAGGAGGTAGATAAAATGCTAAAATTTGATTTACAACGGTTTGCAGCGACGTTGCCGGATAACCCAAGCACGTCTAACGCAACAGTAGGTAAAGATTATCTATTGTACGTCAATACCGGAACCGTCACGGTACCTACATGGACGTTGATTGGCGGACAACGTGGAAGCTCATTGAGCCGGAACGCCGATAGTATCGATGTTAGTCACAAAACATCTGGTGGCTGGAAATCGTCCAAAGCTGGATTGCGTGGCTGGTCCATTGATTTAGACGGACTCGTTTTACTAAACGACGATGGCATTGAAGCTCTTGAAACCGCTTTTAACGAAGGGAAAGAAATTCAAGTTAAATTTGAATATCCAAACAAAAAGTATCGTACTGGATGGGCCGCTATTACCGATTTGTCCATTGAAACCCCGCACGACGGCGAAGCCTCTTTGAGCGGGACACTCGAGGGCAACGGCGCTCTGTCTGATTTGATTGACCCTGAGGAATAAAACTTACGCCCCGGTTAATCCGGGGCTTTAATTTTGAAAATAACGCTATTAGCGATAACAAATATAAAAGGAGTTGTTATTATGAAAAAATCAGTACCTTTTGAATTGTTTGGCGAAAATCAATATATTATGTTTGATATTTTGAGACTCATCGAACTTGAAAAAGCTATGGGAATGTCGATTATGCGGATAGCCGCTGAACAAGATATTAGTATTAATTTTTGCATCAATGCACTCGCAATCGGCATGCAACAACATCATAGACCTGATCCCAAATATTATGCCGAAAAAATTGAGGAATATCTTGAAAGCGGAGGCAGCATAACTGATATTGCCTTGCCAATTATCGAAGCGATTATGGCAACGGGCATTTTTGGCGGAACAAAAAAGGAGAAAAAGATGGCAAAAAACGCGAAGAAGGAGACGGGGGAGGATTAACCGTCTCCTGTTTTGCCGAATGGGTGGAATGGGCTGAACCTATTGCGTATGGACCATTAGAATTAAAACCGTGGGAATTCGAACAGTTACAGCCGCATGAGTTTTATAAGCTCTATGAAGGGTTTGTTTGGCGGCAGGAACAGCAAGAAGCGTTAGCCGCCTATTTTGTTTCTCATCTTATGAACATTTCTGGCAAAGTCGCAAAACGAACGATACAACCCAAGGATTTATTAAAGCCGCTTAGACAAGCATCTAAGCAACGCGATAAAAAAGTGGATGAAGAGTATTTAAAAGATATATTTAAAGATTCCCTCCAGAAAGGAGGTATATAATTGGCGACTATAGCTGAATTACTTGTAAAAATCGGCGGAGATAGCAGTGGATTACAAAAAGAACTTAATGCTGCTCAACGCCAAATTAAAAGAGCATTTGGTCAGGAGGCTCTTTCTTTTTCGAAAAAGGCGGCTGGTGTATTAGGCGCATTTACGGCTGCTCTTGGCGCTGTGGGTGTTGCAGGAGTTGTGACCGCTGGCAAATTAAAAATGACCGAACGGGCCTTTGAAACATTAACCGGAAGTGCTGAAGGCGCAAAACAAATGCTATCTGATTTACGGAAACTTGACGACCAATCCTCTTTGGATTTTGAAAGTCTTTCAAAAGGCGCACAAAGGTTATTAGCATTTAAGTTTGCGGCTCAGGACGTAGTGCCGATTTTAAATGTAGTTGGTGATGCCAGCGCGGCGCTTGGAAAAGGTGCGGAAGGCGTTGAGAGAATTAGTTTAGCTCTCGCTCAAATTCAGGCAAAGGGCAGGGCACAAGGAGAGGAATTATTGCAACTTGCCGAAGCAGGAATCAACGCTTATGATTATCTCGCCGATTATCTCGGTGTTTCGGTGCCGCAATTGATGAAACAGATCCAAAAAGGCGCGGTTGATTCCACAACAGCCATCAATGCCATTTTGCTTGGTATGCAGAACGATTATCGTGGTATGATGGAAAAAATGGCCAACGAAACGCCGGTTGTTTGGGATACTATTAAATCCAATTTCGTGCAAATTTTGGCCAGTTTTGGTTCCGAACTCGAAAAAGCGTTGGGCATTAATAAAATCCTCCAAAACATCCGCGACCAACTAGTTGATTTTAAGGCCGCGGTTGAGCAAGTTGGAATAAATGAGGCTTTAAGAAATTTGGTTCCTCCATACGTAACAGCATCCGTTTTTTCGTTCGCCGGCGCAGTTGGCGGCACGGCTACATTAGCGCTTGTTAAATTCGCACAAGCATTAAAAATTGCCGTTGTGCCTATGCTCAAATTTATTGGCATTGGTGCTGGTATCGGTCTTTTAGCGTGGGCCATTTGGAAAGGATGGGAACCTCTTTCGACGCTGTTTTCCGGATTGTGGCAGAATATCGTTGGAAGTTGTAAATGGGCATGGTCGCTTATTGAAACTATCATTTACGGTGCGTTAGCTGGAGTTTTTAATGCTATTGATTGGGTTTTTAAAAAAATAGGCGTCCAAAATCCATTAGCCGGATTTACCGAACAATTGAACGCCCATCTTAATCGCGCAACCACTAACATGAAATCCGCTCAAGCCGACATGAACGAAGGCGTGCAAAAAATGATTGATGGCGGAAAAAATTTTGCAAAATCGCTATTTAACAGCTTTAAAGAGATTGGAGATGGCGCGAAGGATTTACAAAAAGAATTTAAAGGATTAAGCAATATTTCGGTCGGCGGCGGAGTTGATGAAGGAGCATTTGAAAAACTTCAAAAAGAAGCCAAACGTATCAGCGAATCCATCGAGCGCGAATGGGTCCAGATGACCAAAACAGAGGAAGAGCGGCTCGAAATTTGGTATCAGGAACAATTAGCTGCATTAGAGAAATCCAAAGCGGCTAATGAAAATTATGAGCGTGATTTACAACGATTGAAAGAGACCTATGCCGCAAAAGCTCAGAAACTAGCCGAGGACAAGGCTGAAAAAGAAGAGCGCAAGCTTGAACGCCTGAGGGATAAAGCTAAATCTATCAGTGAATCTATTGAGCGTGAATGGGTACAAACCACGAAAACGGAACTTGAACAGCTTGAAATTTGGAAAGCCGAACAAATCAAAGCGCTCGAAGAAACAAAAGATTATAACGAAAATTATCAGCGCGATTTAGAGCGCGTCGAAGCTGTATATTCCCAGCGTCGCTTGAAAATTCTTGAGGATGAATATGAAAAGCGGAAGAATATGTGGAATGATATGCTTCAAAAGGCGCGTGACGCCGGAGATATTTCGGCTTATATGAATTTATTGAATAGCGAACGGGCATTATTTGAGCAAGATTTGGTTGGCCGTCAAGCTCTAATTGATCAATATTATCAATACTGGGAAGAAACCCATAGGTCTACTATGGACCGCATGGCAGAAGTTATGGGCGGACTTTATAGCGGTCTCGAAAACTTTTTCGTTGACGTTATCAATAACGCAAAATCCATCGGCGACGCATGGCAAAGCCTAAAAAATGCTGTTTTGGCTATGATTGGTCAAATGGTCGCTAAGTGGATGGCATCACAAATTATGATGAAAGTATTCGGACAAACCATGCAATCTACGTTAGCTGCTGCCTCAGTTGCAACAGCCGGATCTATTTCTGCCGCATGGGCACCGGCGGCGGCTATGGTGTCGTTGGCGACGATGGGGGCTAATGCCGGTCCAGCAATGTCCGGAATCACGGCGACCACGGCATTGAGCGAAGGGCTTGCAAGGATTCCGGCCCTTGCTGAAGGTGGTATCACCACCGGACCAACCATTGCCGAAATCGGCGAAGGTCGATACCGCGAGGCTGTGATACCGCTCAATCGGAGGTACTTCGAAAAAGTCGGCTTGGTGGACAAGAAAGAACCACAGTCGAACTTTGTTTTCAGTCCAACGATACAGACGATTGATAGCAAATCCTTTAGGCGTTGGCTCGACGATGGCGGCGGCAATGTGATGATCGATTGGATGCGTAAGGCTTACCGCGAATTTGAGCCTGTGGGGGTATGAATATGAGTTATCCTGTATTTATTAGTCCTCCTAGCATGGCGTGGAACTCAACTAAAACCCAAAAATGGAACACTGAAATACAAAAATCTGCCAGCGGGAGACGTAAAACGCTCTCTCGCTGGTCATATCCAGAGTATGAATTAAACTGTTCTTACACCTGCCTAAACCCAGCGGAAATTGATTATGTTGCTGGATTTTTTGCTAAAATGCGCGGACAGGCTGGAACTTTTCTTTGGAAAGACGACCAGGATTATAAAATCGAAAATTCTCTGATTGGAATCGGAGATGGATTTACTACCGGATTTCAACTTTTAAGGGATTTAGGTGGGCAATTTTACGAGCCGATCCTTGATGTTGTTCCTGGAACGCTAAAAGTCTATGTTGACGACGTTAAAACGAATGTGACATTATATGAAGATGGTTTGATTGAATTTCTCTCTGCTCCTGCCGCCGGCTCGATTATAACCGCATCTTGTGAATATTACTGGCGTGTAGCGTTTGCTGATGATTCTTTGACCTGGGAGCATTTCTGGTACAATTTTTATCGCCTAAAATCAGTTAAGTTGGTGACTGTTAAATGAAAAAGGTATCGCCCGAATTGATGGCATATCTGCATAGCAAGAAAGAGTTTATAATCTGTGATTTATATGAGATCACTTTGAAAAGTGGTCTCGTTTTCCGTTATGCCGCTTTTGACCGCACTATAAAACTGCAGGATGGTCGTGTTTTTAGCCACAAAGGACCAATTTTCAAGCGGACACGAACTAAATTAACATCAAACATAACCGTTGATAAAATGACGGTTACTGTTGCATGTAATGAGGCGGATAAAATCGGCGGTTCGCCGATGATGCAAGTGGCTCATAATGGTGGTTTTGACGAAGCACAATTAACTCTTTATCGGTGTTTTTTGGACCATCCAAGCAATCTCGATGAAGGGTTATTGCTTCGCTTTGTCGGCGGCGATGATACCATCAATCCTCAAAACGATTTAATTTTAATCGGCGTTATTGAATGGTTTAGCGGCTACATTGACGTTGAATCTGGCGGCGGTCTGGAAATGAGATGGTCAGTAAAATCCGGTGTGCAAAAACTTAATGTTGAGTATCCGTTGCGAAAATATTACCCAAATTGTCCTTATGCTTTATATGATTCTGGTTGTGGATTAAAAATCAGTGATTATATAACAACCGGAACCATTACGGCTGTAAACGGAATACGAGATTTTAACACTACTATTGTCAGATCTGATGGTTATTTTGAACAAGGCGGCATTGAATTTACGTCTGGAGCATTGTCAGGAGTATCAGCACCGATTCAAGCGTCTTATCAAGCAAATGGACGGATTATCATGCTGATACCACTTGATACTTCTCCGGCTGTCGGCGACACATTCAAGATTTACCCTGGATGCGACAAAACCCCGGAAACATGCCGGAGTAAATTCAACAACTTTAACAGGAACAGAGCGACTCCTTACATTCCATTGAAGGAGACGATTATCTAATGGATAAGGAACTACGAGAGGCAGTAATTAAAGAAGCCATGACATGGCTTGGAACTCCATACCACAGAGGGGCTAAACTAAAAGGCGTCGGCGTTGATTGTGGGCAATTTTTGATTGGTGTTTACGAAAATGTCGGCTATCTCAAGCCCGGTGAATGTAATCCTGGCTATTATCCGCATGAAATCCACCTGCATCGGGCCGAGGAACGGTATTTGGAATATATTTTGCAATATTGCGATCCGGTCGACACGCCGCAGCCTGGAGATATTGCCATGTTTAGATTTGGGAAAAGCTCTAGTCATTCAGCCATTGTAATTGAGTGGCCGAAAGTTATCCATTCCTATGTTCGGATGGGTGTCATCCTCTCGGATGCTAGAGAGGCTTTATTATGTTATAATGACGGATCTAGTCGACTAACTGGATTTTACAGGCCTAAACGGAGGCGATAATTTTGGGTGGGAAAACCGTACGATATAGCGAGGACAAGCTGGCTGGATTTCAGATAAACCAGGCGACGTATGGTGTAGTAGTACCTATAGTTTTTGGTACCGCCAGAATCTCGGGTAATGTTATAGATTACTATGATTTTACTGCTATTCCGCACGTTGACACTCAGCGCACCGGAAAAGGTGGTGGTAAAATCGAAAACACATCATACACCTATGAAGCAGCTGTCCTTTTAGGATTAGCCGAGGGCCCGATTGATATCGACCGAGTATGGACTTCGGAAGGAGAAACTACTCTATCAGCACTAAATCTCACTTTGTTTCGTGGTGAAATTGAGCAGCAACCGTGGAGCTACACACAATCAAAATATCCCGAAAAAGCATTGCCATATTCCGGTTTGGGTTATGTTGCCGGAGTTATGAATCTAGGATCGTCCGGTGGAGTGCCTCAGCTCAATTTCGAAGTTAAAGGCCTTTTACGTGATACTGGCGACGGAATAGATGTTAATCCGGCTGATGTTATCGAATATATTTGTACTAATCAATTAAACGGTGTTGGCTTCGGCGTTGGTGGAATCGATCCGGAGAGCCTCGAACGATACCGGACGTATTGTAAAGCGGCTGACCTCTATATTACACTATCGTTAACCGAAACAGAAAAAGCATATGAGATAATCAATAAAATTTGCAAAGCCACTAATACCATTGTGTTTTGGTCACAAAACAAATTAAAACTTGTGCCAAAATGCGACGAACGACTCGAGGGAAACGGCGTGGTTTATGAGCCGGACGCCGAGCCGCTTTATGAATTAACTGCCGATGATTTTTTGGATGACGAACCGATGGTCGAATTTGAGAGGGCGGGTAATGCAGAAGCTTATAACCATGTTCCTGTCAAGTTTATTAATCGAGAAAACAACTACGAAGAAGAAGTTGTTGATGGGGAAATACTTACGGATATCAATGCGCGAGGACGCAGGTCAATGAGCGAAGTTGACCTGTC
>Ga0134100_1001376_pt1 | contig 22818 bp, 19 predicted proteins | sample 11_taG_2_FD_94444 | JGI IMG/M metagenome (GOLD analysis project Ga0134100, IMG submission 94444) | Switchgrass degrading microbial communities from high solid loading bioreactors in New Hampshire, USA - 11_42_5_180_A3 metaG | ecosystem: Engineered > Bioreactor > Semi-continuous > Anaerobic >...
AAAACACGGTATAAAATGTAATCAACCAAGGATTTTAGGCGTTATAGTAATACAAGTTTACGTTATATACCTGTTTTTTTAGGTCTTTAAAAATAAAAAGAGTGAACAACGCAAAACGCATATAGGATGTTGTTGTAGAAAAATGATTTATTATGTAGTAAAATGTTGATTAATTATGAGTTGTAGAAAAGAATAACCGGAAATTATTTTTTTCATTTTTCTTTTCTTAATGACCGGATATGGTCGCCGGGAGAGGATAGTTCGCAATGAAAAAGTTTCTGCAGAAGCATCAATTGCTGCGCACGCTTGTTGAGCTGCGCGGCAATCCCCGGGCCTGCGTTTATACTGAACCGATGTGGGGGCTGTCAATGAATCTGTGCCTGCCTTACGCGACGGTTTATAAGCTTGCCTTGGGACTTAGCGAAGTACAGGTAGGGATTGTGGTCTCAATCAGTCTGTTTTCGCAGATGATATTTGCATTTTTATCGGGAGCAATTATTGACAAGATGGGCCGCAGGAAAAGCACGGCGGTATTTGATTTTCTGTCCTGGTGTATTCCGTGCCTTATATGGGCATCCAGCCAGGGTTTTTGGTTTTTCGTAGTTGCCGCGTTGTTTAACGGCATGCTGAAAATACCGACGGTATCGTGGGACTGTCTGCTGATAGAGGACGCGCCGAAAGACAAGATAACGCAAATATATTCCTGGGTGATCATTTTCGGCAATCTTTCCGCTCTGTTTGCGCCGATTTCTTCGTTACTCGTGGCAAAACTGACACTCGCGCCGGCGCTCCGGATACTATATATTAATGCTTTTGTGATTATGACTGCGAAGATACTGATTCTATACAGGTTCTCAACGGAAACGGAAGTGGGGAAAATGAGGCGCGAGGCTACACGAAACATGACATGGATTGAGATGCTGTCCGGGTATAAAGATGCGCTTCGTAAAATAAAAAATTCACGGGGCACAATTTTTGCGATAGTTATCAGTATCCTTGTAGAGATATCGGCAATGATCGGAATGACATTCTGGCAGGTTATCGCGTCCCGCCGTATCGGTATTCCGGACGAGCTTCTGCCCATATTCCCAATGGTACGAAGCATACTTTCCATTTTTCTTTTCTTCACCGTTATCTCGCGAATCAGGCAATCAAAGCTCAAATTACCGTTGTATGGAGGATTCTTAAGTGCAATAATCGGTTATGCCCTGCTGATTTCAATTACAAACACCGGTGTATGGGGATATGTCATATTATCTGTTTCACTGGTTTTTGAGGCGCTCGGAATGGCTGTTCTGAGCACACTGAGGGAATCGCTCGTTGCTATCCATGCCGACCGTACGGAGCGTTCAAGGATTATGGCGTTGCTTCAAACAATGGTTATGATGGTAAGTGTACCTTTCGGATATATCGGCGGACTTCTCAGCGATATCTCGAAAATACTGCCTTTTGTGCTTATTATTGTGCTGTCAATGGCCGGAATACTGGCAACGGCCGTGTTTTACCGGAAAAGCGAAAAGGCTGTTTACCTGACTGACAAATAATATTGACTTTTTAAATATTATAAAATATTATGGTATAAAACCGAACACAAACAAAATGGCGTTGATAAGGAGGAGTACATGCTCGCCTGAAGCAGAGAGAGAAGATGGTTGGTGTAAATCTTCGTGACGGGAGTATGGAAGTAGCCTTTGAGCTGTGAACCGAAAGGACGTTGTCCCAGTAGGCTTCAACGGAAATTTCCACCGTTAAAGGGAAAGCAATATCGGATAATTGAATATTATCCCGTATTGGCAGAGTGCAGATAGCAATATCTGAATTTAGGTGGTACCGCGGATGCATAAGGTTCGCCCTAAGCAATTGAAAAAGCTTAAGGCGGACTTTTTGTTTTGTGTTCGAAAAACCAGGAGGTATTGCCATGCAGAAAAAATATGATTTCAGGCAAGTGGAAAAAGAAATGCAGAACTTTTGGAAAGAAAATTCCGTTTACGTTTTTGACCCGGAGAGCCGCTGCGAGATCTATTCGATTGATACGCCGCCTCCGACTGTCAGCGGCAGCCTGCACATCGGGCATATTTTTTCCTATACGCAGGCGGAAATGATCGCGCGTTTCAAACGCATGCAGGGATATAATGTTTTTTATCCGTTCGGTTTCGATGACAACGGACTGCCGACGGAAAGGCTTGTTGAAAAAGAATGGGGCATTTCCGCAAAAGACCTTAAAAGGAGAGAGTTTGTGAAAAAATGTATTGAGACTGCCGCAAAATATGAAAAGGAATTTAAAGATTTATGGCAGTCTTTGGGCTTCTCGGTTGACTGGTCGCTTCAATATGAAATATGGTTCAGCGGATATCGCAGAAATCGTTCATCAGGCTTTTTAAAGACGGAAAGGCATATATGAAGGAGTCGCCGGTTTTGTGGTGCACCGAATGCCAAACTTCAATAGCCCAGGCTGAATTGGATTCCGTTGAAAAAGAAACAACATTTAATTATGTTAAGTTTAAAACGGGGGAAGAAGACTTAATTGTAGCTACAACGAGGCCTGAACTGCTTTACGGTTGCGTTTGCCTTTTTGTAAACCCGGAAGATGACAGGTACAGGCAGTATATCGGGAAAACCGCAGTTGTTCCTTTGTATAACTATGAAATTCCGATATTAACGGACAGCAGGGTTGATATCGTTAAAGGAACGGGCGTGGTTATGTGCGCGACATTTGGCGACAGCACCGATGCCGAATGGTATATGTCATATAATCTGCCTTACAGGAAAGTCATTCTGCCTGACGGCACAATAGATGAAAGCGTTCCGCTGATCGGCGGGCTGGAGGTTACGCCTGCAAGAAGAGAAATCATCAGAATGCTTTCGGAGAAAGGGCTTTTATCCGGGGCACAAAGCATAATGCATACCGTTGCCGTGCATGAACGCTGCGGCAGGGAGATAGAAATTATACCTTCAAAGCAGTGGTATATCGATATTCTTTCCAACAAAGAGCTGTTTTTAAAAGCGGCCGATAAAATCAACTGGTACCCGGAGCATATGAAAAGCAGGTATGTGTCATGGGTAGAAAACCTCAAATGGGATTGGTGCATATCCCGGCAGCGTTATTTCGGCGTTCCTGTTCCGGTATGGTACTGCAGGAACTGCGGGCAGGTTATTTCCGCAAGTGAGGATATGCTGCCCGTGAATCCTGTTGAGACTGTACCCGGCGAACCATGTTCGTGCGGATGTAATGAATTTCTGCCAGAAAGCTCCGTATTGGATACATGGGCAACGTCATCGCTCACTCCGCAGATAAACGCCAGATGGGGCGAAGAAAATGATATTTCCGGAAGGCTTCTGCCGATGAGCCTGAGAACGCAGGCCCATGAGATTATACGCACGTGGGCGTTTTACACGATAGTCAAAAGCCTGTATCATACGGGCGACATTCCGTGGAAAGATATAATGGTCTGCGGTTTTGTCCTCGCCAAAAAAGGAGAAAAAATAAGCAAATCAAAGGGGAATGCCGGGCTGTCGCCTAAAGAGCTTATTGAAAACCATTCCGCCGATGTTGTAAGATATTGGGCTGCCAATTTCAAGCTCGGTACGGATACATTTTTCTCTATGGATGAATTTGGAACAGCCAAAAGATTTATTACGAAATTATGGAATGCGTTCAGGTTTGCGCGGCCCCACCTGCAGGATATTGACATCAATGCGGAATTTGAACTGATGCCCGTGGACAGGTGGATAATCGAGCGCTGCAAACAAACTATGGTTTATGCTGAAAGATTGCTTGAGCAATATGAAATCGGATCAGCGCGGCATAAAATTGATGATTTTTTCTGGAAGGATTTTTGCGACAATTATCTTGAAATTGTCAAGGAACGCCTGTACCAGCCGGAAAAACACGGGCACAGGCAGCGCTTGTCGGCCCAATTCGCGCTGTACTTCTGCACGCTTAATTTGTTAAAGCTGTACGCTATTTATGTCCCTCATATTACCGAATACATCTATCAGGACTTTTTCAGAAAGCACGAAAAAAGCATTTCACTGCACAGGCTGTGCTGGGAAACAGAAGAAACCGTTGATGAGAATATAATCCTTTTCGGTGAAAAGCTGAAGGACGTTATCGCGGAAATAAGAAAATACAAGACCGGCAAAGCCCTGTCAATGAAGGCCGAAATAGAGAAAGTTGTTATCGAGGCGGATGAAAAGCTTGTTGGATTGTTTGAACAGACAATAAATGATATAAAAGCGTGCTGCCATGCAAAGGAAATAGAGATCAGGGAAAGTTGAAGGACAGGAACCGGACAGGTTCCTGTCCTGTTTTATGTACTGTTTCAAAGGTCAGCACTCATATGTTTTTGCGAGCTCAAACTCTTCCAGAATCGCCTGATCCGGTTCCTTCGTTATCAGCGATGTAACAACGATGACAATGCATGACAGTACAAATGCCGGGAACAGCTCATATATTCCAAAAACACCGCCCATTGGCTTAAGTAAAAGCTTCCAGATAAATACCATTCCGCCGCCTGTCAGCATGCCGGCTATTGCGGCAGAACGCGTGGCTCTTTTCCACAAAAGCGAGAAAAGCATTATCGGTCCGAATGTCGCGCCGAAACCTGCCCAAGCAAAAGCAACGACCTGGAAAATAACGCTGTTCTCATCAAGAGCTATAATTATACCCAGCAGTGAAATGGTTAAAAGCGTGATACGCGATATGGTCATGATCTGCTTGTCGGTAGCGTCTTTTTTCATAATGCCCTTATAAATATCCCTTGCGAATGCCGAAGCGGCTATAAGCAGGTAAGAATCGGAAGAACTCATGGTAGCGGCAAGTATGCCCGACAGTACGATGCCTGCAACAAAAGGAGGCAGAAGCTTGGTAGACATAATGATAAAGATGCTTTCAGAGGAACTCTGGGTAAGTAATTCCGTGGGATACAAGGCTCTCCCTATCAAACCGATAGCTGTTGCCGCAAAAAGCGAAATAACACACCAGACAGTTCCTATTATCCTTGATTTTTTAAGCTCGGACGATTTCTCAATAGCCATGAATCTTAACAATACATGGGGCATACCGAAATACCCTAATCCCCAGGACAGTGTTGATATGATTGTTAAAAACCCGTACTTTCCGGCTTGTCCGAACAAAGGCCTGCCGGCTGCGTCAATCTGTTGGATACCGTCCGCAAGCTGCGGTTGAGCAATTCCGAAGAACTCGAAAAATCCCGGTATCTCTTTGATGTTATTGATAATGGCCGGTATGCCGCCTGCTGCGCTTGTGCCCAGTCCAAATACCAAACACAAAGCGGTAATCATCAAAACTCCCTGGAAGAAATCGGAGACGCTTTCAGCAAGAAAACCACCGAGAAATGTATACAGAATAACTACAACGGCTCCAATTACCATTAGGACCTGGTACTGCATGCCGAAAAGCGTACCGAACAGCTTTCCGAATGTAACAAAGCAGCTTGCGGCATAAACTGTAAAAAACACGAGGATAAAGAGTGAGGAAATTGTTAAAATGATCTTTTTGTTTTCCTTGAACCTGTTGCTGATAAATTCAGGAATGGTAATAGCATTTCCCGCAACAACCGAGTACCTGCGCAGCCTTTTTGCCACAACGAGCCAGTTGATATAGGTTCCGGCCGCAAGACCAATCGCGGTCCAGATAGCATCGCTTAAGCCAAACCAATACGCAACTCCGGGCAGCCCCATCAAAAGCCATCCGCTCATATCTGAAGCTTCCGCGCTCATTGCGGTAATCCACGGTCCTAATTTTCTTCCGCCCAAAAAATAGTTACCGGGACTTTCACTTGCCCGTCTGGCATAATACAGGCCGACTGAAATAACAAACAATAGATAAAAACCCATTGCGACTAAAATTTGAACTTGATTTCCCTGCATATCTTTATCTCCTTCTACTATTTTTTGCTATTATATCAAAAATAAACGATTGAGAAAAGAACTTATAGATGATATGCCCCTGCAGCTTACGGTAAATATGAGAGTAAGCTCCGGCTGTTTTATATAAAAAATTTCAATGAACCTGTTGACATTGACGTAACGTAATAGTTTATTGTAATAAATACGGGAGGTGAAACTGTGGAATACACTGTCAACAAACTGGCAAAACTGGCGGGTGTCAGTACTAGAACACTGAGATATTACGATGAAATAGGACTGCTTGTACCGGCACGTATCAGTTCGAACGGGTACCGGATTTACGGGCGGAATGAAGTTGACCGTCTCCAGCAGATCCTGTTTTACCGCGAGCTTGACGTACCGCTCGACGAGATACGAAGAATCCTGTCTGCGGATGATTTTAACGGGCTGTCCGCGCTTCGGAATCATTTGGCTGCCCTGAAGAGTAAACGCGAACAGTTGGACCTGCTGATTGCCAATGTTGAAAAGACAATTAAAGCAATGAAAGGGGAAATTGTTATGAGCGATAAAGAAAAATTCGAAGGATTCCTGAAAAAGATGGTTGACGATAATGAACAGAAGTATGGAAAGGAAATCCGCGAAAAATACGGAAAAGAAACAGTGGATCATTCCAATGCGAAATTACTAAACATGAGCCGTGAGCAGTACGCCGAACTTGAAAAGCTGACTGACGAACTTAATGAAACGCTGAAACTGGCGGTAGAAAGCGGTGATCCCGGCGGGGAGCTCGCACAGAAAGCCTGTGAACTGCATAAAAAGTGGTTGTGTTTTTATTGGGATGAATACAGCAAAGAAGCGCATATCGGCATAACGCAGATGTATGTCGATGATCCGCGTTTTGCCGCGTACTACGAAAAAATTGCTCCGGGCTGCGCCGAATTTCTCCGGGATGCGGTAGCGATATACTGCCGGTCGTGAAGTAAAGCATTTAATTAACAAGGAGGATATAATATCCTCCTTGTTTATATATAGATTCTGTTATTTAATCTGCTTAGAACTCGCCGATAACCAGAAATCCACAATATCAACTCTAACTGGTTTCCCATTTTATCATAAAGATCCAGCCATTACAAGTTTTTCACATTTTAGTTAAAACGTCCCCTTGACCTCTATACTTTCAGGAACAAACTGCCTGTTTTTACGTCTAACTAAACAAAGCGAGGCTAAAAGACAGGTGCGCGCCTCTTATACGCGGCGGCTGCATATTTACAACAAATGATGGTTATAGATTTTAATTATGGTTTTCAGGAGGCTGTCATGAAAAGATTTTTTACCGGCATTATCGCGGCAGTTATGATATTTTCTCTTGCATCATGTGTTCCGTTAATAAACAATACATTTAAAGATGATACAACCGGTCCAAAGGGAATTAATGAATTAATATATCCGAAAGGGTTCAGTTCAACGGATTATGAATCCATGCGCCAGCGTCGCGATGAGAACCCTGTGAACGATTCAACTTATGATGCGATTCGATGGTTTTCATACAATACCGCTGCACAGGTTTTTAAAAAGGTTGAAACAAATGGCTGCTATTCTCCGATAAGTTTGTATTATGCTCTTGCATTGGCGGCAACCGGCGCGGAAGGCGCAACCAGGGACGAACTGTTAAATGTGCTGAACTTTGACAATACTTCAGATCTGTCCGCGGAATGCGGAAACCTTTACCGCCTTCTGTATACCCAAAATGAATATTCGAGGCTGAAAATAGCAAACTCCCTCTGGCTCGACGACGAACTGGACGGCGTTAAATATACATATAAGGAACCCTTTATTAAAAATGCGACCGATAATTTCTATGCTTCGCTGTTTTCTGTCGATTTTTCCGATAAATCCACCGGCAGAATGATGGGGCAGTGGATTTCCGGCAATACAAACGGCAGGATTGTCCCAAAAATAAGCATAGGCAGCAAACAAATAATGAGTATTTTAAATACGGTATACTTCTATGATCAATGGATTAACCGCTTCAAAAAGGAGAACACTAAAGAGGATCTGTTTTATTTGGAGAATGGTGAAAGCGTACTTTGCGACTTCATGAATATGACGAATGCATCCCAAAGTTTCAGCAGGGGAGAAGGATACACGCGTTCTTCCCTTGGACTGAAGAATAACTGCAGCATGGTATTCATCCTGCCGGATGAAGGTGTTGGCGTAGATGAACTGCTCTCCTCTCCGGAAAGAATAACGGATATTTTTACCGGCGGGGAAAGCAAAACCGGCAAAGTTGTCTGGAGTATTCCGAAATTCGGATACTCTTCAAGCTTTGATTTGGTTGATGCTTTGAAAGCTTTGAATATCCATTCGGCTTTCAGTAAAGATGCGGATTTTTCGGGGATGACCGACGGAATTGCTTTCATATCCCAAATAAAGCAGGAAACCTGTATCTCAATCGATGAAAACGGAGTGGAAGCATCCGCCTTTACGCATATCGCTCATGCAGGGTCGGCGATGCCTGAGGATAATGCGGAAATGATACTGAACCGCCCGTTTGTTTATGGAATTACGACCCAAAGAGGGATTCTGCTGTTTATAGGTGTATGCCACAATCCTGCGTCAAGGTGATTGTCAGGGGGACGGTTCTTCTGACACATATTTGAGTCCGGGAATAAGATAAGCAAATGAACCATGCGGATAAAAAGAATAAAATTTTCCGGGAACATATCTTTGCGTTAACGCGTCAAAATGTGTAGTATACATAAAATGGAGGCATTAATAATGAAAAAACGTATTCTTACAACCATACTTATCGGCTTTCTGCTGATCCTGGCAATGTCCGCATTTGCCGATTCAATAGATGGTTCAGTCACCGCCGATTCAATGGATGGTTCTATCATCTCTGATTCAATGGATGATTCAATCAGCGCTGGCTCAAAATATGATAGAGACAGCACTGAAACGAGTGAAACTGAAAGTGAACAAACCCTTCCGGAACGCGATTTAGGGTCGGAAGAACCTTATGCTGCCGTGAAAACCTGGGCCGAAGGAGTAAAGATAAGGGATGGCAAGCTTCAATATTCGGTTATGTCTCAAAATCTTAAGGATGAGTACTATCCCATTTTTGACGCTCTGGGCTGGGTTACAGGAGTATCAAGCCCATGGGTGGAAAGTTATGAAATAGCTGAAACGCATATGCCTGGTGATGATGCATACAGGTATAAAGTGGTGTTTACGTATACGGACTCGACGAAGTCATGTTTTTCCGAGATAAAATATGTTACGGTAAGAAACCACGACAATATCTGGCTTGTATCCTCTATTGAGGAAGTAGGCATAAATCCGAGCCTTGGAGGAATATCACTTGGGGATTCATCACAGAGCGTTATCAGTATATTAGGCAGCAATTGCACAAAAACCGATGAGCCTGATAGCGCGGGATACATAGGCGAAGATATGACTGTTTGGAGATATGAAAGCGGCATTAGCGTAACTATAGGAAAGACGTCGGGTAAAGTGTTAAAAATTTCGTCCGTAAGCCCGGATTTTCAAACGGAATTGGGAGTAAAAGCCGGTGATGACTTGAATACCGTGTATGAATCATATAGGCCATTATATAAAGAGGCTGTAAGCCGGCATGGTGACGAGGTTCTCAGGGGTTGGTTCCATACAGAGGAAGAAGCTGTGATTATTTTCGATTTCGATAAATCGGACAATACTTTGATAAACAGCAGCATTACACCGGAATCAGAAGTTGAGGAAATAATAATTGCTTATTGGAAACACTTTGACTAATGCCAAGGGGACGATTTTTTTAGAACTTTCAGCAAAGTAAGAATAACTGTGTCAAAAGAACCGTCCCCTTGACAATTCCCCTTAACAACCTTGACAGGCGATTTGTTTAAGTAATATAGTAAGCAAAACAATATATTTCAAAAGCATTGACGAGAAGGAGTAAGAATGGTTCGGTTTCTACAGAGAGTTCCCGGATGCGCGGGTAAACAGCCCGGCGGGTGAGAGGGGCAGAAAACGTCATTCCGAATACATCTCCGAGCTTCGCACCGAAAGGGTATGCCCGAGTAGGCTGTCGACGGAAACCTGCACCCGTTACAGTGCTAGAGGATAGCGTGCATTGTCTGCATTAGTCCTCGATAAGGTAAACACTTCAAAGTGTTTATAAATTGAGGTGGTACCACGGGAATAATACTCTCGTCCTCTGAAGTTATTCAGACGGCGGGAGTTTTTTATTTATATAATCGAAAGGAGAAATTAACATGGAAGATTTCTATGATAACTTCATCTTTCGCGAAATTGAAGCAGAAGGCGAACATTTTCAGGAAGCAGTGGTTATCGGACGGGTACTTGGCAAATACCGGCCTGGGATCGGAGATTCCTGGATTGCATTACGTATAGAAGAAATGATCCGTGCCGGAAAACTGGAAGCTTTGACCAAGGCAAACAAAGATATGCCGACTTATCATAGATTATTAAAAAAGCTGCAGACTGTCGTTTAAATTGATCTGCTTAAGTTTCTTATTGGAAGCGTATTCATCGCCTAATATCATTGGCAAATGTATGACTACCGGAGGAAACGATCTGTTTCTGTAATTTAACTTTTTCATTTTTAATTATTATATTATCTGGTTCTTAAGATTCGGTATCGTGAAATGAAAGATGGTTTCAGCGAAGGAACTGCGTGACACCTGGGCCGTCGCGATGAAGAAGGCAAAAAATGATCATGGCTTTACAAATTACCGGAAAACAGCCCTGTAATTCCTTTAGTACCTATTGACGAAACGTAAAATATATAAGAATATTAATAAAGACGGACATGCATAAGAGAAAGCAGAGGGTTTTTTAAATGGAAAGTTCTTTACCGGCACCTGCAGAGGAGTTTCTGCCTGATGCGTTAATGTGTGAGGGTGTTGGTATGTATATTTCGCTTCCAAAATATGATTTTACCTTTTTTACACGCGGAAGCCATTATCATCATGGTTATGAGTTTATCCTGCCGATAACGGATATGCCACTGGTAGAAATCGACAGCAAAAATATTTATGCACGAAAATACCATGTGATACCGATAAATCCCATGCAGGAACACGGTGTCAGCGGCAGGATGGATAATGTAAGGTTCATAAGCATCTTATTTGATGAAGCATTTTTCAATAGCATAATAAGCGATGCATTCAAGCAAAAAAATCTTTTGTTCCGTAATGAAAATTACCCGGTAAGTATTGAGCTTTATTCATTGATAAAGATGTTTATCAGGGAAAGTACGATGGACTCTCCTGAGAAGAATATTATGCTTCAAAACCTGGGTCACACAATTGCATTGCTTATCTTCAGGGATATAAAAAGGGATTCCGGCTTGTCTCATTTGGATAGACCATTTAAAGCCGGCATAAATAAAATTCAAAAGGTTGTTGAGTACATAAAGGAAAATTATCAAAAAGAATGTACATTGGAGGAATTATCAAAAGTTGCCGGTATAAGCCGGTACTACCTTATCAGAATCTTCAAGGATTGCATGGGAAAAACGCCTTATGATTATCTCCTTGATATCAGAATAGAGAATGCAAAACTGCTTCTGGCAAAAGAAAATATATCAATAACCGATATTTGCCACGAATGCGGATTTAATAATATGAGCCATTTCATACGGATGTTTAAAAAGAAGATCGGTATGACTCCTTCCATATATAAATATTTCACTAAATTGGAGCAATAATAGCATATTAGTGCAATATACGGCAAGCAATTTAAGTTAATATAAGCTACAATGGATTTGCTTTAGTGCAGAATTGACTTTTTCTGCGGCTGATTACTAAATTAAATTTTGGGAGGCAAATCCAATGAAAAAAAGAATTCTTGTTTTTACACTTTTTTGTATTATCAGTATTTTCCCCTTTATTGCTCTGGCGGGGACAAACGATAAGCCGGAGGGACGCGCTCCGGAAAACGGGGATAATCCGTTTACGCTTGAAGCTCCGCAAAATTTGACGGCGGAACTGAAATATGATCAGGATAATGTGCCGTATTTTGAATTAAAACTTGATATTCCTCAAAGTGTAAAGGACATAGACGCAAAACTGGTTGAAAACAGCGAGTATTTTAAGGGGAAAAGCTGCAGCCCTGTTGTAATACAGATAGATTACAAGTATGCGAATTATGACTGGAACGAAGGACCTTCCCTGTACTGGGACACCAGTACTTACCTTGAAGGTTTCCTGGATGATGGCGGAGTTTATAATTACCGCCCATTTCAGGATGTTGATGATGCCGGTGCTGTTAATATTAAGGAAGAGGTATATTCGTTCCGTGCATACTTTTATTCCGATTGGGGATATGAAGGTGATTGGATAGATTTCAGGGTGGTTTCAGATTATTCAAACATTGCAACCGTAGGAAATACCGCATATTACAGCGGTGCATCCGATTGGGCAACCGCAGAGCTTGATAAAGCAGTGAAATATGGTCTGATTACTCCTTCAATTAAGGATAAAATGAGTGAACCAATTACAAGGGAAGAATTTGCCGAACTTGCTGTACTTCTGTATGAGAAGACTACCGGAAAAACAGTACAGCCTGAGTCACCAAATCCATTTACAGACACGAATAATCCCGAGATATTGAAAGCATATAAGCTTGGCATAGTAACCGGTGTAGGCAATAACAAATTTGACCCGAAGGCGTTAACGAACCGTGAACAGGTAGCCACTATGCTCAGCAGGGCGATCAGGGTCATGGTTCCCGATGCTGATTTTTCTACCGAAGGAGCGCCGACATTTTCTGATGAAAAGGATATATCAGATTGGGCGCTTGAACATGTAAAATATATGAGCAAAATCGGCGTTATCAAAGGTTCGAATAACAAGTTCATGCCAAAGGCCGTTACTACGGCGGAAATTGCAAGCGGTTACGCAACAACAACCTGCGAGCAGGCGACCCTGATGGCTGTCAGGATTTACGAAAAATTTAAAGAGTAATTGAAGGATTGCCAGGGGGGACGGTTCTTTTGACAATTTTTATTTAACCGTCCCCCTGACATTTTATTCCCATACTATTTCCCCACTCTTGTTAATATATACGAATTTAGGGCTGTTATCATCCATCATTACAACCCTCGCGAGCTCTCCCACAAAACCCGTGCTCCACTCCAAAAAAAAGGTATAACCCCCGCCTTCCTCATAAAACAGGTTTTCACCGGTAATAAAATCACCGGCTTTATTTATCAGTGCATATCCGCCTGTCTTCTCGTAATCGGTTTTCCCGGGCATCCTGGCAAATGCAAAACCGTTTTGAAAGGATGAAGCATGCGCAAATTTTGGTTCTATCACGTAGTTTCCGTTCCGATCAATATAACCGAAAAGTCCGTCAACTAAAACCAAAGCCAGTCCGTCACTGAATCGACCGGCATAATCAAATTTGGGTTCGATTACAAAATCGCCGTTTTTGTTGATATATCCGAATTTGCCGTCCATACAAACAGCGGCCAGCCCGTCGCTGAATCCCTGGTAAAGATATGTGTCTTCGATGTTATGTTCAAATATAAAGGGGATAACAAGGTTTCCGCTTTTATCGATGAATCCGTGTTTATCATCCTCATTTGCGACAGCGGCAAGACCCTCGGAGAAATCATAAGCCATAAAGTATTCCGGTTGTATAACGATATTGCCGTTTTTATCTACATATCCGAAATTAAGATCCTTTTCAAAAACGGCAAGGCCGTCGTGAAAGTCACCGGTATTGTTATTGAAATAATCGCTGTAAAGAACGTTGCCGTTTTTATCAATGAAACCATGCCTTGCGGTATCCGCGTCATACTGAACAATGTAAGCCAGGCCTTCACTGAAGTTTCCGATGTAATCAAACTGCGGCTTTACAATGGTATTGGCGTCCAAATCAATCAGGCCGTACCGGCCGTTTAAGCTGACTACCGCTATACCATCGGCAAAGAATCCGGCATAATCATAGATAAAATCAATGATAACTTCACCCTTCGAATTAATGTATCCCCATTTATCGTCATTGTTTTTAACAGGGTATAAATAAGGCTTTTCCTGTTTATTATCGAATGCTGCTTCCGGTGTTATCTGGCTGACCTCACTGCTTCCGGCAGTCGTAGTACCTTCGGTGTCCGTCCGGGTTCCGGTCATATGGTTATCCTTTTCAGCTGTTTTATCCGGTATATCTACGGTGTCCGTCCTGGAAGCTGTTGTTCCCGTGTCCGGTCCAGGGCCCGTTTTGCCGCATCCTGCCTGAACAAATAATAAAATAAACATTAATACTGGAAATACTCTTATTCTCATTTTTAACATCCTCACCAAAAAAATTCCATATTATTGTATTTATATTATAGCATAATTTCTAGGTAATAAAGGGATAGGGAACGTTAACTTTTACAATTTCAATGATAAAGGTTAATTTAAACAATAGCAATTCGTGCATTATATGGTTGATTTAAGGTTTATATAAGATTGTGCAGTCAGGTTAATATTGGTATAATAGTTGCAAAACAAGATTGCTGATATGACTGAAATACGAGGCGTTTTCGTCGTTCATTTTATCAATAAATGTATTTTGACAGTAAATTTCTGCTGCCAGCAAATATCCTGCCCATATTTCCTCGTAGTTACCGGTATTCCTGAGCCTTTGCGGTTCTTCAGACAGTACGGACAGGGAGCGGCTGCGGTCTCCCAGCATCTGATAAGCCATGGCCGCATAGATGCCGGTACTGTGCATACCCAGATAATTCAGTCCATCCGTGGGAAGCTCAAGAGATTTTTCGTAATAGCAAACAGACTCTTTTATTTTGCCAGCGAAAAACTGAATTGTGCAAAGATACCTTTCAAACCAACGCAACCTAAGGACAATTTAACCAGGGCGGAAGCGGCAGCAATTGTACAAAGGCTGCTTAAAACTCAAAACTTATTTAGACTATATAGCCACATTTCCCTTTGTTACATTCAAATTGCAAGCGATTGCTTACGCTGTTATAATTAGGTATAACATAATCAAGATTATCAATGGCTGCAGGTGCTTGAACAAAAGGTATATGAACAGGCGAGGAAGCTTAGTAATACTGACTGTTATGATTAATAGAACAAATTCTGATGTGGAGGGATAACGATGGCTGAAATTATTCAAATAAACAATACTACCTGGCGGGTCGAAGACGGCGGTGTACGTTTCTTCCTGTTGGCTGGGGCAGAAAGGGCATTGCTTGTTGACAGCGGTATGAATACACCGAATGCAAAAGAGATTGCGGAGAGTGTGACTAAGCTGCCAATTATGCTCCTCAATACACATGCCGATCCGGATCATATTTCAGGGAACGGCGGTTTTGATTCCTTTTATATGTCTCCTGACGAAGAAAATGTTTATAGGGCGCACGGAGGGCTCGGAACTATTCTGCCTGTGGAAGATAATGAAATCATTGATCTTGGAAACCGGCCGCTGAAAATCATTTCCATACCCGGGCATACACCCGGCAGCATAGCCGTACTGGATATGAACAGCAGGGTACTCATTGGAGGAGACTCAATTCAGGACGGAAACATTTTCATGTTTAAGGAACACAGAAATATGTACCGGTATATTGAGAGCATGAAGAAGTTATTACTGTATGCGGAAGAGTTCGACACAATATATCCGTCTCATGGTTCATTCCCGGTTCACCCGGAAATAATAGCAAACCTTATTGAGGGCGCTGAGCAGATTATTGCCGGAACGGCAAAAGGTAAGGTTGTGGATATGTTCGGCAAACCGGTCATGTTGTATAAGTTTCCTTATGCCGGTTTCTTGTGTGATATCCCGGGAAATTAAATGAAGAAAAAGATTGTATTCTTCGCTTCTCTATAACCCTAAAGCCTTTAAAGATGCTGAAAAACATTGGGCAGATAGAGATTAACGATATGGCCTCAAGATTGGTGATTAGCGGCATATGGTAAGTTTGAGCCGGTAAAAGTTTTGCTATAAGCAAAATCACGATAGTATTTACAATAAAGCAAAGATTTGAATAAATATTGCTAATAGCAAATTAAATCTTATTATTTATCAAATCGCTGATTTCATTTAAATGCAGCTTGAAATGCCGCAGATAATCAACAATCATTTCTCTAAGCGAGATTTCTTTGTTTAGTGCGTTAATCCACACATTGTCCAATTTATCGTTTGACACATTGTTTATAACATGGACGATATGAAGATTGGAATATTTCCATAACTGGACAAGATGGTCCCAATTTTCATCCTGATAGTTCTGAATGGCAATCCACTTGTCATTGTTGCCGAGGTTTGCATAATCAGGGAATATTAAAGGACTTGCCTGGTATTGCAAATGTACAATCCTGTGTGTATTGTTGGAAGCCGAATCGATCATATGCCCCAGAATCTGTTTGATTGTCCTGTTTTGGCGGTTTCTTCTTTCGGTTAATATATCCTTCGGAAGTTGAGACAATACCGGTTCCCATTCATTAATCAATCTGATAAGCTCCTGGTTAATATCCGCAAACTCGTTCATGTTTAAATATCCTTTCATTTGTGATCTAAAAATCTGATGTTTATTCCCTTAACAGATTATGAACCCGTAATATTATTGCTGCTGCTTCTGCCCTGGTGATATTATTATTGGGACTGAAACTTCCTATGCTGTCATTTCCCTTAAGAATCCCAAGACGATATAATAAGTAAATTTCTTTTCCGTATTTATCGCTTTCTCTCACATCCGGTGGCGTTTTGTTATTTGTCACAGTCTGTTTGTTATCTGGTATGATATTCGAGAAAATATAAGCCATTTCAGCTCTGGTAGCAGGAACACCATAATCCGGGAAATCTCCATGGTTAACAATATCATTTTCTATGGCATAATCCACATAAGAATCATACCAAAATGTTTTACTTGTGTTTTTGATGACATTGCCAGTATAGGCGGCATGGGCGCGAGATGCCATTGTTATTGCTTCAGCAATTGTAACATTTCCGTTTGGTTCAAAGGTGGTATCTGATGTTCCAACCATAAGTCCTTCCTTGTATACATTTCCAACGGTTTCGTAAAACCAGTCGTTTCTGTTCACATCATCAAATGGCGGCTCAAGGCCAGCTGCTTTTAGGTAAGAAAGGCGATAGAAATAATTCGGAGCAACCGGAAGAGGTTCATTTTTTGCACTTATATGTATGAAAAATCTAAGGTCCGGTTTTTGAGGCTGAATCCATACGATATCCCCATCGTAATAAATCGGATTTGAACTGTCTGCAAAATATACATCCTTATAGGATGTACGGTTAATTTCATTGCCTGAACCATCCAAAGCAACACATTCCAATGTTCTTGTCTCATTCCAGTTATTTTCTTCCACAATGTTATATAGTAAAACAAAACAATCATCATTAATCTTTACCATTCTAGGACTTTCCACGCTCGTATTTCCGTTCGGGTCAAAGTTTGTAATCCAGCGGAATTGGCTGGAAGAGCCGCCGTCGGACACCGTAATTAAATAAATGTTTCTCATAAAATCGGAGCCAAAACCCGTTTTGCCCTGGACAGCATTGTAATGTGGTTCGGAACTGCCTGCAATGAGAACGCAGTCCTTGCCTGCCTCCATTGCGCCAACCGTTGCCCCGGTGTAATTATTTCCCTCGACACCCATGAAATCAAATAGATCCAGTGTCTTTGATTTTAACGCTTTAGAGTATATGCTAAGCCTTATACTCCTGGGGTATGCATCCCCATGGTCAAGAAAGTATATGTACTCTCCATCGGAGGCTAAAAGCTGCTGGAATGAATGACTGACATAAGAAACGCCTGAAAAGTCGGAGATTTCATTCATAGTTTCAGTGTCAAAACAGTAAGTGATATTTGCTTGATGACCGGCATACTGGTCAAAAGCCATTATACGGCTTGTGTGGATATATAACACCCCATCATCAACCAACATACTGCAATTACCCGCATTAAACGGCCAGGCAATTCCCCCTGAACTGCGTTGTTTTCCTGAAATATTAGCTGTACCGACATGATTCCAATTGCGATCGTAACGGAGGATTTTTATAACAGTTTTTGTTTCGGATGCTTCAGGATTCCCTCGTCCAACGGCAATATAAAAATGATTATCGGAACCTACGTGAAAACCTCCCCAAATATTGAATCCTTCGGGAGTTCCAAGTTCCTTTTTATCGATCATTTCAAAGTTACGATTATAGCGATAAATCCAAACTTTTTGCATATAAGTCATTTCCGGTACTTCTCCCTCTTCCGTATGAGTACCGTTAGCATCCGAAACGTTCCAGGATTTCATCTCATACACTGGTTGAAATTCTGCAATGACAACACACAGATTTCCGGATTCATCAATATAATAACTCGCCACATCAGGAGTCGCATTCCAGTTGGATCGTTCCATTCTGTTTACGGTATCCCATCCAACTATGTCATTCCTGCCGCCCCATGTCTCACGACATATGCTAAAGCTGAGAAATTCGCCGTAAGAAGCTATAGACATACCTGGCAATTTAATATTGGAATTAACCAGTACAGGCTCGCTCGCAGCTATCGCTGTTATTGGAGAAATTATCATGCTTACCGTTAAAAAGCTTGACACAAGAAATGAAAAAATACGAGGGATTCTTTTCATTAGCAAAATCTCCTTTTGTAGTTATATTATTGCTTTAAATATATATTAAATCTTTTTACGAATGCAGACAAGGGGTTTGTCCCTGTAACAAACACTGAATGCCGCTTACCGGATTAGAATTGCGACTAATTCATTGAAAGTAAACCATTATAAATATAAGGGAAATAACAATAAGAATCCGGGTTAGTATAGGGACTGGTTTTTATTACCCAATATTAATCTTACTAAATATAAGCATATTCCGGCTTTATCAGGGCGAGGCGGCAAATAAAATATTAATGTCGGCATTTGACATCCGGCATCTTTTGCTTTCACACAATTGAGATCATATCTGCATACGACAGTTGTATTTTATATGAAAAAGATAAATAGGTTTGAAAGGGATGTTGTGTAAGTATGAAAAAAGTTTTGATACCATAATAACAGCCAGTTTTAATGATGCGGAAGGTGCATAGCAAGGGTGTCCTGCAAAAACGGGGAAATAACTATTGAGGATAAAGAGAAAAAAACAGTGCGCTCATCAAAGCCCCTTGAATTGCTACGGGCTTATCTCTCAAGCTATAAGGCGCCAAAACTGCCGGGAATACCGCCCTTTGCCGGAGGCTTTGTGGGATACTTCTCCTACAGCATGATCGGATATGCCGAGCCGGTTTTAAAGCTAAAAAGCAGCGAGTTCAACGACTTTGACCTTATGCTTTTTGACAAGGTAATAGCTTATGACCATCTAAAGCAAATGATCAGCATAATTGTAAACATGTCCGGTGATATAATAGAAGAAAATTACAAAAAGCCCTGAACGACATCGAAGACATCATTATGATTATTTACGAGCAGTCCCCCCTGCACAAAGCCGAAATAAAAAGCGCGCCCTGCTTTACCTGCAACGTATCAAAGGAAGAATACTGCGGTATGGTCAACAAAACAAAGGAATACATAAAAAAGGGGGATATATTCCAGGCCGTTATTTCAAGGCGATTTGAAACGGAATATAACGACAGCCTCCTTAACGCCTACCGGGTTTTGAGAACCACCAACCCTTCCCCATACATGGTCTTTATGCAAAATGATGATGTGCAATTGATAAGCACGTCGCCTGAAACCCTGGTAAGGCTGCAAAACGGCATTCTTTCAACCTTTCCGATAGCAGGCACGAGACCGCGGGGCAAAGACAGCGCCGAGGATAAAGCGCTTGAAAAGGAACTGCTTGCTGATGAAAAGGAGCTGGCGGAACACGACATGCTGGTTGACCTTGCAAGAAATGATTTAGGGAAAATATCAAAATATTCAAGTGTCCATGTGTCTGAATATAAAACAATTCAGCGCTATTCAAAGGTAATGCACATCGCTTCCGAAGTGGAAGGGCAAATCAAAGAAGGAAAAGACGCGCTGGACGCAATAGAAGCCGTCCTGCCGGCAGGGACATTGTCAGGAGCGCCCAAGATTCGCGCCTGCCAGATTATCGAAGAGCTGGAAAAGGAGCCAAGGGGTATATACGGCGGCGCCATAGGCTATCTCGACTTTACGGGCAATATGGATGTCTGCATCGCCATACGAATGGCGGTAAAAAAGAACAACAAAGTATACATTCAGGCGGGAGCGGGAATCGTGGCCGACAGCGTTCCCGAAAAGGAATACGAAGAGTCCGGAAACAAGGCTAAAGCCGTAATGGAAGCTATTATTTCGGCAAGAAAGGTGGATGTGTGATGATACTGCTGATAGATAACTACGACAGCTTTTCCTATAATTTGGTGCAGCTTGCGGGGAGCATATACCCTGATATCAAGGTAATCCGAAACAATGAGATGACTGCAGAAGATGTGGAAAAAATGCGCCCCTCTCACATTATTATTTCTCCCGGCCCCGGCCACCCAAAAAATGCCGGTATATGCGAAGAGGTTATCAGGAAGATGAAAGGCAAAGCGTCCATTCTGGGCATATGCCTTGGGCATCAGGCGATATGCGAGGCCTTTGGGGCTTCTGTCGTGCAGGCCAGACGACTGATGCACGGAAAGCAAAGCAATATTCATATTGCCAATGAAATCAGCATATTCAAAGGCCTCCCACCCATAATCAAGGCAGGAAGATACCATTCTCTGATAGCCCAAAGGGAGTCCCTTCCCGTCGAGCTATTGGTAATTGCCGAGGATGACGAAGGGGAAGTAATGGGAGTAAAGCACAAAGATTACGAAATATACGGCCTTCAGTTTCATCCCGAATCCATATTGACGCCCGGGGGAACTGTAATAATGTCTAATTTTTTGAAAACAGGGGGCAAGGCTTATGATTAGATAAATAGGAAAGATTATACCCGGCCGCATAAATTGCGAATAGCCGGGTATAAGTTCGTTTGCACACTGTTCCCGGAGCACCCGCTCGCTTGTTATAATCCGTTATGGATATACTCTGCTTTACCGACGCTTTGTTCACGTGACAGCATCAGGAGAAGAGAATCCAATGATAAAAACTGCTGCTTCTTATCCTGCCGGGTTCTCACCGTTACTGAAGATGCCTGCTGTTCTTTTGATCCAATAATAATCGTAACAGGTATTTTTGATATTTCCGCATTTCTTATTTTGGCTCCGAGCGGCTCGTTTGAATCATCCAGTTCAACACGGTAGCCTTCTTCTTTCAGACGGCTGTATACCGACGACGCAAACTGCTGATGTTCATCCGATACGGTAAGAATCCTTGCCTGAACCGGAGAAAGCCAGAAGGGGAATTCCCCGTTGAAATGCTCCAGAAGCATTGCGGTGAAACGTTCAATGCTGCCGAATAAAGCCCTGTGTACCATCATTGGCGTATGCTTTTGACCATCCTGCCCAATATAATACATTTGAAAGCGTTCCGGAAGGTTAAAATCGAACTGTATTGTGCTGCACTGCCATTCACGTCCGGAATTGTCCGTGAGCTTCAAATCGATTTTCGGCCCGTAAAAAGCTCCGCCGCCTTCATCGATTTCATATTCAAGGCCTGCCCTGATAACCGCTTGCTTTAGCTGTTCTTCGGCTTTTTCCCAGTCCACGGGATTGCCGATTGATTTAGCTACATTTCTTGTCGCTATATAGGCCTTGTATTTTGTGAAGTTAAACTTTTTCAGGATGTACAGTGAAAAATTCAGCGCCCTGAATATCTCTTCCTCTATTTGTTCAGGTGTTGCGATAATATGCGCGTCATCCTGCGTAAAACCCCTTACCCTCGTTAGGCCGTGCAGGACGCCGGACAGTTCATAACGGTAAACCGAGGCGTATTCGGCATAACGTATCGGCAGGTCCCTGTAGGATTTTACTCCGTCCTTGTAAATCAGCACATGGAAGGGGCAGCTCATCGGTTTCAGATAGTACTGCTCGCCGTCAATTTCAATCGGATTGTACATCGAATCCTTATAGAATTCCAGATGCCCCGACGTTTCCCACAGGTTTGCTTTTCCAATATGCGGTGTGTAGACCCATTGATAACCGTTTAGTATATGGGCTTCCTGGCTGAATTTTTCCAACAGATAACGAATCATCGCACCGTGAGGTTTCCATAATACCAACCCCTGCCCGACTTCGGGCAGCTTTGTAAAGATATCCATATGCTTGCCAAGTTCTATATGAGATATATTATTTTTTTCCATATATCATTCTCCTTTTCCACTTATAAAATTTCAGAAAACAGCAAAATTGACATGTGAAACAAACCGTGACGGAATCAGGAACGGGTTATCGTTCCCGCACAGTCCGAAAAGCATACCAGATTATCATCATATGTGAGGCAGGCTGTAACAAATAACAATCTTCTCATATACCCTCCTGGTTTATCCACCAATCCTGGATTTATGTCAAATTCTTCTGTTGTTAGGTGGTACGTTATATAACAAAAAACCCCATCCCAATAAAGGGACGAGGTTAATCTAATCTCGCGGTTCCACCCTAATTACAGCCGTTATGCACAGCTGTCTCTCAATACATGATAACGGGGGTTTCCCGGCAGCATATACTCTTTTTGCAATTTCCATGCTGCTGCTCAAAGGTGGTATTCAACCGGAGGTAGCCGAAAACGCTTTCAGCCGGTGACGTTTTCTCTCTGATGCTTAATTCCGGTTTACTTGTCCTTTTCATCGCATTTTCCTATGAAGCTTTTTTGTTCAATATATGATTTATTGCCCCTATTATATGCTAAATAAAGATGAATTGTCAATTTTAACTGGTGTAATGCGTTTTGCGTTGTTCACTCTTTTTATTTTTAAAGACCTAAAAAAACAGGTATATAACGTAAACTTGTATTACTATAACGCCTAAAATCCTTGGTTGATTACATTTTATACCGTGTTTTC
>Ga0134100_1001382_pt1 | contig 22727 bp, 19 predicted proteins | sample 11_taG_2_FD_94444 | JGI IMG/M metagenome (GOLD analysis project Ga0134100, IMG submission 94444) | Switchgrass degrading microbial communities from high solid loading bioreactors in New Hampshire, USA - 11_42_5_180_A3 metaG | ecosystem: Engineered > Bioreactor > Semi-continuous > Anaerobic >...
AAATACATAGCGGATAACCTTTTAGTTATCCGCTCATGCCTTCGCTTTATTGGCAGTTATACCGTCAACTTTTGGTCAATTAACAACATCTATTTCGGGACAATTTGAGCTAGCATTAACACTTAAGATTAAATTTAGGTATAAATTCTATATACCGAGAGTCAAAAATAAAAATATTCTTTTCAAAAAACTTCTGCCATGTTGACTCTAAAGTTTTTTTCTTTAGATGTAGTTCAAATTCTTTAATTATTGACTCAAGATTTATTTCCTTTATAACTAACATATTCCTTTGCATAAAGTTCTTTCTTTTAACATTTCTATTTATTAACTTCTCGTAAAAGCTTTGTATTTGCTCCATCTCATCTTTATTAAACTTTCTAATTAAATTATCATTAAGTGAAGAAAGAAATATCCTCTTCATAATAGAACTGTCGTCCATTGGTTTATATCGAGAATATTTCGCAAAATGTAATTGAAAAAATTCTGAAACTGCACCTATTGCCATTTTTTCTCCCTGTACTTTGCTTGATACTGATAAATGAAACAACTTACTAAAATCATCCCAGTTCAAAACCACTTTATAATTCTTATCTCGTAGCTTCCTGAAAGATGATTTTTGTGTTTTTGATATAATAAAATTATTAATAGTTGCCTCATTATCACCTAAAAAAGTGCGTATACCTTTCGAAAAAGACTTTATACATATAGAGTAAGTAAAACCTCCACCAGCTTTATAGAAATACGTTGGTATATAGTTAAATCCTTCCAGAATAATTTCTTCAGCAATGAAATTTTTCGGCATTTTGTAATGAAGAGTATTCTTTGAGGAAAAATATGCATATCTTTCACTTTGTTTAAGCAATGTATCCTCGTCTATACCTAATTTTTCCAAGTCCAGTTCAATATTATTTATTGCTTCATCATTGACTAGCTTAACCACTTCTATTCTATAATACTCCCACAATGAACTAGCATTTTTTCTGTACTTAAATGTGAAATATTTACTTTCTGAAGGATTATACGGTACTATCATTCTATCTACCTCACATTTTATAATATATAAAGTTATCTATTAACTCCATTTTTATACAAGTAATTATATCATTTATTTAATATAGAAAGTATAAAATATTAATAAATATGTATCACCACTTGGTATGGAATAGTTATACCAGATTTTGTCATTGACATATTTCGCTAATCTACAGTAGAAATATGAAAAGCATATCAATAGTATTCATAACATGATATAATATATTTAAAGTTAAAAAGTAAGTTGAGTAGGAATGAGGAATTCATGTTTTTATCTGAAATTCATATAAGGAATTTTCGTTGCTTTGATGATAATGAACATATTATTAAGTTTGACCCTGGACTTAATGTTATTGTAGGAGAAAACGATTCAGGTAAGTCAGCTGTTATTGATGCAATCAGGATTGCACTTGGTACTACTGACCAAAGCTGGTATAAGATGGATACTACTGATTTTTATAATGAAGATAAATCCAGAGAGATAACAATAATATGTCGTTTTGATGATTTGACTTTAGAAGAGCGGGCTGCTTTTCTTGAGTGCCTCACATATGAAAAAGAAATAGATAAGAGCGAACCCTGCCTTTATCTTTATTGGAACTGCAAATACTTGTTGAATTTCACTCCAGCTCGAATTTCAGTATCAATTACAACTGGACTATATGGCGAAGGTCCTCAACCTTCTGCTGAGGCGAGAGAGTTAATACGTGTAACTTATTTGCGCGCTTTGCGAGATGCATATAGTGATATGCAATCCGGTCGAAATTCACGTTTATCTCAAATTATTCAAAGAGTTCCTGATTTGAGCAATGGTAAATCTGAATATGAAGAGGGAATGAAATTAAGCGAGTTATCAATTGCTGGAATCGCAGATTTATCAAACAAATTACTGCTTGGTCATACAGCTATAAAACAAATTAATAAAGAGATAACCGATATTTTAACTAAATGTATGCTTCTGCATGGTGATAATATTAAAACTCAGTTGCAAGTAGCGGATTTAGATATTAGCGAAAATAAAAGAATAATATCATTACTTGAAAAGCTTGACCTCATTCCTATCACTGATCAAAATCAAAGCCAAGGACGTGTTGGACTTGGTACAAGTAATATATTGAGTATGGCATGTGAATTGTTACTAAATGATCTTAATAAAAAGAGTAAGAGAAGTTCTTTTTTACTGATAGAAGAGCCTGAAGCCCATCTTCATGCACAAAGACAGTTACGACTTATACAGTCATTACAAGAAGAGGCCTCAATAGGATCTTGCCAAATAATTATTACAACGCATTCGCCATTATTGGCTTCAGTAGTTGATTTGAATCATGTTATTCTAATGTATAAAGCCACGCCTTTCTCTTTATCTAAAGAATATACCATGCTTGATGAAAATGACTATTACTACTTAAATAGGTATCTAGATGCAACAAAGGCTAATCTATTCTTTGCAAGAGGTGTTCTCATTGTTGAAGGACCATCTGAGGAACTCCTTCTTCCTACAATAGCCAAAATCATAAAAAGAGAATTTACTAGTTATGGTGTATCTATTGTAAATGTTCGTGGTATCGGACTTCGACGCTTTGCTCGAATATTCCAGAGAAAAGATGAAAAAGGAATTCCTATACCTGTGGCCTGTATTACAGATCGAGATATCTTACCGGATTGTGCGCCTGCAATTTGCTTTGATCCAAATTATACATCAATAGATAAATATCCTCCAAAGCGAAAATGGATAACAGAAAGTGAATTATCGTCTATAGAAAAGGAAGAACATGTAAGAAAGTTAATGGAAAAAGCAGATGGTCAATATGTTAAAACTTTTATATCCGATCATTGGACGCTAGAATATGATATGTTTTATTCTGGATTAAATGATGAGATGTTACAAGCTCTGGTGGAATTACTTGAAAATAATAAAGAGAAGCAAGATAAAAAACTAACTAAAATTAAAAAAGAAATTATTAGTTACCCTACATTAGAACATAAGTCTTCTTATTTTTATAGTTTCTTTTATAATAATAATGTGTCAAAAGCTGAATTTGCGCAAAAGCTTGCTTCAATTATTTATAAAAAAATAGTAGTAAACCTGAGTTACTTTTGCCTAAATTACCTTCATACATAAAAAAAGCTATATCTTATGTTACAAGGGATGTTGAATAACATGATGAATGGTTTATCACACATCATTATTTCTGATGATGATATTAATTGGGTTGAGAGTATTTTGAAAGATGTTGAATTTGATGAACAAAGACGATATATTTTTAAAAATATGGATACGATAGATATTCAAGCTTTTCCTGGAAGCGGAAAGACTACCATTTTAATTGCTAAACTAGCGATATTAGCACGTAAATGGCCATACTCAAATAGAGGAATTTGTGTCTTGTCTCATACTAATGCTGCCCGAGAGGAGATTGAAAAAAGATTAGGTAATGCTGAAGTCGGAAAAATGCTTTTGCGATATCCACATTTTATAGGTACATTTCACTCTTTCTTTAATACGTTTATTGCTATACCTTGGCTTCGTTACAGAAAAATTAAAGTTAAAATTATTGACAGTGATTTTGTAAGAGAGTTGCGTTGGGAAAGAATAGATAACAACACAAAGATTTATTTATTAAAAAACCATAATAGTTACGATTGCTGTGAAGCTGTCAAATTACCTGTTGAAGTAAGAATAAAAAGGGTAGGGCAACATACTAATACATATAAAAAAGTAATTGAAATAGTGAGATCTTCCATGTGTAACGGAGAATTTACTTTTGATGAAATGTTATTGATTGCTGAAAAAGCTCTTGAAGAAATTGCTTGTTTACCAGATATAATAGTTTATAGATTTCCATTGCTTTTTGTAGATGAAGCTCAGGATACTTATTATAAACAGTGGATATTATTGGATAAGGCATTTCCACTAGCCCATAATTATATTAGGCAATGCTTTGGTGACCAGAATCAAGCTATTTACCAATCCTACGACAATGAAGAAAATTGTTCCTTGTTTCCAAAAAGTAAACCGCTTACATTGCCTGATAGCAAACGTTTTGGTAGGCGCATAGCCTCCTTTGCAAACTGTATTGCTATTTCAAAAGATAAGATGGAAGGGATATCATCGGAATATAAACATTTAGATAATATGAACACAGTTTTTCTTTTCGATGACAATAATATACAAGCGGTGATTAATGAATATATATCTTTATTATTCTCTTGTTTCTCAGATAAAGAGCTTTCAGATTTAAAATCCGGTGGTTGTCATGTAATAGGGATGGTTCATACACAAAAAGATTTCAATGAAGAACATATACCCCGAAATATCAAAGATTATTGGAAAGATTATGATCCTTCTGTTCGTAAACAATTTCCTAGGTTTCTTATTGACTACTTTAGAATAGGTTACAGAAACTTATTTAACACAGGTAATATGAATGAAATGGTAGATTGGATAGCAAGAGGAATTATACGGTATCTTAATAAATACAATAACAACTTAATTAGCATTACTTCAAATGCTTTAAGAGCATTATGCAAAGAATTACCTTCGCAGAAAATTAATAAGCTTCGTGAAGAGTTATATTTTCTGGCAACGCAAAGTATCAAGAATAAAAATGATTGGTACGGTATTACAGAAAGAATTATTAATATTGCTAATGACATATTTTTATTAAGTGTTAAAAAAGATAGTTTTCTTCAGTGGAGAAATGATACCAATACAAAAAGCTCAGCAAAACATTTGAATAGCTATACGTATTATGATGCCGAGAAAAACAGAGCTTTAACATTGCATTTTGGCAGTATTCATTCAGTTAAAGGACAGACTCATCTTTCAACATTAGTTGTAGAAACATATTGGCATGAACCAAATATGAAATCAATATTGCCTTATATTTGTGGATGTGAATTTAATAAATCAATTGGAGAGCGCAATAAAAAAAGGTTAAAATGTCATTATGTAGCTTTTACACGACCTAAAGCATTGTTATGTATTGCTATTCCGAAGAAAAATATAGATAAATCTCAGATTAAAGCATTAAATAATATAGGTTGGAGGATTCATGACATTACAAAGTGAGATATAACAAATGATTGTAATGGTTTTCCTGCGTTTTCGCTCCATCACAATGAAGTGTACACATAAATGCCAACATCCCGCAAACACTGTTGAGAAATGGGCTTTTCTAGCTTAAAAATAACTATGGCTGCTTAGTAAATACATAAGTAAGCATTATGCGGAAAAGCTAAAATCATTACTGGAAGATGAAGACTACAGTGAATTCGGAGAAGTTATCAGTAAAACTAACGCGACAGAAACTAAAACCCGCAATTATCATGTATATAATGATTGCGGGCTTTTTCAGTATTTTTATCTTGAAATACGCGAAAAACAATGCAGTTATGCAGTATTATGCAGTATCCAGTTTTGCTTGTTCTCTGATATTACCGGATTTAATATTTGCAGAGCATCAGTACCTCCCATCAGCCTGGTCGAAATGGGTGGGGGCGTTTATGGTTTCCCCGCCGGACATTATCCATTCCGCCTGCATGCGGATCATTTTATCGAGAGGCATGTGGGGCATTCCCAAAAGGCCGCCCAGCCTGGTCGTGTTGCTGTATATTCCGGCCGCCCTTTCTTCACCGCAATAGACAGGTTTCTTTCCGAAGATCTTTCCGAAGGTTTCCGCGATCCACCTGGTGGATATGCACTGCGGGCCTGTAACGTTCAGGATGAAAGGCGGGGCGGAAGCATGGAGCAGGCTGCGGATCGCGTATTCGCACACGTCGCCCTGCCATATGCAGTTGAATATGCCGCGGGAAAGGTTCACCGGCTGCCCGTTATATACCGCGCTGGCGATATCGTACAGCACCCCATAGCGCATCTCTATGGCGTAGTTCAAACGAAACAGCAGGGATTTTGTTCCGTTAAGGTTCGCGTAATACTGGAACACGCGCTCGCGGCCAAGGCATGTCTGGCCGTACTCGCCGTCGGGATTCGGCTCGTCTTCTTCCGTCGATCCGCCGGAAAGGGCGGGGACATCACCGTATATGTTGCCGGTTGAGAAAACCACAAATCGGGATCCGGGGAAACGTTCGCAGACCTTCGCGGGGAGAAGGACGTTTATCGCCCAGGTAAGGCTCTGGTTTCCGGTGGTTCCGAACTTTCTCCCTGCCATGAAAATGATGTTGGGGCAATCGGGCAATCCCTGGAGCTGATTGCTGTCCAACAGGTTAGCCTCCAGGACTTCCACCCCGTATGCCTTCATCATCTCCGGCACATCCCTGCCTTCATACATTGAGACGGCGATGATTCTATTGTTTACGCCGGCTTCCCTGTATGCGCGGGCGGCTGTTATCGAAAGGCTGGGGCCAACCTTGCCGCCTGCGCCGAGGATCATTATGTCGCCCTCAATCTTCTTCACGTCTTCTACCAGGCGGGGACTGGGACGCGTCATGAATTCCATGAGCTCGCGAGTGTTTTTCATAAGTTACATCACACCTTTCCACATAATAGAATATTTTCTGCGATTGCTTGATTTATTTTTTTACTTATAGTAAAATAGCAGCAAACCAATAGGTTTGTTTCTAAGAAACATTACTGCAAAGGATGATAGTATATGCGGGAGAAGGAAAAAAGGGCTACCATAAAAGACGTAGCGGCATTGGCGGGGGTTTCTGTGGCCACGGCATCCAGGGTGCTCAGCAATGCCGACTATCCCGTTTCCAAGGAACTTAGGACAAAAGTTGAACAAGCCGCCAGAGAGCTGTCTTTTGAATATACGTTTGCGCCGCGTTCTTCCAGGGTTTATCAGGGCAAAGAAATCGCGGTGGTAATACCCAACATATCCAACCCGTTCTATATGCAAACGATCAACGGGATCAGCGCCGTGTGCTATGAAGAAGGGTATCAGATGCTCCTTTGCAACACCATGCAGGATGCTGAGAGGGAGGAGCAGATTCTCCGCGACCTTTATTCCAGGAGAATAACGGGGGTCATAATATCCTCCATTTCCGAGGATCCAAAGCTGCTTGCAAGATATGTTGAAAAAGGCATGATATTCATCCAGCTTGACCAGTATTATGAAGGAAACGGCGTGTACAACATAAATTACGACGCCCGTCTCGGAGCCAGGATAGCGGTAAGGCATCTTATAGAAAACGGTCATAAGAGGATAGCCTTTATTTCCACCCCCCTTACCCGCTGGACCAGGAGGGAGATATACAAGGGGTATATCGAGCAGCTCAGGAAAGCCGAGATAGAAGTTGATGAAAGCCTTGTGTTCATAGCCGATACCGACGGTATGGGGAATCTCAGCAAGGACGAAATGCGGACAGGGGAGGCAATGGCCAGAAAGCTCGTGGAGAGCAAATGTGACGCCACGGCCATCCTCTGCGTAAACGACATGGTGGCTTTTGGCGTAATCCATGCCCTCAACGAACTGGGAGTTTCGGTGCCCGACGATATTTCGGTTGTGGGATTTGACGATATTCCGCTTGCCGAGGCTTTCGTTCCCGCCCTTACCACGATCCATTGTCCCGCGTACGAAACGGGAAGGATATCTGCCATCATGCTCATCGACTACCTGAAAAACGGAAAGGCAAGCCATTCGCCTCTTATAATGAACATGGGACCCAGGCTTGTGGAAAGGCGTTCGGTCAAGAATCTCCATAGGTAACTTCGGCAGGCATATAAAAGCGCTCATTTTATGAAAGCCTCTTAATGATTGAATCCAAAAGGACGGTGGAAAACAGCAGCCTTTCAGGATGCACGCTTTTTCCGGTCTTGAGCATATCGGAAAAGCGTTCCATCCCGAAACGGTAACAGCGCTCGTACCTGGGCACAAGGATCTGCTGTGATTCCCCGTTCTTGTATTTTATGAAGAAAGAAAGTTTCTTTATTTCAGGCGCGGAGACAAGGTTTACTGTGAGATTATTGTAAAAGACGTTTGCCGAAACTTTTCGCCCGTCTCTTTTAGCTTCGAATCCTATTGCGTCGCAGCCTCCAATGGCGGCGCACAGATCGGTAAGATGGCTGCCGTAATAATACCAGCCGCCATACGGCGAATCCCAGTCCGCCGTGAACTGGATCGTGATCTCGTAAGCATCCTTTACAGACTGGCGGACTGATTCGGTTTCGGGAAGCCAGCAGAGGGTTGAGCCTCCCATAATGGGGACCTGGTGTTTTTCCGATGCCTCGATAATGGCAGCGGCATCCTGCTCGTCACATGCAAAGGGCTTGTCAACGAAAACTGGTTTCTTGTTTTCTATGCAAATTTCAGCATATTTTCTGTGTGTTCGTCCGTCCCTGGTAAGTATCATTATCGCATCGCTTTTTTCCATAAGTTCATCCAGGGTGTCGCAGCTTCCGGCAAGCTCTCCGGCCGCAAGACGCGAGGAAACAAGCTTTGGAGCGTCGGGAGCCCAAACGTAACCGGAACTGGAATCCAGCCCCGGAACCCCGGATGCCAGGATCTCGCCAAAGTATACCAGGTGCTTGCTTTGAGCGCCGATATAGCCAATTCTCTTTATGACAATCACCCCATTATATCTTTCTACCTTAGATTATAGGAATTGCTCCAGAGCGGTGTCAACAAAATCAGAAAATTTACTTTAATTTTCTGTAGAAAAGTATTGCATCCATTGTTGATAAGCGCTAAAATGATAACGAACGGTACGCAAGATAATTATACATAATGCACTATACGATCGCCTTCCAGCGATTGCATAAAGCAGAAAATATGTAGAAAATACCAAGGATAATGATGGTAATTGGGCATAGCCTAATTATTGCAATAATATGGCAACTCTTATATTTTAAAGGAGGAGAAAAGATGAAGAGGAAAATTTTTCTGGCTATTGCGCTGCTAATGGTTGCCTCGCTCGTTATATCCGCCTGCGGGGGAAGCACACCCGGAACACCGAGCGGCAGTGACGGGACAGGGAATGCCACTGCAACGCCTTCAGCCACGCCCCAGTCATCTTCCGAGTCGCCAAAGCCCGAGTTTGACGGTGAAATTGTCATAGGCAGCATTCTAGACTTAAGCGGCGGAATGTCTGCCGCAGGTCTCGCTACCGTTTGGGGAGCCGACTATGCCGTGAATGAAATCAATGAGGCCGGCGGCATCAATGGCAAGAAGCTGCGCATCATTCATTACGATGTGAAGGGCGACCCCAACGAAGCCATCAACGCCTATAACCGCCTCGTGGACCAGGATAAGGCAGTGGCCGTGGTAGGACCGGGCCTCAGCAATATCGGTATAGCCCTTGCTCCTATTACCGAGGAAAAGAAGATCCCGATCGTCGGGCACTTCATGGACGAACGCGCCACAACGAACGAGCAGACAGGCAAGAAGTGGAACTACATGTTCCTTGCCGAGCCCAGCTGCAACCAGCAAGCGGAAGCCATTGCTTCATATGCCGTGGAGAAGCTGGGAATCAAGACGGTTGGCATCCTTTTCGACAGCTCCAACGCATATTCGGTGACACATGCCGAGCCGTTCGCGGCCTACTGCGAAGCCCACGGAGTCAAGGTTGTCGCAACCGAATCCTTCGGCAAGGATGCCAAGGACTACAAGGCTCAGCTTTCCAAGATAATCGCCAAGAATCCCGATGCTATCTTCGTTCCGGCCTACGTGCAGCAGAATGCCCTGGCATACGTGCAGATAAGGCAGTTGGGCTACCAGGGGATCGTTCTTGGAAACAATACATACAACAATCCCTTTGACAGCCTTATTGCCGGAACCTCGCCCGACAACCTCTACTTCATATTCAACGTAGACTATTCTTCCGAGTATACGAAGTTCCTGGGCGATGCCTATCGTGCCGCAAAGAACGAGGAGCCCTTCATCAATTCCGCATTCGGATATGACGCAGTCAAGATCATAGCCAACGGGCTCATGCACGCGGAGGATATGTACAGCGGCGAATCAGTGGCCAAGGCCATCGAAGCCAACACGAAGAACGTCATGACATCTTCAGGCCCAATTACGATCAACCCTGAAACCCACAGACCCGAAGGAATGGGCGTTTACATCGCAAGATGGGCGTCAGACATGAGCAAGGTGGAATTGTTGGAATACTATCTTGCGAAATAATCGGATTGTGACTATGCAGGTGAAGCCGTAAACTACCGGCTTCACCTGCAAAAACGCTCCCGGAAGCCTGCGGTGCCGGGAATGCGTGTGGAGTTTAGCGCATCCTTATCGCGGAGGAAAGACTATGTTTTTGTTTTACTTACAGCAGCTGATAAACGGGGTGTCCCGCGGGGCGGTATACGCGCTGATTGCAGTCGGCTTTGCCCTCATTTTCAGCGTCCTTAAATTCTCGAATTTTGCCCACGGCGGACTGATTAGCGTCGCTGCCTACGCAGGGTATTATTTCAGCACGAAATTCAACTTCCCGCCGGTCCTGGCCATCCTGTGCACTGCGCTGATAGGCGGAATAATGGGAATTATACTTAACTTTATAGCTTTTTACAATCTGCAGAGGAAGAACAGCCCGAACATCTTCTACTTCGTAAGCTCAATAACCTGCGGAATACTGTTCATGAATATACTGACATTGCTGTTCGGGACCACGTTCTACGCCATAAAGCCGTTCTTCAAGAACAACATCATAAGGCTCGGGAACCTGATCATCCTCAAGATGGACATCATGATCCTGGCCCTGACATTTGGAATACTGGCAGCGCTGATGCTGCTGATCAATAAAACCAAGATGGGGCTCGCCCTGAGGCTTGTCGCGATTGACAAGGAAACGGCCATGCTGATGGGGGTAAACTCCAGTGTGGTTATTGCCGTGACCTTCAGCATCGCGGGAGCGCTGGCCGGAATAAGCGGAATTCTCCTGGGGGCCAACTTCACGATCGATCCCTTCCTGGGGAACATGGTGGTAAAAGGCTTCATCGCGTCGGTTATAGGCGGGTTGGGTTCTCTTCCCGGCGCGATTATCGGAGCCATCATGCTTGGGGTCATGGAAGTCGTTTTCACGGTCCTGGTCGGTGATATTCTGTCGCCTGCCGTAATCTTCGTCATGGCCCTCGTATTCCTGCTGATCCGGCCGCAGGGCATAAGCGGCCACTTTGTGACCGAAAAGGCATAGGGGGTGAGTGCGCGTGAACGACTATATTGCTTCATTGATACAGACAACATGCATATCGATGATAGGCGTTGTAAGCATATTCCCCCTTACGGGCATGACCGGCCTTTTCAGTTTCGGCCAGGCCGCATATATGGCAGTGGGCGCTTATGTTTCAGGTCTCCTTGCCGTAAAGCTCGGAATGCCGTTCTGGATCTGCCTGTTGCTGGGAGTTCTTTCGTGCGGCATCCTGGCGATAATCATAGGTTTTCCCACGCTCAAGCTTCGCAAGGATTATTTCTCGCTGATGTCCCTGTGCCTCGGGGAGGCGGTTACGGCAGTTCTCAACAAGTTCGGAACGGTAACCGGGGGAGCCGCCGGGCTCAGCAATATTCCCAAGAAATCCACCATGCCCATGATAATCATCAGCGCGATCGCAACAGTGGTCCTGGTGGCGTTGTTCAAGAACTCTAGGTTCGGGCGCATGAGCCTTGCCATAAAGGCTGACGAACTGGCCGCGAAATCATTCGGAATCAACGTGTTTGCCCACAAGATGAAGGTATATATCTTCACTTCGATGATAGCGGGCTATGCCGGGGTATTGTATGCGTTCTACCTTACGTACCTCGATCCCAACCTGTTTGGCTGGACCCGTTCCAGCGAGTGGGTCATATTCCTGTTCTTCGGCGGGGTCAACAGCCTGACCGGTTCCGTGCTGTCAACGATTATCCTGACGGTATTGCCCGAGGTGCTCAGGTTTGCGTCATCCGCCCGTATCGTGATGTATACGGTCCTGATACTTCTTGTTATAAACTTCAAGCCTAACGGGCTTATGGGCGAAAAGGAACTGAGAATCCCGATCCGCAGGCTTTTAAAATCGGGTCCGAATGGAGGTGAGGCTGATGGCGTTGCTCAAGGTGGAAAACGTTAGCAAGAAATTCGGGGGCGTCTGCGCCGTGGACGGTTTTTCCATGGAAGTGGACAAGGGCGAGGTTGTTGGAATAATCGGCCCGAACGGGGCAGGAAAAACCACGATCTTCAACCTCATTTCAAAGGTTTACGAGACCGAGTGCGGACGCATCTGGCTGGACGGGGTCGACATAAGCGACTATACGCAGGAACAGGCTGCCAGGAGCGGGATTGGCAGGACATTTCAGAACATAAGGCTCTTCAACAGCCTGAACGTGTCGGACAACGTCAAGGTGTCCTGCGACTATAAACCAAGGTACACGCTGATAGAGGCCATCCTGTCCCTTCCCCGCGCCATAAGGGGCAAAAGGGAAACCCACGAGGAAGCAATGGCATGCCTCAGGGCGGTCGGACTCGAGAAATATGCCGACGAGAAGCCAAGCAACCTGCCATACGGCATGCAGCGAAGGCTTGAAATAGCCCGCGCTCTCGCCCTGAAGCCGAAAGTCCTCATGCTGGACGAGCCTGCGGCCGGCCTGAACCCGGAAGAATGCGCGGAGCTGGTGAGGTTTCTGAAGGATATCACGCAGAAATTCGAGCTTGCCCTGGTTATCATAGAGCATCACATGGATGTTGTAATGAATCTTTGCAACAGGATTTACGTGCTGGATTTCGGGAAAAACATTGCGGTCGGAACGCCGGAGGAGATACAGAACAACCCGAAGGTGCTGGCGGCTTACCTGGGAGAGGAGGATGACTGATTGCTGAGCGTAAACAACCTTAGCCTGAGTTATGGAAAAACCCGGGCCCTTTCCAATGTAACCTTTGAAGTTGAAAAGGGCGAGATATTCAGCATTATCGGAGCGAACGGCGCCGGCAAGAGCAGCCTTCTCAAGTGTATCTCCGGATTGGTCAGGCCGAACGAAGGCGCCATCTTCTATGAAGGAAAACCTCTTCCGAAAGATACCCACAGGATCACCGCCGCCGGCATCGTCCATGTGCCGGAAGGCCGACGGGTTTTCGCGCCGCTGACGGTCAAAGAAAACCTGAAGGCAGGAGCATTCCTGGTCAAGAGCCGGAAGGAAATCGAGGCGAGAATGGAAGAGCAGTTCAGGATATTCCCGAGGCTCAAGGAGAGGGAGAACCAGTACGCAGGCACGCTTTCGGGCGGCGAGCAGCAGATGCTTGCCATTGCAAGGGCATTGATGTCAAATCCGAAGCTCATCCTGCTTGACGAGCCTTCCCTTGGTCTTGCGCCCCTTGTTGTAAAGGAAGTGTTCCGGATCATCGAGCTAATCCGCGACCAGGGGGTTACCGTGCTCCTGGTGGAGCAGAACGCGAAGAAGGCGCTGAGCCTTGCGGATCATGCGATCGTCCTGGAAAACGGCGTCATTCGAAAGACGGGCACCGGGAAGGAACTCTTGAACGATCCGGTTGTCAGGGAGGCATACCTGGGCGCCGGGCATGGCGACTAGAAATATGACAACAGCAAAGGTAGGGAGAATGGACATGCTACTGATTGAAAAGAAGATAGATAACCTCAAGGTATATGTGTTTGACAACAGGAAAGATATGGGTAAAGAAGCCGCGAGAAAAGCCGCGGGGATCATCAACGACGCGATTTTAAGGAAAGGCGAGGCGAATGTCATATTTGCCGCCGCGCCGTCCCAGTCGGATCTCCTGGAAGCGCTTCTCAACGAAAATATAGACTGGACAAAGGTGAACGCTTTCCAGCAGGACGAGTACCTGGGTCTTGACCCTTCGCATCCTGCCTGTTTCGGAAATTTCCTGCGCCATTACATATATGACAAGGTTCCGCTTAAGTCCGTGCATTTTCTTTTCTGCGAGCCGGAGGAGGCGGAGGCAAAATGCGAAGAGTACGCGGAACTGTTAAGGAAGTTCCCTCCCGACCTGATCTTCCTGGGAGTGGGCGAAAACGGGCATATAGCGTTCAATGATCCCCAGGTTGCGGATTTTGACGATCCCAAGGACGTGAAGATAGTGGAGCTTGACCAGGTTTGCAGGAACCAGCAGGTCAACGACGGATGTTTTGAGAGCATAGACCAGGTTCCGACCCATGCGCTTACGCTTACGTTAAGCCGGATCATGAAGGTTCCCCAGGCGATAACTGTCGTTCCTGCGCCGCTAAAGGCCAGGGCTGTCGCCAGGGCTCTCAACGGCGAAATATCCGAGGAATGCCCTGCCAGCATTTTAAGAAGGCATGTGTCGGCAGAACTTTACCTGGACAGGGACAGCGCAAGGGAGGCTTTCAACCTGTAACGGGCAAGGAGGCTTTAAAGCATGTGGGGATACGATCTTACCGCGGATGAAATAACGAGGAAAAACATGGAGCTTGCCATAATTCCCCTGGCGTCCATAGAACAGCACGGCCCGCATCTTCCGGTGGGAACCGACTGGTACATCGCGTCAGCCCTGGGGAAAAGGGTGGCGGAGCTTACGGGAGGCTTCCTGATACCGGCCTTTCCCGTCTCCACCTGCCGGGAACACATGGGCAAAATGGGAAGCGTTTGGATGGATCACGACGTGCTTTACACTATGCTGAAGAATATTCTGCTGAGCCTTAAGGAGCAGGGCTTCAGGAAAGCGCTCATCCTCCAGTGCCACGGCGGAATATTCGTGGCAGGGCCCCTGGTGAGGCATATCAACGCTACATGCAATCCTGCCTTTATGGCAGCTCTCATCGATATCTGCAATGTATTCGGGCTGCTTCATGACAGGGGCCTTGCCGAAACCTCCACCGAGATCCATGCGGGAGAGATCGAGACATCCCTTATGCTTCACATTGCTCCCGAAACCGTGAAGATGGAGATGGCCGAAGATTACGTGCCGCAGGCGCCAAGGGCATACCTGAACTATGGCTCGATATTCAGGGCTTCCCCCAACGGCGTATGGGGAGAACCCACAAAAGCCACTGCCGAAAAGGGAAAAGCGATGCTGGAGTTTGCAGCCAGGTACGCAACTGAGGAAGCAAACCGCATATTTGACTATATCAGCAGGAAAGAGAGAATAGGATATTCCGATTTTTAGGCTTACCAGGAGGAGGAGTTCATGAACAGGAAAGTTAAAGTTTTGCTTGCCGGCGCGGCCTTTGCCGCAGACCTGCACGCCGACGCCTACTCGAGGATTACCGATAAGGCCGAGATAGTCGCCATTGTGGACAAGGATCCCGAGCGCATAAAGGCGCTGGCTCTCCGCTACGGGTTTACAGGATACGTGCCCTTCACAGACATCGACGAGGCGCTGGATAAGACGGAATGCGACGTGGTGGACATCTGCCTTCCCAACTTCCTGCATGCGCCTGTAGCCATAAAAGCTCTCGAGAGAGGATTCCACGTTATTTGCGAAAAACCCCTGGCCACAAAGGTGGAGGATGCGGCAAGGATCATCGAAACCGCCGAGCGCCATGGCAAGAGGGTGTATTACGCGGAAGACTGGATTGGCTCCCCCGCGCTTAACAAGGCCCTGGAACTCATTGAAAAAGGCGGCATAGGAGAACTGAAGTTCATAAGGGCAAGGGAATGCCATTCGGGCTCCCATTCTCCCTTTGCGCAAACCATTGAATACTGCGGCGGCGGAGTAATGATGCATCTGGGCATCCATCCCGTGGGATTCGCGCTCGCCCTCAAGAACAACCGCTGGGAAACCCTGACCGCGCTGACCAGCGGCGGCCTTGATAAGAACCTGATGCATAAGGGCATGGAAGGCGAGGATTGGTCCGCCGCCCTCATGAGGTTTGAGGATGGGACAACCGCGGTCCTTGAAGCCAATTTCGTAACCAGGGGCGGAATGGAAGACTATATCGATTTCTACGGCGACCAGGGCTGCCTGCACGTGGACCTTACATTCAGCAGCGCGCTCAGGGGATTCTCCATCCCGGGCTTCGACTACACGGTGGAAAAGGCCGAGCTTACAACCGGCTGGTCAAGGCCTGCGGTGGACGAAAGGTACAACCTGGGTTATGTGTCTGAGATAGCACATTTTGTGGATTGCATCCGGAAGGACTGCGACGCCAGGGTGGGACTTCGCGGGATTGACGGGTATGAGGCCGTGAAGGTTATCCACCTGATCTACAAGAGCGCTAGGGAAGGAATACACATCAGGAACGATGCCCTGGGGGTGCGATGATGGATGATATCAGGATACCGGTAACGGTAGGAGGCATAACCTTCAAGAACCCGTTTTATGTAGCCTCCGGGCCCACCACGAAGAGCCTGAAGCAGCTCATACGCATAGAGGAAACGGGCTGGGCCGCCGCAAGCATAAAACTCAGCATAGATCCTGCGCCATACATCAACAGGAAGCCGAGGTACGGCATCTTCGAAGACAGGAACGCCCTTGCCTTTACCACCGAAAAGAGGCTTACGGGGGATGAAGGCGCGGCCCTCATAAAAGAGGCGAAGAAGCGCTTAAAAGAACTTATACTCTTTGCGAACATCACCTATGCCGGGGATGAGGGAACCGAGGGCTGGGTGAAGATGGCCAGGAAATTCGAGGCCGCGGGGGCGGACGTTATTGAGCTTAACATGTGCTGCCCCAACATGTCCTTCAATGTTTCCCTTACCACCGCCGGAGCCGTTTCCACCGAAAAGCAGACCGGCGCGAGCCTCGGACAGCAGGGAGAAGCGGTTGCGGAGATAGTCCGCGCCATAAAGAAGGAGATAAGCATACCGCTGTTTGTGAAGCTCACGCCCGAGGGCGGTAAGATAGCCCAGGTATCGAAGATGCTGTTCGAGGCCGGCGCGGATGCCGTCAGCGGGACCGCGAACAGGATGGGCATACCCATGCTGGACCTGGACCACCCGGAAAAGGCTGTCTACCATCTCCAGGAAGAGGTGGGCATGAGCTGTTACTGCGGCGCATGGCTGAAACCCCTGGCGCAGAGGGACACGTACGAGATAAGGAAACTGTGCGGGGATGACGCAAAGATTGCCGCCACCGGCGGCATAACCAACTGGAAGGACGCCGTCGAGATGATATTGTGCGGCGCCGACCTCTTAGGGATCTGTTCCGAAACGCTGATAAGCGGTTATGACATCGTAAGGCCCATGATAAAAGGCCTTCATGAATACATGGAAAAGCACGGGTACAAGACCATCGCGGATTTCCGAGGTCTTATCGTCCCGAGAATCAAGACGGCCCAGGATGTAACGCTTCACGGCGGCTATGCCAGGATAATGAAGCCAAAGCTTTCAGGCCCGTGCAAGGTCGCCTGCCCTTACCACGTTCCTGCCCAGGCGTATGTCCAGAGCGTAGGCAGGGGGGATTTCAAGACGGCCTACGATATCATCACCGAAAAGGGCCTGCTGCAGGGCGCCTGCGCTTACGTGTGTCCCAGCCCGTGCGAGGATGCGTGCGTCAGGGGCGAGTACGGAAGCCCGGTAAGGATCCGGGAGCTTAAGAAGTATGTGCTGGACAAGGGTGAAAAGGAAGGCTGGACGCCGGCCCTTCAAAAGGGAAAACCCAACGGGCGCAAGGCGGCCGTCGCAGGCGGTTCCGCTTCGGGTATAGAAGCCGCTTTCCGGCTGTCCATGGCCGGGTACGAAGTGACGCTCTTTGAAAAGGAAGACAGGATCGGCGGGATGATAGCAAGCCTGTCAGACCTGGGACTGGTTCCTCAGGATCTTCCCAAAAAGCTTGCGAAAGGCCTTGAGCGCGCCGGCGTAAGAATACTCGGAAAGCACGAGTACGGGCGCGATGTTTCTGCCGGCGATCTTATAAAGCAAGGTTACGAGGCGGTCATCCTCGCTTTCGGTGAGGATGCGGGAATGCCGTTTGCCGACACGGTTCCGGGAGCCGAAAACGTTGCCGGCACAAAGCTCCTGCTCAAAGAACCCGGCAGGGCAAAGGGAAAACGCGCAGCCATCCTGGGCGACGGGCTTCCCGCTCTGTACGCGGCATATGCGGCCCTTAAGGGGGGCGCCGGATATGTGTGGCTAATAGGAAAGTTCAACAGGAAGCAGAAAGCCGTGCAAAAGATGTTGGACAAGCTTCCCGGGAATTACAGCGTCATTGAAGGGATGGCCGTAAAAGCTGTAAAAACCGTGGACGGAAATGTAGTCGGCATCGAGCTTGGCGGGGAGAATGGCATGGTATCCGGGATTCCCTGCGACGCGGCGTATGCGGTTTTAAAGGAGAAGGCTCCGGGCAGGGAGGAAGGCCCCGTGTTCATAGCCCGCGCCGGTCTTGCAGGCGGTTCAAATGTTATTTCCGCGGCAGCCGAAGGCGCGAGGCTGGCATGCGAAGCAGACATGCTTCTCATGGGCGAAAAGGCGGTACTGGCGCCTGAGGCCGGGCTGGTTACGGCAAAAAGGCAGGAAGTGCTGGAGCGCAGGGGAATGCTGCCTTACGAGGGACGAAGCGAGGAAAAACCGATAACGTCCGACGAGGAGGCCATAAATGAAGGCAAGAGATGCCTGGGATGCGGCTGCGGCGAAGGATGCCAGCTTTGCAAGATCATATGCGCGGAGTTTGCTCCCGTGATAGCGAAGAGGGATGAAATCCATATCAACCGCGAGGAATGCGTAGCATGCGGCATGTGCTTCAACCGCTGTCCCAACAGGAATATTGAAATGGTCGATACAGGAATCATTAGCGATTAAGGAGGTGTATCAATATGGATTACGGCCTTAAAGGCAAGATTGCGGTCGTAACGGGCGCCGGCGGCGTGATATGCGGCGTTATGAGCAAGGAACTGGCAAAACAGGGCGTAAAGGTCGCCCTCCTCGATATCCTTGAGGAGAACGCGAGGAAAGTGGCCGATGAGATCATAGCCGACGGCGGAGAGGCTATCGCGGTAAAAGCCGACGTGCTGGATCCGAAGAGCCTGGAGAACGCCTGCAAGGCGGTTGTGGAGGCATTCGGGGGCGTGGACTTCCTGATAAACGGCGCGGGAGGCAACAAGCGCCAGGCGACTGTCAGCCCGGAACTGGACTTTTTCCAACTGGATGCTGACGCGATACGCTGGGTGTTCGACCTGAATGTTACGGGGGCGGTTCTTACAACACAGGCTTTTGGAAAAGAGTTGGTAAAGAAGGGGAAGGGATGCGTGATCAACATCGCATCCATGGCCAGCTACCTTCCCCTTACCAATACGGTGGCATACAGCGCTGCGAAGGCCGCTGTAGCCAACTTCACGAAATGGATGGCGGTCCATTTCAACCTAAATTATAGCAAAGAGATCAGAGTCAATGCAATTGCCCCCGGATTCCTGCTCACCGAGCAGAATCGTTTCCTGCTCACAAATCCCGATGGCAGTTCGACGCCGAGGGGAGAGAAGGTTATCGCAAAAACGCCAATGGGACGTTACGGAAAGCCGGAAGAGCTTTGCGGCGCTCTCATGTGGCTCCTGAGCGATGACGCTTCCTTCGTGACCGGCGCGGTTATACCGGTCGACGGCGGCTTTGCAGCCTATTGGGGAGTATAGGAAAAACTGCATTAAATCAGCTTAAGATTGGGGGGCAATTACCTATGGCAAGGATTAGGATCGAAGACTTGCATTCTTTTTGCATGAAAGCTCTGGTAAAAGAAGGAATGAAGCCTGAGCTCGCAGATATCACAGCGACCGTGCTGACAAAAACCGATGCTTTCGGAACGCACAGCCACGGAACGAAGAACCTGCATAACTACATAAAGAAATCCCGCGTCGGTGGGCTTTCGCTCAACGCGGTGCCTGAAATCGTCAGTGAAGGCCCTTCCTACGCGCTTATGGACGGCAACAGCGCCATGGGAATGGTCTGCGGCGTGATGGGCATGGAGCTTGCCTGCAAAAAGGCCGAAGAGACCGGCGTAGGGCTGGTTACCATCAGGAACAGCAGCCATTTCGGAGCAGCCGGGTATTATGCCAATATTGCCGCTGAAAAGGGAATGATCGGCTTTGTCGTGAGCAACGTGGATCCCAACATGAACGCTCCAGGCGCGCGGGCGAAAGCGCTCGGGAATAACCCCATCGCTTACGCGGCTCCCTCGATCAGCGTGCCTTCGGTTTTCCTTGACATTGCCATGAGCAACGTGGCATCCCTCAAGGTGTTCAAGGCACGGGCGGAAGGGAAGAGCATACCGGATACCTGGATCGTGGACAAGGACGGCCTTCCCACAACGGATCCCAGCCGCTATCCCGAGGAAGGGGCCATGCAGCCCATGGCCGCACATAAGGGATACGGGCTGGCCGTGTTCGTCGACATCTTAACCGGGGTTATGAACGGCGGCGCCACCAGCATGAGCGGGGAGATAGAGAGCTGGATACTTTCCCTTGAAAAGCCGAATAAAGTCTGCCATACGTTTATAGCCATCGACGCATCCAAATTTATAGGGGAAGGCGCATTGGCGAGACGCACCGAGGAAATGGCCAGGACTCTCAGAAACCTGCCGAAGGCAAAGGGCTGCAACCGCATATACACTCCCGGGGAGATAGAATGGGAGAATTACAGGAGAGCGGAAAGAGAAGGTATCCTTCTTCCCGACGATGTTCTGGAGAGCCTTGAAGGCATGGCCGAGGATATGAATATCGAGCTGCCCATACTGGTAAAGACGGCATAAACCATTAATTTTACTGGAGGGATGATGATGAATGCATTGAAAAAGATAGGGCTTTGCGGAGTGGTGCCGGTCGTAGTCATCGACGACGCCAAGGACGCGGTGCCCACGGCAAAAGCTCTCTATGACGGCGGGGTTGACGTAATGGAAATAACCTTCCGCACCAGCGCCGCCAGGGATTCCATCCGCAAGGTTGCCGAGGAATTCCCTGAAATCTGCGTAGGCGCAGGTACGGTGCTCACCCTGGACCAGGCAAAGGCCGCGGTGGATGCCGGAGCGAAGTTCATAGTGCTTCCCGGTTTCAAGAGGGAAGTAGTTGAATGGTGCGTTAAGAACAACATCGCGGTAACACCCGGCTGCGTGACGCCTACCGAAATCATGGAGGCCCTGGACCTGGGGGTTGAGGTGCTCAAGTTCTTCCCGGCCAACGTGTATGGCGGGCTGGATGCCATGAAGGCCCTTTCGGCGCCTTTCGGGAAGGTTAAGTTTATCCCTACCGGCGGAGTTTCCGACAAGAACCTGGCCGAGTATGTTTCGGCGCCGTTTGTTTATGCCGTCGGAGGAAGCTGGCTCTGCACCAAGGCGGACATCGCGGCGGGGAATTTCGAAACGATCACCGCGCTTTGCAAAAAGGCGCGCCAGATAGTCCTGGGCTACGAAGTCGCCCACGTGGGAGTAAACTGCGACAGCGGGGAGAAGTCCATGGAGGTATGCGGGCTGTTCAACAGCGCATTCGGCTTTGAAATCAAGGAAGGAAACAGCTCCAATTTCACAAGCTCCGCCATCGAGGTAACGAAACAGGTATTCCCCGGAAAGAACGGCCATATCGCAGTACGTACGGCCAACATGGAGAGGGCCCTTGAGGACCTGAAGAAGAAGGGCTTTACGATAGACATGGAGACCGCCAAGTACAAGGGGGACAAGATGATAGCCGTGTACCTTACACAGGACTTCGGCGGATTTGCAGTTCATCTTCTGCAGAAATAGGAGGTATTGATATGAGGTATCTTACTTTCGGAGAAATAATGTTAAGGCTCAAGGCGCCCGGCGTGGAACGCTTTTTCCAGAGCCCGGTCCTGGAGGCCACTTTTGGGGGCGGCGAGGCCAACGTGGCCGTAAGCCTTGCGAACTACGGGTGCGATGTTTCCTATATCACCGTGCTCCCTGACAATCCCATAGCCGACGCGTGCGTAGCCGAGCTTCGCCGTTTCGGAGTATGCACCCGCCGTATCAGGAGAGGGCCGGGACGCATGGGCATCTATTTCCTCGAGGGAGGAGCCAACCAGCTTCCCAGCAAGGTTGTGTACGACAGGGCTTACAGCGCGATAGCCATGGCAAAACCGGGGGATATTGACTGGGACGAGGCCATGGACGGCATCGACTGGTTCCATATCACGGGGATCACTCCCGCAATAAGCGAAGGCGCGATGCAGCTAAGCCTCGAGAGCGTGAAGACCGCAAAGACCAAGGGAATAACCGTTTCCTGCGATCTCAATTTCCGCAAGAATCTCTGGAAATACGGCAAGAGCGCTCCCGAGGTCATGACCGAAATCGCCAGGTACGTGGATGTGGCAATCGCCAACGAGGAGGACGTGCAGAAATCCCTCGGGATAGAGATCGACGTTAACGTGGAAAGCGGAAAGCTGGATACCGATAAGTACCGTATCCTGTCCGACAAGGTTCTCGAGGCATACCCGAACATGAAGATGATAGCAATCACGCTGAGGGAGAGCAAGAGCGCGGACATCAACGGCTGGGCGGCATGCCTGAATGACAGGGAAAAATTCTACCTGAGCCGCAAGTACGAGATAAACGACATCATTGACAGGGTAGGCGGAGGAGACGCCTTCGCAGGCGGGCTCATCTACGGCCTCACCCATTACGACGATAAGCAGAAGGCGCTGGAGTTCGCGGTTGCCGCGTCATGCCTCAAGCACTCCATTCCCGGCGACTTTAACAGGGTTACCCTCAAGGATGTCGAGAATCTTGCCAAGGGCGACGCTTCCGGAAGAGTACAGCGTTGAGGCAAAGCAAAGTGTTTATATGGCTCTACGTCAAATGTTGGGGTTGAACCAAGTAAAATGAAGTAGCATATGTATTGTTGGCAGATGATCATCATAGATCATCTGCTTTTTTACACGCAGATCCAGGTCATACCGTAT
>Ga0134100_1001390_pt1 | contig 22664 bp, 22 predicted proteins | sample 11_taG_2_FD_94444 | JGI IMG/M metagenome (GOLD analysis project Ga0134100, IMG submission 94444) | Switchgrass degrading microbial communities from high solid loading bioreactors in New Hampshire, USA - 11_42_5_180_A3 metaG | ecosystem: Engineered > Bioreactor > Semi-continuous > Anaerobic >...
ACAATCTACCCACTAATAGTCCAACACAGATACTAATTAGATCTTATGGCCGGTTAAGGAGTTTGGTTGGATAACAACAGGAGGTTGTCAAGCAAAAACTCCACAACAATTTGACACCGTCCGAAAAATATCCTATCTTGTTTATTCTGCTAAAATAAAGTAAAATAATATATGAAATGTTTTACAAAAGATGATTGGGGCTTGCCGGAATATAAAAACCTCCTGCTTTCTGCGGTGTTCTTTGCGTTTTGATGTGCAGCCCTGATCAATAAAGTACGGAGGATAGACATGGGCATTAAAAGTGTTCTGATAGCGGTATGGGCCGTAATAATACTTTTAGTTATCCTGGTTCCTTTGCCCACGTTGTTATTGGACTTTCTTCTGGTTATTAACCTGGCCATTTCCTTGTTAATCCTTCTGAATGCGATTTATGCAAAAGATGCCCTGACTATGTCTTCTTTCCCCACGATATTATTGTTTACGACTTTATACCGGCTTGCTTTGAATGTTGCGTCCACAAGGCTTATTATCGGACATGGCGAAGCCGGAAAGGTCATCCAAAGTTTCGGAGAATTTGTCGGGGGCAATAATATAGTAGTAGGCGCAATTGTATTCCTTATTATAATGATTGTTCAGTTCCTTGTCATAACAAAAGGCGCGGAGCGCGTTTCCGAAGTCGCAGCACGTTTTACACTGGATGCAATGCCCGGAAAACAAATGGCAATCGATGCGGATCTTAACAGCGGGTTGATAAACGAAGCCGAAGCAAAGGAAAGACGGAAGAAAATCCAGAAGGAAGCGGATTTCTACGGCGCCATGGACGGCGCAAGCAAATTCGTTAAAAATGACGCTATTTTCGGTTTTATTGCCACCGCATTGAATATAATCGGCGGCTTTATTATGGGTATGACGCAGGGAGCCGGCCTTACGGTCGAAGAAGTGCTGGCGAAATATACGATACTGACCATAGGAGACGGGCTCGTAAACCAGGTGCCTTCGCTGCTGGTATCAATTGCAACGGGTATAATTGTAACACGCGCGGCTTCCGACGGTGATCTCGGAGAGGAAATAGTTACGCAGTTGGGCAGAAACCCGAAGGTTATGTATATTGCTGCCGGTGCGTGTTTTGTAATGACATTTATTATCGGCCAGTTCTTTATGATTATCGTAGCTGTTTTCCTTATATATCTCGGCACGCGGCTGAGTGCGATAGAAAAGGAAGAGATGAAAAAGGGCGAAGTCGTAACCGAAGAAATGAAAGTGGAGGAAATACGAAGGCCGGAAAATGTTGTATCTCTTTTGCATGTTGACCCGATTGAGCTCGAATTCGGATACGGAATTATTCCTTTGGCCGATGTCAACCAGGGCGGAGATCTTCTTGACAGGGTGGTTATGATAAGAAGGCAGCTTGCGCTTGAACTTGGAATGATTGTACCGATTATCCGGCTTCGCGACAATATACAGCTAAACCCGAATCAATATGTGATAAAAATAAAGGGTGTTGAGGTTTCAAGCGGCGAACTGATGATGGATCATTTTATGGCGATGAACCCCGGTACGGCTGAGGAAGAGATAGACGGGATACCTACAACCGAACCGGCTTTTGGGCTGCCCGCGCTCTGGATTACCGAAAGCCAGCGTGACAGGGCCGAAATGCTCGGTTATACAGTTGTTGACCCGCCCTCGATTATCGCAACGCATATGACCGAAGTAATTAAAAAACACGCCCATGAACTTCTTGGGCGCCAGGATGTTCAAACGCTGCTGGACAATGTCAAGAATTCATACCCCGCAATTGTCGAAGAGCTTGTTCCGAAACTGCTTACTCTCGGAGAAGTCCAGAAAGTGCTTGCGAACCTTCTGCGTGAAGGGGTGTCAATACGCGATATGGTTACAATTCTTGAAACGCTTGCCGATTATGCCCCGGTTACGCGCGATACGGACATGCTTACCGAATATGTAAGGCAGGCGCTTGGACGGGCGATATCAAGAACGTTCATCACTCCTGAGAATTCCGATGTTATAACAATTGATCCGCAGTTGGAGCAGATGATTATGGATTCCGTTCAAAAGACCGAGGTTGGGGCTTACCTTACCATTGAGCCGTCCGTTACAAACAAAATAATAAATAATCTTGCAAAACATGTTGAAAAAATTGTTCAGTTGGGCAAGCAGCCTGTTGTTCTTGCATCGCCGGTTGTGAGGTTATATTTCAAGCGGCTCACGGAGCAATCAATACCGGGTCTTGTGGTTTTGTCATATAATGAACTTGATCCGAGCATAGAAGTTAATTCGGTTGGAATGGTAACAGTATCATAAGCGTAATGGAGGAATTATGCGAATTCGGCGGTATACGGGCAAAGATGTCCAGGAAGCAATGTTAAAGGTTAAAATGGATCTCGGAAGCGAGGCGGTCATATTAAGTACGAGGAAAGTCAGAAAGAAGGGGTTTTTAGGCTTTTTGAAAAAACCTCTGACCGAGGTTCTTGCGGCTATTGACGACGATTATGGAAGCAAAAGCAATGATAAGCCGGCAGCTTCGGTAAAAATGAGGAATACGGCAGTATTGTCTGGCCAGAAAGCAAACGGCTCCGTTCAGGATGAGAACGACAGGGTTAGTGCGCTCGAATCGAAGATAAAACAGATGGAGTCAATGATTAACAGAATATATGCGGATGTGTCGAAAGGAAAAACGCAGCAGGAGCAAAAAGAAAACGAAAAAGCTCATAATGCGGCCGAAACCGTACGCCCCGGAACGGTAAACACCCAGCAAACGGCAAGTCAGACAAGCGCCGATATGTATAAAACTTTTGCGAGAGTATTGGCGGAAAGTGAAATCGAACCGGTTATTATAGACAGGATGCTCGAGAAGATAAAACAGCTTGTAAAAAACCCGAGCAGCGTAAACGATCTTTTTTCCGCTGCCCGGAAGATACTCGTTAATATACTCGGCGAGCCGCAGACAATCAGTTTCAGGGAAGACGGGAAACCTACCGTTGTTATATTTTTAGGTCCGACCGGGGTTGGAAAAACTACTACGCTTGCGAAAATAGCCGCGGACTATTCGCTGAACCACGAGAAAAAGATAGGCTTCATTACCGCGGATACATACAGGATAGCTGCTGTTGAGCAGCTAAAAACATATGCCGAGATACTTAATATTCCTATATCCGTAATATATACTCCCCAGGAGATAAAAGAAGCGATAGCGAATTACTCCGACAAGGATTTAATCCTTATCGACACCGCAGGAAGAAGCCACAAGAATGCCGAGCAGTTTGCGGAGCTTAAGATGCTTGTCGCCTCCGCACAGGCCGATGATGTGTTCCTCGTATTAAGCTGCAATTTGGGCAGGACAGCATGTAAGGAAATAATTAACCATTATAATTTTATAAATAATTACAAGCTTTTGTTCACAAAACTCGATGAAGCTCCCGTTCCCGGAATAATACTTAATGCCAGGTATGCCACAGGAAAACGGTTGTCATATACAACGGCAGGGCAAAGCGTTCCTGATGATATTGAAGTCGCAAATGTTGAAAACATAGTTAAAAGTATTTTGAGAATAAACGAATAAAGCCCGGTAAACGTACCGGAAAGAAAACGGAATCAGTATGTACGAGGGGTCATATATGAATGATCAGGCTGAAAAGCTTAGAAAAATAGTCGATTATGTTAATGTCCCGGAACAAACCAAAACCGCAAACGCCGCAAGAGTGATTACAGTAACGAGCGGAAAAGGCGGTGTAGGTAAAACGAATCTTACGGTTAACCTGGCCATAGCTCTCAGCAAAATGGGTTTGAGAGTTGTCATACTTGATGTTGACTTCGGTCTTGCCAACATTGATGTGCTGCTTGGAATGAGCACGAAATATACAATACTCGATCTGATTCGCGGGGACCGGAGTATCTTTGATGTTTTGGCCGACGGCCCGGATAATGTAAAGTTCCTTTCGGGCGGATCCGGTGTTGAGGAACTTCTGCAGCTTCGTACAAATCAGCTTGGCAGGTTCATTTCAAACATTTCACTGCTGGACAAGCTGTTTGACGTAATATTAATAGATACGGGAGCGGGCCTTTCGGCAAATGTAATGAGTTTTATTATGGCGGCCGATGAAGTTATTCTCGTGACGACACCGGAACCCACGGCAATTACCGATGCATACGCTTTGATAAAACTTGTTTCCAGGAAAGACCGGCACAGGATTATAAAAGTTGTTGTGAATAAAGCCGACTCGGTACAGGAAGCGAATGATGTTTTGTCGAAATTGTATATGGTTTCCGACAGATTTTTATCTTTCAAACTTCAAAAACTTGGGTATTTATTATATGATGATATTGTGCCGAAATCTGTCAAACAGCAGAGGCCGTTTTGCTTAAGCTATCCTAAAAGCCAGGCTTCAAAGCAGGTTTGGGATTTGGCCGGAAACCTTCTTGCGGAGAACGGAAGAGGATACAATGAAGATGCTGCCAAGGGTGTAAAAGGATTTTTCAACCGCCTGTTCGGTGCTTTCAGCGGAAATTGATCGATGTCAGCCTTGGGGGGTAACATGGAATACGGGGAAATCGGACTGGGGACGAAAATTGAACTCGAATTATATGACGAAGACGGAAACAGGCTTATGCCTGCCCTAATAAGCCAGTATGAGGCATATGACGAAAAAAACAATATTGTAGAAATACATGTTCCGTTTTTTGAGGGAAATGTTTACCCCGTGCATCAAAATACGGTTATGGATGTAATTTTCTCGAAAGAGAACGATACATATATGTTCAGGGGAGAGGCTGTTCAAAGGTTTTACCATGATAATCTTGCGATGATAAAATTGAGACCTGTAACGCCTATAAGAAGGATACAGAGGAGAGCCTTTTTTCGTATGGACTGCGTTCTTAATGTCAAATACCGGGTATTAGGAAATGCTATTCCGGATGACGACAGGATAGAAGGGGAGTTTTCTACGGTAAAAACAAAGGATATAAGCGGCGGCGGTGTTTGTATATTAGCGGATGAAAAACTTGAGAAATCATCGTTTATTGAAGCCTTTATTCAACTGGATTCCGATAAGGAAATCCGCTTTATAGGGAAAGTTGTGCGTTCAAGCGCAGAAAGAAAAAGAGGCAGGCTCGTGTATGAAACAGGGATTGAGTATATAAAGATAGAAAACAGGGACCGGGAGAAAATTATCGGTTATATATTTGAGGTACAGCGCGAACGTCTGAAAAAAGGCTGGTTGAAAGCATGATAAAAAGCTCTAACGCCATAAGGGTATTAATTGTAGATGATTCCGCCTTTATGAGAAAGGTGCTGCAGGATATACTTGACTCCGATCCTGAAATTAAAGTTGTCGGTGTTGCGAAAAACGGCATCGAGGCGCTTGACATTGCGGGATTGGTAAAACCGGACGTAATTACGCTTGATGTTGAAATGCCTGAAATGAACGGGCTCGAATGCCTGAAGCGTTTGCTCAAACAGGGCTCGTATGCCGTTATAATGGTAAGCTCCGTGACAACGAAAGGCGCAAAATCCACGATCGAAGCTCTTAATATAGGCGCTGTGGATTTTATTGCAAAACCCGACAATATTTTTCAGATTTCCGGGGATGAAAAACGAAAAGAGTTGATTCAAAAGGTAAAGGTAGCAAAAGAAGCCGGGCTTATAAATTTAACAAAAAAAGCCGATATAAAGAAAAAGCAGTTTAGTGGCCAAAAAGCACCGGTAATAGAAAAAATTATAGCAATCGGAACATCAACCGGAGGTCCAAGGGCTTTGCAAAGGGTTATCCCTTTCCTGCCCGGGGATTTGCCGGCGGCAGTAGTTGTTGTGCAGCATATGCCCCAGGGTTTCACGCGTTCCCTGGCCTCAAGGCTTAACGATATAAGTGAAATGACCGTAAAGGAAGCCGAAGATGATGAGCTTATGAAAGCAGGATATGTATATATTGCTCAGGGAGACAGGCATCTTCTGCTTTCAAAACGTGGTAATGATATAATACTCCGACTTGATGATTCCGACCCGATTTCAGGCCATCGCCCGAGTTTTGACAAAATGCTGTTTTCAATGGACAAGCTCGGACAAAATAATATAATAGGCGTGATTATGACAGGAATGGGCACGGACGGCTCAAAAGGGTTGAAAGGGCTTAAGGAAAAAGCGGACATTCATATTATTGCGCAGGATGAAAAGTCCTGTATTGTATATGGTATGCCGAGAGCGGTTATAGAAATGGGGATTGCTGATCAGGTAGTACCGTTGGATCAAATACCTGCTGCAATACTCGACTTTATGGGGGTGCGAGATAATGGACATGAACCAATATCTTGACGTTTTTGTCGAAGAAGCGAAAGAGCATTTACAAAACCTGAACATTTCTCTGCTTGAATTGGAAAAAGAGCCGAACAATGTGACCGTACTGAATGAAATATTCAGGGTTGCTCACACATTAAAAGGGATGGCGGGAACAATGGGTTTTTCCCGTATGACCAATCTGACACACAACATGGAAAATGTTCTTGACGTGCTGCGGAGTAAAAAAATTGAAGCGGACATAACGGTTGTTGACACATTATTCAAATGTCTGGATGCTCTTGAAGGATATGTGAATGAAATTATCTCCACAGGCGGGGAAGGTGAACAGGAATACGAAGAAATCGTCCAATCGCTTACGGATATTTTGGATAAGTCACCCGAAGCAAAAGCGCAGCCCAAAAAAAAGAAAGCAGGAAAGAAAGCCGATGACAGTAATGCTAATCAAAAGGACAAGGGATTAAGGCTAAATTTGAATATATACGACAAAAATGTGATTCAAAAAGCTATTGAAGAGTCATTAAACGTATTTCAGATATACGTTGAACTTGATAATAAATGTCTTTTAAAGTCGGCAAGAGCATTTCTCATATTTCAGATCCTTGATAAATATTCTGAAATAATGAAATCCGAGCCGTCGGTCGAAGACATTGAAGATGAAAGGTTTGATTATTCGTTCACGGTAATGGTTGTCACAAAACATGACGAAACCCTTTTCCAGAAGGAATTGAACTCCGTTGCGGAAGTTCGTAATGTTGAGGTTGTGCGTATTACCGAAGAACATACAGAGGACATCCAGGACGAAGAAGGCGATAAATACACGCAGGATGACAAACACGATACGGCGGACATCGATTCGGCAGCCCAGGCCCAGAAGCCGGGCGCCGCAAAAAGGCTTACGAATAAAACAGTCCGTGTCGATATTGACAGGCTTGATGTATTGATGAACCTGGTAAGTGAATTAATAATTATAAAAACAAGGCTTGATGATGTCGGAGTGGGCGAAAAAACGAACGAATATATCGCAGCGCTTGAAAACCTTGAGCGCATTACAACAAGTTTGCATGACGCGGTTATGAAGGTAAGAATGGTGCCGGTTGAAAATGTTTTCAACCGCTTCCCGAGAATGGTCAGGGATATATCCAAAGAACTGAAAAAAGATATTGTCCTGCATATGTCAGGAGAAGAGACGGAGCTTGACAGAACAGTAATCGACGAGATTGGCGAACCTCTCATACATATCATCCGCAATTCCGCGGACCACGGCATCGAGAATACAAAGGACCGTGTTGCGAAGGGCAAAAGCAAAACAGGCAGCATTTGGCTCAGGGCATACCAGGACGGCAATAATGTTGTAATCGAGGTAGAAGACGACGGCATGGGCATAGACATTGAAAAGGTCCGGAAGAAAATAGTTGAAAAGGGTTTCGAGGAAGAGGAAGTCGCGGCTAACATGACACAGAGTGAAGTTATCGAATACCTTTTCAAACCGAATTTCAGTACCGCGGATAAGGTGACCGATCTGTCCGGGCGAGGTGTTGGGCTTGATGTTGTGAAAACAAAAATAGAAGCTCTTGGAGGAACAATTGAACTGGAGACCGAATGGGGCAAGGGCAGTAAGACAATTATCCGCCTGCCTCTCACTCTCGCTATTATTCAGGCGCTTCTTGTAATGGTAGGGTCCGAAAAATACGCTATCCCGTTAAGTTCAATCAGAGAAATCAACAATATCTCCCCTGCCGAAATAAAAAATGTCAGGAACCAGGAAGTTATACTTCTTAGGGATATGGTAATACCCATTATATGGCTGCATGACGTATTGGAAGTGCCGCGCGAAAAATCGTATGCGAATAAAAAAGAGCTGACCTGCGTTATTGTGAAAAAAGGGGATAAGTTATCCGGATTGATTGTTGATTCGTTAATAGGGCAGCAGGAGATTGTAATAAAATCTCTCGGAAAACTGCTGTCCGGTATCCGATGCATGGCCGGAGCGACCATTCTGGGCGACGGTAATGTCGCGCTTATTGTTGATGTGAATGCCATTGTGTAAGATCGCAGATTACTGCGGTTTGACAAAGGAGGATTGGGATTGTGGGAGCAGAAAAAAAACAATTTGTTGTATTTCGTCTCGATAACGAGGAATATGGCGCGGATATAAACAAAGTAACAATAATTGAACGGCCTATGAATATAACAAGAGTCCCGATGACACCCCATTATATTAAAGGCGTAATAAACCTTCGCGGCGACATTATTCCCGTAATGAGCTTAAGACTTAGACTTGGGCTTGATGAAATAGATGAAGATGAAAATACAAGAATAATTATATTCAATATAAACGGCATTTCTTTCGGGGCAATTGTGGATTCGGTATCCGAAGTACTGCAATTTGACGACAGCCAGATAGAAGGCGTCAGCTCGATAATAAGTGATAAAGCCCTTGATTATATAAGCGGTGTGGCAAAAGCGAAAGACAAGCTCGTTACTCTTTTAAACCTTGAAAAACTTATAGCGGAATTGATACCTGCATAAATAGCATTGGCTGTCACGAATGATGAAGGCTTATTCTGAAAGGTGAATGATATGGATTTGTCAGCATTGAATTCTTTCCACCTTGATGTGCTGAAAGAGATCGGCAATATCGGCGCAGGAAATGCAGCTACTGCATTAGCGAAGTTATTGAATAAAAAGGTGGATATGAAAGTTCCTCAAATAAGAATAATGGGGTTCAGTGAAGTAAACGAAGTGCTCGGCGGTGCCGAAACGCCAGTGGTAGGCATTCTGCTGTCGGTTTTGGGCGATATCTCCGGATACATTCTGTTTGTTTTGGAACAAAGCGCCGCCAACACGCTTGTAAATATCCTTATGAGCAAAAAACCCGATGAAGAGCTGGAATATAATGAAATAACCCTTTCCGCGTTAAAGGAAGTTGGGAATATATTGACAGGTTCCTACCTTTCCGCTTTATCAGCTTTGACCGGATTGAACATAAAGCCGGATGTCCCCGCATTGGCAATTGATATGGCGGGCGCGATATTAAGCGTTCCGGCAATTGAATTTGGCAAAACTACCGATACGGTTTTGTACATAGAAACAGAATTTATTGAAGGCAAAGATAGAGTAATCGGTGATTTCTTCCTTGTACCGGATACGGAATCATACATTCGATTGCTTGATTCATTAGGAGCAATGAGCTAATGACTGATAATATCATAAAGGTGGGGATGGCTGACGTTAACTTTACCAAGCATCCCGGAGTATTAGTGACTTTAGGGCTTGGCTCATGCGTGGGTATTGCACTCTATGATAAAAAGATGAAAATGATCGGGCTTGCGCATATTATGCTTCCCTGGTCGCACCAGGCGAAGAACAATGCAAACAGGGCCAAGTTTGCCGATACGGGAATAATGCTTCTTTTGGAAAAGATGAGCGAAGCCGGTGCTTCTGTAAACAATATGGTTGCAAAACTGGCCGGAGGAGCACAGATGTTTACATTTTCAGGCAGTTCCGATATGATAAGGATCGGCCAGAGAAATGTTGAAGCTACCAAAGCGGTTTTGCAGCAGCTTAATATTCCTGTGATATCCGAAGACACCGGTGGCAATTACGGCCGGACAATTGAGTTTTTCTCTGAAGACGGGCGCCTGATGATAAAAACAATAGGTCATGGAATAAAATATATTTGATTTGTTTTCCGAATAAAAACGGGAGAAATTGCTAATCGGTTTTAAAACTCCGGCCGCATGGAAGAGGGTTCGCTGATAAAAAACCTTAATATAAAAAACAGCTGATGGATATGGAGGGTTTAATGCGGTATATTCAAACGCTGCCTTTGCTTATGGCATTGGCTGCTGCGCTTTTATCGGGTATATTAGGTTTTATAAAATCTACGCCGCGGAAAGAAATTATCATGCAAATGGCAATGGTTATGGTTGTTTTTTATATTATAGGGCTATTTGCGCGCTCATCGTTAATCTGCGCTGTTGAACAGATAGAGAAAAAAAGAAAGGAAAGGGAAGAAGAGGAGGAAAGGAGAAAGAAACAGGAGAAAGAGGAAAAAGAAATAGAGGAAATGATCGGCGCTAATATTGATTTGACTGCCGGTGATGATTCGTTCAATCCGCTGCCTGTCGCCGAGTTTATAAAACACGAGTTAAGAAATGATAATTAGCGTGTTTTATTGACAAAAAACTGCTAAAAATTACGTAAAAACATTGAAAAAGGTTGACATATGGAATGTCTACGATACAATAAAGGTAGAAGCAGTATAGTAAATGTAACATTAATTCACTGCGTTTTATTTATTAGAAATAAATATCAGCGAATTAATTTACAGTTTTCATGCCGGTAAAAATGCTGCTTGATGAAGAGAATATACAAAAGATAAGCCATACAGGCTGTCAGGAATAAAGCGGAATGGAGGATATGTATGTCTGCTAGTAAAATTCGTAGACAGCAGGAATTATGGAAAAGGTATCGGGAGACAAAAGATCCATCGGTTAAGGAGCAGCTAATACTTGAATACGCGGATTTAATAAAATATGTTGCCGGCAGACTGAGTATATATTTCGGTTCAAATGTTGAATATGATGATCTGGTTGGTTACGGTGTTTTCGGTTTAATAGACGCAATTGATAAATTTGACATAAATAAAGGTGTTAAATTTGAAACTTATGCTTCTCTAAGAATCCGGGGAGCGATTATAGACAGTATACGCGAGCTTGACTGGGTCCCGCGCTCCCTCCGTAAAAAAAGCAAAGATCTTGAAAGAGCTTATTCGGAACTTGAAAATGAGCTTGGACATGCCGCTACTGATGAGCAAGTCGCAAATAAACTGGGTATTTCTGTTGAAGAACTTAATAAGACGCTGCGCGAAGTGAATATGTCAACGATGATTTCATTGGAGGACTACCTTGAACAAAATTATGAGTCAGGCTTTGATACATCCAATGACGACGAAGACAGAATCCCGGAAAAAAGAATTGAACTGACCGAACTGAAAGAGATCCTTGCGGAATCAATTGACAAACTCCCTGAAAAAGAAAGAATGGTTGTTACCCTTTACTATTTTGAAGAATTAACTTTAAAGGAAATAAGCGCTATAATGAAGGTATCGGAATCGAGGATCTCGCAGCTTCATACAAAAGCGATACTGCGCATGAGAGGGAGGCTTGAACGGCACAAATACATATTATTTGGTTCCTGAGGTGTTGAAATGAAAGATTTTGATGAAGCGGTGCAGGCAAATAAACTATTTGAAATAACTTACGGCGCCGATGGCGTCTATCTTACCGTTAACAGAGTTTTCGGCTTAACGGTTCAGGAAGAGGAAGTGTTTAATGAGATCCGGCGTAAGAAAATCCGGAATTATAATGCCGCGATAATATCGGATACCGTGAAAAAGGCATCGGGCAAGCCGGTTAAAATAGCCGAAAAGCAGGAAGAAGAAAAAATAGATGCGGTTGTAGAAGTAATAACCAGTCCGGATAAAATGAAAGCCTATGTAAAAATAAAGCCTCCGGAAGGGGGCGGCAAACCTGCCGGGCTCCAGGAAATTACTTCCCAACTGAAACAAAACGGCATCGTATTCGGAATAAAGGAAGATGTCGTTAATACGCTTGCCGAAAACCCGATATATGATCAGAATATTCTTGTTGCCGAAGGAATGGCGCCGATAAATGGGAAAAACGGGGAAGTCCATTTTCTTGTAGATATTCAGAAGGACAGAAAACCGATTATCATGGAAGACGGCTCCGTCAATTACAGGGATCTTGATTATATTGAAAATGTCCGCAAGGGGCAGAAACTTTGTGAAATAACGGAGCCGACACCCGGGATTGATGGCAAAAATGTTGTCGGAACGGTGCTTAAGGCTATTGACGGAAAACCTGCAAAAATGGTCAAGGGCAGGAACGTATACAGCAGTGAAGACGGATTGAGCCTGTATTCGGAAATTGACGGGCAGGTTATGTATATAGACGGGAAGCTGAGTGTTTTTTCAACCTACGAGGTGCCCGCCGATGTGGATAACTCAACAGGAAACATTAATTTTGTAGGAAACCTCTCGGTGCGCGGGAATGTTCTTTCGGGTTTTGTCGTCGAAGTTGGAGGGAATGTTGAAGTTTTCGGAGTTGTAGAAGCCGCGACGATTAAAGCAGGAGGCAATATTATTCTACGCAGGGGAATGACAGGAAACGGGAAAGGGCTCCTTATCGCAGGCGGCGATATAGTTGCGAAATATATAGAGAACAGCCGTGTCGAAGCCGGTAACGATATTAAAGCAGAAGCAATTATGCATTCGGATATAAAATGCGGAAACCGTCTTGAACTTGGAGGCCGGAAAGGTCTTTTGGTCGGCGGGACCGCACGCGTAGGCAGGGAAATAGAAGCCAAAGTCATCGGAAGCTATATGGCTACCACAACAACGATAGAAGTAGGCGTTGACCCTCACGTGAGAGAAAGATATAAATTTTTAAGACAGGAATTAATTAAATTGGAGGAAAACTCGAAAAAAGCAAACCAGGCAATAGTACTGCTTAGAAAAATTGAAGCGGCGGGGACGCTTACGGAAGAGAAGAAGGAGTTGCTTGATAAAAGCGTCCGTTCAAAAATATTTTATGACAGCCGCATTTCGGAATATAAGGAAGAACTGGCAGAATTGGAGCAAAAGCTGCAGCAGGAAGTAAAGGGGCGCATAAAGGTTTATAATTACCTGTATCCGGGGACAAGAATTTCGATAGGTTCGGCTAACATGCACGTAAAAGAAACCTTGCAGCATTGTACCCTTTATAAGGACGGCGTAGATGTGCGAATCGGCCCGCTGTAATACAACATCCGAAGCAGTTGCCTGATTGGTTTGAAAAATCTGTTGGGAAGTGGTAATATGCCAATTAAGCCAATCGATATGCAGATAATGATGCCGAGGATAAACGAAATGTCGCGAATACAGAATGAAGAGCAGCAGCGAATCCAGGCATCGCAGCAGGTTGCGGCCCAAACGACGGTAAAACAGTTCGAAAACAATACGCGGCAGGTAAATTCCCGGGAGGAGACGCATAATACCGCTATTCGCGAAAAACAGCAGAATGAAAAAAGACAGTCGAATCAGCAGGATAAAGAGAATAATCCCGATAAGGAAAAAACCTTGCAGCAGCGGGAAGATAATAAACAAAAACCTTTAGGTACGGTAATTGATATACGTGTGTGAAATAGTTTACCAATGATAAAATTAACAGAGGTGCAGAAGATGACGGCTTTTTTTGTATGTATAATCCTGATAGGGATTGCAATAGTCATTACGGCAATGATTTGGATTGTGATTGAGCGGAAAAACTCGCGGGATTACCGGCTTGACATTGATGAGCGGAGATATGAACTTCAGCGGGTAATTGAAGACGCGGAACAGCTTCTTAATGAACTTAATAATTTTTCTGATTATATAGTCAGCAGGATGGAAGAAAAGCAGCGGGAAATCGAATCCATTATTGAGGCTGCTGCCGGAAGAGCCAGTCTTTTCGAAAAAAATAACGATCAAGTTTCAAATACAAGCCAATCCAAGAGCGAAACCGTTGATACGGTATCCGAGATTCCCGATATTTCGTTGAAACAGGAAGAACATCCCGAATTAAACCATATCAGGAAAGGAAAGGTAATTTCATTTGACGCGAAGAAGCGTGAGGTTCTGAACCTGTACAAAAAAGGAGTGAACAGCACCGAGATTGCGAGAATGCTGAATATGGGAAAAGGTGAAATTGAACTGATTTCACGCATGAGCAAATAGGTTTGGGAAGCGGAAACGGGTTTTGTATACTTTGTATACGGCGCGCATGGAGCAAAGCTTTGCAGGATTGGAAGAGGTTTATATGGCAAGAATCCATGGAAAAAGTATGCTGCTTGGAATGGGTTTGGGAATAATATTTACGGCGCTGATCGGGTGTATATTTTTTCTTGGATACACTCCCGATGCGGATGAGGCAAAAATAAAAACGCTTGCCAGAAAATACGGCATGATTGAACCTGGAGAACTTGCCGGAACTGGCAGCAGCGGCGGAATATCGATAGAAATCGACGAAAGCGAAACACTTGCGCAGATTGCGAAAAAGCTTAAGGATACAGGTCTTATAAAGGAAACAATGCAGTTCCAGCTTAAAGTTTTAAATCAAAAAGCCGAAGACAAAATACTGCCGGGTGTATATGAGTTTACCGGAAACGAAGACGAGCAGAAGATTATTGACATCCTTACCGGGGTTGCTCATTAACCCGCTCCACAGTTACCTGTATTTCCGCGGGTCCTGGCTGGGTGTTTCGTTTCCTTGGACGACAAAGCACATACCAATAACACGCTTCATTCCTTATACTATTTTCACACAGTGGTCTCCATATCCCGGGTCGCTCATTAACACGCTCCACAGTTGCTTATAGGCGGCAGGGCTCCGGAGCATGTCGCCCGTCGTCACCGAAAGCACCCGATCCACCCGCTGGGTTATTGCATTATTTCCGCGGGTCCTGTTTCTGGTGTTCGTTTGGCGGTAAAGAAAGATTTTACACTACTTGATTTTAACATATGTCTGTGTTAATATATTAAGGCAATTGTACGGTCAGCTCAATTGTTGTACGCGTAAGCTAATTCATATTTTTCTTTTGTTTTATGTGCCGGTGTGCTGGAATTGGCAGACGGGGCGGACTCAAAATCCGTTGCCAGCAATGGCGTGTGGGTTCAAGTCCCACCACCGGCACCAATGATTGACTGAAAACCCGCTGTCTTAGCGGGTTTTCGGCATTAGTAAATGCTTCTCAATCATCTCATAAAAACAAAAACAGAAATCCCGCGTTTACGCAGGAAGACAAAGAGTCCCGTATATAATAAGCAAGAGGTGGTTCTTTCTTTCGACTGGTCAGGTTTCCTGAATATCTGATTATCTGATAGGCGAAACCAAATGCAGTATTGATTTATTCTTTATTCTGTAATATAATTATAAATAATAATTTATAATCAATATCTTCCTATACAGAATTATGAAAGCAGCACATACAACTACGCTTTATAGTATTATCGGTAAGGAGAAACCTGAAAAATGAATCATTAGAACCCGTAAAGGCAGCAAAGTCCGTTAATTATTTAGTTCAAAATATATTCCCATGTTAAAGAGAGTCTATAAACTTGCAACAGTGAAGCAATAAAATCGAAAAATAAAGTATTATTGGAGGTATGTTAAATGAATGAATCCATACACAAGTATATGAAAGTAGGAATAATTCATTTTATGGCTTACCCTTCCACAATGAAAGGCGAAGGACCGATAGTGGAAACGGTGAAGAAAATCGCCGAGGACGATTATTTTGACGCGATTGAGCTTACCTGGATTAAGAATCCTGACACGCGCAGGGAAGTGAAAAAGATACTTGAGACATCGCATATGACTGTTGCTTATGGTTCACAACCGCGCCATTTAACAACCGGTCTTAACATAAACGACCTAGATGAAAAAGGAAGGAAAAAAGCGCTTGAAACCTTAATTGAAGGTATAGATGAAGCGTATGAACTGGGCGCTGTCGGATTTGCGTTTCTAAGCGGGAAATATGAAGAGGACAAAAAAGAAAAAGCATATCAGGCGCTTTTGGAATCAACAAGAGAATTATGCGCTTATGCAAAACAAAAAGGGAATTTAAGGATAGTACATGAAATATTCGACTACGATATAGACAAAAAGAGTCTTATAGGTCCCGCAAGTTTAGCCAGAAGGTATGCCGAGGATATTAGAAAAGATTATGATAACTTCGGTCTTATGGTTGATTTAAGCCACCTGCCGTTAATCAGGGAAACCGCGGAACAGGCTATTTTGCCCATTAAAGAACACATCGTGCATGCTCATATGGGCAACTGTGTCGTTAAGGATCCGTCACTGCCGGCTTATGGCGACGCGCACCCAAGGTTCGGATTCCCCAACAGTGAAAATGATGTGGATGAGCTTGTGGAGTACCTGAGGGTTTTGATGAAAATCGGTTTTCTGAATGAAAAGAATCCCCCGATTGTAAGCTTTGAAGTAAAACCTTTCGGTGATGAAGACTCAGATTTGGTTATTGCTAACGCAAAAAGGGTATTGAACCGGGCATGGGCGTTACTGTAAAACCTCAATCCCGGTCTGTCCGGCTGCAGCTGCCGGAGTACGGAATACCGTGTAATAATTGAAGAATTAAAAACGGAGGGAGTATCGAAATGAAAATTGTCGTACTTGACGGGTATACGCTGAATCCTGGCGATTTAAGCTGGGACAGGATAAAAAAGCATGGAGATACTGTTATATATGATCATACACCGTATGATAAGACAGTCGAAAGGGCAAAGGGTGCGGAAATAGTGTTTACCAATAAGACCCCGCTCGGAGAGAAAGAGCTTTCGCAGTTGGACGGCCTGAAATATATAGGGGTTCTTGCGACAGGGTATAACGTTGTTGATATCGAGGCCGCAAAAAGGAGAAATATTGTTGTAACCAATGTGCCGACATATGGCACGAAATCCGTCGCGCAGATGACATTCGCGCTTATTCTTGAAATGACGCAGCATGTTCAGCGTCATAGTGACGCGGTTCATAACGGCGATTGGACGAACTGCAGGGATTTCTGCTTCTGGAATTATCCGCTGATTGAACTCGACGGCAAAACTATGGGTATTATCGGATTCGGGCGGATTGGACAGGCTGTTGCCGATCTTGCCGAGGCATTTGGGATGAATGTATTGGCATATGACATATATAAAAGCGATCAGACGGGAAGAAAGAACTTCAAATGGGCCGAACTCGATGAAATATTTACGCAGTCGGATATTGTAAGCCTACACTGCCCGTTATTTCCCGAAACAAAAGGTATTATAAATAGGGATAATCTTAAGAAAATGAAAAAGACCGCATTCCTGGTGAACACCTCAAGAGGTCCACTGGTAGTCGATGAGGACCTGGCCGATGCCCTGAACAACGACGTTATCGCGGGGGCGGCCCTTGATGTGCTCTCGGTTGAGCCTCCGAAAAAGGACAATCCATTATTGACGGCAAAAAATTGTATTATAACGCCTCATATCGCATGGGCTACAAAGGAAGCCAGGGCAAGGTTAATGGATATTGCTGCCGATAATCTTGAAGCTTTCCTGGCCGGCAAAATAATCAATGCGGTTAATATGTAACCGTATTTCCGGGTTTGACCGGCGTCGCAATAACGTATCCGAACGGGAACCATACGGTTCCCGGGAGGTATATGCGTTCCGTGCGTTTGAAATCAGGGAGACTCCGTTTTCGGAAACAATAATGAAACAAAAATAGTATTGATTTATTCAAAATTATAGATTATAATTATAAATAATAAATTATAAAAAGAAAAAATTTACATAACTATATTTACGCAATTTCTTCAGTTGTTTACTTGGAAAGCGGTTTATGTGGTTTTATCTTAAAGCAATAAGGCTCTTTGTTGCAGCAGAGGGTTTTGCGAATAACAAAACCGACACACCCGCAGAAATAATCGTATTAAAAGAAAGGCATTTCTTAAATCATAAACCAAAAAATCGAAGCGGAGGTGGAAATATTGCAGGTTTTTTTAGGAAAAGGGCCGGAGAGGATTATTATCATTAATCTCCAAAGAGGAGATAAGCTGCTTGAAAGCATCCGTGAGCAGCTTGCGAAAAACGGGATAAAAAACGCAGTTGTTCTAAGCGCTATCGGATCACTTCAAAGGGCCGTTTTTCACAGGGTGACAAATATGGATGAATCTCCTGTCGATGAGTTCGTTACTCTTGAAAAGCCGTTGGAACTTGCTTCGCTGCAGGGTCTTGTCATTGACGGCGAACCTCATTTCCATATGGTTGTATCGGATCTCTCGCAGACCTATACCGGTCATCTTGAAGAAGGAACAACCGTGTTATATCTGGCAGAAATATCACTGGCCGAAATATCGGGAATTAATCTCAAAAGAGTGAAAAATGAACTGAATATTGCTTTACTGAAAGAAAACAGCAATTAAAAACCCTAAATCAATTGGCCTTTATAAGGCTGAATTATAAACCTAAGGAGGGAACATTTATAATGACAAGCAAAAGGAAAATGGGATTTCTTTCGAAAGTTCTGCTGTTGGTGCTTTGTCTCGCTGTTTTAGCAGGATGCGCCACCCAGCAGGCAACCGATCAGAAACCGGCTCAGAGCACGGATAAACCGGCGGACAAGCCTCAGACCCAGGATGGTGGACAGACAACCACCAGGCAGATGACAATCCGCTATATGTCTCCTGCTACAGCCGGAGGTCAAAGCCAGCAGTATGAAATTCTGAACAACCTGATCGCGAAATTCCAGGAAGAGCACCCTGGTGTAACGATTATTCACGACGCTCTTCCGACCGCGGACTTAAGAACGAAACTTACAGTCGAAATGGCTTCGGGCAATCCGCCTCATTGTTCATGGTCTCCGCTGAACTATGCGAGAGAATTTATGAGAGACAATGCGATTATTGACTGGCGGCCGGTTTATGAAGACCCGAAACATAAGGAATTCAAAGAATGGTTCGATGAAAAAGTTCTTGAATTCTCGGCTTACAAGGACGGAAGGCTTATGATGGCGCCGTACGAAGCAAGCATAGACGGCCTGTTCTATAACTCGGAAATCTTCGAAAAATACGGTTGGGAACCTCCCAAGACTTTCGATGATTTGATCGATTTAGCGGCAAAATGCCGTGAACAGGGTATTTACGCCATAGTAACCGGTGGTAAGGACATGAGATTTGCATGGATGGCAGCCGCTCTTATGGCAAGAGCAGCCGGTGTGGAAAATCTGAAACAGCTTGCTTTGGGTGATGCTCTGACAAAATGGAATGACCCGCAGTATGGTTTCCCGCAGGCAATGCAGAAATTCAAGCAGTTGGTTGACGCAGGCGCATTTCCTCCTGGAACAGTTGGCCTGAGTGCAGACGAAGCCGACCGTATGTTTGTACGCGGTGAAGTTGCGATGTACTATGAAGGCCAGTGGAAACCGGGCAACTGGCTTGCTCTTGGAGGAGAGGAATTCCTGGATAAAGTTAAGCGTGTAAACTTCCCTGCAATGCCTGATATGCCCAATGGCGACCCGAACGTCTGTGTCGGAGGAACTGTTGTTGGAACAATCGCAGCCAGCCAGAAGCCGCAGGACGAGATCGATATGACTATCGAATGGGTTAAAGTAGTTTCGAGCCCGGCTTATTATGTGGCAGGTATGGAAGCAGGCGCGAATCTTTATGCCGGAAAAACAGCCTATGACAGAAATAAGCCTCCGAGGATAACAAATGACTTGTATGACGCTTTCCAGGCAGCTGGTGGTTATATACCTTCTATGGATACTCTCGCTCCGCCGGCAATCGATCTTGCTATAAAACAGACAGCTATGCCGGGAATCCTTTCGGGAGAACTGACCGTGGAAGAAGCCATAGCCGAAGTCCAAAAAGCTGCTGAAGAGTATGCAAAGTCACTCGAATAACGGAAAAGTAAACAGTAAATAATAACATATTCCAACATGAATGTTTTGGTTTATGTCCCTCAGCTGGACCGCAATTGAATACTTACATTTCAAGTTGGGGGACATATTCCATTCTTTTATATACGCATATATGGAGTTGATGATATGGATGCCAGGGCAATAATGACAATGGAGATGGATAAGGGCTCCTCTTCCCAGTTGAGAGTCAGCAGAAAAGCCAGGATATTGATTTATTTTACGATGATTCTGGCCGCTGTAATAGTTCTCCTTCCCTTGATATGGCTGTTGTTTTCTTCCCTTAAAACGCAGGAAGAGTTGACAAGGAATGTATGGTCTTTCCCAAGAAAGCTCTATATCCAGAATTATATAAACGCATGGACAAGGGGCAGAATGGGAACCTATATGCTTAACAGCCTTATCAGTACGATTGTTACGATAATAGGCACCATTGTTACTTCGGTAACTCTGTCATTCATTTTGGCAAGGTTTAATTTTAAGCTGAACCGGCTGATATTCTATATAGTAATCGCCGGGATGATGATACCTATACATTCTGCGGTAATTCCTCTTTACATCATGCATAAGGATTTGAACCTGCAGAACAATCTAATCGCGCTTGGAATAACATATGCCGCATTCAGGATTTCACCGTCGGTTTTCATACTGGAAAGCTTTATGAGATCGATTCCGAAAGAACTGGAAGAAAGCGCGATACTTGACGGCTGCGGTATATGGAGGTTGTTCACTACCATTATAGTGCCGTTGTCAAAGGATGCAATTATTTCGATTGTTATTTTAGCTGTTTTGGCTTGTTGGAATGAATTATTGGTTTCTATGCTGCTTATTAGCGAACCTTTTATAAAAACTCTGCCTATAGGCCTTATGGGGTTTATTACGGAATACAATGCGGAGTATACCCAATTATGCGCCGGGCTGGTTGTAGCTTGTTTGCCCAGTCTGCTGTTCTATGCGATCCTTCAGGAAAAGATTATTAAAGGTATGACTGTTGGAGCGCTGAAAGGCTGATATATGTAAAAATATATTGGGGGAAATTATAAATGGAAAAATTGCAAAAAAAATGGGGTACCATTGTTCTGTTTTTACTGCCCGGGCTGATATTATATACCGGATGGGTTTTGTTTCCCATTGTACAGGGCGTTATTTTAAGCACATACCGGTGGGTGACAATAAGTAAAAAAGTATTTGTCGGCATAGAAAATTATATAGATATTTTTAACGATAAATATTTCTGGATTTCGCTCAAAAATACTTTGTGGTTTATGTTGGGCACGGGCGTATTTCAGATAACATTTGGTTTCATACTCGGTTACTTCTTATATTTACAATTAAGAGCATACCGGTTTTTCAAGACTGTGTATTTTATGCCTACCGTATTAATGACAGTCGCGGTGGGATTTATCTGGGGGTATATTTACAGCCCCGCATTCGGGCTTCTGAAACCCTTTATGGAAGCGATCGGATTAGGACAATATTATTTTCCTCCGCTTGCTGATAAGAGAACCGCGCTGTTTTTCTTAATTATTGCCCAGGCATGGCATTCCTGCGGTATACAGATTATGCTTTTCCACGCAGGTTTTATGAATATGCCTGAAGAAGTTATTGAAATGGCGTCAATCGACGGCGCGTCGGGATGGAAAATGATGTACCATATGATTATCCCGCTGTCCTGGGGAGTTACGAAAACGGTTATAATACTTCAATTAACCGGTGCGCTGCGCGTATTCGATCTCGTCTTTATAATGACGGGAGGCGGTCCGAACCACGCGACGGAAGTACTGCCGATGTATATGTTTGCGCAGGCCTTCCAGAAGTTCAAAATAGGGCATGGAAGCGTTGTAGCCGTCGTTATATTCGTGCTGAGCATGGGGCTTACAGCGTTCCTGCGCAAAGTCATGGGTAGTGATGATTTACAATATTAGACAACACTGCGGAGAAATTGCCGGGCAATTTCTCCCGTTGTTTTATAAGAAACTGAATTAACTGATTATAAACATGAAAGGAGTAATTACTATGACAAATGAGGAACTATTAAAACGGATTAGAGGCTGCAGACTGGCGGATTTGTCGGACGGCATGGATGCTATCGGCCTTGTCAACAAAGGGACGATGTCATCCAGAATGCGACCGATCCGTCCTGGAATATCGATGGCCGGATTTGCATATACCGTAAAGCTTCTTCCGGCACAGAAAGAAGTAAAAGTATGCAAGAGTTACGAAGAATATAAGAAAGAGCTCGATAATTGGTGCAGTGATACTTATTCATTCTTCGGACCTATTGCCGAAGGCAAATACAAGGATATTGTCGTAGTCGTTGACATGGGCGGATATCCAGGCGGACTCTGGGGTTCCGAAATCGGAATGAACGCTGCGAAGAACGGTGTTGTTGGCGTAGTGCTTGACGGAGCATGCCGCGATACGTATGAATGCAACATTGAAGGCGTTAATGTCTGGTGCACGCAGAGGACGTTTAACCATGTTTACGGCAGGCTTGTCAGCGGAGGCGTCAATATTCCGATTGAATGCGACGGTGTTACTGTAAGACCGAATGATATTGTTTGCGGAGATGATGACGGCGTACTTGTAATACCTTATGAACGGGCTGAAGAAGTCCTGATGTTTGCTGAAGCGGTCCGCAAAGATGATCAGAAAGTGCGCGCGCAGCACTATAAAGATCTCGGGCTGCCGCCTGATGAAACTTTGGGAGAATTTGCCCAGGAAAAATGATAAAAATTGGCTCAACGTCAAATGTTGGGGTTGAACCAAGTAAAATGGAGTAGCATATGAATTATTGGCAGGCGATCATGTTTGGTCGTCTGCCTTTTTATGTATAAATTTAAGCCATAGCATACAAT
>Ga0134100_1001393_pt1 | contig 22643 bp, 19 predicted proteins | sample 11_taG_2_FD_94444 | JGI IMG/M metagenome (GOLD analysis project Ga0134100, IMG submission 94444) | Switchgrass degrading microbial communities from high solid loading bioreactors in New Hampshire, USA - 11_42_5_180_A3 metaG | ecosystem: Engineered > Bioreactor > Semi-continuous > Anaerobic >...
TAGCACAACAAATCAGAGAAAACAAGTAATATAAGTTGTAGATTGTGAGGTGGACCAAATGTCAATAAGCTCAGATATAAGGCAAAAAGAGAGAAATATTTCAAACCTGCAAAAATATAAAAGTGATTTGACAGACGACAGTAGTGACATAGCTGCAATAAACAGATTAGTCGTCCAGATGCAGGAAGACTTTCAGAATTTTATTGTTTCAGACAACACAAGAAATGTAGTTGAAAAAATAGGCAGCTTGTTAGAGCCTTTTCAAAGCAGTGACAGTGATTTAAACTATGCGTGCAATTACATAGACAGTGAAATTTCCAAATTGAGAAAAGAGATAGCTGCGCTGGAGAGAGCGCTGGAAGCGGCTGCAAGGGCTAAAACGGCGATTGAGGGCAAATAGTGTTCAATTTGTCAAGAATGCAGTGGCCTAATAGTATGTCAGTTGTGAAGAAACGAAACTCTGATAAATACAGCAAAAGGATGTGATTACATGAGTATCTTAATTGTGAATTTAATGAATTAAGCAGCCTGACCAGTACTGCCCAGTCGCTGTCGAGGAAAATAGGTTCCAGAATAGATGATTATGACGGTATCATAAGCAAAATCAGAAATATGTCCGGAAGTAGTAATCTCACCCAGGCAAACTATTTTATACAAAAGAAAAATGAAAAACTTCAGGAAAAGAAAGATAAGATTGATTCTTTTATAACAAGAGTCAAAGATTTTAAGACCGAGGCTGCGGAAACAGATAGGCGTGTGGCACTGAGAATTGAAAGTGATACCAGAACTTTTAAAAAAGTCAACAACATCAGCATAACGGTTTTTAACTACATTGGCATAGGTTTTGAAGCGGCGGTGAAGAGCTGGTTAGGCAGGGATACAGTTAATACAATAAGCAGGCTTGGCCGCAACGCAAAATATGTCATTAAGGACTTTTACCATGACAAGGGAGGAAAATATGTAGTTAATATAGTAAAAGACTTTGCACTTTTAGCGATATCAGTTGCAGCTGTAATTATTTTCCCTCCATCAGGCATAATAGCAGCCGTATTTGCGGGGTTTGGCATCTACAATGCAACTACATCACTAGTCTATGATATAGCGGCATTGAAGGACTATGTTACAACAGGAAACCGTTCTATAGCTGATGCTACAGATGAAAAAGGCGGCAAGGACGCAACACGGTTTATTTTTGGTAAAACAGCCGGACTTTTTGGCGGAGACCAGGAGTTTTGGTCAGATGTTGGAGGTTTTTTACATTCAGGAATGAGTGTTGCGGCATTGGGGTATTCACTGGGTAAAAACATTAAGGGTTTCAAAGGTGTTTATACTGATTTTAAAAAACTTGACGGATCATTTTTTGGTAAAGGTGTGGAAGCCTTTAAGAAAAATTTCTTTACTTCTGCATCAGATGTCAAAATGAGTGGAGTTTTCAGATTCCAATCTTCTGTCCAAAAATTGATACCCAGCTTTTCAACAAATGCTGCAAGAAGTGTAACACAGTTTGTCTGGGCTCGGAATAATTATAAGACATTTAAGACTTTAACTGATTATGTGAACTTTGTTAATTTCAATGGAACTTTTGACTCTGATAAATGGGAATTAAAAGTACCTGAAAATTATAAAAACATCTGGGATAAAGGAAAGGGCTTTTTCAAGAGCATTGGTGATTTTAATGATGAAAAAGCAACACGGATACCTCCGGTAACAGACATGTCTAACTTCAAGATACCCATTGCCAGTTTGGGGTATTAACAAAATTTAATATAAGTGTTTAGGAGAATATTATGAATTTCAGATTGGTGTGTACTGATAAACAATATAGAGAGTATACTGCCCAAAAAGCCAAAAGATATAGGTTATTGGGTATTATCGCTGTATGTATTGTGATAATTTCCGGTATTTTACGCAAGTGTGGAGTTTACTTGGAGGATATAACAAATGACATCATACCTAATATTTTAACAGGGATAGTATTAATTAGTTTGATTGCCTGGATAGTAGGAAGTATATCCGTAAATGTGGGAAAAGCCGCTGCAAAAGAAAGCTATGTAATGGGCAGTGATGATGAAATAATTTTTCATACGTTAAAATCCAGGGATCCAGGAGTTGTGGGACAAATGAGGACGGTGTACCATACTTACCATATATCCCGGATCAGGGACATAATTGAGAAACCGTCCTATTATGAGATTTACGGAACAGTTATATTAATAGAGACTGTCAATCAGCATCAAAGTACAAGAGAAATTGAAAAGGTCAAAATCCCGAGATATTTTGACGGGTTAGATAATCTTATAAAGGACCTGAAACAAAGAAATTACAGTCAGGAGGATGTGTCAAATGGAAAATAAGACGATTTCAGCTGTTGAGGAATATAATCAGCAAGGCAAAGTTCTCTATTCAGTTGGTAACTATGAAGAAGCAATTGAAATGTATAAAAAGGCTGAGGCTGAAGATCCAATGTATGTCGAAACCTACTTTAACATGGGTGAAGCATACGTAATGCTTGACAAGTATGATGAGGCAAAAGAAGCCTTTAGTAAAGCACTGTTAATTGACAAACAAAATGGAGTTACATATTTCCATCTGGGAAACGTAGAATTTCTGCTGGGAAATAATGATGCCGGCAGAGAGTACTATGCTAAAGCCATCAACAACGGTTTTGATCATGCTCAACTGTATTTCAATCTTGCTACCGTTTTCGAAGATCTGGGGAATTATGAAGAAGCAATAAAAAATTACAACAAAGCTATTGCAAAGGACAAGTTCAGGGCAGACGCAAAGCTGCGTAAAGCACAAATATATATTAATACCAATAGATATGAGGAAGCAATACAGGCACTGGACAGCATGATAGAATTAAATCCCGATATTTTTGAAGGACATCATTATAAAATTCTATTGTTGATTGAGCAGAATAATTATGCTGAAGCAGAAAAAGCATTGAATAAAGCGCTTAGTTTATTCCCGGAAGATGAAGGGTTTATATATGATAAGGTGCTTCTTTTGGAAAGACAGCAAAAATATGATGAAGCATTGAATATTCTGGAAAGGGAGTTTTCAGACAGCACGGTAAGAGATGTTCTTTTGGAGAAGGCTAAGATTTTATTGGCTCAAAATAAGATTGATGAAAGTATTGATCTTTTTGAAAGCATCAAGGCAAATGAAGGTGATGAGTTTGATGACGAAACAAGGTTCTATCTGATAAATATATATGCTTTCCAAAATCAACATGAAAAGGCCGTGGAATACTGTAAGGAAATAATTGAAAACGGGAAGGAAAACATTTACTATTATTCAGCTGTGTTCTTCAACGCAGAATGCTTAAGAAAGCTTGGAAAGGAAATGGAAGCAAGACATGCTTATGAAGCAGCAGCGTCACTGTTCAGATTAGCAAGCTCATCCAATCCGGGCATGCTTGATATTATAGTTTACAGGGCACTTTGCTATAAAGCTCTTAAGCAGTATGATAAAGCATTTGATATGGTTAATTACCTGCTTGCTATAAATAAAGATTTTGGCGAAGCCTATCTGATCAGAGCAGAACTGTACAAGGAAATGAATGAATTTGAAAAGGCAGAAATGGATAGGGCTACAGCTGCATCCAAAAGCAAATTGCTGAAAATGTTGCTTCAATGATTAATCAGGGGTGATGAGAGTTATGGCAAAAAAACTAAAAATAGATCTGGATCAGTTAAATGAAACCATAACAGAGTATGAAAAGTCCTATAACGATTTCGAGTCTTTAATATCAACATTGAGTGCTTCAGTGGCTGCCCTTCAGAATACGGGCTGGAAGTCTGCGGCAAGCGAAGCATTTTTCCAAACATACGAAGAAACTTGGAAAACAAATATGCAAATGCATTTAAAAATAATAAACCATCTGAAGGAATGCCTTATTAATGCAAAAAATGAATATGAAGCACTTTATGAGTCTATTCCTTCTATCAGTAATTCTCTTTAATGCTTACAAGGCCATCTTTTTAAGAGGCTTGTAATATATATTAAATTATTAATTATAAATTTTTTTGGAGGTGTAGAGTATGGCAGATAGAATTACCATAACTCCTCAAGAGCTAAGGACAGCTGCAACAAAATTTAATGCAAAGGCAGAAGAAGTAGTAGGAATCCTCAAGGACCTGATGACTGAGGTTACAAATCTTGAAAGCACATGGGATGGTGCAGCACAGGATGAATTCTTTGCACAATATAGAGAGTTGCAGACTCCATTAAATCAATTTCCGGAAGTTCTAAACGGAATTGCATCTCAACTTGAGGCAGTTGCACAGACTCTGGAAGAAACTGATAACGCTTTAGCTTCCCAGCTAAGGGGTAGGTAATATAAAAGTAAAGGTTGTGGGGATAATGCACAGGGCATAAGGCAGCAAGCATTATCCCCGCACAATTTACTTTTGACATAAGGAGAGTGATGGAGGTGCAACCGGTAAAAGTTTCCTCTGCTGTTGGTGTACATACCGGACTATTGAGAGAAAACAACGAAGACAATTTTTATTACAATGGGATATACCTTAACGAATCTAACAGGGAGATTCCCATTGTATATTCAGAAAACAGGGAAAGCAGTATTCAGATGTATGCTGTGTGTGATGGAATGGGTGGCGAAGAATCCGGGGAAGTTGCATCTTTGATAGCTGTAGAAACATTGACAAAATATCAGCATATGCTCAACACAATTAAATACCATGATTTTGACAAATATATAAGGATGTATATTTCAGAAGCAAATAATCTTATATGTGAAAAAAGCAGGCAGATTGGCGGTAAGAGGGTAGGTACTACTATTGCACTGCTATGCGTGGAATTTAACAATATCTATATATATAACATTGGCGACAGTAGAGTTTATTTATTGCATGGGAGAAAATTAAGGCAAATAACGGAAGATCATACGCAAGCTATGCGTTCAGTAAAGATGGGAATTACGACAAAACAGGAAGCTAAAACGCATCCTCACAGAAATAAATTAACCCAGTACCTGGGAATTGCACCTGAGGAACTGGCAATCAAGCCTTTTATATATAAAACAAAAGCAAATCCCGGAGATTTGTTTCTAATATGCAGTGACGGTATTACTGACATGCTGGAAGATGATGAAATTGAAAACATACTCAAACAAAAAAAGCCCGAAAAAGCAATAGTAACTGAATTGATTGACGGAGCAGTGAAAAAGGGCGGCCGTGACAATATAACAGCAATTGTGTTAAGAATAAACGGCAAAAGAAAGTTGTTTGGGTTTAGCATATAAATGTGGAGGTAAATTAGTAGCGTTATGCAAACTATTTTTAATGGTCGATATAAAATAATTAAGACTATCGGAAGCGGTGGTATGGGTACTGTTTACCTTGCGGAAAGCGTATCCCTGGGTACCCGGTGGGCGATAAAAGCTATTGAAAAAAGGGCAAGTGCGAATTACGATTTGCTTGCTGAGCCCAATATACTTAAAAAACTCAATCATCCGGCTCTTCCCAGAATTGTTGATATTGAACAGGATGATAAGTATCTTTATATCATTGAGGATTATATTGAAGGAATACCGCTAGACAAGCAATTGCAGCAGAGAAAAAGCTTTGATGAAGCCACGGTTATCGAGTGGGCAAAGCAACTGTGCAATGTTTTGGTTTACCTGCACAGCCAGAAGCCAAATCCGATTATATACCGCGATATGAAACCTTCCAATATAATTGTGTCTGCAGACAACATCGTCAAAGTAATTGACTTCGGTATTGCCAGAGAGTATAAAAAGGACAGCGCCAGTGATACAAGTTATATGGGAACGCGTGGTTATGCAGCTCCTGAGCAATACGGTACAAGTCAGACTGACGAAAGGACGGATATTTATTCTCTCGGCGTAACAATGTATCACTTGCTGACAGGCAAAAGCCCAAATGAGCCCCCATATGAATTCAAGTTGCTGCGGCAGATTGATAAAAGCTTTTCAGAAGGTATTGAGTATATTGTAAACAAGTGTGTGCAAAACGACCCCGCCAACCGCTATCAAAGTGCTGCGGAACTATTGAACGATCTGGAAAACATACATATGTTTAATAGTTATTATAAAAGATATAAAGCCCTTGAAAAGGTGAAGTACGGAATAAAGGCGGTATTGCTTGTGGGCTTTTCTGCACTGATTTATTTCAGCACAGGAGTAATAACCGCGGAGCGCACACAGAAGTATAATAATTTAGTCGGACAGGGATACCAGCACCTGAAACTGTTGCAATATGATGCAGCATTGAGCTGCTTTAATGAAGCAACGGAGATGGATTCATCTGAAGCTAATGCCTACCTTGGCATAGCTGAAATCTTGCTTAAACAGGCAAAGTATTCAGAATGTATTTCGTATCTGGACAATGTGGCTGAACAAATACCGGAAGTAAAAAGCAATGCGCAATACAATTATTTAAAAGGTACAGTTTACTTTGAAGATGGTGACTTTGAAAAGGCAATTATATATTTGGAACGTGCATGTGAAGCGGGTGAATCAAAAGAAGAGTATTTACGGGATGCGGCTGTCTGTTATGCAAAATTGGGTGAATTATCAAAAGCGCGAAACATTTTGAATGATATTACTGAAGATGGCATAAATGATGACGGCTTAGGCTATGTGAATGGACAGGTGTTGCTGGCTGAGGGCAAGGTAGATGAGGCGATTGCAAACTTTGAACAGGTTATAAGCATAACGGATGATGACAATATAAAAAAGAAGTCATATCTTGAACTGTCTGATATTTATAAAGGTATGCGAGGTACTGACGGAAATAATCCGGAAATAATACAAAAACAGATTCGGATACTTGAAAGAGCGGAAAATGACTTGAAAGTCAAGGATGATCTGATCATAACTGAAGCAATGGCAGAAGCGTATTTTGCTGCACAGAATTATGATTTATCAGTTGAAAAATTTAAAAAGTTACTAGACATAGGATATGAAAGACCATATATTTACAGAAATATTGCAATCATTTATCAGCATGAAGGTAAGTATTCAGAAGCGGAAGATTACCTCATAAAGATGCAGGAAAAATATCCTGACAACTATCAATGCTATCTTCAATTTGCATTTTTATATCTGGAAACTGAAGGCTTGAAGGATGAATTCAGCAGGGATTACAGCAAGGTGTTGGATTTCTATAACAAAGCTGTGCAATTTGCGCCGGAGGGAGCCAATACTGTTGATTTGATACCGTTAGCCAATATTATAGAGGAGCTGAAGCAAAAGAAGTGGTTGTAAATCAATCGCGGGATTGATGATAGCTCAGGGAAATAATTTTGTCTTGTTCGAGAAATAAAATAGCAAAGGGGGGATCGTAATATGCAAATTCCAGGGGTAGTCATGCTTGCTATTGGAGTGGTTGGACTACTTGCAGTGATAATATGGATTCTGGTAGACTTAATAAGAAGAGATAAAAGAGAAGAAAAAATAGTGAAAAAAGCAGTCACTAATACACCGAAACAACCTGCAAAGAAATCATACAATACTCCTGTATCCTTGCAAATGACCGGAGGGCTGAGTGGAGCTTTGGTACCGGGTAAGACGGAAGGCCTTGACAGGACAGCAGGCCTGGGCGAAACAGAGGCGATAGGCCGAACAGAGGCATTAGAGGAAACCGAAGCGTTAGGTAAGACGGAAGGCCTTGACAGGACAGCAGGCCTGGACGAGACAGAGGCGATAGGCCAGACAGAGGCATTGGAGAGGACAGAAGCTTTAGAGGAAACCGAAGTGTTAACTTCCGCTTTGGATAAAAGCAGTGATCTAGCTGAGAGATCTTCCGGTAGTGAAACTGCCGAAAGAAAACCTAAGTTTTGTATAAACTGTGGAGCACCGTTGGCGGCTAAAGGAAAGTATTGCGTAAGATGTGGATTTAAAAACAGCTAGATGTTACAATGAAAAGAGTTTAATTTATTAAATTTATTGTTATTTATTTAATATTTATATTTAATATTTATTTAATGTTCAGGAGGAATTTTATGTATTGTACAAATTGTGGGGCGAAAAATGATGACCAGATGAAGTTTTGTACTCAATGTGGTGCAAAATTAGAGCAATTATCTGTGGAAACTCCGGATGTTGAAACAATGCCAAAAAAGCGCAGGAATTACAAATTTGTATATATTCTGGCAGCAATACTGGTTATAGTTTCATGTACAGCTATGGCCAGAAACAGTATATACAGGACAGTTGCTCCAAAAGCTTATCTGGGAAGTGTTTTTAGTAAAACTATATCTCAAATCTCTGATGAAATAAATAAGAGTAAAAAGGAATTGACAGGATTTGTATTGTCAGAAAAAGATGATTTTACAGTAGAATTAAGCGGTATGCTGGATTCAGTTACTTCTAATAACGATTATATGGACTACAGATATTTAAAAGGGGCTGGTATTAACACAACAATTTCCATGGATAAGAATAATAAACAGTTGATGGGAAGTTTTCAGTTGTTATTTAAAGACAGAACATTGCTTAACGCTAATGTTTTCCTGAATGATGAAGAAATAGGAGTTAATATACCTGAGCTGTTTGATGATTTCTGGACAGCTAAGACAGCAAGTTTTGGCAGGGAATGGAATGACAGTGGTTTAAGAGATTTAATGGGTTTTGCGGATTTATCTGATGATCTTAACATATCTTTTTCAAATATTATGGATAAAAGCAAACAAGGCATAACTGAAGAAACAAAAAAGCAGATGACTGAAGCAACAAAGGAATTGGTTAAGAATGCTAAATTGGGTAAAATGACTTCTACCAATGTCACCATAGGAGGTAAAAGCGTAAAAGCAAGTGAAATACCTGTAACTATTTCAGGTAGCGAGTTTAAGTCATATTTGATTGATATGGCAGAATTATATTTTAAAGATGAAAATGTAAAAAGACAGATTTCAATGATGACCGATTATGATGATTTTACTGAAGAGCTTGATGAAATTATAAGTGATTTCAAAGAATATATTAACCTCAGAGGAGATATAACAATTGAGGTTGTAGAATACAAAGGGGTTGTAGTGGAACTGTCAGTAGAGAAAGAATTTGAAGTTTCTAATGAAGAGGCTGAATTGGCTATAGAAATTGGCTTCGGGGATAACAAAGCCTTAATAAACGATTTTAGTGTTGATTTAGTGCTTGAAGTTGAAAATGAGAAATTAGATATTAAGCTAACTTCTGAAGGTAACCACATACCTCAAAATGGTTTATTCACAGATTCTACAACTTTGACTGTTAAAGTACCGTATAGCGGGAAAATGGAGTATGACAGTGAATGTGACATTGATTTAAATAAGGGAACTATAAATGGCTCCAGTGAAATTGAAGTTGATAAAAATAGTATAAAATTGGATTATTCAGGTGAATACAATAATTCTAAAGGACTAAAGCTTGCTTTGAATGATGTGAACATAACTGTAAATCAATATGGAGAGACTTCAAAAGTCAGTGGAAGTATAGATTATTCTCTTGAAAAAGGAGCAAAGAAGGATTTAATACAAGTAACGGAGAAACAGTATGTATTGGGTTTGGATTATGATGAATTCTATGAATACATCGAAGATGAAGATATTTACAAAAGAATATATGAAATTGAGGAAGAACTATACAGAACCATTTATGAATAATCGTATTAATAAAGGCAATTTGTTAAAAGTAAGTTAACATGTTATGCCGGATAATGAGATATTATTGTGGAGAGCTTAAGAGCTGGTTTTATTAGCTCTTAAGCTCGAAACTCCTGCTATGGAAATGCTGGCTTAACATATTAATCTAACTGAATAATATGAAAATGCATTTTGAAAGGGGAAAAGCTCATGTTTTGCCAACAGTGTGGTACAAAGAATGAAGATTATTCAAAATTTTGTATTAAATGTGGGGCAAAGTTGCCATTGCCTAGTGACATGACCTATGCTGGCAGCGGAAATGTAGCCGGCCGTGAATCGGGGTCACCGGCTGCAGTTTATGAAATAAAAACTACACAGGAGAGCATTGACAGTAAGGATTATTTTGGTGACACCGGAGCGGTTTCTAAAAAGAAAGACGGGATTAAAAAGTTAATAATGGGTGTAGTGCTGGCTGCAGCAGTTGTTGCATTAGTATTTGGAATAGTCAATATATTTAAAAAAGACTCCAGTCCAAAAAGTGTCAGCAGGGATTGGTCAAAACTGCCAATCATGTACATAAAGTCGTCCGACCTTATGCTTAAAAGAAACGGCAATAAAGAACCTTATGTTGTAACAAGCGGAAGTAGTTATTATTATGGGAGCATAGCGTTTACTGAAGACGGTAAAACCATGTTTTTTGCAGATGACCCATCAAGCGGTGAATTTAGGCTGTATTATAGAAAAGTGGATGAAGAAACACCAAAGGGAAAAAATGCTGATTCAATTGGAATTAAAATTGCCTCAGGGGTTTCAAGTTTCAAAATTCAAAAAGACGGAAAATTTGTTGTATATAATAAAAGCGGTAAACTATATTATACCGATTTAGATAAAGAAGAAAGGTTGATAGCAAGAAACGTAGGGGATTTTGATATTTCCGGTGATGAAAAAAAAGTTGTCTTCAGAAATACCGAAGGAGATTTGTACGTATGCGGGCTTGGTAAAAAGGATGAGCCTGAAAGAATTGATACTGAAGTTACACAAGTAGTCAGTTCATTAGATGAATATGAAATCATGTATTATATTAAAGATTCTTCACTGTACCGCAAGGAATACGGGAAAGAAAGAGAAAGGCTTGCAAGGGATGTACTATCAGGAAGAATGATAGATGAACAAGTGTATGTTGTGAAAAAAGATGAATTTGACCAAACACCTGGCTATACTTTATATAAAATAGAAAACGGTGAGGAAATAAAAATTACAGACTGCATGGAGGAAAGAACATTATATGCGACAAACTATATCAGAGGAGACCGTATAATATATCAAAGTGCTGCAGCTTTCCTTACAATTCCTGAAGACAGTGATTATCCAGAGTATGATGACGGCATTAGGGAATTATATATAATTTCCCAGAATAACTCTCCTTTTAAGGCTATGGAAATTGATATAAACGAAACAGGATATTATAGTCTTTCGCTTGATGGTAAGTACTTCTATATAATTGAAGACCTGGACTATGAAAATAATGCAGGGGTATTGTACAGATATACTGTTGGGACTGACTCGTTAAAAGATAAAACAAAAATTTGTGATGAAGCCAGCTATGTTTATCCGCATAATGAAGATGTAGTTACTATGCTATATTCAGATGGTGAAACAATTATGGGATTCTACAGTGGCGGAAAGTATTATGAATTATCTGATGCAGCGAGTGAAAATTACCAATATTTTAAAGGTGCACTATATTATTTGGAGGATTACAGCAACAATTATGACTCTGGAACTTTAATGAAATTTAAAAACGGGAAATCTGAAAAAATAGATACAGATGTACATGATTTCTTTGTAAGAGATGAGGCTGATATTGTTTACATTAAGGATTACAGTACAAGAAGAAATTACGGAGATTTGTATCAAAAGAAGGGCAGTTCGGAGCCAGCAAGAATTGATACCGATGTAAGTAGTATTATAAGAGTATATTATTATTATTAATATAGGGGGGGTAGTAAAATGGCAGACATATTTGACAAGCTGAAAACTGGGTTAAACAAGGGAGTTGCTTCAGTCAGCACCGGCTCGAAGACACTGATTGAAAAAGCAAAGATAAACAGCCGTATCAAGACCTTAGAAGATGAAAAAAAACAACTTGCAGAATTGCTTGGTGCCAGGGTTTACAGCCTTTTCACGGAATTGGAAGGTGATATTCCCCGTAGTGAGTTGGAGGGCTTCTGCGAAGAAATTGCAAAAAGAGTAGAACTAATTAATGAACAGAATCAAAAACTTAAAGAACTGGAAGAAGAAATGAATCAAGTAATAGGAAATACTAAAATCGGTCCTGCCGCATGCAAGTGCGGACATATTAATCCTGAAGGTGCCAAATTCTGCGCAAGATGCGGCAGCCAGCTATAAGGTTAGGGAGCATTCCTTTCTGAACAAGAGGTATTACTTTTGCGTTAAGGAGTGTTCCTGTTACATTCCTTTTACTTTAAGCATTGACCCGGCGAGCTGCGTTAAAAAATGCACTGTTGTGCTTTAAAAAGCTGTAGTGCTGACAATGTAATGATAATATAAAAAGCTGTAATGTTAACATCTAAAACAAAAAGAAATGTAATGCCAACATCTAAAAAAAGAAATTAGGGTACATACCCTAATTTCTTTTTTCAATATAGTTGTCAAAATTATCTTCGTTAAGTTGCTGATTTGTAATATTTATGGTGCTTTTGCCTGTGTTTGATATTTTTATTTTATTTAGGAAGGAGGAACAGTCTATTATAGTTTCAGCCGCTGTTTCAGTGTCTTTGTGATGCTTGTCCCTGAAATCGTTGAACATAATGCCGGGCTCCTTTACATCTGCTATAGTAATCATATATATTTATTATGTGCAGATATTTTTTTTTAAAACTGTATTAAACTATTATTAAATTAATTTGTTGGGCTGGTATTTCGATAGCAGGAGTTCCGAGCTTATGAGCTAATAAGCTCGTTACGGGGTAAATCAATTTGCTTGTGTTAAAGGATACTTCCTTGCTAACTAACTCTAAAGCTCTCCACAATGCTATCTCACATCTAGCACAACAAGTTAAATTATTTATTTTATTATAATGTAGCGACGGTGAAATCATGATTCTTAAGGGAAGACTGAAACTTGTTGCAGACATGGTACCTGTCTGCAAGACGGTTTGCGATGTTGGTACCGACCATGCATACATACCTATATATCTGATAAGACAGGGAATCTGCAAAACTGCAATTGCTACTGATGTAAGGCCTGGACCTATTGAAAAAGCCAATATGAACATCCGGCAATACGAAATGGCAGACTTTATAGATACAAGGATCGGCAACGGCTTGCAGCCGTTAAAAGAACAGGAAGCTGATATTATTGTGATTGCCGGAATGGGAGGACTGCTGATAAGCAGTATTCTTACAGAAGGTATTGAAAAAGCCAGAAGCGCACAAAGGCTTATCATTCAACCAATGGGTTCTGTTGAGGATGTCCGTAAATGGTTGTATGACAATGGATTTGAAATTATAGACGAAGGACTTGCAATGGAGAGGGACAAAATATACAATGTTATATCTGCTGGGTGGACCGGACAGCAAATTGACTATAACATAATTGATATTTATATAGGGAGAAAACTGATAGAAAAGAATGACCCCATATTGAAAGCTTACATAAAAAGAGAGATAAATAAAATTAATACAGCTATAAATGGACTTAAAAAGTCCAAACAGGACAATAAAGATGCCCTTGAAAAAAATATTAATCTGAAAAATGAGTTTATTAAGTTATATACCGAACTTTAACAAATATGTTCTGAGGAGGGAGTATTGTGACAGTAAAATGCGGGGATATCATAGAATATATGCAAGAACTTGCACCACTTCACCTTGCGGAGGATTGGGACAATGTCGGTCTAATTGCAGGAAGCAGGCAGAATGAAGTTAAACGGGTTATGCTTTGCCTTGATGCCACTTCAAAAGTAGTGGATGAAGCGGTGGAATGCAATGCCGATATGATTATTTCCCACCATCCCCTGATTTTTAAAGAAATAAAGAAAATAAATGATGACAGCATTGTGGGAAGAAGACTTATCAGGCTTATAAGGAATAACATCTCATTATACAGCGCCCATACAAATCTGGATACCTGTGAATGTGGTGTTAATCAAAAATTGGCAGAAGTATTGGGATTGCAAAATATAAGAAATTTGAATACATATTGGGAAGACAAGGTTTACAAGCTGGCAGTATTTGTTCCCTTCACTCATGTTGATGCAGTGAGGGAAGCTATTAGCAGGGAAGGCGCCGGTTGGATAGGCAATTACAGCGACTGTACTTTCATGACGCCCGGAGTCGGCACTTTCAGACCTCTCGAGGGAACAAACCCGTTTATAGGATCCCTCGGAAATCTTGAAAAGGTTGATGAATACAGGTTGGAAACGGTAGTTCCTGGATGCAGGCTGAAAAAGGTTGTAGATGCAATGCTAAAAGCTCACCCATATGAGGAAGTTGCATATGACATATATCCGCTGAAGATTAATGGCAAGGTGTTCAGTCTTGGTAAAATAGGTGATGTAGATAAAAAAGTATATTTAAATGAATTTGTGGATATTATAAAAGATAAGCTTAATGTTAGACATGTGAGAATTATAGGTGAATATAAAGGCGTTATTGAAAGAGTGGCTGTGTTCTGCGGCAGCTTTGACAAGGACTGGGTCAATCTTAACAGCAAGGAATTTGATATCGTGGTTACTGGGGATGTTAAGTACCACGATGCTCTTGATATTGTTGAAAGCGGCAGGTGCGTTATTGATGCAGGACATTTTGCAACCGAACGGATTATTCTGCCGGTACTTAAAAATATGCTGTCTGGAAAGTTCGAAAATGTGGAATTTATATTAAGTAGCATGTCAGAAGACCCATTTAATGTTATTTGACAGCTTACTTAATTTATTTTATAATATTAAATCCGGACATGACAGATTAAACTGTTATGTGGTTGAATTGACATGTTGTGCTTGTGTTAAAGCAGAATATGCTTTATAAGTTTTATGTGCTTGTATAACCGAATGTTCAATTAACTTGTTGTGCCAATGCAACAAGTTAAAGAAAATAAATATTAATTGTGTATGAGTAAGCCAGATGATCGCGCATACAAACCGAAAGGTTGTATGTGAGGAAAGTCCGGGCTCCATAGGGCAGGGTGCCGGGTAACTCCCGGTGAAGGTGACTTCAAGGAAAGTGCAACAGAAATATACCGCGTTACAGGCAAACAGAATGTTTGCTGTAGCGTAAGGGTGGAAAGGTGAGGTAAGAGCTCACCAGCGGCATGGCGACTTGCCGGTCTCTGTAAACCCCACCTGGAGCAACACCGCAAAGTGGACATATAACGGTTGCCCGCCGGTCCCGATAAGGTGGCTTGAGCTTTGCAGAAATGTAAAGCCTAGATAGATGATCATCTAATACAGAACCCGGCTTATAGACTTACTCATACATATAAATACCAAACCCACAGGCATTCAAGGCCAGTGGGTTTGTTTTACAATCTGAAGTTTACATATAAAAAAGTTTATAAGGATTTTTTTATTTTAAAAAGATATTGTTTTTATTGTTTTATCCATTCTGAATTATTTTAGTAAAAAAAACAATACTATTAGTGTTACAAAAAGAAAAATCCATGTTTATAAGCAGTAAAAAAGTTTAAATTGGGAGAAATTAATTGATTTCTTTGAATTTCAATTTACTTTCTCTATGTGAATTAAATGTATTCTATGTAAAAAAACATACATAAGAGGAGAGTGATAAATTGACAGAAGTAAACAAAGTAACTTTTAGCAGTCCGGCTGTCAAAGGGGAAACACAGCAAGAGTGTGAGAATAGAGATGTCAATAACGATATTGATGCAATAAAGGAATTGGGAAGTACATCAATTTCAAATCCAAAAGGTAATATTCATTGCCTAACTATCATAGGCCAGATTGAAGGTCATATAATATTGCCTCCTCAAAACAAAACAACCAAGTATGAGCATGTGATACCACAATTGGTTGCCATAGAAGAGGATAAAAGTATAGACGGACTACTGCTTATTCTCAATACCGTTGGCGGGGATGTGGAGGCAGGACTTGCCATAGCAGAAATGATTGCCAGTATGTCAAAGCCAACAGTGTCGCTTATACTTGGCGGAGGCCATAGTATAGGTGTGCCGATGGCTGTTGCGACAGACTACTCATTTATTGCGCCATCTGCGACAATGACCATACATCCCCTTAGATTAAACGGTATGATAATTGGTGTTCCGCAGACCTATGAATACTTTGATAAAATGCAGGAGAGAGTAGTGCAATTTGTATCCAAAAACTCAAATATATCCAGTGACAAATTCAGAGAATTAATGCTGAAAACCGGTGAACTGGCAAATGACGTTGGAACAGTACTTTTTGGTGAAGAGGCTGTCAATAGCGGTATAATAAAAGCTGTAGGCGGTCTTTCAGAAGCTTTGAAGAAACTGTACGAATTAATAGAACTGAAAAGAAACAGCCAAAAGTTGCTTAGTGAAAACACAGGTGGTGAAATACAGTGATATTGTATTCCATAATACCTGCTGATATTGTATTTGACGGATTTGATTCAGATAAGAAAAACAACATGAGGCTTATTGAGCTTGAGTACATGGGTGAAAAAATTCAGGCAATTCCAGTATCAAACGGTGAATATATAATAGCAAGGCTATTAAGCACATCACCTAAAACATATTTAAATCCTGCCCTGCAGCCTGGAAATGTAATAAAAGTGTAAATATTAATAAAAATGTAAATAGCAAAGTTGCGGCATACAGGAATAAATCATGTATGCCGCAACAGAAGAGCCAAATAAAGATTAATCTATTACAAATTTGCTTATGGATTCTGACAATTTCATAGCTGCCTCAGCCAGTTCTTCAGCATATGCCGATAGTTGTTCAATACTTGAAGCCTGCTCTTCTGTGGAGGCTGTGACTTCTTCTGAAGAGGCTGCTGTCTGTTCGGATACTGCAGATATATTCTGAATGGCAGTGATAGTATGATCTTTGTTTTCCATCATTTCCTCAACGCCTGCACTTATTTCCGAAACTTTTTCAACCAGCAGATCCATGGATTTTGATATATTCTTAAACACTTCAATTGTATTGGAAACTGCATGATTCTGTGATTTTATTATTTCATCCGTAGCTTCAGCTCTTTTAACCGTTTCTGCAGTGTGTGTCTGTATATCTTTGATTATAGCAGCTATTTCCCGGGATGCTGACATCGTCTGTTCAGCCAGCTTACGAACTTCATCAGCAACAACTGCAAAACCTTTGCCCATTTCTCCTGCTCTTGCAGCTTCTATTGCTGCATTAAGGGCGAGCAAATTTGTTTGGTCTGCTATACCGCTTATAACTCTAATAATTTTGCCTATGGATTTTGAATTTTCGTTAAAGCGGTCAATATCTGAAAGAATAGATTTCATAGTAGTGGTCGTGTCCTGTGCTTTTTGATTCAGTTCCTCAACTGAAATAAGACCGTTTTGGGTAAGTCTCATGGTGTCCTGAGAAATTTTCTCTATAACTTTTGCATTATCAGATGTCTGGTTGATTTTTGAAGCCAGGATGTACATTCTATTTACACCGTCTTCAGAATCCCTGGCCTGAGACGATGCACCATTGGCAATTTCCTGAATAGCCCTCGATATCTCATGTGATACTGCGGAAACCTGCTGAGAAGTTGATGACACAACATTAGCTGAATCAGCAACTTTATGGGATATTTCCATAGCTTGCTGGATTAAGCTCCGCATGTTGAAAATCATCATAGAAATACTTTTTGCCAGCAGGCCTAATTCATCTTTGCGGCGAGATGAAACGGTAACTGTCAAATCACCGGAGGCAGCTTTTTCTGCAGATTTGATAATTCTATTGATGGTTCTTGCCATACTCGAGGATATCATGTATCCACATATAAGTGCTACTAAAGATGCAAAGATCACCAGTATTATTGTTATATTTTTAATACTGTCAGCTGTACTGACCAGGGCTGCCATGGGAATCAAGCCTGCCATGATAAAGCCGGTATCAAGTTTCCTATAGCTTAAAAGATAATGCACGTTATTGTAATCTACAGTAAATGAGCCAACTATATCAGAACTTGATGTAATTTTTTCAAAAAAGTCCGTATCAGTTATTTTGGAAGCATTTTTCGTAATTACATTTTTGCCTTCATCATCTTTACTTCTTGCAATAGATAAATCTTTGTCATAGTCAGGACTTATAAGATGTATCTCACTTCCTTCTCCAAGATTTATCTCTTCAAGGGAATTCAATACTTTATCCTCTTTCAGGTCAAAAAATATAACAGCTATTTCATCGAGAGTATTAATACTTTTTACCAGACGGGCGACAGAAAATGAAAACGCCGGTTTTTTAGTCAAGAGCTGATCCAGCTCCTCGTGACTGCCCAACCATAGCAAACCACTATTGCTTTCCTGAAGCTGTTTATAAAAACCAGCATTTTTTATTAAACTCACATTTACATCAGATGAAGAGAAAGAAGATGTTGCCACTGATCCGTTCTTTGCTCCGATTACATAAATGTTTTCATAGTTATCATTTGTGTAAATTATATTGTTTAGTTGCTTATTTAATGTATTGGCTAATACGTATTTATCAAATTCCGTTGTACCGTCAAAGGTTCTGGTAAGAAAGTCCTGAAAATTCTCATCAAAAGAAATTTGCAAAGTTGTTTGTTCTACATTATTAAATAAAAGATCGAAGTAGTTGGAAGCCTGTTCAATGGTCTGCAGCGACGATGTTGAAGCTGAATCTTTCAGGGCATTATAAGAACTAAGAAATGAAAAAATACCAAGTATAATAATAGGTATGATAGTTATCATGAAAGAACTTATTAATTTAAATTTTATACTTTTAAATCTATTTACTATATCTGCTCTGCTATGATTCTTGTATTTTTCTGTACGTTTGTGAATGTCTTTGAGGCCATTACCCGCCAAATTTTTTATTGCTTGGATAATCATAATTTGAATCCTCCAGATGCATTGATAATATTGTTGATGGTTATATTAACAAGTTATAATGTGTAAAAGAATTATCATAGTATAGTATTTGACAAAAAATTTCAAAATCCTGCTTTCATTTACAATAATATAAAAATTATCTCAATGTACAATCATCATTGAATTGATACCGGTAATACCAATTTGAATATGGAAAAATAAGAAAATTTATGATATAGTAATGTTTGTAGCCCTTGGTTATGAAGCATTTCAGGTTTTGCGCAATGGATTATAGCTTTGGAGGTGGGGAAATGGCTGCTAAGGGAGAACAAAAGAAAAAATACAAGGTAAAAGCCAAGAAAAAAAATAGGAAATCTTCCGGACATAACAATGAAATTGTTGGAATAATGATTCTTGCTCTTGGTATAATGATTTTACTGAGCTTTTACGTAAAAGGCTCGATGGGCTTGTTTGGAACTTTAGTGAGGAATCTGTTCCTTGGATTATTTGGAATTCCTGCTTTTATACTTCCGCCGGTTATAATTATATATGCATTTTTTGTAATATTGAATAAGGACATTGAGCAGTTAAATAAAAGAGCAATATATACATTTATTTTTATTGTACTTGCTTCGTCGCTTATTCAAACCGGAGTTTTCGAACGCGAGAATTATGTTAATATGAACGTATTTCAATATATTTCAAAGTTTTATGTGGATGGGAAGATGCTCCATGGAGGCGGAGTGTTTGGCGGTATTGTAAGTATGCCGTTTATACTTGTATTTCAACCGCTGGGGACGATTATCATTCTTACAGCCTTGTCTTTGGTGAGCATAATTCTGTTGACCAATATTTCAATAGCTAATTTTGTAAGGAATTTGCGGAAATCTTTGGCTAGCAAACGTGAAAAAGCATCCAAAAGGAAAAAGGTGTCAACAGATTCTCTTAACACAGAAGGAATGCCTTATGAAATTGATAATATGACTGATTATGATGCACATTCAAACCAGGCCAAACCAAAGGCAAAGGTCATAGACTTCAGGATTGAAAAGACATCCAGAGAATTAAAAGCATCAAGAGATTTGAAGATAGTGGCAGACGAAAACGGAAAGACTGATTTAAACCAAAATACAGAAAATGTAGAGCCTATTGATTTAATAGTGGAGGACATTAAAAAAAGTTCTGTGAACAGCCAAAAAAGAGAAAAAGTGAATTCGGAGAACACAGAACAAATTGCCTCTGATATTGGAAATATCATAAATACCCAACACGATAGATGCGATTATGAATTTCCACCAATTGATTTATTGAATGCCGCGGTAAAAAAAGAAAAGGATGTTAAAGGCATTAAAAACAAAGCTGTTGAAGATGCAAAAACACTTGAAGAAACCCTTAAAAGTTTTGGTGTAACCGCAAAAGTAATAAACATCACACGTGGCCCTACTGTTACACGTTATGAACTGCAGCCCAGTGCCGGTGTAAAGGTAAGCAAGATTGTGAACCTTGCTGATGATATTGCACTTAATCTTGCAGCCCAGGGGATTAGAATAGAAGCACCGATACCCGGAAAGGCTGCAATAGGGATAGAGGTTCCCAATAAGGAAATCACAACTGTTCAACTGAGGGAAGTAATCGAATCTGACGAGTTCAGACAGCATCCGTCAAAGCTGACGTTTGCGCTGGGTAAGGATATATCAGGCGGCTGTAGTGTTGCGGATATATCAAAAATGCCCCATATGCTTATTGCCGGTGCTACAGGATCAGGAAAAAGTGTCTGTATAAACTGTCTTATTATAAGCCTGTTATATAAAGCTTCTCCTGATGAGGTAAAACTTCTGATGATTGACCCAAAAGTTGTGGAATTGGGAGTATATAATGGTATTCCTCATCTCCTCATTCCTGTGGTAACTGATCCCAAAAAGGCAGCAGGAGCTTTAAACTGGGCTGTGCAGGAAATGGTTAACAGGTACAAGCTTTTTGCTGATAGGTCAGTGAGAGATCTAAAAAGCTATAATGAACTGCTTAAATCCAATGGAGAAGAGGGAATACTGCCGGAAATAGTAATAATAATCGATGAGCTTGCAGATTTGATGATGGTTGCACCTAATGAGGTGGAAGATGCTATATGCAGGCTTGCACAGATGGCAAGAGCTGCAGGAATGCACCTGGTAATAGCGACTCAGAGACCTTCAGTAGATGTTATCACCGGCTTGATTAAGGCGAACATTCCATCAAGGATATCTTTTGCGGTTTCATCACAGGTGGACTCCAGAACAATACTTGATATGGCTGGCGCTGAAAAGCTGCTTGGCAAAGGGGATATGCTTTATTATCCCATAGGAAAGCCAAAGCCTGTAAGACTACAAGGCGCTTTTGTGTCTGAGAAAGAGGTTGAAAGGGTAGTAGAGTTTTTGAAATCCAGGAGTTCAGCAAAGTATGATGATGATATTATCGAAGAAATAAACAGTAGCAGCGAACCTGTTGAAGAAAACTTTGATGATACGGATGAATTGCTCCCGCAGGCTATTGAAATGGTTGTGGAGGCAGGACAGGCATCTGTGTCTCTTGTTCAGAGGAAGTTTAAAGTAGGATATGCCAGAGCAGCAAGAATAATTGACCAAATGGAGGAACGTGGAATTATCGGAGGCTATGAAGGCAGCAAACCACGCCAGCTGCTCATAACGAAACAACAGTGGAAAGAAATGCAAATGTCCGACACTATGCGTAATAATAAAGAACAATAAATCCCTCAAATTACGCATTGCATTTGATTCTTGACATAAAAATTAAAAAAGCTTACAATTAAACTTAGTTAAAAATACCTACTTTTGATAATTAGCAAATGATCATTGAAAACTGAATATAGAGGAGGTGTGTGCTATTACTACAGGTATTGGAATTGCAATAGGATTGGCAATAGGTATAGTAATTGCGATAATTGCTTCATTAATAATGTTCCGCGCCGGGATTAATCATAGAAAGAAAATTGCTGAGGCGGAGATTGGTAGTGCCGAGCAGGAAGCCAAGAGATTGCTTGCTGAAGCTCAAAAAGCTGCGGAGAATAAAAAGAGGGAAGCTCTGTTGGAGGCTAAGGAAGAAATTTACAAAAGCCGAATGGAGCTTGAAAGAGAAATCAAAGACCGCAGAAGTGAAATTCAGCGCCAGGAAAGAAGATTGGTACAGAAGGAAGAATCACTTGACAGAAAAGTAGAGATGCTTGAACAAAAGGAAGAAGTCTTAAACAAAAAGATTAAAGACATTCAAGCAACTGAGGATAGAGTAAAAGAGCTTGAGGCCAAGCAGGTTGAAGAACTCGAAAGGATATCCGGCCTATCTGTTGAGGATGCCAAGCAGTATCTTTTAAAGAATGTAGAAAGTGAAGTAAAACATGAAGTTGCTATGCTAATTAAAGATGTGGAAAACAGGGCAAGAGAGGAAGCCGATAGAAAGGCAAAAGACATAATCGCATGTGCAATACAAAAATGTGCGGCAGATCATGTATCAGAAGTTACAGTTTCTGTTGTTCCACTGCCAAATGATGAAATGAAGGGAAGAATTATAGGCCGAGAAGGCAGAAACATCAGGACATTGGAGACATTAACAGGCATAGACCTGATTATAGACGATACTCCTGAGGCTGTTATATTATCAGGATTTGATCCGATAAGAAGGGAAGTTGCTAGAATTGCCCTGGAAAAACTGATAATAGATGGTAGAATACATCCGGCAAGAATCGAAGAAATGGTTGAAAAAGCTAATAAGGAAGTTGAGAATACCATCCGTCAGGAAGGAGATCATGCAACATTTGAAACAGGGGTTCACGGTCTACATCCTGAATTGATAAGATTACTTGGTAAGTTGAAATTCAGAACCAGTTACGGGCAAAATGTTCTGACACATTCTATAGAGGTTGCACACCTTGCTGGATTGATGGCGGCTGAGCTTGGTGTAGATGTTAACCTTGCCAAGAGAGCAGGACTTCTCCACGACATAGGCAA
>Ga0134100_1001400_pt1 | contig 22604 bp, 19 predicted proteins | sample 11_taG_2_FD_94444 | JGI IMG/M metagenome (GOLD analysis project Ga0134100, IMG submission 94444) | Switchgrass degrading microbial communities from high solid loading bioreactors in New Hampshire, USA - 11_42_5_180_A3 metaG | ecosystem: Engineered > Bioreactor > Semi-continuous > Anaerobic >...
CCCCGCTGGCCCGGGACCTCGGGGGCACCCCGGGGGTCCCCGGCCGCCGCGAGCCGGCGCCGGTGCGGCGGCGGGTACCCGGGCAGCTCCGCCCGCGGCGGCCGGACTGCACGTACCCCTTCAAGGGTCTGGCGGGGTCCGGCGTGGCGTTCAAGCTGGCCCTCGCCCTGGAGGCCCCGGGCGTATGGGACCTGCTGGACATCGTGACGGTGGGCACCGTCGCCGACCTGATGCCCCTGGTGGGCGAGAACCGGGCCATCGTGCGGGAGGGGCTCGCAAGGCTCGGCGAGACGCGCCGCCCCGGCCTCAGGGCCCTGATGGAGGTGGCGGGGGTGAAGCCGCCCGTTACCGCCGGGCACGTGGGCTTCGCCCTGGGGCCCCGCATCAACGCCCTGGGCCGCATGAGCACGGCGGCGGAGGCGGTGGAGCTTCTGCTCACCGACGACCCCCGCCGGGCGCTGGAACTGGCGCGCCGGCTGGATGCGGAGAACCGCGCCCGGCAGGAGACCGAGGCGGCGATCCTGCAGGAGGCCCTGGCGCAGGCGGCCGCCCTGCCGCCCGAGGAGCGGGAGTGGGCGGTGGTGCTGGCCGGCGAGGGCTGGCATCAGGGCGTGGTGGGCATCTGTGCCTCCCGGGTGCTCGAGGTCTACCACCGGCCGACGATTCTCCTCTCCGTGAACGGCGACGAGGCCAAGGGCTCCGCACGCTCCATTCCGGGCTTCCACATGCAGCGGGCGCTCCTGCAGATGGCCGACCTCTTCACCAAGTTCGGCGGCCACGCAGCCGCGGCGGGCATGTCGATGCGCAGCGCCGCACAGGTGGGGGAGCTGCGCCGGCGCATGAACCAGTTGGCGTCGGAGTGGCTGCGGCCGGAGGACCTGGTTCCGGAGCAGCAGGTGGACGCCTTCGTGCCGCTCTCGCTGGTGGACGAGCGGCTGATCCAGGAGCTCGCGGGCCTGGAGCCGTATGGCATCGGCAACCCGGCGCCTGTGCTGGCCACGGACGGGCTGGAGGTAGTGGAGAGCCGCCCGATCGGCCGGGAGCAGCAACACCTGAAGCTCTACCTGCGCACCGGGGACGGCGCGGCCCCGGTGGAGGCCGTGGGCTGGAACATGGCCCAGGTGGCGCCCGAGCGGGGCCGGCGGGTGGCGGTGGCCTACCAGCCCGAGATCAACACGTATATGGGCCGCAGCCGGGTGCAGCTGGTGCTGAAGGACCTGAAGCCGGCCGGAGACGGCAGGCCCTTCCGGCTCAGGGAGGAGCACTGCCTGGCCTGGGACCCCCTGGCGGGCGTGGCGCCCGAGGCCGGCAGGATGGCCGGTGGGGAGGGGCCGCTCCGACCGGGCACGGTGATCGACGGCCGGGACGGGCGGCTGACGGAACTGCTGGCGGCAGTGGCGGCGCAGGCCGGCGAGGTGGCGGCCGCCGCACTTCCCGGCGGTACAGGGGCGGTTCCGGATAGCGCCGCCATGGCCGAGGAGGCGGCAGACCCCCGGCTGACTTACCTCTCGGCCCTCTGCCAGAGCGCAGGTGCCCGGGTGCTGGTGCTCACCTCCAGCCCCTGGGCGGCGCTGGCGCTGGCGGAGCGGCTGGACCGGGAGATGCCCGACCTGCGCCGGGGGCTGGCGCTCTGGCTGCCGGGCGAGCCCGAGCCGGAGGCGGCCCGCCTCGTGGTGGCGGCTCACGGCCAGGGCGCGCACGGGCCGTTCACCGACGTGGTGCTCTTCCACCCGCCGTACGGGCCGGTCCGCTATCCGGCGGAGCGGCTGCACCTGCTCTGGCAGGAGGAGGACTGGCCGGTGGCGGAGGCGACGCTGGGGTGGCCCTATCCGGACCGCGACGTCCTGGTGCACCTCTTCCGGTTGCTCCGGAGTGGGCATGCTACCCCGGAGGAGCTGGCCCTGCGGCTCGGGGAGGTCCCCGGCCCCTGGAACCGGCTTCGGTTTGAGAGCGGCATGGCGATCTTTGCGGAGGTCGGGCTCGTGGACGCCAGCGGGCAGCTCGTGGCCGCGGACGGGGTCCGGTTCGACCTGACGTCCAGCCAGCGGTACCGGCGGGGCCAGGAGGCCCGCGCGGCGCTGGCGCGGCGCAGCACGGGAAGGTTGGCCTGAGGCGATTGGAGCAATATAATGAGATGTGAGGGGGCCAAAATTCATGGATTTCAAGGCGAAGATTCGCACCGTTGAGGACTTCCCGAAGCCTGGAATCTCGTTCAAGGACATCACGACGCTGCTCAAGGACCGCGAGGCGTTCCACGCAGCCATCGAGGCGCTGGCGAGCCACTTCGAGCCCTTGGGGGTGGACATGGTCACCGGTCCGGAGGCGCGGGGCTACATCTTTGCGTCTGCGCTGGCCTATCGCCTGAACGCCGGGTTCGTGCCCGTGCGCAAGCCAGGCAAGCTCCCGTGGAAAACGCGGGGGATTTCGTATCAACTGGAGTACGGTGAGGATAGGCTGGAGGTACACGAGGACGCGTTCGTGCCAGGGCAGAAGGTGTTGGTGGTCGACGACCTTCTGGCCACGGGCGGTACGCTGCGCGCAACCGTCGACCTGGTCGAGTCGCTGGGCGCCCAGGTCGTGGGGGTCGCCGTCCTGATCGAGCTCAGCGAGCTCGGGGGCAGGAAGCGGCTCGAGGGTCACGAAGTCTTCTCGCTGATTCAGTTCTGAGACGCTGGCCGCAGGGAGGGGGGGGCGACAGCCGTGATTGAGGTGCAGCCACTGCGGGGCAAGGTGCGCGAGTACAACCCCAGCGCGGATGTCGCCCTGATTCAGAGGGCCTTCGAGTTTGCCGCCAAGGCGCACGAGGGGCAGACTCGCCGGTCCGGTGAGCCCTACATCACCCACCCGCTGGCCGTTGCGGAAATCGTGGCGTCGCTGGAGCTGGACGAGGAATCGATCGCGGCCGCCCTTCTGCACGATGTGCTGGAGGACTGCGGCGTCACCTACGTGGAGTTGGAACAGCGGTTCGGCAAGGAGATTGCCTCGCTGGTCGACGGGGTCTCCAAACTGGACCGCCTCAACTTCACATCCCGGGATGAGGCGCAGGTCGAGAACCTGCGCAAGATGTTTCTGGCGATGGCCAGGGACCTCCGGGTCATCCTGATCAAGCTGGCCGACCGGCTCCACAACATGCGCACGCTGAAGCATCAGCCGACGGATGCCCAGGTGCGGATCGCCCAGGAGACGATGGACATCTACGCGCCCCTGGCCCACCGCCTCGGCCTGAGCGAGATCAAGTGGGAGCTGGAGGACCTCGCCTTCCGCGTGCTGGAGCCGGAGCGCTACCAGGAGATCACCTACCTGGTCGCCCGCAAGCGGGCCGAGCGGCAGGCCATCACGCAGGACCTGATGAACCAGCTGCGCGCGGTGCTGGAGCAGGAGGGCATCCACGCCGACATCTCCGGCCGGCCCAAGCATTTCTACTCCATCTACAAGAAGATGTATAAGCAGGGCAAGGACATCTCGCAGATCTACGACCTCATCGCGATCCGCGTGATCGTGGAGGAGGTCAAGGACTGCTACGCCGTCCTGGGCATCATCCACAGCCACTGGAAGCCCCTGCCCCTGCGGTTCAAGGACTATATCGCCACGCCCAAGCCGAACATGTACCAGTCGCTGCACACCACGGTGATTGGGCCGTACGGCGAGCCCTTCGAGATTCAGATCCGCACCCGCGAGATGCACCGGACCGCCGAGTTCGGCGTGGCGGCCCACTGGGTCTACAAGGAAGGCAAGACCGACAAGGAGTTCGACAAGAAACTACAGTGGCTGCGGTCGCTCCTGGAGTGGCACCAGGAGATTCGCGATGCCAAGGAGTTCGTCGAGTCGGTCAAGGTCGACATCTTCTCCGACCAGGTCTTCGTCTTCTCGCCCAAGGGGCACGTCTTCAGCCTTCCGGCGGGCGGCACGCCGCTGGACTTCGCCTTCGCCGTCCACTCCGACATCGGCTACCGCTGCGTGGGGGCGAAGGTGAACGGCAAGATCGCACCGCTCGACACGCCGCTCAAGAACGGCGACGTGGTGGAGATCCTGACCTCCAAACAGTCGCCCGGGCCCTCCATCGACTGGCTGAAGGTGGTGAAGACCGCCTCGGCCAAGAACAAGATCCGCCAGTTCTTCAAGCGCGAGCGCCGGGAGGAGAACCTCGCCCGGGGCAAGGAGATGCTCAAGGCCGAGGTCCAGAAGACCGGCATCGAGGCGCACGAGCTGATGCGGGACGACTGGCTGGCCGAGGTCTGCCGGCGGGTCAGCGTGAAGGATGTCGATGACCTCTACGTCGCCATCGGCATCGGGTCGCTGAACGCGGGCTCCGTGGTCTCACGGCTTCGGGAGATGTATGAGAAGGAGCGGCGGGCCCAGGAGCAGCCGAAGCCGCCCGTCGAGATCGAGAAGAAGGACTGGTCCGGCTACGGCAAGGCGTCCAACGGCATCCGGGTGAAGGGCGTCTCCAACCTGGTGGTGCGCCTCTCCCGGTGCTGCACGCCGGTGCCGGGCGATCCGATCATCGGCTACGTCACCCGCGGCCGGGGCGTAACCGTGCACCGGCTGGACTGCCCGAACATGGAAGACCTGGCCAAGGACCACGACCGGCTCATCGAGGTGGCCTGGGAGGAGAACTACCAGACCCCGAGGCCGGTGGAGGTGCAGGTGACGGCCCTGGACCGGTCCGGCCTGCTGGCCGACGTGGTCTCCATCATCGCCGATGCCCGCATCAACATGCTCTCCACCTCCAGCCGGGCGAACAAGTCGAAGATCGCCACGCTCGACCTGGTGCTGGAGATCAAGGACGCGCAGCAGTTGCAGTACGTGATGCAAAAGATCGCCAAGGTACGTGACGTGATGCACGTGGAGCGCGTGATCCACGAGCGGCGCGGCAAGCCCGCCCGGGCCAAGCAGGCGTGATGGGTTTGCCCGGATATCAGGCCACAGAACAACGCCGACGCAGAACGCGCCGGCGTCTTTCCATTTCTCGCCCCCGTCAAAGGGCGATCATCAGCCCGAAGAGGGCGGCCAGCATGCCGATGCCCAGGAGAGGACTGGTCTTCCAGGTGGTCGCGGTCAACAGCCGGTGTGCTCTCAGGGTGCGGAACGCGACCAGCGTGTAGGGCAGAACCACCAGCACCGCGGTGACTACGCCCGGGGTGTACATCCGGAGCAGGAGGGCCTGCCCCACATGCGTGATGGCGTTAACAAACAGGGTCAGTACTGTGGCGACAAAGAGGTTCATCCTCAGTCCAGGCTGACACGCTCTGGCTGCGAAGTAGGAGATCACCCCGTACACGATCGTGGCCAGGGCGACGACGAGGCCGAACTTCACCGGCTCATAGCCCATCGCGTCGACGATGGGTTCGAAAGGCGTGCCCGCGATCAGGAAGCGGTTCCGCTCCACCCAGGGCCGCGCCAGGAACACTTCCTCCAGATCGTGAACCAGGAAAACCAGCGGGCCCAGCCAGAAGAGGGTTCTCAGTGTCATCCCGTTCATCTGACCTCCATGACATTCCTGCGGAACAAGCACGGGTTTCCTTACGCGTGCCTCCCCCTGGGAAGGTAGCGCTTCTTTGCTGCTTCTACTGTCGCCACGGTGAAAGGAAGGAGCAAGTTTCCAAGGTCGGGCGGGGCGCCGCAGCGGGGCGTCAGGCCCGGGCGCGCCGCGCCAGGAGCCCTTCCGCGACGGCAGGGGGCAGAACCGCAAGCAGCAGTGCGAAGCCGGACAGCAGTCCGAAACCGAGCGCGCGGAACAGGAGCGCAAGAACCAGGATGACCAGTCCGGCGACGAGCCGCGCCTTCCGGCTCATCCGCACGGCGGCCACGCACTGGGCTGACACCGTCGCCAGGGCCAGGACGTAGAACGCGAGGCGTGCCCCGGTAAGGCTGCCGCGCAGGTCCGTAAGGAAGGCGAGCAGGGTGAGGCCCAGGAGCACGTAGGGCAGCGCGTACACCACAGCGGCGCCAGTTCCTGGACCGGCGGGTTCCGGCTCGGCCGCACTGCCCGCTGCGGTGCCGAACGCCACGGCCGGCGTGGGCTGCGCATCCGCCCGGCCGCGCGCGACCGTTTCCCTTGTCTGGGTGCTTGCGCGTTCGGTGTGCGCAGCGTCCTTCCGTGAACCCAGGGCGAGGGCGTCGCTGCTTGCACTGCCCGGGTTTCCCTGAACGGCACGGTCCAGCGTGGTGTGCGTGCGGTTCTCCTCCTGCAGGTACGCCCGGGCCTGTTCCACGGCCTGGGGCTGCGGGGGCCGCTGGGCCGTCCGGGCGTCCTCGGCGGGCGGTGCGCTGCTGTGGCTGCCAGGTTGTCTGGCGTCGCTGGCTCTGCGTTGCTCGCTGGCTGTAGGTGCCGCTGCCTTCTCCGGCGACAGCCCCTGTGCCGCCGTGATCCGGTGTTCCTGCGTCAGCGGCCGCTCCTGGCTCGCCGGTTGCGGGGTCTCCCGCCGAATCTGCTCCGCCTCGAGGCGCAGGCGGTAGAGGGTGCGGCCCTGCGGGTCCTCCAGGCGGAGGCCCCGGTGTTTCTGCAGGTCGCCCGTGCCGTACTCCGCCGCGAAGGCCTCGTAGGAGCGGGCCATCTCCTCACGAAGAACTCTGGTCACGTAGACGAGCGCGAAGGCCTCCAACTGCCTCTGATCTACGGTTTCGGTTAAGGTCTCAGCGGGCGCACCGCCGCGCTCGGCCATCTCGGAGAGAACCTGGCGGTCTTGCAGCAACTCGTTCACGGACTGCATGAACTTGGGCTGCTGCGCCATGTCCCGCGTGAGCGCCGGTTCCATCTCGCGCATGATACCGCCCCCTCGTCACTTCGCCTCGGTGCCGGCCTGACGCCGTCTGCACTGCCAAATGCCATCCCTTTGCCACGATGAGCGGCATGATCGCGCCCCGCGAGGCCCCGGTCCCCGGAGCAGGGCTGCAGGGACGGACGACGACCGGATCCGGTGGCGGCCGCGGTGCTGCTGGGCGACGGGCCAATGGATCTATTTCCGAAGGGCCTGCCGGGTGCGCAGAATCACATCGATCACGACAAGGGGTTAGACGAAGAAGACTACCATGAAAACCGCGGCGCGCCAGGAGCCAATTACAAGCGGCAGTGCAGAGCCAGCAAGCCACGCCAGGATTCAGTACAACCGGTCCTTCGGATCGTCCTTGGACATTGCGACGAAGTGGGCAACGAAGGTGACGATGGCGGAGATCCAGGCCACCGGAAAGAGCCAGCGAACATTCAGACCGAAGTCCTTAGCGACAAGAAAGAGGGTGCACGTAAGGAAAAGGAGCCAGTTGGCCACCCTGTGTGGCACGACCGTGATCCTTTCCACTCTGCAATCCCGTGACCGCGCAAACGTCGAGCTCAGCCACAGTCCGCACTGATCTTCCTATGGCCACCTTGCGACAGGGTCGTTCCGTTCTCTGGGAACCGCGCACATGGCCACGTGTTCCGGTTCGACTCGCGGGCCGTCGGGCGCCGCCCAACTCGGCCATCAGCAGCCCATCCACCGCTTTCATGAAACCGCTGGCAGGCGGCATTGCACGTCCCATGGCGGGCTCTGCATCGCACATCACGCGATCCCCTTCCAAGGCAGATGTTCCCCCGCCGACTGCTCGATGAGGAAGTATAACAAACGACTATAAAACTCATACAACGCGCGTGCCAGATAACCTTAGTGCTTTGCGCTTAGTACTATATTCTCTATATATTCTCGTTGGTCCTCTTGCCCGGCCTCGCGCTCCGCCCGGCTGCAGGAAATCCCCGCCCGTGCCCGGGCCTGGCCGGTACCGCTGCAGCATGTGATGGTATTCTTCCCCCAGGCGCCACCGCCGCCGGTGTGGTCGCCGTCATCCCACGGTGCGCTTCCCCGTCGGGGGCTCCAAGTGCGGCATCGGCCCTGCCCAATACTTACCCTCCATGCAGGTGGCCCCGCCTGGTTGTCGAAGAGACTGTGTATCCAAATACGGGAAGGAGAAGTGCCCGATGCGTCTACGCCGAAGCGAGGTCCCGGTCGAGCAGACCTGGAACCTGAGTGACTTGTTTGCGACCCGTTCCGACTGGGAAGCCGAGGGCAAGGCCCTGGAGGCGGACCTGCAGACTGTCACACAGTACAAGGGGCGCCTCGCGGAGGGGCCGGCCACCCTGGCGGCGGCCCTGCGGGCGTTCGAGGCGCTCTTGGAGCGATACTTGCGCTGGGCGTGCTACGCCGAGCTGCAGCTGGCCGCGGACGGCTCCGACCCCCAGAACCAGGGGATGGCCGCCACCGCGGCGGCCCTCGGTGCACGGAGCGCCGCCGCTACGGCTTTCCTGAAGTCCGAGATCCTGGCGCTGCCCGAGGGGCAGGTGGAGGCCTGGATGGCCGCCGATTCCGACCTGGCGGTCTACCGGCCCTACCTGGAGCAGATCCTGATCGAGCGCCCGTACAGGTTGCACCCCGAGACCGAGGAGGCCCTGGCCGCACTGGGTGAGGTCACGGGCGCGCCCTACATGATCTACGAGCGGGCCCGCGCCGCCGACATGACCTTTGCGCCCATTACCACGCCCGACGGCCAGACCCGGCCGGTCTCGTTCCCCGTGTACGAGGACGAGCTGGAACTCTCGGCGGACACCGCCGTCCGGCGTGCCGCTTTCGACTCCTTCGCCCGGGGCCTGGCCGCCTACCAGAATACCCTGGCCGCCACTTTCGCCACCGAGGTGAAGAAGAACGTCGTGATTGCCCGGCTGCGGGGCTACGAGTCCGCCACGCACATGCTGCTGGCGCCGCACCGCGTCGACCACGCCGTGTACCACAACCTCCTGGACGTGATCCAGTCCGAGCTGGCCCCCCACATGCGCCGGTACGCCCGGCTGCGCAAGCGGGTGCTCGGGCTGGACGAGATGCGCTACTGCGACATCGAGGCGCCGCTGGACCCCGAGTACAACCCGACCGTCACGTTCGAAGAGGCCGGCCGGCTGGTGCTGGAGGCCCTTTCGGTGCTGGGGCCGGAGTACCGGGAGATTGTCCGGACGGCCCTGGAGAGTCGCTGGATCGACTGGGCCGACAACGTGGGCAAGCAGGCCGGCGCGTTCTGCACCTCGCCCTATGGGGCCCACTCGTACATCCTCCTCACGTTCACCGGCCAGATGCGCTCGGTCTTCACCCTTGCCCACGAACTGGGCCACGCCGGTCACTTCGAACTGGCGGGGCGCCACCAGCGGCTGCTGAACGTGGAGCCCACCCTGTTCTTTGTCGAAGCGCCCTCCACCACCAACGAGCTGCTGTTGGCGAACCATCTGCTCCGGAAAACCGACGACGTCCGGATGCGCCGGTGGGTCATCATGCAGCTGCTCATGACCTACCATCACAACTTCGTGCGCCACCTGCTGGAGGCGGAGCTGCAGCGGCGGATCTACCGCCTGGCGGAGCAGGGCACCCCGATCACCGCCCAGCTGCTCTCGGAGACGAAGGGGGCCATCCTGGAGCAGTTCTGGGGCGGCGAGGTCGTCATCGACGAGGGCGCCCGCCTCACCTGGATGCGCCAGCCCCACTACTACATGGGGCTCTATCCCTACACCTACTCCGCCGGCCTCACCTGCGGCACCGCGGTGGCGCAGCGGATCAAGGAGGAGGGGCGGCCGGCGGCGGAGCAGTGGCTGGAGGTCCTGAAGGCCGGCGGCAGCCGCCCGCCCATGGAGCTGATGGCCATGATGGGCATCGACATGACGAAGCCGGATCCCATCCGCAAGGCCGTCGCCTACGTGGGGTCGCTGATCGACGAACTGGAGGCATCCTTCTAGTCCCGGCGCCGTAAGAATGCCATCGTCAGGCGCCGCAACGGGGACCTGGCAGCCCGGTGGCTGGAGTCCGCACCGCGCACGCCCTGGGGCGCCAGGTCCCTGGCGCGGGTCTGGGCATCGCAGAACGACCCGATGACAAACTTGGGGACTAGACGAGCATATGCATGTAAGGGTTATACTATAGTGGTATTCCAAGCGATTGGAGGGTTTCCGGTGACCAAGCACATCCGTACGCTGATGGCGCCGCGGCTCCAGGCGACGGTTCAGCACGTCGGCTGCACCGAGTGCGCTGTTTCCTGCCAGTCTGCCTGTAAGACCTCCTGTACGGTGGGCAACATCGTCTGCTCGGTCAGCAGCCTGACCAGCCCCGCGGCGGAGCAGGTCAGGGTCCACGAGGCGACCAGGCAGTAACACGGGGCCGAGAGGCAGCCCGAGGTCAGGGCGACGTGACCGCGCAAGGGGCCGGGCCGAGCGCCCGGCCCTTCTTCTGGGAGGGAGTCGGACTTGCAGCAAGGGGAGATCCACAAGTTCGAGATGCAGGGCACCCGGCTGGTGCTCGACATTCACAGCGGCAGCCTGCACCAGGTGGACGAGGTGGTGTGGGATCTGCTGGATTACGGCGCTGACGGCCCGGGGGAGGCAGACCTCGCCGCGCTGCGGGCGCGCCACGGGGCCGAGGCGGTGGCCGAGGCCATGGCGGAGATCGAATGGCTGAAGGCCCAGGGTGTCTTGTTTGCGCCGCCGCCCGACTGGGAGCCGGTGATGCCCAAGCCCGGAGACCCGCTGCGGGCGATCTGCCTCAACGTTGCCCACGCCTGTAACCTGAAGTGCACCTACTGCTTCGCCTGCGACGGCACCTACGGCGGTCCGGCGAAGCTGATGCCCTTTGAGGTCGCCCGCCAGGCGGTGGACCTGCTGATCCGCCTGAGCGGCGCCCGCCCGGCCTGCGAGATCGACTTCTTCGGCGGGGAGCCGCTGCTCAACTGGCGGGTGGTGAAGCAGACCATCGCCTATGCCCGGGAGGCCGGGCGCAAGGCCGGCAAGAGCTTCACTTTTACCCTCACCACCAACGCGATGCTGCTCACCCCCGAGATCCTCGATGAGCTGGACCGGGAGCAGGTCAGCCTGATCCTGAGCCTCGACGGGCGGCCCGAGGTCCACGACGCCAAGCGGTGCGGTTCCCATGCCCCGGTGGAGCGGGCCATCCGCATGGTGCTGGACCGGCGGGCCCCGGGCGGCCGGCCGGCCTGGGAGTACGGCGCGGCCCAGGGCGCGAGCGGGCGCGGCGCCTACGCGGTGGTGCGGGGCACCTACACCGCCGACAACCTGGACTTCGCTGAGGACGCTCTGTACATGATGGAGCACATGCAGTCGCCTCACTTCTCCCTGGAGCCGGTGGTGGCCACGCCGGACGAGCCCTACGCGCTCCGGGAGGAGCACCTGCCGCGGCTTCTCGCCGAGTACGAACGGTTGGCCCTCGAGGTGGACCGGCGGCGCCGGGAAGGCCGTCCCGTCACCTTCCACCATTTCGCCGTGGAGTCGGAGACCGGGCCGTGCCTGCCCCGCCGGGTGCAGGGCTGCGGGGCGGGGGTCCAGTACCTGGCCGTGACGCCGGAGGGCGACCTCTACCCGTGCCACCAGTTCGTGGGGCGGGAACAGTACCGGCTGGGGAACGTGACCGACGGGATCGTGGCGACGGATCTGCAGGCTCGCCTCGCCGGCTGCCACATCTACACCAAGCGGCCCTGCCCCACCTGCTGGGCCCGCTACTACTGCAGCGGCGGCTGCCACGCCAATGCCGACCTGCTCAGCGGCGACATCTTCCAGCCGGATCCCATCGGCTGCGCGCTCACCAAGAAGCGGGTGGAGTGCGGCCTCTGGCTGAAGGCGCGGGCGCTGATGGACGCCGAAGCGGAGCCTGCGGCGAGGTGATCGGGATCGCACCGGTCGGAAAAGCCCCCCTGCGGTGACCGTGGGGCTGACGCATAGGGAAACCGGGCCCGGGGCCGCACACGCAGGCCCCGGGCCTGCCGCGCGCCGCGATCGGCTGACCGCCGATGGGCATCCTAACGGCGGTGATGACACATGGCACGGCACGCGTCGCACCCGTGGCGCGCGCGGTTCTGTCTGGTGTTGGTCGCGCTGGCCATGCTGCGGTCGGCGGCGGTGGCGGACGCCCTCCCGCCCGCGCCCGCCGCCGAAGGAACCGCCGGGGCGAGCCGGGTCCCGGTCTCCGCCGGTGTTCCGGCGGCTGCGCCGCTGCGGCCTGCGGACGCCCAGGATCTGCTCCCCCGGCTGGAGCGAATCACGCGGTCGGCGCCCGGGCGAATCAGCGTCTGGTACTACGACCTCACGCGGCACGAATACTTCGGGCTGAACGCAGACGAGGTCTACACGGCCGCCAGCACGGTGAAGGTGCTGATCGCCACCTACCTGTACCACCTCGCCGCGACGGGGCAGGTCTCCCTCGACGAGCCGGTGGCGGTATACTCCGTGGACTGGAAGCAAGGGTCAGGCATCCTGGAGGGCGTCCCGGACGGCACCCGGCTGAGCCGGCGGGAGCTGGCCCGGCTGATGCTGGTGCACAGCGACAACACGGCGGCCAACGCCCTCCTGCGCACCCTCGGCGTCCAGCCGATGGTGCGGTATTTCCGGAGCCTCGGCATCCGCTACGGCACGGCCGAGATGCAGACGCCCCGGCAGCTCTGGCAGCACAACCGCATCGCCCCTCAAGACCTGGGCATGGTGCTGCGCAACGTCTGGGAGGCGGCCCGGCGGTCACCGGAGCCGTGGGCGGAGATGCTCGCCTTCATGCGCCAGTCGCAGACCAAGAGCCGCATCCCCAGCGGCCTCCCGCCGGATGTCCCCGTGGCCAACAAGACCGGGTCGAAGGAGACGTTCTTCCACGACGCCGCCATCGTGCTGGACCGCCACCCCTACGTGCTGGTGGTGATGACGGAGGGGTTCACCTCCGCCACGGCCAGCCACTGGATCGGCAGCGTCTCCCGGGAGGTCTGGCGCTGGCACGGCCGGCGGTGGGCTACGCCGTAGCGACAGGCAAGAAGCCATCGCGGCCGGGGAACCGCACGCCCCGGCTGTTCGGTGGCTTCACTCGCGCTGTCACCCGGGGAAGCAGCCGGCACGGTAGCCACCTCACGCAGGGAGCAGGAGAGGTGGGGGATGGCGTGGCTACCTTGCGCCGGGAGCGGGAGAAGGGGCCGGTGTGAGTGCGCGGGGCCAGTCCAGCGGGGCCTTGACGGCAACAGCAGGACGTATATTCGGCGCAATCGAAATTCGGCGGTAAATATTCGTTCGACATGCGATTGGGGGAGCGGTACCGGCCGCGTTTCGAGGGCGGTTATCTCGCCTTCCGCAACGCGCAGGGCGACTGGTTCGTCTCCCGGGCGGAGACGGAGGAGGTACACCGCATCTACAGCGGCGAGCGGTCCCGGTTGGTCTGGGCCCCAGGAGGCCGGCACCTGGCGATTCTGGACACGACCGAGGGCAGCAGCCGCCTGCTGGTGATGGAGAACCGGCTGTAGAGCTGCGAGCGCCGGGGCCGGGCGGGGGCGTAACGGAGCGGGGCCGCGGCGCGCAAACAGAAGCCCGCCCGGATGGCGCGGCCATCCGGGCGGGCGTTCTGCTATCCGAGGGGCGAGGAAGGGGACCGTTGCGCGGGCTGCCGGGAGGGCAGCGCCGCCCGTGAAACGTGCATGGCGTTTGCGGAGAAGAGGGTGGAAGGCGTGATCGGTGCCCTAGGTCGCAAGCCTGGGCGCTCGGACCGAAGGGTGCGGCGGATCGCGCTGTGGCGCAGGAAGGCGACTGGCCGGACGAAGTGCAGGGTCGCTGCGGAGAGTGGTGCGAAGCCGTAGCGTGACTGGTACGATGGTGTTCTGAGTGGTTATGACGATAGGTGCGGAATCGTCAGGTCGTTCGCAGGGCGATGAGCTGTGACGAAGAGCGCCAGGCCCGTGCAGGACTCGCCCCAGGGAGTCACGGTGGTCACGGGGGTCACCCCGGGGAGGGATGGATCCGTCCGGTGTAGTGCCGGAGGATGCTGCCGCGGGCGGGTCGGGTCTGCGCCGTGTTCGCTGCCCGGGGGCGTTCCCCGTTTCCGATTCCAATCGTACCCTGGAACCCGTTTTCATCCCATCCGGCGGAATGCGGATTGTGGGTGTAGCCTGAACACTCTACGCCGCGTGGTTCGGGCGTGTATGGTATAGGGTGTTGTCCACTCCCCTGGAGGAGTGGGGCGCGCAGGGGGCGTAAACAAGACTGTCGGTCAATCAAAGTAGGAGGCGATAGTGCTTGCGTGCAGTGGTGCAGCGGGTGAGCAGGGCCCGGGTCACCGTGGCGGGCGAGGTGGTGGGCGAGATCGGCCAGGGATACGTGGTGCTCCTGGGGGTCGCCCGGGAGGACGACGAGGCGGCGGCGGACTACATGGCCGAGAAGATCGCCGGCCTCCGGGTGTTCGAGGACGAGGCGGGCAAGATGAACCGGTCGATCCACGAGGCCGGGGGCGCGATCCTGGCCATCAGCCAGTTCACGCTCTACGGCGACGTGCGCCGCGGCCGGCGCCCGGGCTTTGACCGGGCGGCGCGGCCTGAGCAGGCCGAGCCCCTCTACGAGCGGTTCGTGGCCCGGCTCCGGGAGCTGGGGCTGCACGTGGAGACGGGCCGGTTCCAGACCCACATGGAGGTGGAACTGGTCAACGACGGGCCCGTGACGATCCTGGTGGACTCCGAGAAGACCTTCTGAGCTGTGCCGACGGGCGCCGCCAGCCAGGCCGCTGCGCCTTAAGGGCGGCAGTCTCCGGGGCCCGACCGGCATCGCTGGAAGGCATATCTTGCACTCGCTGGCAGATAAAACCGGTCCAAGCTCTCGCCTATTCGGTTCGCCTCCGGTACCATTGACCAAAGGGTACAGCGGAAGGGGGAATCGGAATATGGCATGCTGGACCGACGACCTGGCGTCCCGTGTTCAGGCCCTGGCCGAGCTAACAGACGACCTCCGCCACCGTCTGACCCAAGTGGAGGCGGGCCTGGAGCGGCAACGGGCTGAGGCCGCGCGCCTCGCTGCAGAGCAGAAGGAGGTGACGGCGGAGATCCGTGCCCTGGTGCTTCCGCTGAAGTCCCGTATGGGCTTCGTGGAGGGCCGGCTGGACGGCAAGAAGGAGACCGCCTCACTCCTGATCAGCGCTTTCATCTCAGCCCTGGGCATCCTCGTGTCGGTCCTGCTGGGCATCCTCTCCCGGCAGGGGCCGGGCTAACCACCCGTCGGCTTGCTTCGATGGCCAAAGTGCCTATACTGTAAATAAGAGACGGTAATGCCTGCCGGGACCTCGCCGTCCCGGCCTCTTCGTGGAGGAGACCGCATGCGCATCTGGTTTCGCGAGCTCGGCGACTTCGCCTCCAACTGCTACGTGGTGGCCTGCCCGGAGACGGGAAAGGCCCTGGTGATCGACCCGGGCTACCCGGACCCGTGGATCAGGCGGTGCGTTGAGGAGAACGGCCTCACCGTGGCCCAGATCGTGCTCACCCACGGCCATCTCGACCACATCGGCGGGGTGGGGTGGGTGAAGGAGTGGAGCGGCGCCCCGATCTGCGTGCACGCGGCCGACGCCCCCTTCCTCACCGATCCCTTCATGAACGGTAGCGCCTACTTCGGCCGGCACGTCACCGCGCCTGCGCCCGACCGCCTGCTGCGGGACGGCGACCGGGTGGAGGCCGGGAGCCTCAGCCTGGAGGTGATCCACACTCCGGGCCACAGCCCCGGCGGCATCTGCCTGCACGCGCCGGGCCACCTGTTCGCGGGCGACACCCTCTTCGCCGGCTCCATCGGCCGGACCGACCTCTACGGCGGCGACTTCGAGACCCTGATCCGGTCGATCGCGACGCGGCTGCTCACGCTGCCCCCCGAGACGGTCGTCTACCCTGGCCACGGGCCGACCACCACCATCGGCGAGGAGAAGGAGTACAACCCCTTCCTGGCCAATCGATAAAGGCGGCGAGCCCGGCCCGCCGGAGGTGAATGCAGAATGGATTCGGACCGCCTGGAAGCCTACATTCCGAAGCTGGAGTCCTCCTTCGACCACGTGGTGCGCGTGATGGCCGCCGCAGTTGCTGCGTACCAGGAGGTCGCACCGGGGCCGAAACTCTCCGCCAGCCAGATCATCGTCCTGCGCGCGCTTCAGAGCCGCGGCCCCCTGCAGGTGTCGGAGGTGGCGGGCGAGCTCACGGTCACCCTGAGCGCCGCCACCGGCCTGGTGGACCGGCTGGTGAAGGCCGGCCTGGCCGAGCGTGAGCGCGACCTCAGGGACAGGCGGGTCGTGTGGGTGAAGATCACGCCGGAGGGCGAGTCGGCCCTGGCGGCCGCCCTGCAGCGGCGGCGGGCCGCCTTCCGGAACATGGTGCGGAACCTGTCGGCCGAGGACCTGGAGCGGCTGTGCGACATCCTCGACCGAATGGGGTAGGCGAATTGGAGGAATTACGGAAAGTCAGATAGAATTGCCTAGGGGTCATGTTTCTTCTGTAGTGGGGGAGGCTGTGAGCATGATCCTGACGGTAATCGGACTGACTCTCCTAGGTGTCCTGCTGCTCCTGCCGAACGCCGTGGCGCTCCGGACGGCAATTGCCGGTGCCGAGGAGCGCAAGGCCGCCCGCCTGGCGCCCCGGTCGGCGGCCGTACGGGCCGGGGGTTCGGGCGCTGCGGCGTCCGCCGGGGAGGGCGCAACGGCCCGCCCGCACCGGGCGATCCGGCTGCCGCGGCTCTTCTACCGGGGCTACCTCTGGAAGGCCCTGAGCCCGTTGGTGTTCGCACTGACGGTGATGTTCGGCATCGCCGTGGGCGGCTCCACGGGATACCTGCTGATGGGCTTTGGCCTGGTCAACCTCCTGTTCGGCCTGGTGGGCTGGCAGGAATACGTGCCGGGCCAGGCGGGCAAGCGTTAATCGCGGTTTCCCACTGCGGACGGGGGCCGGGGCGGACGCCACGGCCCCCTTTGAGGTGATGAGGTGTGAACGGGATCCTCCTGCGGGGCAACAGCCCGATCTTCGCCACCGACCTGACCCAGATGGGCCACGTCTTCTTCCCGGGCGAGGACTTCGTCGTGTGGGTGCCAGAGGCTGAAGGGGACGCCCCGGCGGCCCCGCCTCCCGTGGACGGGTATGGGTGGCACGTGGACATGCTCGCCCTGCCGGTGGATGTGGCGCAGTCTGCGGCCTCCGGGCTTGATCACGCACCCGGAGGCGGACCCGCCCCCGCCGGCGGGCGGGCCTGGCGCGTCGCCGTCACGGCCGCCGGACCCGCCGGGAAGCGGAGCGCCGAGGACGGCCTCGTCCAGGACCCGTCCGAGAGCCCCCGCACCTTCGAGCACCGGCTGCGCCGGCTGGCCAAGGGGCTTCTGGTGGACGTGCTGTCGCCGCTGGTCGGTTTCCGGCCCGGCTGGGGGATCCTCACCGGTGTGCGCCCGACCAAGCTGGTCCACCAGATGCTGGACGCCGGCGAGCCCGACCCGTCCGCCCGGCTGGTCAGCGAGTTCCGGGTCTCGCCGGAGAAGGCGGAGCTGGTGACGGGCGTGGCCCGCCTGCAGCGGCCCTACCTGGGGCGGAACCCCCGGGCGGTCTCGCTCTACGTCGGCATCCCCTTCTGCCCGTCCATCTGCTCGTTCTGCTCCTTCTCCATCTACCCCGTCAACCAGCACCGCAGCCAGGTCGGCCCGTTCCTGGAAGCGCTGGCCCGGGAGATGGCGATCATCGGCGAGGCCATCCGGGAGCTGGGGCTGCGGGTGGAGACCCTCTACTTCGGCGGCGGCACGCCCACCAGCCCGCGGGACGAGGACTTCGCCTGGATGCTGCGCCAGACGGAGGAACTGCTGCTCCGCGGCCAGCGGCCCGTGGAGTACACGATGGAGGGCGGCCGGCCCGAGACCTTCACCCGGGCCAAGCTCGACGCCATGGCCGCCGCGGGCGTCACCCGGGTGAGCGTGAACCCGCAGACGACGGTCCAGGCCACCCTGCTCCATCTGGGCCGCATCCACACCGTGGAGAAGTTCTACCGGGCCTACGACCTGGTCCGCTCCCACCCGGCGGGCTTCACGGTGAACAGCGATATCATCATCGGTCTGCCCGGCGAGGGCCCCGACGAGGTGCACCACACCCTGGCCGACATGCGCCGGCTGGCGCCGGACAACCTCACGGTCCACACCCTGGCCGTGAAGCGCGGCTCCCGCATCCACGGCGAGGGCGAGGCGGGCGAGGTGCTGCGGGCGCTCACCCCCGCCGAGGCCGAGTCGCTGGTGCAGGACGCCGCCGAGACTGCCCGGGCCATGGGCCAGCGGCCGTACTACCTCTACCGGCAGAAGTTCATGGTGGGGGCCCTGGAGAACGTGGGCTACGCCCTGCCGGGAAAGGAGTCGCTCTACAACATCCAGATGATGGAGGAGCGCCAGACGGTGATCGGCCTGGGCGGCGGGGCAACCTCCAAGTGGTACAAGCCCCTGGGGGAGGGCAGGGGGTGGCTGCTCAAGGCGCCGGCCAACCCCACCGATCCGGAGACTTACATCGCCGGGGCCGAGGAGCTGGCCCGGCGGAAGGTGGAGCACCTGCGGCTCCTCTACGGGGCGTGAGGGAGGGATCGCCGGTGACGGCGGGCGGAATGCCGGTGGCAGCGGAGGGGACTCCGGTGACGTTCCAGCGCATCGCCGTGATCTACAACCCCGCCTCGGGGCGGCCCCGGGAGCGGGCGGGCCTGCTGGAACGGCTCGCTGCGCCGTTGCGGGCGGCCGGGCGGACGGTGAGCATCTGTCCCACCGAGCGGCCGGGCCACGCGGCCGCAATCGCCCGGGCGAAGGCGGGGGAGGGTTACGACCTGATCCTCGCCTACGGCGGCGACGGCACAATGAACGAGGCGCTACAGGGCGTGGTGGGCACCGGCGCTGCCCTGGGCTTCTGGCCGGGCGGCACCGCCAATGTGCTGGCCGCGGAGATCCGCTTTCCCCACCGGCCGGAGGAGGTGGCCGAGCGCATCCTGGCCGGCCGCACCCAGGAGGTGACGGTGGGCCGGGCGAACGACCGGTACTTCCTCCTGATGGCCGGGGTGGGGCTGGACGCCGCGGTGGCGGGTGCGGTGGACCCCGAACTGAAACGCCGCTTCGGCAAGGCGGCCTTCGCCGTGGCTGCCATGCGGTTCATCTGGCACTGGGACCTGGCCCCCTTCGTGGTGCACCTGGAGGGCGAGCCCCCGGTGGTGGGCCGCTTCGTGGTGGCCGGCAACGCCCATTCCTACGGCGGCGGCTTCCAGTTCACACCCGACGCGTCCCTTACCGATCCGCACCTCGATGTGTGCATCTTCACCGCCGAGACGGTGGGAGACTACCTGGCGTACGTCTCGGCGGCCCTCATGGGGCTGCACCGGAACCTGCCCGGGGTGGTCTACCGCAAGGTCCGCTCGGTCACGATCACGGCGGCGGCCGATCACAAGCCCCTCACGCAGGTGGACGGCGAGGTGGTGGGCGAGCTGCCGGTCACCCTCACGGCGCTCCCCCGGGCGTTGCGACTTTTGGTCTAGGGGATTGACACAGCTTGGGAACAGCAGTAGAATCCTGGGACAAAGGCGATGACGGGGAACGGGGTTCCGCAGGATGCCCCCTCCAGAGAGTCGGCCCTCAGGCTGCAAGGTCGACGGGAAGGCGGCGGAGCCGGACAGCCCCCGAGCTGCGCAGTCGAAGGCCGGCCCTCCGGGGAGGCTGCGTAGGCTGCGCCGGAGACTCCCGCCGTTAGCAGAGGGAGGGGATCCTGGCGGGGCGGCCGCCGACTGTGGCGACGCTCCCGGCGCTGCGGTCGCCGCGACCGGGCGACTGTGCCAGGCGTGGCGAACTTGCCGAGGATGGTGACCCGGCGGCCAGGGTTCTGCGGAGGGGATGCCTGCTCAAGTGGTGGGCATCAAGTGGGTGGCACCGCGAGCCATGCGCTCGTCCCATGGGGGACGGGCGCTGTTATTTTTGCTCTGATAAGGAGGGCTGGCGATAAGGCAGATTGTGGCAATGGGTGGCGGCGGCTTCTCCATGGAACCGGAGAATCCGCTTCTGGACCGGTACGTGCTGGGGCTGACGGGCAAGGATCGGCCGAAGGTCTGCTTCCTGCCCACCGCCAGCGGAGACGCCGAGGGGTACATCGTGAACTTCTACCGGGCGATGGTCCGGCTCGGGGCCGAGCCGACGCACCTCTCGCTGCTGCGCCCGACCGAGCGGGACATGGCGGGCCTCCTGCTTTCGCAGGACGTGATCTACGTGGGCGGCGGCAACACCAAGAACATGCTCGCCCTCTGGCGGGCCTGGGGCATCGACGAGGTGCTGCGTACCGCCTGGGAGCGGGGCGTGATCCTGACGGGGCTCAGCGCCGGCTCCATCTGCTGGTTCGAGGAGGGCGTGACCGACTCGGTGCCGGGCGAGCTCTCGGCGCTCAAGGCCCTGGGCTTCCTGAAGGGGAGTCACTGTCCCCACTACGACGGCGAGAAGGAGCGCCGCCCCGCGTACCACCGGCTGCGGACGGCGGGGGCCCTGGGCGACGGCATCGCCGCCGACGACGGCGTCGGCCTGCATTACGTGGAGGGCGAGCTGGTGAAAGTGGTGAGCTCCAGGCCCCACGCCCGGGCCTACCGGGTCTTCGCCGACGGGGACACCGTGCGCGAGGAGGCCATCGTGCCGCAGTACCTGGGGGCGGCGCCGCAGGGCTAGCCTGCGGGGACGGGCCCCCGGGGGCCGCCCTGCGAGCGGGGCTCGCCGGGGACTTGACTTGCCCGTGTCATCACACCGAGTTTCGCACAAGGAGAGGATAGATGGTGAGCATTCAGGCACCCCGGGGATTCAACGACATCCTGCCGGGCGAGCAGCACGGCTGGCGTGACTCGTACCGCTGGCAGCGGCTGGAGGAGGTTTTCCGGGAGGTTGCCCACCTGTACGGGTACCAGGAGATCCGGCCGCCGGTGGTCGAGTACGTGGACCTGTTCATCCACGGTGTCGGCGCCACCACGGACATCGTGACCAAGGAGATGTTCAACATCACCCCCCGGGGTGACGACCCCGACCCCCGGCGGATGGCGATGCGCCCCGAGTTCACGGCGGGCCTGGTGCGGGCCTACCTCGAGAACGGCCTGTACAACAGCCCGCAGCCGACCAAGATCTTCGCCTACGGCCCGGCGTTCCGGTATGAGAACGTGCAGAAGGGCCGGTTCCGGGGCTTCCATCAGCTGGACGTGGAGGTCTTCGGGGCCCAGGACCCGGCGGTGGACGCCGAGGTGATCAAGCTGGGGCTGGACGTGGTGGCCCGCCTCGGGCTGACGGGCCTGGTGGTGTCGGTCAACTCCATCGGGTGCCCCAATTGCCGCCCCCGCTACCGGGAGGCCCTGAAGGAGCACTTCCGGCCGCACCTGGGCGAGCTGTGCGAGGACTGTAACACACGGTTCGAGAAGAACCCGCTCCGGCTGCTGGACTGCAAGAAGGACGCCGACCACCCGGCGCAGCGGACCGCCCCGGTGACGCTGGACTACCTCTGCGACGACTGCAGGCGCCACTGGGAGGAGCTGCTCGGCCACCTGAAGGCGATGGGCATCCCGTACCAGATCGACACCCGCATCGTGCGGGGCCTCGACTACTACACTAAGACGGTCTTCGAGGTACTCCACCCCAAGCTGGGGGCGCAGTCGGCCCTGTGGGGCGGCGGCCGCTACGACGGCCTCATCGAGGTGGTGGGAGGCAAGCCCACCCCGGGCGTCGGCTTTGGCATGGGCATGGAGCGGGTGCTGATGGTGCTGGAGGAGGAGGGGCTGACGGGCGCCTTCGCCGACCGGCCCCGGCTGGACGTCTTCGTGGTCACCCTGGGCGAGGCCGCCCGCCCGGTCGGACTGAAGCTGCTCTACGAACTCCGCGCCGCCGGGATCTCGGCCGACATCGACTACCTGGGGCGGAGCATGAAGGCGCAGATGAAGTACGCGGGCAAGCAGAACTGCCGCTACGTCGTCATCCTGGGTGAGGACGAGATCCAGAAGGGCGTTGCAGCGGTGAAGCACATGGACGAGGGCACGCAGGAGAACGTGCCGCTCGACCAGATCATCTCACACTTGCGGAGGGCTGAACGATGAGCGAATCCATTCACGGCATGAAGCGGACGGTCTTCTGCGGAGAGGTCACCGAGGCCCTGGTGGGCCAGGAGGTCATCGTCAACGGCTGGGTGCAGCGCCGGCGGGACCACGGCGCCCTGATCTTTGTGGACCTGCGCGACCGTTCGGGCCTGGTGCAGGTGGTCTTCGACGCCGAGGAGTGCGGCGACGAGGTCTTCCGCAAGGCCGAGCAGGCCCGGTCGGAGTATGTGCTGGCCGTGCGGGGCAAGCTGGTCCACCGGGCGCCGGAGGCGGTGAACCCGAACCTCCCCACCGGCCGCTTCGAGATCCGGGCGCACGACATGCGCATCCTCAACCCGGCCAAAGCGCCGCCCTTCTACATCCAGGACGACCTGGACGTGGACGAGTCCGTGCGGCTCCGGTACCGCTACCTCGACCTGCGCCGGCCGGAGATGCAGCGGAACCTGATGCTGCGCCACCGGGTCACCAAGGCGGTGCGTGACTTCTTCGATGCGCACGGCTTCCTCGAGATCGAGACGCCGATGCTGACCAAGTCGACCCCCGAAGGCGCCCGCGACTACCTGGTGCCCTCCCGGGTGAACCCCGGCAAGTTCTACGCCCTGCCCCAGTCGCCGCAGATCTTCAAGCAGCTCTGTATGGTGGCGGGCCTGGAGCGGTACGTCCAGATCGCCCGGTGCTTCCGGGACGAGGACCTGCGGGCCGACCGGCAGCCGGAGTTCAC
>Ga0134100_1001413_pt1 | contig 22438 bp, 26 predicted proteins | sample 11_taG_2_FD_94444 | JGI IMG/M metagenome (GOLD analysis project Ga0134100, IMG submission 94444) | Switchgrass degrading microbial communities from high solid loading bioreactors in New Hampshire, USA - 11_42_5_180_A3 metaG | ecosystem: Engineered > Bioreactor > Semi-continuous > Anaerobic >...
GAAATAATACCGTTGTCAACAATCATGACTTTAATGTTTCAAGAGCTTCTTCAATGGCTTGTGAAAGCTGGTCAGGGCATGAAGTGGGTTTAAAATTGCATCTTAAGCCCTTAAGTTTTCGTACGGCGTCAACGGCGTCCATACCTTCAAGAAGCGCGGAAATACCCTGCAAATTACCGTTGCAGCCTCCTGTAAATTTTACATTATATAATTTCCCGGATTCTATATCAAATTGTACCGAAGTAGAACATGTACCTTTATTCTTGTGGGTGAATGTCATTTTTGATTTCCTCCGTTGCGGCGTTATCAGTTTCATATACTGCAATCAATTTATTAATTGGTGTTCCCAGACTATGAAATTTCTTCTCATACTCGGTGGGTATATTTCCTTCCAATAAATCACTGTTATACAGATCAAATGTTGTCTTAATAAGATTATAGCCTGCATCTTTAAATGTCTCAAGGGAATAATCGAACAGGGACCGGTTATCTGTTTTAAACTCAATAATTGAACCAGGTTTCAAAACATTTTTATAAAGTTTTAAAAATTTCGGCGAAGTAAGGCGTCTTTTGGCATGCTTCTTCTTTGGCCAGGGATCTGAAAAATTAAGGTATAATTTTTCTACTTCTCCGTTCTCAAAAATTTCTTCCAGGTTTTCGGCATCAAAGACAGTTATAGCAAGATTATCAATGCCCTCATCGGGTATTTTCTTTATAATCTTTACTAATACGGCAGGAAACTTCTCGATAGCTATATAATTTATTTGTGGGTTTTGTTGGGCCAATTGTACGATGAATTCCCCTTTTCCCGGTCCTATCTCGATATGGATAGGGTTATCATTTTTAAAATATTTATTCCATTTGCCTTTATAATCCTTAGGATCAGAGACAAAGTTACTGCATGCTTTTAATTTTTCATAAGCGTTGGGAACATTTCTAAGCCTCAATACAATTACCTCCTTAGCAGTATTAAATTATAAAGCATTAAAGTATATATAACAATACCATAAAACAGCATGATTTCTGCATTTTTTGAATCACGGCAAATTTCACATAAATTTAATATTGACAAAACCGGAGACTTTAAAATATAATCTCTATCTGTAAAGCAAAAACGCTTGACAGATGGTATGAGTATGAATGATAATATAAAGGCTGAACAAAATCCGTTGGATACTGTTGAGGATATTTATGAAATAACCGTGCTCCTGGATTTTTACGGCCAACTTCTAACCGAGAGACAACATGAAATTATGGATCTGCATTTTAACAGCGATCTGTCGCTGGGGGAGATCGCCGAGGAATTGAGTATAAGCAGGCAGGGAGTTTATGACAGTATCCGCAAGGGTAGGCAGGCACTTTTGGAATATGAAAAAAAGCTTGGCCTGGTTGAACGATTCAAAGAACAGGAGAAGAATATCGAAAAGGTATTAAAAAACCTTAAGAATATGGGAAAGAAATCTCCTGAGCTTATTAAGGACTCTGATTACAAACAGGCAATAGACTTACTGGAGAAAATGCTGGACACATTATAAACAGATAAACAGGTTATAAAATAAGACAGTAAAGCATAGAGGTAATAAATGGTTTTTGAAGGATTATCCGAAAAGCTGCAGAATCTGATGAAAAAAATGAAGGGTTCTGTACGCGTTAGTGAAAAAGATGTAAAAGATATGATGCGCGAGGTTAAACTTGCGCTTTTAGAAGCTGATGTCAACTTTAAGGTTGTTAAAGATTTTGTCAATTCTGTATCTGAAAGAGCTGTTGGACAAAACGTTTTAGAAAGCCTTACGCCGGGGCAGCAAATCGTTAAGATAGTACATGAAGAACTGATAAAGCTGATGGGGGCGGTTCCGTCTAAACTGACCTATTCGCCTGCGCCTCCAACAGTGTACATGATGGTTGGCCTTCAGGGGTCCGGTAAGACTACAACGACTGGAAAACTTGCCAATATGCTGAGAAAAGAAGGTAAACGTCTATTACTTGTAGCATGTGACGTCTATCGTCCGGCAGCTGTAAAACAGCTTCAGGTAGTAGGCGGTCAGCTTAACATTCCGGTATTTGAAATGGGAACTAACACAGATCCCGTAATAATAGCACAAAAAGCTGTTGAACATGCAAAAAGCATGCAGTTTGACATTGTTATAATAGATACAGCAGGACGGCTTCATATAGACGAAGAACTGATGAATGAGCTCAAACGCATCAAGGAGACCGTAAAGCCTCAGGAAATATTGTTGGTAGTAGATTCTATGACAGGTCAGGACGCCGTCAATGTAGCCGGTTCTTTCAATGAAAAGCTTGGTATTGACGGAGTTATTCTTACAAAGCTTGATGGTGATACCAGAGGCGGCGCGGCTCTTTCAGTCAGGGCTGTAACTGGCAAACCTATTAAGTTTGCCGGCCTAGGTGAAAAATTGAATGATTTGGAGCCATTTTACCCGGATAGAATGGCATCCAGAATCCTTGGCATGGGGGATGTTCTCAGCCTGATTGAAAAAGCCCAGGCGGCTTTTGATGAAAAGCAGGCTATTGAGCTTGAAAAGAAAATGAGAACAGCTACCTTTACACTGGATGATTTTCTTGAACAAATGCAGCAGATAAAGAAAATGGGGCCTTTAAATCAGATTCTTGGAATGCTGCCGGGAATAAACGCAAAAGCTTTAAAAGGTGTTGAACTGGATGAAAAGCAGTTTGCCCGTACAGTTGCCATAATCCAGTCCATGACAAAGCAGGAGCGCAATAACCCGAGTATTCTCAACGCAAGAAGACGCATAAGAATTGCAAATGGCAGCGGAACAACTGTTGCTGATGTTAACAGGCTCCTAAAGCAGTTCGAAGATATGAAAAAGCTTATGAAACAATTTTCAGGAGGAAATGCCAAAAAGATAATGAGGAGTATGGGCGGCTTTAAAAAGCCTTTCTGATTAGCTAAAAACGTCTATGACTAAAAGATAAAGTCTGACGAAAGATAAAATACTTACACATACAACATGCGAAAGGTGGTGAAATCATGGTAAAAATCAGATTAAAGAGAATTGGTGCAAAGAAAAAGCCTTTCTACAGAATAGTCGTAGCTGACGCGAGATCTCCTCGTGATGGTAAGTTTATAGAACAAGTTGGTACTTACGATCCGAAAGCAGAGCCTTCAGCTATCAATGTTGATGCTGAGAAAGTAAAGAAGTGGCTGAAAAATGGCGCACAGCCTACCGAAACTGTTAAGAAGCTCCTAAAGATCGCAGGTGTTACAGAATAATTCCATTGCGAAGTTCAGGGTTCTTAGAACCTGCAAGCAATTTGCGATTGTGAAGGGTTCTTCTTTCTGCAACGAATGGAGGTATTGCCAATGAAAGAGTTGCTGGAAAATATAGCAAAATCATTAGTTGACAACCCTGACGAGGTTTCTGTGACAGAAGTGGAAGATGACGAGTCCTTGATTCTGGAGCTTAGAGTTGCCGAGGATGATATGGGCAAGGTAATCGGAAAGCAAGGCAGAATTGCCAAAGCTATACGGGTTGTGATGAAGGCGGCAGCCATCAAGGAAAAAAAGAGGGTTGTTGTCGAGATAGTCTAGCAAACAAAAAGCAGGAATGGGTAAAAAGACCACTACCTGCTTTTTTATTGCTGATATTTATCAAAAAGTTTAAAAATATAAAAGGGTTGTCTTTCAAGGACAACCCGCAACAAGTAAATCTATGATAATATAATTTAAGAGTTATTTCTTTGTGATATAACCCTGAGCTTTCAAAAGCTCTGCAATAAGTACTGCTCCGCCGGCCGCGCCTCTTATTGTGTTGTGGGACAGGCTTACAAACTTGTAATCATACAAGGTATCCTCACGAAGTCTTCCAATGCTTACGCCCATACCGTTTTCAATGTCCCGGTCCAGTTTTGTCTGAGGTCTGTTATCCTCCTCAAAATAGGTAATAAACTGTTTGGGAGCCGATGGAAGGTTAAGCTCCTGCGGTAAACCTTTAAAGTTTCTCCAGAGGGAAATAATCTCATCTTTTGAAGGCTTATTCTTAAAGCTTACAAAAGTGGCAGCCAAATGTCCGTCAGTAACGGGAACACGGATACATTGAGTTGTTATAACAGGGGAATCAGCCTTGACGATAGCGCCGTTTTCAATTCTGCCCCAAATCCTCAAAGGCTCCTGCTCGCTCTTTTCTTCTTCACCGCCTATAAAGGGGATGACATTGTCTATCATTTCAGGCCAGTCCTTAAATGTTTTGCCTGCGCCGGAAATAGCCTGATAAGTACATGCAACGACATTTACAGGCTCATATTCCTTAAGGGCATGAAGAGCCGGGACATAGCTTTGTATGGAGCAGTTGGGCTTTACAGCAATAAATCCCGTTGATGTTCCCAGACGCTTTCTTTGATATTCAATTACCTCAAGATGCCCCGGGTTAATTTCGGGAATAACCATCGGCACGTCAGGAGTCCAGCGGTGGGCTGAGTTATTGGATACTACGGGAGTTCCTGTTTTTGCGTAAGCCTCCTCCAACGCCTTAATCTCATCTTTCTTCATGTCAACCGCACAGAAAACAAAATCAACATCCGATGTGACATTTTCAACCTGTGAAGCGTTTTTGACAATAATATTTTTGACCGAATCGGGCATGGGAGTTGAGAGCTTCCATCTGCCTTCTGTTGCTTCTTCATAGGTTTTTCCTGCTGAATTTGCGCTTGCAGCGATAGAAGTCACTTCAAACCAGGGATGGTTTTCAAGAAGGGCTACAAACCTTTGTCCAACCATGCCGGTACCGCCGACTATACCGACCTTCAATTTATTTATCATAATACTGCTCCTTTCAGCATTTATTAATCTGCGAACTAAACCATTTCGTTATGTTTAATGATAATATGAAAATGCATGAATTTTCAATTAGTATATTTTATAAATTAAGCAGGGTCAATCCCCTGATATAAATGCATTATTGTTGAAACTTATGATTTGGAAAAATCATTTTTATTCCAGTTAAGATTAGTCCATTGTTTAACACAGATGCCGTCGTCCCGGCAATAAAAAGTTTCCAGGTTTTGATTTTTTCTGTCATAAATTGACCGTGAAGTAATCAGGTTATTTTCTGAATCACGCTTATAGCTTTCAACGATGATGTAATCGGCACCCGCCTCAGGCGTAAGTGTTTCCGGCAATTTTCCTGGGAAATATTCTGTTTTTGAGATAATGTTGCTATCTTTATCCATCTGCATTATAACTATCTTTTCAGGTGGAATCATTATAGACAGTGAAATTTTGATATTAAAGCTTACAGTCTTACTTTTTCCGTTTTCTCTTACTGTTGTTGTTTCATCAAGTGTCTGTGTGTAGGTTGATCCTTCTCCCTGTTCACCAGCCAGCATGATACCACTTCCGGAGATGGCATAAACACTGCCATCAGCGCTCTGATAAACGGGATTAATGTAACGGGATGTGGCGCTTTGTCCCATGGCAACATAAATGGTGCCTTCAAGACTTGTTTTTTCTTCATCGTCGCTTTCATGAATACTGACATGCCCGTCGCATATCGCTTCATCGGAAGATGAGGCAGTAAAACCGACTTCATCCTCAGTAGGAGGTATCTTTACAGAAAAATAAGGGATACCTTCAACATTATCAAAAACGAATTCTCTGGTTTCAAAAGTGTTGCCTGTATCGTCCGTTAGCGTTCTCGTTTTAAGCGTAGCATACAAACGTCCCTGATACTTGCTGTCTACAGAGTCAATATTTATTAATCCGCCGCTGAAGTGTTTATTGAGGTTGTCTTTCAGATATCCTTCCATATCAAAAAGGTCGAGATATTCATTAGTTATCAATACACCAACCAGTCTGTCCCGGTTATTATATTCTCCCTTATCTTCAAGAGCCAGCTGGCAGCCTGATGCCGTGAATAATATCAAAATAGCCGTAAATATCGCTAATATCTTCTTAATCATCATCATTATCCTCCAAATTACCATCGAATTTTAAAATATCTCCCACATCGCAGCCAAGATAGTAACAGATTTTGTTTATTGTACTGAAACGGACACCCTTCGCTTTGCCGCTTCGGAGTATTGACAGGTTTGCCTCGGTGATCCCGATAAGGGTACACAGTTCCTTGGAAGTCATGCCACGTTTCTTGAGGATATCTTCAAGATGAACCTTTATTGCCACAATGAATCCTCCTCAGATGATCATATCGTTATCTTCCTTAAGCTTCTTGTTTTCTTTGGTATACTGTGCAAGAAGCAGAGCTGCCAGCAAAAATACGATTGAAAAGACAGGTATTCGTACCGTACTGTTGGCAACCGATATCTTGTTAATGAACAAAAGCTGCAAAATGTTATATCCGATATTTGAAAGCACTGTTATAACGAGACCCAGGCCGCATATATGTGAAAGTTTTTCAGCACAGGACACCGCCTGTTCGGAATAGCGGTCTGCAGAAAGTTCATAAAGAAGTTTTTGCCCGCTTGCTACTACCGGTACGATTAATAGATTAGGCATGGCATCTGCAATATATTTAAGAACCAGAAATACATAGCTTATTCCCAGCCGATATTCGTTTCCTGTATTGCCGGCACGAAGCTGCTCAAAAGAATCCAGCAGATTACCGAATTGACCTGCGAAAACAAGAAGCACAATAAAAATGTTGACGATGTAAAGCAATATCATAAGATATCTATGGAGGCTGATAGTATTAGCAGAAAAAAACAGCCTCAGAATCCGAATCAAGATGTATCCGATGATAACAGAATAAGCTGTTGCTCCAAGTAAAGCCTTTCCGGCGCTATAATCCATCGGGATTCCAAAGAATTCACCAAGTAAGCCGGGATTAATCATAAAATAGATAACAGCAAAGAGTACCGCACTAAATACTGCCAATAGTGCATCCTCCGGATACAGGCTGCGCTTTTTCCGAAGCAGAAACAAAACCAATACCGGTATCAGGCATATAAAAATGTAGATAACAATGGCCGCAGAATTACCAGTGCTGCCCGACAAAGACAGCATCCGCAGCAGGATCCCAATCTGTTCAAAAGGGAATGTTATTAAAGTGGAAAAAAACTGAGGAAGAGCTTCCCGGGCAAGTTGCAGTATCATACAGATGATTGCCTCACAGCCAAGAAAGATATAAAATGTTTTGTGCTTCATATTTCCTCCAGATTATTGTTAAACGATAATTTTATCTTTATTATAACTTAAAATTATCGTTAGTCAATAATTTTGCTTTATAAATCAGGGCTAATAAAAAACACTTTTTACTAACATGGTTTACAATTCAAAATCTCCATGCTATAATATTACGGCGTGAATACGGAGTGGTCCGCTGTCTGCAGAGCTCATTAAAATATACGTAACAGATAAGAACACTCTATGATTAGGAGGAAAACACAATGGATATCATTCGTGCAATTGAGCAGGAAGGTATGAAAAAAGACTTGCCCAACCTTAAAATAGGCGACTATGTAAGAGTCAATGTTAAGGTTAAGGAAGGAAATCGTGAAAGAATCCAGGCATTCGAAGGAACCATTATTGCCATGCAAGGCGGCGGTATCAGAAGGACAGTTACCGTTAGAAGGATTTCCTTTGGTGTAGGCGTTGAAAGAGTATTCCCGGTTCATTCCCCTAAAGTTGACTCGTTTGAGATTATCAGAAGAGGTAAGGTAAGAAGAGCAAAACTCTATTACCTGCGTGACAGAGTCGGTAAGAGGGCAAGAGTCAGAGAAGACATCGGAGCTTCGAAAGAGTAATAAGATGGACAAGAGAGGACTTAAAAAGTCCTCTTTTTGTATATGGAAAACTCTTGTGCCGCCTGCTTGTTAGTATAAGATCCTTAACTGGCGCTCAGGATGACAATGGTGACAAATATCAGCTACTGTTTTCTGAGAATTTAGGATACAATAGAGATAAGGTTTACCCAATGAATATATGGAGTGATAAACAAATGATAATTCAATGGTTTCCCGGGCATATGGCCAAAACCAGAAGAGTCATATCAGAGCATCTTAAATTGGTTGATGTTGTGGTTGAACTCTTGGACGCCCGGATTCCCCAATCCAGCAGAAACCCGGAAATTGATTCAATAGTTAGGGACAAACCCAGAGTTATAGCTCTTAACAAAAGCGATTTGTCAGATCCCGAATTGAATGACAAATGGAAAGATTACTTTGTAAAACAGGGTATCAGCGTGATTTATACAAACGCTATTACAGGCGAGGGCCTGAGGGAACTAAAAGAAAAGCTGAAACAGCTTACAAGAAAGAAACTGGAATCGGCTCAGGCCAGAGGACGCATTCAAAGGCCAGTTAAAACTATGGTTGTAGGTATCCCTAATGTGGGGAAGTCTGCTTTTATAAACAAAATCGCAGGAAAAGCCAGTGCCGAAACCGGAGACAGGCCTGGTGTAACAAGATCACAACAATGGGTCCGGATCAATCCGGAAATCATGTTGCTTGATACTCCCGGAATCCTCTGGCCTAAATTCGAAGATCAGTTGACAGGACTGAATCTGGCTTTTACCGGAGCCATTAAAGATGAAATAATGGATACCACAGAACTCGCTGCTAAATTATTGGAAAGACTGGCTGTCTTATATCCTGAGAAAATTAAAGCGAGATATAAACTGGAAAGCCTGGAAAACAAGAAAGGTTTTGAACTTTTAGAGGAGGCCGGAAAAAAACGCGGTTGCCTGATTTCCGGAGGCGAAATCGATTTAAACAGAATCGCTGCTATTGTACTTGATGAATTCAGGGGCGGAAAAATAGGAAAGATTACACTGGAAATGCCGCCTGAGGAGGACAATCATGAAGAAGCCCACGCTTAAAAACCTGAAAGAACAAGCAGATGCCATGGAAGCGGAAGAAGCCTTTAAATGGCTAATTACTTTGTCAGAAGAATATGGAGAGCCTGTAAGGAAACTTGCCGATAGATATTATAAGAAGCTTGAATTAATCAAAAAGGAAGAAGAACGGCTTCTGGCAATGTCATCAATGGAATATGAGGCATATAATAACGGCTATTGCCTTGTAGGAGGGATCGACGAAGCTGGCCGAGGTCCCCTGGCAGGGCCGGTGGTTGCTGCATGCGTCATTCTGCCAAAAGGTTGTTTGTTACATAAGCTGAATGATTCAAAAAAACTGTCGCCGGAAGTAAGGAATCAGCTTTATACCCAAATAAAGGCTGAGGCAATCTCATACGGAATCGGTATTGTTGAAAATCAAATCATTGATGAAATTAATATTTACGAGGCTACTAAAAAAGCCATGGAACTTGCTGTCAGCTGTATGAAAACCCGGCCTGATTTTTTAATAATAGATGCTGTCAAAATTAAAACAGACATACCGCAAAGATCCGTTCCAAAAGCTGATCAGAATTCTGTTTCGGTTGCTGCGGCCTCCATTTTGGCCAAAGTTACAAGGGACAGAATTATGGAAAAGCTGGATGAGAAATATCCCGGTTACGGATTTGCCAAACATAAAGGCTATGGAACTGCGGAGCATATTGACGCCATAAAGGAAAAAGGGCTTTGCCCCATTCACAGAAGAAGCTTTACACATAATATCGTATAGAGCAAAGTCAGGTGATTAAATGGATGCAATCAATTTAAACCCGGCTGTATCTCAGCAAATTTTTCAGATACTTTCCAAAGCCTCTCTGGAAAACCTGGAAGCAGGGGATATTCTGAGAGGAAGAGTACAATCCGTGGAGAATGGAATGATTTTAATAAAGCTTATAGACGGGTCTTCTTTTACAGCCGGTATTCCCGAAGGTTTTTCGATAGGGGTAGGAGAGACGATTACCCTTGAAATCGGTGAACGCCTGAACAATCAGCTGACTGCAAAAGTAATCAGCCGGGAAACTGAAAGTACCGGCAAAGCAGACCAGGAATCAGCTCTTATAAATACCATCAAATCCAACCTTGATTCTTTCGGGGTTACAGTTACTCAGCGCCTTGTATCTGATGTGCTTGACCTAATAAATAAGGAACCCGGGATCTCTCCGGATAAAGCTTCTTTTATGGTTGCCAACGGATTTTCGCAAGATCCTGATATATCAGATATACTGCAAAAGATATCAGATCATGAATTTAGTCTTCATGAAAACCTCAAAAACCTAAAGGAACACCTTTCCAATGCTCTTTTTAAAGCTGAGCCGGAAACTGCTTTGAATCTGTTAAAACCGCTTATTATATCACAGAAAGCTGATGAATTGTCTTTTACCTTAAAAGAAATGCTGTCGGAAATATCTCCCGAACTTGCCAGGTCCATTGAGCAAAATATCCGGGAATTATTGGTAAGGACCCTTATGGATGAATTTGAGAGTACTGAAAATGGTACGGTCAGGATTAATAAGGAGGTTCTGGAATCACTTGTCAAAAGTACCATTCAAAGCATGGTAAACCAGAACGGGCATGAGGAAACAGCAATAAGCCGTAAAATACTAATACCCCAAAACGCCGATACTTTATTGGAAGCTATAAATAAAGCTCTGGAGAATATACATAAAAAGGCAGATAAACTTGGAAACGACAACAGGAATCCTGAATTTCAAAAGGAGATCAAAGAAATCCTGGATAAACTTTTTGATAAGGCTTCAATAAAAGTTGAAAACGGCGATATTAAAGATTTTGATATTAAGGAAAAAAACAAGGCGTTTAAGGAAATAATGGACTTTTCGCAAAAGGTCCTGAATAATTTGAACGAAAATGCCAGGGCACAAAGCATTCCTGAATACAAAGAAATTGACAGTGCTTTTAAATTCTTCAGCCAGATTATCACCTATGACACTATATTTCAACTTCCCATTATAATTAACCGAGAAAATACTACCGGTGAGCTCTATGTCATGAAGCGTAAAAAAGGCGGAAAAAAGATAGACACAGAAAATTTTACGCTGTTCTTATCGCTTGCAACAAAAAGTCTGGGCAATGTGGAAGCCTTCTTAAATGCAAGCCATAAGCGCATAACAATAAGTTTCAGGGTCGAAGACGAGAACCTGGTTAAACTGGTGAAGGATAATTACAGAATATTATACGATGGTCTTTTGGCAAAAGGTTTCAGACTTGTAGATATGAAGTGCCGGGTACTGGAGGAGGAAAGAGTCAATCCTGTAAATGCTGCGAAAAAAGCTCAGGAATTAATTGGAACACAAATCCGTGTAGATTTGAAAATATAACTGAAATAAGATGTCTCCTGCATTTTCTGACGGCGTTTACTGTTTGGCTTTTTAGTGAGGAAAATTACCCTGAAAATATTGAATGATGAACGAATTTATTATAGAACGAGGTACTTTGATGACATCGGAAAGAAAAGATGAACATAAAATAAAGAAAGCTGCGGCATTAAGCTATACTCCCGGCAAAGACGGTGCTCCGAAGGTTATTGCATCGGGGAAGGGCGTGATAGCTGAAAAGATTATAGAAAAAGCCAGGGAGGCTAAGGTTCCAGTCTATGAGGACGAACATCTGGCAGAGGCGCTTTCCCATATCTCTTTGGGAGAAGAAATACCAAGAGAGCTTTATGAGGTGGTGGCGGAAGTTCTTGCATTTATCAGCAGGTTGGATGAATCATACAATATAAGCCAAAAGCTTGTGAAACATCATGGAGAATAAAGGAGAGAATACCAATGGATAACCGCGCCTATGGCGCTTTGGGTGAGGAAGCGGCGGCAGCATATCTTGTAAGGCAAGGTTATAAAATTATAGCACGCAATTTCCGCGCAGGCAGGATGGGAGAAATTGATATTATAGCAAAAGACGGGGATACACTGTGCTTTATTGAAGTTAAGTCCAGAAGCAGTTACAGCTTCGGGACTCCCGCTCAGGCTGTTTCAATCCAAAAGCAGGCCGCTATCACAAGAATTGCGCAGGTTTACATGCAGGATAACCGATATTGCGATGTTCCTGTCCGGTTCGACGTTGTGGAGCTAATGATGGACAGAGAGGGCAATATTAAAAATATTTCGCTCATTCAAAATGCATTTTAAGTTTAATAAATAGACGGAGGATAAAATGATCTTTTTTGATGCCCATTGCGATATATTATCGGCAATAACTAAACCCGAGGAGCTTTTTTCCAACAACAAACACTGGGATGCTGACAGAGCTCTTTCAAACGGTACTTTTATTCAAGTGCTTTCATTGTTCGCGGAAGGCAGAAACTGGCGCGAAATAAAGGATAAAATGGAGGCTCAGCTTGCCAGAGTCCTACTGGCTGACAAAAACTACCCTGAAAGGATAAAAATAATAAGAGAAAAAGATGAGTTATCTAATTGTGTAAACTCATTTGAACCGCATAAAATAGGCTGTTTCATAGAGGCTGAAGGAGCGGAGATTATCGGCGAGTCCTTAGCGGAACTGGAAAGGTTATATGAAGCCGGGCTACGCATACTGACTTTGTCCTGGAACTATGACAACGCCGTGTGTGACAGCGTTGCAGGAAACAACAGGCATAACGGACTTTCAGCCTTTGGAAGACAGGTCGTGGAAAAAGCCGAAGAATTAGGAATAATAATTGACGTATCCCATGCGTCCGACAAGACTTTTTCCGATGTTGCACAAGTTTCCCATAAGCCCTTTATTGCATCTCACAGTAATTGCCGCTCAATCTGCTCTCACAGACGCAATCTGACTGATGAGCAAATAAAATGGATTGCCAAAAGCGGCGGAGTTATAGGTATAAACTTGTGCCCCGATTTTCTTAATAATTCGGGAAATGCTGGCTTGGCGGACATAATAAGTCATATAGAGCATATATCTTCCCTGGTGGGTACCGCATATGTTGGTTTCGGTTGTGATTTTGACGGAATAGACAGCCTTCCTGCAGGGATATCAGGGGTCCAGGATATGGGTAAAATAATAGATATCCTTTTGAGGTTGAACTATAAGGAAGAAGATGTAAAGAATATTGCAGGCCTTAATTTTGTAAGGCTGCTGCAAGACATGCAGTAACTTGAGACAGACTAAAAAATAATGTATAATACCTTAAGATATCATGTAACTTTTTTAGCCAAAGTGGTCATGATGTGAAACGGAGAAGTGATAGATAACAGAAGAGATCTGCTGGATATGACTTTCGAAGAGCTGAAGGAGGCCCTTACAGCCTTGGGATTTCCGGCATACAGAGCAAAACAGATACACCAGTGGCTGTATTCAGGTGAGCTTGATATAAACAATATGACCAATCTTCCCAAAGATATGAGGGAAAGAGTGGCTGAACAGTTTATAGCCGGCGGATTGAAAATAGCAAAAAAACTGGTATCTAAAATTGACGATACAAGAAAATATCTGTTTGAACTGAAAGATGGAAATATTATAGAAAGTGTTCTTATGAAATACCACTATGGTTATTCGGTTTGCCTGTCCACACAGGTGGGCTGCCGTATGGGTTGCGCGTTTTGTGCATCAACCGGTCTTGGTATGATAAGGAACCTGACAGTCGGAGAGTTAATAGCGCAGCTTCTTGCCATAAGCCATGATATAGGTGAGAGAATCAGCCATGTGGTACTTATGGGTATAGGTGAGCCCTTTGATAACTATGATAATGTTTTGGAGTTCTTAAGGAGAATTAACCGTGAGGATACTTTAAACATAAGCTTCAGAAAGATGACAGTGTCCACTTGCGGAATAGTGCCTCGCATACTGGAATTTGCCCGGGAGGGAATACCGGTGAATTTGTCGGTATCCCTGCATGCACCGAATGATGAGATAAGGCAAAGAATAATGCCCGTAGCCAGAAGATGGTCTTTTGATGAGCTTTTGGCAGCCTGCAGGGAATACACAAGGATTACCTCAAGACGCATTACTTATGAATATTCGATGATAGAGACTGTGAATGACTCTGTTGAGCATGCGGAGATGTTAGCTAAAAAGTTAAAGGGTACTCTCTGCCATGTAAATTTGATTCCTGTAAATAAAGTGGAAGGAGTAGCCTTCAGCAAAAGCTCAAGAGCCAAGATAGATGATTTTAGACGCACTTTGGAACGATACGGTATAGCCGTTACCGTCCGGAGAGAGTTAGGGTCGGATATTATGGCCGCATGCGGACAGTTGAGAAGGAACAACATTACTTAAGCTCAGGAAGGTGAAAACTTGAAATATTCAGCGCTAAGTGACATTGGCCTTAAAAGGGAAAAGAATGAGGACAATTGGAATATTGTTTTGGACAAGGAAGGTAACCCCATTGGATTTATCATTGCCGATGGTATGGGTGGTTATGTTGCCGGAGAACAAGCCAGCAGAATAGCTGTGGAAAATATGTCATTAATGGTGCTGGAGTGTACTTCCAGGAAACTTTCCGATGAAGCTATCAGAGAAATCATAATAAATGAAATTAATAAAATAAATGACAGGATTATGAACTATTCCCTCGAAAATCTTGGTGGACTGAAAAGCGGTACCACACTGTCGGTAGGGATGGTTATCGGAGATGATCTACATATTATCCATATCGGAGATTGTCGTGTTTACAGAATAAGAGACGGCAAAATTACCCGTCTGACCGAAGACCACTCCTATGTTGCAAAACTCCTAAAGGAAGGGCTGATAAGTGCCGATGAAGCAAATCACCATCCCGACAGGAACCGCATTACAAGGGCGCTTGGATTTCAGGAAGATTTCTTTCCCGACATAAACAAGGAACACATACAACCTGATGATATATATATTTTCTGTACCGATGGGCTATACGAAGGTATGAGTGACGAAGAAATATTGGAGACGGTAATTAAAGAACCACGTGATAATATTGCCAAATGTCTCATAGAAAAAGCCAAGGAATCTGGCGGAGCGGATAACATCACTGTAATTGTTACCTGGATGTAGTCAAAGGGGTGTAATAATGATTGGAACAGTTTTAGGAAATAGATATGAGATTTTGACAGAGATAGGTTCCGGCGGGATGGCCAAGGTTTATAAGGCCAAGGACCGCTACCTTCAAAGAATCGTTGCCATAAAGCTGTTAAAAGAAGAATTTCGTGAAGACAGCGAATTTTTAAAAAGGTTTGACACAGAAGCCCAGGCAGCGGCAAACTTGACCCATCCCAATATTGTCCAGATATATGATATTGGTGTGGATAATAATCGGTATTATATCGTAATGGAATATGTTGACGGTATTACTTTGAAAGAATACATTGCGCGTAAGGGCGCTCTTGACTGGAAGGAAGCTGTAAATATTTCATTACAGATATTGAGCGCTCTGGCGAAAGCCCACAGCAGAAACATTATTCACAGAGATATAAAGCCGACAAATATAATTATGACATCGGAAGGCATACCCAAGGTGGCGGATTTCGGTATAGCCCGTTCTTTAGTCAGCGAAACTGATACGGTGAGAATAGATACCATAGGATCTGTTCATTACTCTTCGCCGGAACAGGCGCGCGGAGGGTATACAGATGAACAATCCGACATATACTCAATGGGAGTGACCATGTTTGAAATGGTTACCGGATCCTTGCCGTTTGAAGGAGAGACACCGGTTTCGGTCGCTTTGAAGCACATACAGGAAACACCTCCCGTGCCTTCTTCCATAAAGCCTGATATACCGCAGGCTTTGGATGAAATTATACTTACTGCAATGGCAAAAAGCAGACAGGATCGTTATTCAACGGTTTTGGAACTGATTGATGACTTGAAAAAACTGCAATCTAAGCCTGGTGCCACCGATGATATCGATATCCTGTTACCCGATATAAAAAAACATGGCAGGTCAGATATAAGAAATACACAGGAGTCTTTGGAAGAAGAGTTTGTTATGGCAAATAATTATAAAAGATCATCCTCAACAGAAAAAAGAAGCAAAGGTAATGGAAATCACAACAAATACATGATGCCCATAATCTATATTCTTTTAATAGCCACTATTCTGGGCAGCATAGGCTATTTCGTAAAAATGATTATAAATGAAATTGTCGGTGAAACGACAAATACTCAGGAAGTCACTCTTGGCAACTATGTAAACCGTAATATAGATGAGGTGCTGTTAGAGCTGGAAAGCCAGAATATCCGGCCTGTAGAGGTTGTTTATGAGCCGAGTGATACTATACCGGAGAATATAGTCATATCTCAATCCCCCACCGCTGATTCTACAATGAAGCTGGGTGGCTATACTACACTAAGATTGGTAGTGAGTTCAGGGGCAGACATGGTGGAGATTCCCAGTGTTGAATGGCAGGAACATAGTGTTATAAAGTTGATGTTGGAGGATGATTATGGACTCAAAGTTAATGAAGTAGCCGAGTTTAACGATGAAGTTCCTGTCGGTATGAGTATTAAGACTGACCCTCCGGCAAAAACAAAGGTAAAGAAAGGAACAGAAGTAACATTATATTGGAGCAAGGGCCCTGAGAAGAAGATGGTGGTGGTCCCCAATTTGATTGGAGATACTTACGAACAGGCATTAAAGAAGCTTATGGATGCAAAGCTTAAGCTTGGAGATACGTTCCCTGAGGGTAGTGAGGGGCACCGCGGAAAAATCGTGGATCAGGCGCCAAAAGCCGGAGAGACTGTTGTTGAAGATACACCTGTGGCACTTTACTTTGAAGAAAAAGTGGAGGAACCGGGAAGCAGTAGTACGCCAATACCGGGAACAAACGCTAAAACTATTACCATCGGTCTGCCACAGGATTATAATGATAAGGATACAGTACGGCTTAGAGTTTATCTTACAAATGTAAGGACGGGCGATGAAACCCTGTACAAAGATTTAGCAAATGTACCGGTAACCGATTTCCCGTATTCACTGATAATTCCTGTTGTCCCGGGCAGCGAAACAAATGTCAGGGCATATATTGATGATATACTTGTATATAACAAAACATATTAGTATTACTTCTTAGGAGTGTGATAATCAGCTTGTCCGAAGGGATTATTCTAAAGGGAGTCGGAGGTTTCTACGAAGTTCTGGATGATGGAGGCGATGCGCTTTATACTTGCAGGGTAAGAGGCATACACCGTAAAGAAGGCGGGATTACTCCCCTGATAGGAGACAGGGTAACTTTTGAAATAATTGATGAGAAGAAAAAAGAAGGGCGTATAGACCGGATTTTGGAAAGGCGGAACTATTTTGTAAGACCTCCGGTTGCTAATATTGACCAACTGGCAATTGTTATTTCAGTGGTTAGTCCCAGCCCGGATTTCATGTTAGTGGACAAGCTTCTTATAACTTGTGTTTCCAAAGATGTAAAGCCTTTGATTATAATAAATAAAGCTGATTTGGATACTGACAACGAAATTGAAATAATTAAAAATGCATATAAGAATACAGGATTTCCAATCTTGGTTTTAAGCAAATTATTTCCTAATCGGTATGAAAATCTTCATAAATACCTGGCAGGAAACATAACTGCCTTTGCTGGTCAGTCGGGAGTTGGTAAATCGACTATTCTTAACGCTGTTTTAAAAAATTGGGTTATGGAGACCGGAGAAGTAAGTGAACGAATTCAGAGAGGAAAGCATACAACTCGTCATGTGCAGCTTTTCAGACTGAACGACGGTGGATACATCCTGGACACTCCGGGATTCAGTTCCTTTTCTGTTGAAGAAGTAGAACACCAGCATCTTCAAAATTATTATCCCGAATTTAACAGTAAAACTGGAGAATGTCGGTTTAAAGGCTGCAGTCATACGGGAGAGCCGGATTGTGCCGTTAGAGAGCTGTACAATGACGGAAAAATTGACGAAGGCAGATATAATAGGTATATTGAGCTTTATAAAGAACTTAAGAAAATATATGACAACAGGAAGAGGAGATAAGCGATGATTAAAGTTGCACCATCTATTCTCTCAGCGAATTTTTCTATTTTGGGAGAAGAAATTAAAAAAATTGAGAATGCCGGGGCTGATATGGTTCATATTGATGTTATGGACGGAAATTTTGTGCCGAATATAACCATAGGCCCTTTAGTTGTGTCAGCAATACGCCCTCTGACAAAGCTTCCTTTGGATGTACATTTGATGATTGTAAATCCTGACCGGTATTTGGAGGCGTTTAAAAACGCAGGAGCCGATATTATTACCATCCATGCCGAAGCTGTCACTCATTTAGATAGAGCGGTAACCAAGATCCGGGATATGGGGTTAAAGGCAGGCGTATCTTTAAATCCATCCACCCATGAAACCGTACTTGATTATGTATTGGATAAAATAGACCAGATCCTTGTTATGACAGTAAATCCGGGTTTTGGGGGCCAGGACTTTATTGAAGGTATGCTTAAGAAGATTTCGGCTATTAAGAAGACGATTTCGGATAGGAATCTCAGTATTGACATCGAAGTGGACGGCGGGATCAATGAAAATACGGTTTCGAGGGTTACAGCCGCCGGAGCCAATATACTGGTAGCCGGATCAGCGTTTTTCAAAAGCAAGGATCAAAAGGCTTTTGTAAGCCTTCTTAAAGAAAGAGGATCATTAAAATGAATGTGCTCATTGTGGGAAGCGGGAGCCTGCCCGATGAAAACATGGTAAAGAGATACCATCAATGGGCGGATTTAGTCATTGCTGCAGATGGCGGACAAATGCACCTTAAAAGATTTGGTTTTAAATCAGATGTTCTTTTAGGCGACTTTGATTCCATTGACTGTGCTGAACTGGCAGAGATTAAGGCCCAAAGTGTTTCGGAGCTGATTACTTTCCCCAGGGAAAAAGATTATACCGATCTTGAACTTGCAATTAACGCCGCTATAGAACGAGGAGCGACAAATATTGTTCTTCTCGGTGCCACAGGAACCCGCCTTGATCACACTACAGCCAATATTCATTTGCTGCATAAGTTTATTGAGCATAATATCGAGGGTTACATTGAAGATAAATACAACAGGATATACCTTGTAAACAAATCTTTAACGATTAAAAAACAGGATGGTTATAAAGTCTCAATTCTGCCGTTGCCTCCATATGCAGGGGGAGTGACCACAAAGGGGCTGACTTATGCGCTTTCCGATGCCAAATTAACCTTTGGTACCGGGCTTGGCATAAGTAATGAATTCTGTGATGAAACGGCAACCATTTCCCTTAAGGAAGGGCTTATTTTAGTTTTCCTTTCAAGGGACTAGCAGAGATAATTGTTTGAAATTTTTCAATATTGGTATATTTAGATTATTACATTGAGTTTAAATAATGAATACAGCATGCTTATTATCATTAAAGGGAGAGGGCGGTATGAAAGTCAGGAATTATCATCAGTGCGAGACGACACCTTTCAGAGATTTCAGAGAGATGATTGAAAATGTAGCAAAAAAGTATCCTGATAGGATTGCTATATCATACAAAAAAGATCCCCATGACACCGAGCCCATAAATGTGACCTACAGTGAAGCCAGGGACTTTATTCGTAATATGGGGACAGAATTAATCTCTTTGGGATGTCGTGACAGGACAGTAGCACTGGTGGGCGAAAGTTCTTATGAGTGGATATGTACATATTTTAGCCTTATGTCCGTCGGAGCAATTGTAGTACCCATCGATAAAGATTTACCAATTGAAGAAACAGCCGATATAATGAACTTTGCCGAATGCGAGTTCATTATTTATAGCATGTCAACAGAAGAAAAAATAAGTGAAATAAAAGCGAAAGTTCCATCCTTAAAAGCTTGTATATGCATGGGTTATACAAAGTTTGAGGATGCCTTAAAGCTATATGATATTGCTGAACACGGTAAGGAAAAGTTCCTTAATGGGGACAACAACTATTATGACTATGAGATTGACCCTGAAAGACTTGCTGCCATTGTGTTCACATCAGGTACTACCGGGAAAGGCAAAGGAGTAATGCTGTCTCAGAAGAATATTACCTCAGATGTAATTTCGGGTATGAGTACTATTTCAGTAACCCCAAAAACTATGAGCGTCCTTCCCCCACACCACACATACTGTTCTTCAATTGTGTATGTGGGGCATTTTTGTCAGGGCTCGTCAATTTTTATTTCGAGCGGTCTTAAACATATCATGAATGAGATGAAGGAGCAGCAGCCGCAGCATTTGATACTGGTTCCCCTGTTCGTTGAAACAATGTATAAGAAAATTTGGTCAACTGCTGAGAAAAACGGGAAGGCTGATATTCTCCGCAAAATGTTAAAAATCAGTAATTTCCTTAGAAAATGCGGAATAGATTTGCGCCGCAAGATCTTTAAGAGTGTGCTGGCCAATTTCGGAGGAAAGCTTGAGTTGATTATATGCGGCGGAGCCGGCTTAAACCAGGAAATTATAGATTTTTTCAGCTCAATAGGCATAGTATTGTTGAACGGATACGGAATAACCGAGTGTTCTCCGTTGGTATCCTGCAACAAAAATAATTATCAGAAAAAAGGCAGCGTAGGGGTCCCGATAATTGGTGTCAAGGTAAAGATAAGAAATCCTGACAAAAACGGCGAGGGCGAAATCTGCGTAAAAGGCCCTAATGTAATGCTGGGTTATTACAAAGATCCCGAAGCCACAAAAGCTGCCTTTGATGAGGAAGGCTACTTCAGGACCGGCGATTTTGGCAAACTGGACGATGAGGGATGGCTTTACATTACTGGAAGAATAAAGAATATTATTATTTTAAGTAACGGAAAAAATGTATATCCTGAAGAAATAGAGACAGAAATATTAAGGATTTACGGAGTTTCCGAGGCTGTTGTATATGCTGGAGAGAGTAAAAGCCAGAATAACAAAGAAGTCATTGTGGCAGAGATTTTCCCGGATTACGAGGCATTAAGCTTAAGAGGCATACAGGATGCGCAGGCCTATTTCAACGATGAAATTAAGAAGCTCAACAGAAGAATGGCTCCGCATAAAGCAATAAAAATGGTCAGGATCCGGCAGGAAGAATTTCAGAAAAATACATCACGAAAAATTCTCCGCTTTGCCATAGATAAGAATATTGATTAAAACAGATTATCAGTACAAATATAGTAAAATGAAAAAAATTAAAAAGCAGGATCGACATGGTCCTGCTTTTCTTAACTAATGCATTTTAATACTGCATTTTAATCATCATCAACGCTGTTCCTTTTGGATTTAATTTTGCTTTTTTTTGGAGTAACAGCAGCGGCTTGTTCATCATTGACCTCAACCATTTTGCAATTGCCTTGAAAAATAGCTCCCTCGTCGGTAACGATACCGCTGACTTCAATATCTCCGTAGAGTCTGGCCTGAGCCATAAGATGGATTATCCCTTTTGCCAGGACATTTCCTTTTATGTATCCGCTTATATATACATTACTTCCGTAAACGTTTCCTGTAACTGAAGATGTAGACTCGATATATACGTCTCCGCTTGCTTTAATATCTCCCTCGATTTTACCGAGTATCTTAATGGAACCTTCTGATTCAATATTGCCAGTAAACGATGTAAATTCACCCAATATAGTATCCATAGCCAGAGGTGTATTCTTTTTATTAAACATATGTTTTCCTGCCTTTCATTTAATTTCTTATCTTTTCTCCAAGTACTTTGTAGGATTTGTCGGAACGCCGTTTACATGTATTTCAAAATGCAGATGCGTGGCTGTAGAAGTGCCGGTATTCCCCATTTTCGCAATCTTTTGGCCTTTTTTTACCCAGTCGCCGACTTTAACGCTATACGAGCTTAAATGAGCATATAATGATTTGAACCCGTAGCCATGGTCAATAACAACATAATTTCCGTATCCGCTGTTTCTGCCGGCTTCAATTACCTTGCCGGCACCGGCGGCATATATGTTAGGATATGCCTTGAGGCCGATATCAATTCCGTCATGGGAGCGATAATACTTATATATCGGATGAAGACGTCTGCCAAAATCAGAATGTATTGTTGTACTGTTATCAACAGGCCAGTATGTGGGAAGTGCGTTAAGATAGTTGGTAAGCTCAACTTCTTTCTTGCTAATTTTGCTGCTGGTGTCGTCCTCGGACAATTTGGCGCTTTTTACAAGATCAATAAGAGTACGCAACTCAGCGAGCCCCTCTTTGAAAGTCATTTCATTAGATCCACCACGGCTGACTTTTTTAATTGTATTCATGTTATTGTCAACATAGGCAACCACCAGATCCTCATATTCAGTTTGGTATTGTTGGATAGCTTCTTCAGAAATGGTTTTTGAGGTGGTTGCAGCTGTTATCAGTTCGGCATTCTGTTTCAATTGATTTGTTTGGTTCGCAATATAATCCTCCAGCCTGGCTTTTTGCTCGAGGATCTTTTCCATTTCCTGCTGATGTTGTACCTTTAGTGTTTTATTTTCTTTTACCACGGATAATGTATAACCGGTAAGTGTCAAAAGCGCAATCATCATCATCGCAGTTAAAGAAAGTAAGGTCGCCCTGTAGTTTTTGATTCTGATTGTCTTTACTCCGCCTTGATGCTGGACAAACATAGAAGACAGATAATTTCTCCGTTTAGTAGAAATCTTGCATGTCATTCTTTTCATCATTACTCTCCTTAATACTATCTCTATAAGCAACAAACATTATAAATTATTACCAATAAA
>Ga0134100_1001415_pt1 | contig 22372 bp, 14 predicted proteins | sample 11_taG_2_FD_94444 | JGI IMG/M metagenome (GOLD analysis project Ga0134100, IMG submission 94444) | Switchgrass degrading microbial communities from high solid loading bioreactors in New Hampshire, USA - 11_42_5_180_A3 metaG | ecosystem: Engineered > Bioreactor > Semi-continuous > Anaerobic >...
AATGGGATGGGTGTAACTCCATTTTACTTGAGATTTCAACTCCATGCTCTCTTTATTTGCAAAAAAATGTTGGAGTAACGAAGTTGTTATCACTTCGACACCCCAACATTTATTATAGAACCTAAAAATAATAATGCACGCATATACCGCCAGATCCCATTGAATATCTTCAATTCCGTTAGTTTTATATATGTTCATAAAAAGCAGTATCGGGAGCAGAACCCGAAAGCAAAACCTGTTACCCACCGCGCAGAATTGTTCATTCAGCAGCTTAATTTTCTTCGCATAATACCCGAGAGCCACAAGCAGAACAATCGGCATAACAGCATTTATTGCGAAAACGAAAGTATTCAAGAATGAAATCCCCTTATCCTTTTATCCTTATCAATCTAACAATAGCATATTATGTTTCAATCTTAAACCTTTTTCTTATTTGCCGGGCTGATCCCGATAACAATACAGCAGCCCTGCAAATTATCATCCGTTTAATATCTTAAGGACTTCTTCCAGCTTTTCTTCGGTAAATGATCCTTTAAACAATGAAATCAATGACCTAAGCGGCATTGCGGAAACCATGCTTGACATTGACATCGCTGCAATCTCTTCCGCGGAAACCGGTCCCATTACATTCTTAAAATACTGTTTCATTATCTCAAACTTGCCCGGATCGGACATAATTTCACCAAGCGTCGAATTTCTTGTATAACGTTTTTTGATATGTTCCGTCGATTTTACAGTGATCTTTTCTTTGAGAGCAATATCGGCGGAAGACCTGCCCACAAGAATTTCAAATTCTCCGCTTTCAACATGCCAGTTTCCAATCTCCGTGTCGTAGTAGGCAAAAGCCCTCTTGTCAAGCGTAATCACAACCGTTTTTTCTTCACCGGGCGCGAGTTCGACCTTTTCGAAGCCTTTCAGTTCTTTATCAGGCCTTATGACAGTGCTTTCAACATCGCGAACGTAAACCTGGACAATTTCTTTACCCTTCATATTTCCGGTGTTTTTCACTTTCACACTGATTTGAACAGTTTCATTATCCGATATTTCAGTTTTATCTATAGATATGCCGGTATATTCAAAACTCGTATAGCTAAGGCCGTATCCGAAAGGAAACAGAGGCGGGAGCCCTTTTGTATCATAATAACGGTAGCCTACAAAAATGCCTTCCCTGTACTCGACTTTTTTATTGTCCCCGGGAAAATTGAGGAAAGACGGGTTGTCGTTAAGCCGTACGGGGAATGTTTCGGCCAGCTTGCCGCACGGGTTTTTTATCCCGAACAATATATCCGCTATTGCTCCGCCTCCGGCCTGGCCTCCCAGGTAACACTCCAGTACTCCCTTTACATTATCAATCCACGGCATTTCAACGGGTGAACCATTGCACAGCACGACCACCGTATTTTTCTGGACATTTGCTACCGCTTCAATAAGTTTTCTCTGTCCGTCTGGAATACGCATGTGCTTCCTGTCGTAGCCTTCCGATTCATAACTTTCCGGGAGCCCGGCAAAAACAATTGCCACATCCGCTTTTGCCGCAATTTCCTGTGCTTCGCTGATTAACCCGTCATCGGGCTCGTCACTGTTTGATGCAAATTCCCCGGCGCTTAAATTGCCCGCCTCGCCGATATCATCGCGATAGCCCTTCGCATACAGGATTTTTCCGTATCCTTCGATAATTTTATTTATTTCATCATAAGCGTTGTCAAGCTTTGTCGGATTGACATGGGAACTGCCGCCGCCCTGGTACCTCGGGTTTTTCGCAAAATCGCCGATTATCGCGTACGTGCCTTCTTTCTTGAGAGGGAGAATTCCGCCCTCGTTTTTTAGAAGCACGATGCATTCAGCCGCGGCCTCCCTCGCTAACCGATGATGCTTTTCCTTATCATAAGGCATACCCTTTTTGTTGTTTTCCGCCGCCTTGAAAATGATTGTCAGCAGCCTTTCAACAGCCTGATCAAGCACTTTTTCGGAAAGTTTGCCGGATTTGACCGCTTCCACTATTTTTTTGTCGCCTTCGCCTCTGCTTGAAGGCATTTCGAGTTCAAGCCCGGCAGCAAGCGCTTCCACCCTCTCGTTAACAGCGCCCCAGTCCGACACGACAAAACCGTCGAAACCCCATTCTTCTCTCAATATATCAGTAAGCAGGGAGCGTTTTTCCGAACAGTATTCCCCGTTCAGCCTGTTATACGAACACATGACGGTCCACGGCCGCGACTTCTTTACCGCCCCTTCAAAGCTTGCGAGGTATATCTCCCTTAACGTCCTTTCATCCACGATCGAATCTATTGTCATCCTGAGGCGCTCCTGGTTATTCGCCGCGAAATGCTTTATGGATGTTCCGACGCCCTGGCTCTGAACTCCCTGGATAAATGACGCCGCAAGCTCGGAAGAAAGGCAAGGATCTTCCGAGTAATACTCAAAATTCCTGCCGCACAGCGGCGAACGCTTAATATTAACACCGGGGCCGAGAAGGATGCCCACTTCTTCGGCATTGCATTCCTCACCAATCGCTTCCCCGACTTTCTGCAGCAGTTTTCTGTCCCATGAACACGCCAAAGTCGACGCTGTAGGGAAGCAGGTTGCGGGAACGCTTTTTTTAACACCTATGTCATCGCTGCCTTCTGTTTTTTTCCTTAAGCCATGAGGCCCGTCCGCCATCATAATTGACGGTATATTCAACCTTTCGATTCCTTTCGTATGCCAAAAATCCAGGCCTGAACACAAACCAGCCTTTTCTTCGAGCGTCATTTCCGAAATGATTTTTTTAATATCCGCTGCCATAAGAAAACCTCCCGTTCCTTGCTTTGCGTTTCCTGTTTAACCGGTTACCGCGCGGTTTCAGCTATTTAATTATTTCCCCGTTGCTTTTTATAACGTCTTTATACCAGTATGCGGAATCTTTCAGAATCCTTTCCTGGGTGACGTAATCGACATAAACAAGCCCGAACCTTTCACTGTAGCCCAATGCCCACTCAAAATTGTCCATTATCGACCATGTAAAATAACCTTTAATACCCGTGCCGTCAATCGGGGCTTTTTTCAGTTCCCTTATATACCTGTAAAGGTAATCTATCCGCTGCGGATCATGTACTTTGCCGTCAATACTTACCCAGTCGGTATTTGCCATACCGTTCTCGGTAATTATCACAGGCTTTTTATATCTTTCATAGAAAAGTTTCGGGCCCCAGTAAAGAGCTTCGGGGGTTACTGCCCATTTGGTCGATGTCTGCGCATAACCTGTTTCCCTTTTTACCTCTTCATACCCGGTACCATTTGAACGCACCCGTGTCCCATAATAAATATTACAGCCGAAGAAATCCAGCGGCTGGCTGATTACTGCAAAATCGTCCTGCTTTATTTCAGGAAGCCACTGCTCGTAATATTTATATCCATCTTCCGGATACCTTCCCAGGTAGACCGGGTCCATCCACCATGTATTTGTCCACAGTGTATGTTCCCGGCACGAGAACATCGCTGTTTTTGCCGCATGTATATCGTCGTCTGAATTCGTATCAGGGAAGAAAACAATGCCGCATGGCGCGTACCCGATCTGGCACGGCCGCTTGGAGTATTTTCTTATTGCCTCAACGGATCTTCCATGCGCCAGAAGGCTGTTGTGAATAGCCTGGAACAAATCTTTTTTGTCAAGTTTTAACCCGGGAGCATGAACACCATCATAATGACCAAGTATGATAAAACACTGAGGCTCATTAAGCGTCATCCAGTTTGTCACCCGGTCGGACAGCCTGTCAACCACAACCCTGGTATATTCCTGGAACCATTTGGGGCTGTCCGGATTAAGCCATCCGCCTCTTTTATACAGTTCATACGGATAATCCCAATGAAATAAAGTTATATATGGCGTAATTCCGCAGCCCAAAAGTTCATCTACCAGCCTGTCATAAAAATCAAGACCTTTTTCATTTACACGCCCATACCCGTCGGGGATAATTCTCGGCCACGAAAGGGACATTCTATAGGCTTTCAGCCCAATTTCCTTCATTATGCCGACATCTTCCTTATACCGGTAATAATGGTCGCAGGCTATATCCCCCGTATCGCCGTTTTTAACAGCTCCCGGCCTTTTACAGAACATATCCCATACGGAAAGGCCTTTCCCGTCGGCCAGAGACGCACCTTCAATTTGATATGAAGCGGCAGCCGCACCCCAAATAAAGTCTTTTGGAAAGCCCATAAATTATCCTCCCGGTAATGTAATATTTATTACTTTTACCTTGTCTAATTAATTTTAGCAAAATCATCCCGTTATTGCACCGTTTATTTTTATTTCTTGTTTTTTATTTTGCGCTGATGGCGGATTGTTTCATTGTGTGGTAATATTATTAGAAATATATGAAAGAAGAAAACGTACAGGTAGTTTTTGCTTTTGAATCTGAGGAATGGATTCTTTAATTACTTAAACAGGGCGGAGAATATGAACGAAAAGATAACGGCGTTAAAAGCGGCATTTCCGCACACTATTCCCGTATTAACCGGTTTTATTTTTTTAGGCACCGCTTACGGCATATTAATGAACAGTAAAGGCTACGGCGTTGGCTGGACAATCCTGTTCAGCCTGATGGTATTCGCGGGCTCAGCGCAGTATTTGGCGATTACTTTTTTAACATCGGTCTTTAACCCGGTTTATGCACTGCTGATGACTTTAATGATAAATGCAAGGCATATATTTTACGGAATTTCACTGCTTGACAGGTATAAAGATGCCGGCAGAATAAAGCCATACCTTATTTTCGGGCTGTGCGACGAAACATTTTCGATAGTATGTTCAACAAATCCGCCTGAAGGGGTAAACAGAAACTGGTTTTATTTCTTTATTACGCTGATGAATCACAGCTATTGGGTTATAGGTTCAGCTATAGGCGTCATGCTCGGTTCTATCGTATCATTTAACACAAATGGGCTTGATTTCGTATTAACCGCGCTTTTTACGGTAATATTCGTCGGACAGTGGAAAACGCAGAAAGACCGCAAGCCGGCGGTAATCGGCGTTTTATGTTCCGTTATCTGCCTGGCGGTTTTTGGTCAAAGCAATTTTATTATCCCGTCGATGATAGCTATACTGGCAGCGCTGACATTATTCCGAAAAGCGTACAGAGATCAGATTAAGCCATGCGGTGAGAAGGAGAGTTTACAGTGACATTAACGCCTGTTCAGACCTTAATAATTGTTTTAGCGGTATCAATCGGCACGATGGTAACAAGATTTTTGCCCTTTTTGGTGTTCAAAAAGGCCAATTCAGACAGTTCATATATAGGTTACCTCAGCCGGGTTCTGCCTTATTCCGCAATCGGCCTTCTGGTTGTGTACTGTCTTAAAGATATAAGTTTTAAAAGCCCGGCACGATGGCTGCCTGAGATTATATCGATTGCATGTATTACCGGACTTCATTGCTGGAAAGAAAATACATTATTAAGCATAGGAGCAGGCACTGTTATATACATGGTGCTTGTTCAGTTTGTATTTACTTAAAAAGGGCATACTTTTCCTGTCACTGATTTTATATATTAAGATTAAAATTATCTATTGGCTCTTTCAACGATAAATTTTTAACATCCGGTCAGTTAATCACTTTACCGGAGTTACCGCCAAACATCACAGGCAATGTTTCAACTTTATTTGTATTTTCCATTAAAAAGAATTGTCAGAGTTGTACGGTTTGTGCACCCTGGCTTTTTTAAAATAACAGCGAATAAAAGTATTTTACCCTTGTTATTTAAAGGCTGCAAAGAAATAACATTCTCCGTATCCTATGGTTCTGCCGTTGCTTTCATGTTAACAAACCAGCTTCCCACACTTCCTATCGCATACCCGAACCCGAAAACACGACCGCGGTATTGCTGCGGAACACATGCACTCAATTGTGTCAGATACCAGCCTGCAACTGTACCGTGAAGCAGGTTCATGGCAGAGCAAAAGAAGAGAGAATACGCAGGTTTGCCGGAAAGAATCCCCAATGTTATAACAATTGCTTCAAAAATCAATACAACTGTGAAAAAAGATTGTTTCTGAATATCTCCGGGCGTTTTTTTACACCCAGCACCTGTTATATACAAACCGCCCAATCATTTTAGCTAATATCTTGATCTATTAGCTAAAATAGATTTATAATATAGCTAAAATAATGAAGAAGTGATTGTAATGAAAGTATCCTCGACAGAAGTGCAGAATAATTTCGGGAAATATTTAAAAATTGCATCGGAATTGGAAGATGTTATCATAACCCGCAAAGGACGCGAGGTTGCAAAAATCGTCCCAATTGGAGAGAGAAGCATTATTGCAGAAGAAGCTGCAGATTACATCTACAATGACCGATGGAGACTCAGCTATGAAGAATTCCTTAAGTTGGTTGAAAACTCGGATTTACGATACGAATATATCGACGGCGAGGTTTACCTGCTTGCTTCACCGGCTTACAACCATCAAGTTTGCGTGTCCGAACTATTTGTTATTTTTTATAACTGGTTTAAAGGAAAGAAATGCAGACCTCTTACGTCTCCCTTTGATGTTACGCTTATTAAAAGCAAGGATAACATTAATGTTGTGCAGCCGGATATTATCATAATCTGTGATACGGACAAGATAGACGCTTCAGGGAAATATAAAGGCGTTCCCGCTCTTGTCGTGGAGGTGCTGTCCGGTTCTACAAAAACAAAAGATATGGTAAAAAAACTTGACTTGTACATGCAGACCGGCGTGAAAGAATACTGGATCGTTGATCCGGATAAAAAAGAGGTTACCGTTTACTGCTTTGAGAAGTATGACATTGCGGATCATAATACGTATATGAGGGATATGACGGTAAAATCAAAAATTTTTAGCGGGTTGGAAGTCAATCTCGCAGAGATATTTACATTTTAATATGAAAACTTGTCCGGCTAACCATATTATACCGTCAGCATGCGTGATTATAATAAAAACGGAATTATACACAGTTTATATCAAAACATATTCCTTGTTGAGTTCGTTTGTTACATTCAACTGAAACAGTTCAAAATCCTGAAGCAAACAACTGACCGAACAAAGGCTTATTTATTTTAGTATACATCGGATTTGATATTTGCATAATATTTTCCCTTTTCTGTAAATTGTGGCTTTCCGTTATTCTTTCGGAACTGATCTTGCAACCGGGGTTCACATACCATGGTTTGTTACGATCAAAAACAGATATCCATAATGTTTTTTATATAAAAAATTTGCTATTTGCAGCCCAGAAATTTTGATATAATACCTATGTATTCCGAATAAAGCTCTCTTACATTGCTTATTGAACTATAGACTATTTCATCTTCTATCTTTTTATACCCATGAACCAGGATATTTCTCAAACCTGCGGACGGGGCTATTTTTACCGCAAATTCCATATCAATTACATTATTTTCGGCAAGATCAATGAACGAATTATAGCAATCCCGCAGAAAGCTCTTTCCTATCTTTTTCAATATCATGTTGTTTATGTCCGTCGCGCTTTCAACGATTAATTGAATTTCACGTTCAATTGCCCTTTTAGCAGCCAAATTATTCACATAGTCATTGTAGGAAAGCCCGGCGGTCAGTTGCTGCAATTCACCATAATAATTAATCAGAATATCAAGTTTTTTGCATATTGTTATATTATCAACCGTTAATGCTTCATCCGGCGAATCTGCTGTGTTTCCTATCCTGTCTTCCAATACGGACATATTTTCGCGGATGCTTTTTATATAAAACAACCTATATCTTTCAAATAAATTTTCTTCTTTTTCGTACAGCACCCTTCCATTGACTGCTATTTCATGCTTGAGCACAGGATCGGCCGTTCTCAAATCAACGAGCTCAATTTCACTTTTTTTATGGTAGTGAATGAGATCCTCCAGGAGTTCCAGTTTCTCTTGAATTGATAGCTGTTCAGCGGAAAGAAAAGCTATATCAATATCGCTTTCATTATTATAAAATTCAGTGCCATAACTTCCATAATAAACAAGCAGTTCAATATTATACTTTTCCGCTATCTCATTTAATAAATTTTTCTTCATCGTCATGAGTTCTCTTTTTTATACATGATAATTTTTTACAACCCAAATATACCACAGTATATATTTTCCTACAATTCATAATTTTTTGCAAATGCCGTTTTTGCACAATTATATAAATATCAGGCGAAGGCCGGCGGCCTTCGCCCAAGGTTAAAACTAATCAGATAACCCCGTTAATTATTCATTAATCTGCCTTACCGGCCTTGCTTCAATATAACCCCTGTATCCCATCGGAGCAAGCTGGATTCTTGGGCCATCTTCATCCGCCCACTTAAATCCGTATATTTCAGGATTGTAGTTTTTCATAACTTCCCACAAGCTGCTTATGGCTTCGACGTACTTCTCATCATCATAGGGTTGTCCCTGGAAGACCATCATTTTGCAGGGCGGAAGATCAATCAGGTCAAACCCGGGCGGAACTTCGCCGGAATAATCGGCCGGCACTTCCACTCCCTGGGCATATACGGAAGTTCCCGGCTTCCTGAAGTTCTCGGGCAGCCACATTCCAACGGGCTCAAATATTGCCTCCCTTTTACAGGGCAGAACAGGTTCGTCTTGTGGAGTTGGTATGTTATTGTGGAGTCAGGGTGTTATTGCACCGCGCGCCAAAGGACCATTTTATCGATTTCGGGCATAAATCCGGCCGAAGCCAGCGCCGACTTAAGTTTTTCCTTTTGCTCCGGATCTTCAGGCCAATATTTTACCGCAATCCTTTTCCGGTCAGGCCAGATCCTTTTCGCCTGGAACGCGTTTTTAAATTCCCGGACAGGTTCGTAAAGATTATCTATATCCGGACTGAAAGTAATCTTTTCGCCGTACCGTTCCAGCAGCATAACAGGCCTGCCCCGGAAAAATACAATTGCCGTTCCCGGAATACACATAAACGGAAGTTCCTGCTCGCTGTGCGGAACAATACGGCCGTAGGGCTGTGCCGGGTCGGACGCGTTAAGTACGAAATACTCCGATTTTACCGCATCTAATTTATTCAATACATCGGGAAGCATGAACTGGATGCCGGATATGCCGGTAAAAAAGTATCCGCGCCTCATTTCCCCGGCGTATTCCATCTGCTTAAGCTTTTCGTAAACTTCCGGCCATGTATACGGGCTTTCTTCCAGTCCGATAATTTCTTTCGAGATCATGCCGTACCTAATCCCGCAGCGCCGGATAAAGTCGTGCAGCGACAGCGGTTTTGGAGGATAAGCCGGCTCCCACCTTCCCATTTCCATTCCTGATACCATTGCGGCGATTTTTCTGGCTTTCTGCATCGGATTCAACGCTTCATACGCTTCCTCGTTCAAAAAGAAACGTAGCGGGGCAAAAGAATCATTTACAATGAGACCTTTCAGTACAAGCTCTTTGAGAATATCGAGCAGCTCTCCGGCGGGCATTCCCGATAATGACGTAAGGACATGCGTAAAGGCTGATCCCCTTTTTCGCAAAAGGGTATATATGCTGTTCTCTTTTTCGGACAAATTAAGTGATTTCGAATTATCCTCAGACTCGAAATCAATGCTTTCTGCCCTGAACCAGGCGAGCCTGAACTGGTTTTTTGCTTCACCCGGCTTAACGCGCCAAACGATCCTTCCCGACGAACAAAGCTTATCAAGAAGCCCCGGAGAATACCCGTTTATTCTTGCCGGAAAAACAATGCTTTCCCATGCTTCCGCAGGAAGGTACAACCCTTCAAGCCGCGTAACCGCCTCATACAACTGTTCTTCGGCTGCCACGGCTTTTACGGCAATTTGCCGTTCATACAGCAAATAAGTAAGTTCGGCAGGATCACGGGCTTTTATTTCATCAACCGCTATATTCAGTGTAAGACGGGCTGCCCTGTCGTAAATGGCCGCGTGAAAATATTTCTTATACTGATCTGAATAGACTATCGTTCCGTCGGAAGACAGTTTTGATAATATTCTTTCAAGCTTTGTGCCGGAAAACGGATACCGTTCGATAAGCTCCTTCCTGTCAAATGGACTGTTATACCTCGCGAAACGTCGAATTATTCTTGTTATGGCCTCTTCTTCCGTCCACGCATCTCCCTCCCGGTCAATAAAAGACAACGATGGAACCGGGAACTCATAGTTTTCAGCCGCACTGTACAGACCAACCTCTTCCGCGGCTATGACCCTCGGCACCGGCGACGGAATTACAACAGCGCGGTTCTGCTTTTCAAGCTCTTCAAGCCATTCCGCGTATCGGCCGGTGATGACGCTCTTCGGCGTATCCCCGTAGATCAGTAAAAACGAATGTAGTTCATTCGGCGATTTAACCTGTTCAAGTCTCCATTCGGCATTATTCTTTTTCACAATTTCCGCTACCGCTTCGTCACGAAGCAATACGCCGGGCTTTTCATCCCTGTACGAAAGATTTAGAGAATCAAGACCTGATATCGCCGGGTACTCGGTATGACCCGGGTGCGGGGCCTTTTCCAAATAAAGGAACTCCTGCTCAAACTGGAACAGGATTTCCGACGCAAACGGCGAGGGAAACCACGTTTTTTTCTCAACCACCTGAATACGTCCCTGTTCGATATCCTTCAGCACACGTATGGTATTCGGTATGTCAAAGATATCTTCAAGGCATTCCCGCATTGTTTCGATAATCAGCGGATGATCGACGTATTTCTGAGCGTTTTCCATCGCATCCACCGAGCGCAGCCTTTGCACCCACAGCGGAAGGCGCTGCCCTTGCTTTCGCATGCCCATCATAAGGGCACGGTACGCGTTATACCGGAAGGTCAGCGCAAACCTCGAGGTTCTCGGAAGCGCGTTTAATAAAACCTGTTCCACGTTTTTAGATGAAACAAGGGAAAAAATATCCGATAGCTCGTCAAAATAGCCATAAAGATGAATCAGCACTGCGTCATTCGTATGGCTCGTATATGCCTTGCAGCCAACTTTTTTATCGAGCGCTTCCTGAAACAATATCGAAAGGACGCTGTTGACCCTTCCCCCAAAATGGGCGTGAATCACAATTTTATTGTCGTTTTCGTTTGCGCTTGTATATTCGACAACAATACGCCGGTCATTCGATATGACACCTGTTGCTTCAACCTGATCGATAAGGTAATTTCTTATATTCAGCGCGCCTTTTTCATCGAGCACGGATGATTTTAGGGCATTCTCAATAAAGGTATCGTTTTCAACCTGTTCTGCCGTATTCCTCAGGAACTTACCGAAAGCAACAGCCTGTTCATAGGGCATGCCGATCCCGTCACCCTTCCAGAACGGCGCAGCCGCACCGATTGCCGATGTTGGCGCAACAATAACACGGTTCTTTTCAATCCTCGTAATTCTCCATGGAGTGTTGCCGAGCATGAATTTGTTTCCGATGCGCGATTCAAATACAAACTCCTCGTCAAGCTCACCGACACGCGTTTTATAGTCTTCGAGGTAAACAGGGAACATGCCCCTGTCGGGAATTGTCCCGCTGCTTGACAAAACCAGCATTTTACTGTAAGGGCTGCCTTCTACCGTTTTATTCTGCCTGTCCCAGATAATCCTCGGCTTTGCCGGGATGTCTTCCTTATGCTCATAATCCCCCGCCAGCATCGCAAGAACCTTTCTGAACTCATCTTCACGGAGGGTCCGGTAAGAAAAAGCCTGTCTTACAAGGTTATAAATGTCGTTTTCGCACCACTTTTCCGTACAGCACATCGAAACAATATGCTGGGCGAGAATATCGAGACAGTTTACCGGAATGCGTTCTTTTTCAATTCGCGCATCAAGCATTTCTTCAGCGATGAAGCAGGATTTCAGCAGATCGCCGCGCGTTTTCGGGATTATAACTCCCTTTGATACGACGGACAGGCGGTGCCCGGCACGGCCTAAACGCTGAAGCCCGCCTGAAACTGAAGGCGGGGATGAAACCTGGACAATAAAATCGACACTGCCCACATCTATGCCCAGTTCGAGAGTGGAAGTGGCAATTATACACTTTAACTCGCCGGTTTTGAACAGTCCTTCGGTCTCCAACCTTCTGTTTCTTGATATGCTGCCGTGATGCGGACGGCAAAGTTCTTCATCGGCGATGGAATTAACGTTTGCCGCTACCTTTTCGGCGGTTGCCCTGTTGTTCACAAAAACAAGGGTTGACCAGTGCTCCCGGATGAGTTTTACAAGCAGTGCGTATATATCGGGCCAGACTGATCCCTGCTCGAGAACACGGTAATCCTCCACCGGTACATTTATTTTCAGCTCCTTGCCGCGTTCAATCGCGGGAGCAATAATTTCAACGGGGCGTTCCCTGTAGCCATTTTCGGTGCGGTACAGGCCGCCCAAATAACGCGCCGCGGCATCCAAAGGGTTTACCGTAGCCGAGAGGCCTATACGGACGATTTTCCGCTGTGCGAGCGCTTCAAGCCGCTCCATTGATAAAGCGAGATGAACCCCTCTTTTTGTCCCGAGAAGCGTATGTATTTCATCAATAATCATGTAATGCACGTTTTTCAGTATTTCCCTTGCTTTTTGCGAAGACAGCATCAAATACAGCGACTCGGGCGTCGTAATGAGTATATGCGGAGGCTTTTTAAGCATCCGGGCTCTCTCACGCTGTGACGTGTCGCCTGTCCGGACTGCCTTACGTATATCCGGAAAGGCCTCGCCTTTTTCTTCGAATATCCGCCGTATTCCCTGGAACGGTATTTCAAGGTTTTTATTTATATCATTATTCAATGCTTTAAGCGGCGAAACATACAGGATAAAAACACCATCAGGAAGCTCGTCTTTAAGGCCCATTACAAGCAGGCGGTTAATGCTTTCGAGAAAAGCGGCCAATGTTTTGCCCGTCCCGGTGGGAGCCGAGATCAAAACATTTCTGCCCGATTGGATCTTCGGCCAGCCTTCTGTCTGCGGAGGGCTCGGCGTTCCTATATTGTTTATAAACCATTCCTTTACCGCCGGGTGAAAAATATCAAGCACTTCCGATTTATCCATATATACCTTCCTGTAAAGCAGCGGGAGAAATTGCCTTGCAATTTCAACGCATCAGACTGCATGTGTGTGCGAAACAGGCTAAAAAAACGAAAATCTCATTGAAACCCTGGCAAACGCCTGTTCATCTTCGAACTTATGTTCTATTTTACTAAATTTAGTCAATTGATGCAAGCACGGTGGAAAAACCTTGCGGGCGGGAAATACAAAAATGATAAGCGGCCGGTTGATTTTTACTTTCTGTTATGGGTAAATAATACATAATACTATCATATATCGGAAAAGGAGATGTTTGACAATGGAAAACGTCGGGAACAGCCAGTACGGCCACAGGATGTCGGCTAAAAAGATTACGTTTATCGGGAAAAACGGCGAGCCTTTGAAAAACACGAAAGTAAGCGTCAAACAAACAAAGCACGGGTTTTTGTTCGGGGGTACAGGGTTTTACGCTATCCCTCTCGCGAATAACGAACTTGAAGGCGCGCAAAAGGAACTGTTTGAAAAAGTAATTGAGAAGTTTCTTGACATATTCAATTACTCTACGTTGCCCTTCTATTGGGGCAGGTTTGAGCCTTTTAAGGGGCAGCCCGACACGAAAAGAGTCAGGAAAGGCGCGGAATGGCTTGTTTCCAGGGGCTGTAAGCTCAAAGGGCACCCGCTCTGCTGGCATACCGTAACCGCTCCGTGGCTTTTGGAAATGACGAATGCCGATATTTTTACGGCGCAGATAAACCGGATACGGCGGGAAGTCTCGAACTTCGCGGGTATTATTGATATCTGGGATGTAATTAATGAAGTCGTTATAATGCCGATTTTCGATAAATATGATAACGGGATTACGCGCATATGCAAGGAAATGGGACGCATCCGGCTTGTACGCGAAGTGTTTCACGCGGCTAAAAAGGCAAATCCCGACGCAATCCTGCTGATAAACGATTTTGATGTCTCCGAATCGTACGATATTTTAATTGAAGGGTGCCTTGAGGCGGGAATTCCGATAGATGTCATCGGGATTCAGTCTCATATGCATAAGGGGTATTGGGGTATTGAAAAAACGCTTGAAGTTATTGAACGTTTTTCACGGTTCAAGCTGCCTATCCATTTTACTGAAAATAACATCCTGTCGGGCCATCTTATGCCCCGCGAGTATGTTGATTTGAACGATTATGTTGTAGATGACTGGCCCACGACACCCGACGGCGAAGAACGCCAGGCAACGGAAATGGTAACGCATTACAAGACTTTATTCTCGCATCCGGCTGTTGAATCAATCACTTACTGGGACTTCATGGACGGGCAGTGGCTGAATGCTCCTTCCGGTTTCCTGCGTAAAGACGGTTCCGAAAAACCGGCATACCAGGAAATACGAAAACTGATAAAAGAAGAATGGTGGACAAAGCCGAAAGAATATGTTACCGATGAATCGGGAGTAATTAACGTGACAGGATTCCTGGGTGAGTATGAGGCGGAATGCATGGGCAAAACAGCCGCTTTTACATTGGAAAAGATGAACCCGGACAACAGCTTTATTTATATATAAAACCACCATTTTGTTTCATGGCCGCCGCGTTTTGTTCTCCGACCGTACGGATATCTGATATACGTTCGGTTTAAGTTCATTCCGCCGGCGGCCATTGATCCCTCGGCACATTCCGGTATACTTCCTCCATTGTGTGAAACCCGTCTTTGATTACCGTATCCATCATGTTTTCCTTTGTTACGAGAACGGGCTCGTACCGTATAAACGGGACTTCTTTTTTCCCGTCAAAAATCGTATGCTCATATTCAATCTCAATTCCTTTCGCCATTTTCACGGCCAGTTCCGCGGCGCCTTCGGCGAGAACCCTTATAGGCTTATATACCGTGGCAAGCTGCAGTCCTTCTACGATCCTCTGGCATGCCGACAGCTCCGCGTCATGTCCTACCACATAAACGCCATCGGCAAGCCTGTTCTCCGAAAGAGCTTTCAGCGCGCCTTCGGCAAGCCGGTCGTTGCCGCCTATGACTGCGTCTATTTTCTTTCCTTCGCTTATAGCCCGGCTGACCGTATTGTACGACTCGTTCTCTCTCCAGTCATCCGCCCATACTTCGGCGATTATCCGTATGCGGCTGCTGTCCAGCCCTTCTTTCAAAGCCATTTTGAACCCGCTGTTGAATAGGTAGCTGTTATTATCCTTCTGCGAACCGTTGACAATTATGTAATTCCCTTCGGGCACCTTTTCATATAACGCACCTGCCATAAGCTCACCTACTTTGACACTGTTGAACGCGACATACGCATCTATATCGGCATTCAATATGAGCCTGTCATAAGCAATGACCTTGATTCCTTTTTTCTTTGCCGCTTTAATGCACTGCGTCAGACCATCCTTGTCATACGGAAGAATTAACAGAACATCGATATCCTCGTCGATAATCTCGTATATCTGTTCCACCTGCCTGTCGGTATCCTCATTCGCGTTTCGTACGATAACCTCTGCGCCGAGTTCCTTTGCCTTCGATACAAAAATATCCCTGTCTTTCTGCCATCTTTCAATAACAAGCCCTTCGATTACAAAGCCGATTACAATTTTATCGTCATCGCCGGGCCCCGAAGTCTCGCTGCCGCCACACGCGCAGCAGGAGAATGCTATCATAACAGCCATCAATGGCAGGAGCACGCGCTTTATCGATTCTTCCACGGCACAACCCCCTTTCTTACCTGTTATTTCCGATATATACGGTAGGAGACATCCCCGTGTTTTTCTTGAACAACCGGCTGAAATAATTCGGATCCGCATACCCGACGCTGTAGCATATTTCCTTGATTGTCATATTAGTCGTAGCCATGAGCTTCTTGCTGTGTTCAATGCGGACAAACGTAAGATATTCTATGAAATTATAGCCCGTTTCTTCCTTGAACAGCCTGCTGAAATACTGCGGGCTTATATTCAGTTTCCTTGAAAGCTCCTCAAGTGTGATTTCATCTTTGAAGTTGTCCCTTATATATTTTTTTGCCCTGCAGATAATGCCGCTGCCCTTTTCGGACTCTTTGCTGCGTATTTTCTGCGTGATATGCTTTATGCGGTTTATGCACCATGAAATCAGATTCTCGAGGCTGTCCTGCAGCAGCATTTCCTGTATGTAGTCATTGTACTTCAGGCAATAATCCTCTTCCACTTTCGCTTCCACCGCCGTCCTGTGCACAATTACCATGTATTCTATCAAAAGGTTTTTCTTTATATTGAACTCTAACCCGGTCATGCCTTTTATCCTGTCCGTGATTTTCGCAAATACGGCCGCGGCTCCTTCACTGTCTCCCATCTCGATTTTTGCGACGAGGTTCGATGCGGCCTGGATATCATACGCATATTCGGGCTGCTCACCGAATATATCCAAAATGTGCGATATCGGCTCCCCCCTGTTGTGTCTTAACGCTTTTACGGCTTCGTTATACGATTGGATAATTTCGTGATTCCTTTTATATCCGCCGATCCCTATAAAGTATTCCATTTTCATTTTCCGCCGGATGCTGTTTAAAATATCTTCCGCGAGTTCAATCGTCTGAAGCCTGAATTCATATTCATCCCTGAATTCATCGCACGGGACATATACGATTATTTTATTGACAAGGACCGGGCCGACAATACAGTCGCATTTGAATTTGAATATGTCTCTGACATAAGGATAATTTTCATGCCCGATTATTGACGAACCGATCCTGTTCGAAAGCCCCGACGCTTTCTCGCCGTCGCCGAACTGCATAACCATAATATATCCGCCGGAATGACCGATATCGAGAATTTCCATGTACCTTGCCAGTTCCTCGTCGAACTCTGTATTCAGCAGGATCGAATAAATGAACCCCTGCTCCAGGTACGGTATTACTTTTTCAAGCTTTTCCCTTATTTCAAGCTCTTTTTTTTTCTCTTCTTTCTGCTGATCGATCTGGCGCGCCATTTTGTTAATTGTGTTGATCAGAACGGTCCTGTTGATCGGCTTTAATATGTAATGTTCCACTCCGAATTCCATAGCCTGCTTCGCGAATTCAAACTGTTCATATGCCGATATGATCGCAAACTTTATGTCAGGGTAAAATTTCCGTATTTCGGCAATCGCATCAATGCCGTTTATCCCGGGCATGCGTATGTCCATCAGAATGATATCGGGATGGGTCGCTCTCGCCTTTTCAATAGCATCCCGGCCGTTTTTCGCGAACGCTGCGATCTCGACATCACTGATGTTCTTATTAATGATATGCGTAATCGCGTCAATAACTATCTGCTCATCATCAACAATCATCAGCTTGTACATGTTTTCCCCTCCTGAGCCGGAATCCTGATAACAACTCTGGTGCCTTTCCCTTTTACGCTTGAAATATCGATAATATCATCCTTCCTGTAATAAAGCCTGAGCCGCTGTATCACGTTCGTAATTCCTATCCCCGTAGTATGGCCTTTCTTTGGTTTCTCCGGCATCGTTTCCTCTGCCGACGCTTTGCCGAGAATGCCGTCAATCACTTCTTTATCCATGCCTACGCCGTTGTCAACAATTTCAATCAGCCCGTCCTTTTCATCCCTGAAAACGCGAATGTCAATATTTCCGCCTTCTTCTTTCTCTCCAATCCCGTGGATACACGCGTTTTCGACGATAGGCTGGAGAATAAGCGGGGGCATATTAAGCTGCAGCAACTCATCGTCTTTGATGTCAACACTGAACGAAATCATGTCCCCGAACCTTACTTTCATCAGGTCAATATAAGCACGCACACTGTTCATTTCGTCGTTCAGCGTAACCTCCTTATCAAGGCGCCTCACATTATACCGGAACACTGCAGCGAGGTTTTCAAGAAAGCATGATGTGCGCTCCGCTTCTTCCATCATTGCAAGCTGCACTCCGGCATTGAGCGTGTTGAACAGGAAATGCGGGTTGATCTGCGACTGAAGCGACTGAAGTTCCGCGTTGTTTAAAAGGGTTTGCATCTTAAGGTTCTGCATTTCCTTTTCCATCAGTTTCGATTCAATTTCGGATTTATTGTGCAGTTCCTCAATATAGTTCCTCACGCTCGATTTCATCTTGTTGAACGCTTCGGCCATAATCTTGATTTCGTCTTCGCTCGTAACTATAACTTCATCCACGTCGAAATTGCCTTTGGATATCTCTTCCGCTGACTGGGAAAGCTTCATTATCGGATCGGTCATTTTATATGTGATATAAAAAATAATTATGCAGGAAAGGACAAGAATATCAACAATCATAACAAAATTGGCCTTTTGGACGATTATATTGTTCCGCGCGAGGGCGGAATAATACTCCGTATTCTGCTTCAACTGCTGCAGGTTAAGCCACTGTATTTCTTCCATGATATATTTTCCGACCTGATGGACATAATTATATTTTTCACGCATTGTGTTCGCGTCACGCCCCTGTTTTGCGTATATCGCTTCCTCGGCGTTTTTGGTAAACGTGTCAATGAGGTTCGTAAGCCTTTCTATGTTATAATCATCCGCAAGCAGTATATTTTTCAGTTTTTCCGCGTTTTCATTCAAAAGATCTGCGTTTAGCTGGTAATTGTTCTTGCTGTCGGAATCCTTTGTCCTAATAAAAAGAGCGAGGTTTTTTTCCGATTCGGCGAGATAATTCTGCATGTCTTCAAGCAGGACGCTTGATAAAAACATCGCGTCTATCTTCCTGAAAAATTTGTTCGAATTAATCGACAAATAAACGCTTACCGAGCTTACAAGGGCAATCGACATGAGAAAATAAAACAGCATTTTTTTCCGAATCGTGTTCAATGATAACTTCATTTTATTTTTCATGACCTTTCCTGTTATTTTTTATACCTGTGAACATTGCTGCGGGTTACCGCTTCTATCGGCGTTTCGAAATAATCGCCGCTCACCCTGTCGCCGGCCAGATTCTCGATGCATAACTGGCTCATAAGTTCCGGCTTCATATCAAAGGAAGACGCGATAACCTCAAGTTCAATGTACTTAATGATTTCTTCCGAAACGCCAGCCCCGATTATTTTGATATCACCGACCCGGTTCAAATCGATAACTACCTGTGCGACCCCGAACGAATCCCTCTCGCTCGTGCAGACTATCACGTCGATATCGGGATACCTGCTTAAAATATCATAGGTTATGTCTTCCGCACTGAACATATCATAGCTTGTCCGCAGGATTTCAACGAGGTTCACCATCGGGTACTTGTCGACGATTGATTTGAATCCTTCAATGAACAGCCCGCCCGTAACATCCTTTTCATTGTAAGTAGCGCTTTGAACCATAAGCGCGATGTCGCCCCTCATATCATTAAGCTGTTTGATTGCGCTGCGTGATGCCATTTTCCCGTAATCGTACGCGTTATAACCGACAAAATAAGCCCTGTCTATGCCCCATGCGTCGGTGTAGACAAATTCAACGGTAATTCCGTTCTCAATCGCTTTTTTAATCGCCTGGATATAGTCTGAATCGTATATGCCCTGCGCGATTATACCGTCAACCTTTGCAGCGACAGCGGTGTTTATTTTGTTTATTGCCTCATTAATGCTTTCAGCATTGACAAAATCTATTCTGATATGTTTTTCTTCCGCTTTTTTGTAGATGCCTTCGCGAAACTTTTTAAGGAAATCGTCGGATGTCTGGTACATGACAACAAGAAAATTTTTGCTGTATTCTTTTTTTGCCCCGTTTCCTGTCCGCCTGTAAAAATTTTCTTCCAGGATCATTGAATATGTAATCGAAATTGTAAACGCCGCAGCGAGAATAATGAACAGAATAATTGTCAGCGCCCTGAACAACAGACTTGTTAACTTGTTACCGAATATATATCCGAACAGCCTGCTTTGATTATTATTCATCTGTCCGGCCCCCTGTTTGCAGCAAATAGAAATTAATTCCATTATACATTAATTTATAGCAATTCACATAGCATTTTTTTGACAATAAAAAAGCAAAGAGTTGAACTCTTTGCATAATAAAAATTAAGGTAAGAGGCAGCTTTTCGATCAGATCAGGCGGCTTTCGCCTTTGATTTAGAGTATACGTCAAAGGCGACGGCAAAGATTGTAACAAGCCCTTTTATGATGTTTTGCCAGAAAGTACTCACTCCCATGATTGACATCCCGTTATTCATAATACCCATAATGAATCCGCCGATAATAGCGCCGATTATAGTCCCGACACCTCCAGTCGCCGAGGCTCCGCCTATGAAGCACGCGGCAATCGCATCGAGTTCAAACCCGTCTCCGGCGGTTGGAGATGCTGAGTTTAACCTTCCCGCGAATACAATTCCGGCGATGGCCGCCAAAAAACCCATATTCGCGTATACCCAGAACATCACCCTTTTTACACTAATACCTGATAGTTCTGCGGCTTTAGCGTTTCCGCCGAGCGCATAAATATGCCGTCCCGCAACCGTTTTGTTTGTGATAAATGTATATACTGCAATAAGCACAACGAGCAGAATAACGGCGTATGTAAGGCCATTAGCCCTTGCGAGCCAGTATGTGAATAAGTTTATGACTAAGGCAATGGCAATTATCTTCGCCGCGAAAAAACTGTCGGACCCGGTATCGTAACCGGATTTCTTTTTCTTCGCGCGGCTTAAAAGCTCCATTATTATGTATAACACGGAGCAGATAATTCCGATTACTATCGTTGTTATATGCAGCTTGCTTCCGGAACCGATAAAATCGGGTATGCTGTCCGACGCGATTGTTACGTACAACTGCGGCAGCAGGACGGTTTTCCCGCTCAGAATAATATTGTTTATGCCGTTGAAGATCAGCATTCCCGCAAGTGTTACAATAAACGGCGGGATTTTAACATACGCGATCCAGAATCCCTGCCATACTCCCGCGAGGAACCCAATGATCAGCGACAGTAATATTGAAAGCGGGACGGGCAATCCCAATTTTACGCTGAATAATGCCGATGACGCGCTGACCATCGCTACGATTGAGCCTACGGACAGGTCGATATTACCTCCCGTTAAAATACACAGCATCATGCCGATGGCCAGTATAAGAATATAACTGTTCTGGAAAATCAGCCTTGATACGTTAATCGGCCTTAACAGTATGCCGCCCGTTAATATCTGGAAAATAAGCATAATTGCTATCAGCGCTATCAGCATTCCGTACTGCCGTATATTATGCCTGAATACATCCCTAATACTTTCCATATTGCAACCCTTTCCTTACTCTTAACCTTTGTTGGCTGTCGAATTCAGAATGCATTTCATTATTTTTTCCGGGCTAGCCTCTTCCCTGCTCATCTCACCTACAATGCTGCCTTCGTTCATAACGTATATCCTGTCACATATTCCTAAAATCTCGGGCAGCTCGGATGATATCATAACAATGCATTTTCCCTGGGACGCAAGCTGATTGATTATTGTATAAATCTCATATTTTGCTCCCACGTCAATTCCGCGCGTCGGTTCATCGAGAAACAACACGTCCGGTTCCGAAAATATCCATTTGCTAAGCACAACCTTCTGCTGGTTGCCTCCCGACAAGTTACCCGTTTTCTGATAAACCCCCGACGACCTGATATTCAGTTTCCTTCTTTGTTCCTCCGCGATTTTTACCTCAAGACCCTCGTCAATAACGGAATTCCTGCTGACCTTGTCCAGGCGCGGCAGCGTAATGTTTCTCCTGATGTCATCTATCAGTATCAAACCCGCCGTTTTCCGATCCTCGGTAGCATATGCAATTCCTGCCTTAATCGCCTCGTGCACTGTTTTCAGCACGAGCTTCTTTCCATCCTTAAGGATTGTACCGCTGATCTTTTTTCCGTAAGCCCTTCCGAACAGGCTCATGACAAGCTCCGTCCTGCCGGCTCCCATGAGCCCGGCGATACCAACGATTTCACCTTTGCGTACATTAAAGCTTACATGCTTGATACGCATTCTTTCATCATCGAGAGGATCATAAACCACCCAGTCCTTTACTTCGAACCCGACCTCGCCGATATGTGCCTTTTCTTTCGGGGGAAAACGGTTCACAAGTTCTCTTCCGACCATGCCTTTAATTATCCTGTTCTCCGAAAACTCGTCTACTCCCTTTACGAGCGTTTCAATTATCGAACCGTCGCGAATAATCGTAATCCGATCGGCTATCCTCGTAACTTCGTGAATTTTGTGCGAAATAATAATACACGTAAGCCCCTGCTGGTTCAATTCAAGCAGGAGATTAAGCAGGTTATCGGAATCCCTGTCGTTTAATGCGGCGGTGGGTTCATCGAGGATTAAAAGCCTGACGTCTTTTGAAAGGGCTTTTGCTATTTCAACAAGCTGCTGTTTACCGACGCCGATATCCATAACGAGCGTATTGTATTTTTCCTTCAAACCTACTTTTGCCATAAGCTTCCTGGCTTCCTGGTACGTGCGGTCCCAGTTTATAATTCCGTATTTAGA
>Ga0134100_1001427_pt1 | contig 22311 bp, 15 predicted proteins | sample 11_taG_2_FD_94444 | JGI IMG/M metagenome (GOLD analysis project Ga0134100, IMG submission 94444) | Switchgrass degrading microbial communities from high solid loading bioreactors in New Hampshire, USA - 11_42_5_180_A3 metaG | ecosystem: Engineered > Bioreactor > Semi-continuous > Anaerobic >...
AGTGTAAATATTTGTGTAAACTGATTTTCCTTCTATGTTAGTGATTTAATATATTTAAAGACTCAAAAACTTACCTTGTCAAACTTTTTAATAAATTCTAATTAAGGTAAAATATTACATCAATATACGTATATAATCTGACTCAGAGACTATGGTGCTCAAAACAACAGTGCCAATAATTTTCCCAGTATTTGTAGGCAATCTTATCCGCCTACAATTACCCTTAACCCCTTAATGAATCCCAAAGGCCCTATGGACTGACTGTCAAGGGCGTGCGCAGCATGGGCTTTAGTGTTTACCCTTGGCTGCCAGTACAAAGGGCCTTATCATCTTCTTTGGGGTTAAGGGAGCTCTATATGCGCCCTTCATACATTATTTGCAGTTGCCCTAATATCATGCCCCAGTCTTTGTATCGCATCGTCCATTTAGCAGTTATCTTGAGCGTAGCAAGATATATGCTCTTTAAAAGAGCCTGGTCACTAGGAAATACTTCCCTTGAGTTGTTAATCCTCCTGCAGCTACTATTCAAGCTTTTTATGGCATTGATCATTGATCGTATACATGACCTTACCGCAGCTCATGGAAATACTTGAAAATATGATTCAAAAAGCACAACCACACACTAGAATTACATTTGCATACGGAGTAAATTCTCCGGTCCTGACAATAGCTTTGGATTTTTCGGTTAATTTTTTAAATTCACTATGGGGAACGTATTCAACCTCTATATCACCCAGCACCTTTAAAATTTCTTCGTGCATTTTGGGGCTTACCTTTCTGATTTCATCCGCCAGGATCGCTTTTTCAACCGTTATTTCTTTTAACAAGGCCCGCAGTACCTGGATCTGGCCGGGAATGCCCTGTTCAAGCGCCAGATCCACCCGCTGATTTTCATCAGGAATGGGTAAGCCGGCATCACATATGACAACGGTATCCGTATGACCTAAACTGGCAATCACTTCGCATAATTTTTTATTCAATATACCGCCCTTTTTCATAATTTCAATATAGCACCCCTTTCTCAACAATTAAAACGTATATTTATCATTTTTAGCATTAATTCTCCGACTCATAGGTAATTTTAACCGACAAGCCGGTGTCCGGTCAAGAAATTAAATCCATATAATCTGTATATGATATACATAATCCTTAAATTATATTGGCCGGGTACTAAATACCATCCTTCGGGCGACACAAAAGCGAAGATATCGTCAGTTACTCCGCTTTGAAGATACCTTAAATATAATCACAGAAAATTACCACTCTCAATGGTATTTTATTTCGCGAAGATAAAAACAAGGAGCCTGCTGCTCCCCATATTCCTAAACATGATATTTGCGTTTTTACAAGCAAAGCTCTAACAAATTGCATTGTTGCTATTATCGCAAAACTTACCGGATATTTTATATGCAACTCGTTTCCCCTTTGCGTCCATATATAGATCATGAGTACCTGCCGTAAGTCTTTGCCGTCTCTATCATCGCAAGAATATTTTCATCAGGGGTATCCCTGCCGCACTGATCGCCTGTAGACAGAATAAACTTCCCCCCTGCAGCAGCATCATCTATGGCTCTTTTGGATGCCTCAACAACATCCCGAACCGATCCCTTCAGCATGACGTCGGTCGTATGAAGATTTCCTTTCAACACCAGCTTATCGCCGTACAGCCTCTTTATCTCCTTAAGGTCGCAATCGCCCATAGGCGGTGGTTCTAATGGATCTATAACCGTAAGATCGGTTTCTTCGGCTATTATCTTGACCAGCAGCCTTTCGGGGCCGCAGGAATGGACATGGGTGGGTATCCCGTGCTTCTTTGCCAGTGCGGTGATCTCCTTTACTATGGGAAGCGCTAATTCTCTGAAAATTTTTGGCGTCTGGTGAATAAGGGTACCGGATCCACCGACACATAGAAAATCGGGCTTTGTTTCCAGCGACATGAGCTTATAAAAGCGTTTTACATAGTATTCAAGTAGCTGTTCGCTTTTTTTGTAGTACTTCTCAGGATTATCGTAAAAATCATATATATCCTGTTCGCTGTTAAGCAGCTTGGTCGTACCGCACCACACCCCTACGAGCCCGTGATCACCCAGCTCCGCCTTTACCAGCTTCAACAGTTCCTCTCCCTGGGGCCACTCCTTCCTGCCCTCAATTTCTTCGTACCTGTCGGGTATTCTTGGAAAGCCCAGGGCCTCCGGTCTTAACCCGTGGGTGGGCGGATTGTCATCATAATATACGGTTATATAGGGTTCCCACTCCCTTTTGCCATCAATTATGCGGTATTTTTGGGTTACGATCCGTTTCCTATCCCTGTGAATAATGATCTCGTGCCATGCATTGTCGATCTCTCCCAGATCCTCAAACAGGATTGCCACATAACCATCCATGAGCGAATCAAAGCCAAAATGCTTCACGCAATCAATATAGGCCTTCCATATGGGAGGATCCTGGTACAGGTAAATATCCCAGAACGGCTTTCCTGTCAGCCTTGCCGGTATCATATTTGACGTATCGGGGGCAACGGGAACGTGATCCGGGATTTCACCCTTTAGAACTTTCATTAAACGCTCTCTGGATGTCATACATATTACCCCCCGCCAGTTTAATGCATTAACATAATCTTATTTAAACTTTTCTACCCCTGGACCAGTAATCGCTAAATGATGGGCAGCATCATTAAAGGGCAGGGCGTCGCCCCCTAAAATCTGGCTGACCGGGAGTAGGTCAACGGGATCGACGCCCCGGAATAGACGACCGGTATATGAACAACCCTTCACTTTAACTTCCATGCCAGATCCGCCAGGAACAGATCCTTTTCCAGCTGTTCGAGGCTGGTATCCTTGCTTATGTGGACAAACTCGATGTCCATCATGCGTGCCCAATCCTTCATCTGTTCCGCAGTGACATCGTAGCTCAGCACCGTATGATGGGCGCCGCCCGCCATTATCCATGCCTCAATGCCGGTAAGCATATCGGGCATGGGCTTCCAGGTGACGCGAGCCACCGGCAGGTTGGGCATGGACAAAGGAGGCTTTATGCACTCGATATCCTGGCAAATCAGGCGCAGACGGCCTCCCATATCTATCAGGCTTACCGCTATGGCGCTGCCCGCTTTTCCTTCGAACACCAGACGGGCGGGAGGGTTTTTCCCGCCGATACCGAGAGGATGAACCTCTATGCGGGGCTTTGTAGCCGCAATGCTGGGACATACCTCCAGCATATGCGCGCCAAGGATGTATTCGTTGCCTTTGGTCAACTCGTAGGTGTAATCCTCCATAAAGGACGTCCCTCCCTGCTTGCCTTCGGACATGGCCTTTATGATGGCAGTCATGGCGCTGGTTTTCCAGTCACCCTCCGCGCCATAGCCGTATCCCTGTTCCATCAGGCGCTGGGTAGCCAGGCCGGGCAATTGTTCCATGCCATACAGGTTTTCAAATGTATTGGTGAATCCCCGGCACCCCTCTCTGTCCAGCATGCATTTTATGGCGATTTCCGCTTTAGCCTGATACCGGATGGCATCGATATCGTCGGTGGCAATCTCATATCTTGCTCGATATTCCTCCAGAAGAGCGTCCACTTCTGCATCGGTTACCGCGTTGATCTCTTCAACCAGCTCGCCTACGGGCCATGTATTAACCTGCCAGCCCAGCTTAATCTGCGCTTCCACCTTGTCACCTTCGGTAACGGCTACGTTGCGCATGTTATCCCCAAAGCGCATGATCTTCACCTTTTTGCTGAATGCCACACCCACAGCTGCCCGCATCCAATCGCCTATTCTCTTTTGCACATCCTCATCCCGCCAGTATCCCACAATAACCTTGCGGGGCATGCGCAGGCGTGCAGCGATAAATCCGTGTTCCCTGTCCCCGTGGGCCGATTGGTTGAGGTTCATGAAATCCATATCGATTTCTTCATTGGGTATTTGCAGGTTATACTGGGTAGCTAAATGCAAATATGGCTTTTGCAAGTTTTTTAAACCCTCGATCCACATTTTGCTGGGGCTGAAGGTGTGCATCCAGGTAATTATCCCGGCACAGTTGTCGCGATAATTGGCCTCTTTTACCACATTGCTGATTTCCTCGGGCGTCTTGGCCGTAACCTTGTAAACGACCTTGCACGGAAGTTTCCCGCTTGCATTGAGCTGATCGGCCATCTCTGCCGCCCTGGCAGCTACGATTTCCAGTACCTCGGGACCATATAAAAACTGGCTGCCCACCACAAACCAAAATTCATAATCCTTCATCGCCATTTGCCGTTCCTCCTCTATCGAATATGTACCACTGCAGCCTTTTCAGCCGCTAAGCCCGCCTGATACCTTTCAATGTATTGGTTGAAACCCTCTACATCTTTGGCATCGGGTTCAATGCTGCTGACCGGCATGCCGGCAAAAACTTTATTGGCCAGGTAATCTTCCAAAGTTTCTCCCTCTTCTCTATTCACCATGTATGCAGCCAGCAGGGCCATACCCCATGGACCGCCTTCTCCGGCCGTCTCCATCACGCTGATAGGAGTATTAAGAGCGGCTGCCATAATCTTTTGCCCAACGTTGCCGGCTTTGAAGAAACCTCCGTGGCCCATCATCGAGTCGATTTGTACGCGCTCCTTTTCGAGCAGAATGTCCATTCCCAACCTCAGGGTGGCTATGGCACCGTACAGCTGTGCGCGGGCAAAATTGGCAAAGGTGAATTTGGCATCGGGTAACCGCACAAACAGCGGACGGCCTTCCTCGAGCCCTGTGATTGGTTCGCCGGCAAAGTAGTTATAGGAGACCAAACCGCCGCAATCCGCATCACCTTCCAGGGCCTTATAGAACAGCGCGTCCAGTGCCTGATATAAGGTACACGGCTGACCCAGCACTTCTGCAAAGCCGCAAAGCATTCTTGCCCAGTCGTCGATATCCGAAGTGCAGTTGTTGCAGTGCACCATGGCAACCGGCTTGCCGGATGGGGTGGTGACCATATCCACTTCTTCATACACTCCGGACAGCATGTTTTCCAATACGATCATGGCGAAGATCGATGTGCCGGCAGATATGTTCCCGGTCCTAACCGCTACGCTGTTGGTAGCTACCATTCCGGTACCGGCATCGCCTTCCGGAGGCGCTATGGGAATGCCTGGACGGAGCTTGCCGGTGGGATCAAGCTTTTTGGCACCTTCAGGAGTCAGCACACCGCCTTTTTCACCGGCCATCAGCACTTTGGGAAGGATATCGCGCAGCTTCCAAGGGTATTTCCTGGGCGCTATTAAGCTTTCAAATTTTTCGATCATGCCCTCATCATAGTCATTGGTGCTGCTATCAATGGGGAATACGCCGGACGCATCGCCCACGCCCAGCACCTTTTCGCCCGACAGCTGCCAGTGTACGTATCCTGCCAGAGTGGTAATAAAGTCGATATCCGGTATATGGGGTTCTTCATTTAGGATGGCTTGATAGAGATGAGCTATGCTCCATCGCTGGGGAATATTAAAGTTAAACAATTTTGTCAACTCGGAGGCGGCCCTCTCCGTTATGGTGTTGCGCCATGTACGATATGGAACCAGCAGCGAACCGTTTCTATCAAAGGGCAGATATCCGTGCATCATGGCCGAAATTCCGAGAGCCTTTAAGTTGGTGATTTCCACGCCGTATTTCTCGGCCACCTCACGGCACAGGTTGCGGTAACTGTCCTGAATGCCGGTCCACACATCCTCCAATCGATAGGTCCATATGCCATCTTCGTAGAGGTTTTGCCATGAATGGCTGCCGGAAGCAATGGGATTGTGGTTGTCATCAATCAGTACTGCTTTAATGCGGGTAGATCCCAGTTCGATGCCCAACACCGCCTGGCCATCCGATATTAGCTGCCTTATTCTTTCTCGATTGTCCATATAATCACTCCTTCAAATAAATTACTTGCCATCGCATGGTGTAATGCCTGTTCGGTATATGGCGGATATGGTTTCATTATTAGTTGTACGTACAACTTGCAATTCAATTATACTGAATTTTGTCCATAACCTCAATAGCGTTAATGACTACATTATTAAATAAAAAATATAAAACTACCATTGAAAGCATAAAAGGTTATGGGTTGAACCCAGGCTACAGGCAATGAAAGCCATAAAAAGATGGGATAGTTTACTATCCCATCTTGTCAAAATCCGATTTATTGCAGCCGGACTAACACCCGTCAATTGCAATTTTCAATATTTTATATTTAACAATTATTTTGAGTTCATTTCATCCAGTAATTTCTGCAGATCTTCTGCTTTTAAATCCGGAATAAAAGTAGTTAAAATGCCAATGGGCTGATTCATCAGAAATGCGGTGTTCCTACCGCTTCCATCATCGAATTCTTCACCTGCCTGTAATTTCCTCACCAGTTCGTCACTTATAGTTCCCTTTTCTCCTATATCTATACCAAATGTTGCTGCTTTTTCTTTATCAATAAATCCACTTGCCACAAAACCCGTTATGAGCTCAGGCAGTATTTTATTCCAAAAAGCTTTACCTTTTGGGTGTTTAATGAAATCTTTTATGGTGGTGGTCATATCGTAATTTTCTTTCAATATAACCGTATCTGAAATGATCTCAATTTTTTCTTCCAGCACAATATCTTTGGCCGATTTACCAATCTGTATAACGTATACGCCACTTTCCACATACCAGTCATTAAGTTTAGTATCCCAATAGGCAAAACTTCGCTTATCTAAAATAAATGTCACCGTCTTTGTCTCTCCTGGATTTAAACCCACTTTCTCGAAAGCTTTCAATTCACGAACGGGGCGAACAATTGATCCCTTCGGCGGAGCTATATATAATTGGATAACTTCCTTACCAAATGCAGAGCCCGTATTTGCCACATCTACAGAAACATATAATGTATCTGTATCCTTCATCTTTGTCTTATCAAGCCTAAGATTGGAGTATTCAAATGTGGTATAGGAAAGCCCATACCCGAAAGGAAATAATACATTCATCCGCTTTGTTTCATAATAGCGGTATCCTACAAATATCCCTTCCCTGTATTCTATCCTATTTGCTTCCCTAAAGCCCTGCCCAAAAAAGAGATATGACGGATTATCTTCTAATTTAATTGGAAACGTTTCTGGCAACCTGCCACTGGGATTGACCTTACCAAAAAGCACATTTACCACAGCGGCACCAACAGCCTGTCCTCCCAGATACGTCTCCAGCACAGCCTTTACATTATCAATCCATGGCATTTCTACCGGTGCACCGTTATGCAGAACAACAACCGTATTGGGTTGCACCGCACATATAGCGCTTATAAGGTCATTTTGACAATTGGGCAACCTCATATGCACCCGATCATAGCCTTCCGATTCACTAAGCTCCGGTAAACCGACAAAAATCACTGCAACGTCCGATGCAGCAGCTGCCTCTATCGCCTCAAGCTTCAATTTTTCATTCACCACATCCGTATCATCCTCAAATCCCTGGGCATAAACGATATTTTCGGTGAAAACATCCTTTAATGCCCTGACTGCCTCAAGGGCAGACGTAACCTTAAAGCTATTGACATGGGAGCTTCCTCCTCCCTGATAACGAGGTTTATCTGCATATTTACCTATAAAGGCGATTTTTGCGTTTTTATTTAGCGGCAAGATGGAATCCTCATTTTTCAGCAATACAATGGATTCTTCAGATGCGTATTGTGCAATGCGGTGATCTCCTTCATAATCGAAAGCTATGTTTCCATTTTTATTATCTATACCACGGTATACTAACTCCAGAATTCTCTCACAGGCTGTATCAAGAATACCTTCATCAATTTCACCGTTTCTGACAGCCTCGACCAATAAATGGTCGGTATCTACCGCAGCAGGCATAGTAAGGTCGCATCCTGCCCTTACCGCAGCCACTCTATCGTGAACCGCTCCCCAATCGCTCATAACTGGCCCGTCATAACCCCATTCTTTTCTCAGTATATCTGTTAGAAATTTAGAATTTTCGGATGCATAAATCCCATTGATTTTATTGTAAGAGCACATGACCGCCCAGGGTTTTGCATCTTTTATAGCTCCCTCAAAAACTGCAAGGTAGATCTCCCTCAGTGTCCTCTCATCCACTTCCGAAGAACTGCTCTGGCGCAGGCATTCCTGGTTATTTGCGAGAAAATGCTTTATGCAAGCACCAACCCCTTGACTCTGAACACCTTCTATGTAGCTTTTTGCCATTTCACTGGCTACAAATGGATCCTCACTAAAATATTCAAAGTTACGTCCGCATAGTGGAGATCTCTTGATATTTACTGCCGGTCCCAGGATAACCTGTACATCTGCTGCCTGACATTCTCTGCCAATTGCTTCTCCCACTTTTCTTACTAAATCCCTATCAAAACTGGCTGCTAATGCGCATCCCGCCGGAAAGCAAACAGCGGGGATACTTTGTTGCATTACCAGATTATGAGCAGATTCAATCTCTTTCCGCAATCCGTGAGGCCCATCGCTTACCATTATTTCTGGAATTCCCAGTCGCTCTATCCCTTTTGTATGCCAGTTGTCCTTACCGGAACACAGTGCGGCTTTCTCTTCTAACGTCATTTGCGATACCAATTCTCTGATTTTTTCTTTTGTCATCTTCTTTATCCCTCCTGACATATGAGTTTTCTATGCATTCAGTTGTCAAGTTCTGGTGGTTGGCCCTATTTTATGTTATTGCAGTCCCTTTATATTTCTCGCTTCATCATTTAATCCTGTTTTGATTTAAGGCATGTATAATACTTTCAAACACCGGTCTTATCTCGGGAGCATAGTTTAGCAGTTCGCATATTTGGAATTTATATACAACTTCGGCTTTCAGCATGGGATTATCCAGCATCCCGGGAACAAGCTCATTGAGCATCTGCACTGCAAGAGGCTCATTCAAAATCTCCTCCAATGTGGACTCCAGCGAGAACCTTTCCCTCTCCAGAGATGTCTCGGTATCATATTCATAATGGTAACGTCCGGATCCTATTTCTATGGGTTCATCCTTCTCCGGCAGATACAAAATCGCCGTCGTATTTGCCGGAATTTCAACTTCAACCGTTATCCTCTTATCTATGCACGACCATTCGCTCCGTATTAACCCATAAGGGGAATTAAAGCTGGCCTTTACCCACGTTATACCTTTTACAAACTGCGGCTTTATCAAAATTTTCTTGTACCCCGGCTCCAGCTGATTGATTCCCGCCAGCTTCCTGTACATCCAATCCCCCACCGAGCCATAGGCATAATGGTTCAGGGAGTTCATCCCCGAAGATTCAAAATCGCCGTTAGGCAATATGGAGTTCCACCGCTCCCATATGGTGGTTGCCCCTTTTTTGACCGCATACAGCCAGGAAGGATAATCCTCCTTGAGGAATATTGTCCCTGCTAACTCGTGCAGCCCGTTTTCGCTCAGGACGTGAAGCAAATACGGCGTGCCCAAAAATCCCGTTGTTAGATGGTTCCTGTGACCCTCTATGTTGGCTTCTAAAGTTTTGATTATCCTTTGCCTGTGCCTTTCATCCACCAGATTGAAATGAAGTGCCAATACGCATGCCGTTTGCGTCTCGCTCACAAGCCTGCCGGTAGCTGTCACGTATTCCTCATTAAACGCCTTCTTGACCCTACTGTACAGCTCATCGTACCTTTGGGCATCATCTGTTTTTCCCAATATGCGTGCAGACCTTCGCACGATATCTATTGAATTGGCATAAAAAGCATTTGCAATTAAGTACGGGTCGGTGGCTCCCGTCCTGCCGCTCATTCCCTCCTCCTTATCCAGCGCCAACCAGTCCCCATACTGAAATCCGGTTTGCCACAAACCATTATCGCCACAATGCGCCGTAATATAATCCACCCATCCCTTCATGCTTTCATACTGCTCCTGGAGTATCCGCACATCGCCATAAGTCTGATAGAGCATCCACGGAACGATGGTCGCTGCATCGCTCCAGCCAGCCGCACCATCCTGGTCACCCAAAATATTTGGCACCACATGAGGCACGCCAAACCGTGCGGTCTGTTCGGAAGCCAGATCATGCAGCCACTTGGTAAAGAAGAGCGCAACGTTATAGTTATATGCTGCAGTCCAGGAAAAAACCTGTGCATCCCCCGTCCAGCCAAGCCTTTCGTCCCTCTGCGGGCAATCGGTAGGTATATCAAGGAAATTATCCCTCTGGCTCCACTGAATATTCATCTGCAGCCGGTTCACCAGGGGATCGGAACAGATGAAGGTCCCCGTTGGCTCCATATCGGTGTGCAGTACACACGCGGTAAAGTTTTCCAGCTTTATATCTTTATCATCGAGCCCCTCCACGCTTATATAGCGAAAACCATGGAAGGTAAAATGCGGCATAAAAATCTGATCTTCTCCGTTGCAGATATACACATCGGTAGCCTTTGCCTGCCTGAGATTTTCTGTATAAAAGTTGCCGTCTTTGTCCAGGGTTTCCGCATGCCGAATGGTGATCTTCTGCCCGGGCCTGCCCTTTATCCTTACCTCCACAAAGCCGGTCAAATTTTGCCCGAAGTCCAAAACCCTTTCACCTTTAGGCGTGATTATAAATTCCCTGGCAGGTATCCTCTCCGTTATGCGCACGGGTTCATTCTCCTGTGCCACTATGCACTCCTTGTCAAAATCCGTTATTACTACTGGATATTCCTTATCCTCTTTAAAGCGGGAATCAATCGTTTCGCCCATATAGATTTCGCTGTACCTTATGCTGCCTGTTGTCACCTTCCAGCTTTCATCCGTCTTGATAACCTGCTTTGTCCCGTCGGCATATGTTATATGGATTTCTGCCAGCGCCGCCACCCTGTCCCCGTAGATGTTTGGCGTACACATAAAACCGAATATCCCCTTATACCACCCGTTCCCCACGGTTATCTCAATTTTGTTGTCCTTGCCCAGCATCTCACGACATATGACATATGTTTGATATTGAAGCCTCTTCTTATAATTGGTCCACCCGGGAGCGAAAAAGGCATCCCCCACCTTCCGATTATTTAGCTTTATCTCATAAACCCCCAGGGCAGTTGCATATATGCGGGCTCGTTTTACGGGCTTATCTTCCAGTTTGAATTCCTTGAAAAAGACCGGACATGCCGTCTCCTCGGGCGGAAAGTTGTGGCTAATCCAACTGGCACCGAAATTTGTTCCCCCAAATAGTCCGGTCTCAAAAAATCCTTCACACCAAGCATGGTTGCCTTTGTTGTCCCAGGCCTCAACATATACGCCATACCCGGTGCAGGGCTCAAGAGCAGCCCCTTCATATTCCACCAATACAGACGAATCGCTCTCCAGCCTGCCGGTATCCCAAGCCACATTTCCTGCCTCATCCGATACCCTGATCCTATAAGCGGTCTGTATGACGTTTTTTTCATTCGAAATCATTTGCCAGGAAAACCTGGGCTTTTGGGTATCCAGACCAACCGGGTTATACCTGTATTCAACGCGTAAATTCTTCAGTTCCATACCAATCACCTTCCCAGTAAATTTGTTTAACTCGCGATTAAACAACCAATAATGATAACTTAAGGATGCCGTCACCAGCGGCACCGCAAATTATGTCACGGTAACTTTTGCAACTGCAGTATTTAAGCCGTCTCCCGACACGGAAATCACCATCTCTCCCTGGCTTTTGCTGCGCACAACCGCCAGCGCCCTGCCATAATAGGTCGTATGAATTCCGGTATCATACCTCTCCTCGGTACATGGGTTGGCGCTGCCAAATGCCAGTAAAGTCCCGCCTTCAACCGAAACCCTCAACTGCCGATCGGAGTTGCTCTTTATAACGTCGTTTTCACCAACTAAATCGATGTTGACAAATACTATTTCCCCCGGCTTAACGACGCTCTCCTCGGGCGCTACCCTTATAAGCGTCCTGCCAGTAGCCGAAACAAGTTCGCTCCTCGATATTTCCCTTTTGTTCTCGTCATACGCTACTGCCGTCACAACGCCCTCTTCATACCTGGTCCTATACATTGCCTTATAGTCCTTTACCCGCTTGATGCCCAGCGACTTTCCGTTGACCAGCAGCTCCACGAAGTGGGCACCAGAATATACTTCTATCTCCACCGGATTCCCCTCACAGTTCTCCCATGACCAGCTTTCTACGGCATTCGTCCCTCTCCAGGCGGATTTGTAAACCTTTTCTCCTAAGTGATTTGGTGGACGCACGCAAATACAGGGTTTATCTTCAAGTTCCCAAACCACTTTAGCATATTTGGCCTCCGCCTCTATATTGCCCAGAATGTCAATCGCACCGGATTGTGCAAGCAGCCAGGGATATCTTTTAAAAAATCCCCCCTCGCCGTACGTCCAAGCACCTATTCCCGCCTCACCAAGATAATCCCAAGCCGCCCACATGAAATCGCCTATCAGATAGGGCAGTTCCTTAACCATCTTCCAGTTCTTTGCAATGTCCTGTGGAAAGGTTTCGCTTCCGACGATTATTCTATTCGGGTGCTTCTTCCCCTCCAGCTTGTATCTCCCCGAACCATAGTTGTATCCCGCAATATCCAGCAGATCCAGCACAGGCGTTGCCACCCTATCAACGGCCTTAAGCCTGGCCATGTTATTCATCGATCGCCCAATCATGCTCACCATCATATTGTAGAATGTGCTTCCCGAAACTTGTTGCTTATTCGTATGTTTTGCCTGCACATCTTCGCCGCTTTCCTTATATACTCCTTTCCCTTTGCTGGCCATATACATGAGCATCAGGTTGATGCCAGCCGTAACTGGTCTGGTAGGATCAAGCTTATGGATATAATCCACCATCTTCCTGGCAAGCTCAACTCCCCGCTCCTGAGCAGGCTCCGTCACCTCGTTGCCTATGGAGTACATGATCACGCACGGGTGATTCCTATCCTTCTCCACCATCGCCTTAATGTCTTCCAAATACCACTCCTCAAAGTCCCTCGAGTAATCGTATTTGGTCTTGGGAATATACCACATATCAAAGGCCTCATCCATCACGTACATCCCATACCTGTCGCAGGCATCAAGCATGGCCTTCGACATGGGATTATGGGCGCTACGAATGGCATTGTACCCCGCTTGCTTCATGATCCTCACCTTGCGCTCTTCCGCCTTATCATATGCGCAGGCCCCCAATATGCCATTATCGTGGTGAATACAGCCTCCCCTCAGCTTCACTTCCTTACCGTTGATAAACAACCCCCTGTTGCTCCACTCAATCAATCTGATGCCGAAGTTCTCCACCACTTCGTCAACCATTACACCTTTTTCCTTCAACACAGCCCTGCATTGGTACAGATAAGGCTCCGTATCCGACCATAGTTTCGCATCGGGTATGTCCAGTTCAACTCGCTCTCCTGCACTCCCGGCAACGATTCGCCCTTCAAACAAAATCTCGACCTCGACTTCTGCATCCCGGCCACCATTATGACTTACTTCCACCAGTATCCTCGCGGGTCTATAGGAGAGGGTCGAAATCTTGATTCCATCAAGGTCTATGTGCGTCTTATTGCCTACGATTAGCTTGACGGGCCTATAAATGCCGCTTCCGCTATACCACCTGCTGTTGGGCAACTTGGAATTGTCAACAACCACCCTGACGGTGTTTTCCTGTCCATATTTTAAAAATGGATCCGCATTTACATAAAAGTTGGAGTAACCGTACGGGCGGCCTCCCGCCTCTTGGTCGTTGATATAGACTTTGCTATTCCTGTAAACCCCTTCAAATTCAAATATTACGCATTTATCCTCCCATTGCCGGGGCACAAAGAAGTCCTTTTCATAGATATACACGCCGCCCGTAAAAAAACCAATAGCTCCTCCACCTTCGGATGCAGGGTCACGCCGTTCATGAATCATAGCATCATGAGGAAGGTCTATAAATTCTGCATGTGAGCCACCATGTTTATAAAATCTCCACCCTCCATTAAAATCCTCTCTTTTCACTTCTATCCCCCTTTAACAAATTCACAAAACTATTATGATAATTTCCATAAAAACACCGTTTTCAATTTACTTGTATTATAGCAAAAGGTTAATAAAATTTTCCAATTTATATTTCAGCAGCATAATTATAGTAATTGTCGTACATCAATATTAGGAAGATTAAATATAACAAATTGTTATATAGACATCTCTATAATTCTCACTCAAAAGTAAGCAGTACCACATCATTTGTACGTAACTTAAGTGATACAAACGTGCTGCCGTTCTCTGTAATGAAGGGCATTTCTTCGCCGGTTAATCGAGTTTTACTTTTTATTTCCTCCACCTGGCTGCGAGTGAGATGGTCAGGGCTACCCAGTTTCCGCCATTCCGCTTTGGGGTTACAGCGTTCGTCGTCTATGGCCTGTTTGATAACTTTTTCGGCCGTGCAATTGATGGAAATCTCTATGTCTATTGTTTCATCCTTAAAATAATCGAAATCCTGGGCATACACGATCACCTGCGTTTTATTGCCATCTACGAACGCGGCGTATTCCACCGTATCGTTTGTGGTCAATGATAGCTTTAAACGTTTAGGATACAGCTGCGACAGCAGCTTAAATGCCCAAAAGCTGGGTTTAGGTATGCCATCACTGGTTATAATACCATAGCTGCCTACAAAAGGCTTGCCAAGCATGAACAGCTCCTCAAAAATATCCGAGCAACACCAAAACATATAAGCATCTGCTATTCCGTTTAGATCAAGGCAAGTTTTCACAATAAAGGCAGCATTGTATTTCTCATCATGAACGGGTGCACCAAAAACGGCCATGGAATTCCATTCTGTAATAAACAATGGCCTATCTCCTACCCTGGAACGGGCTTCTTGATCCATGCGCGTCAATGCGCCTTTTTCCCAGTGCCGATACACTTCGGGGTGAAAGAAAAATCTGGTAATGGACTCCCCAAGCGGCACCGCGTTCCTGGCACAATACTTTGCTATCTTCATTATTTCAAAAGCATCCCTAAACGAAAAGGAATTGCCAAAAGCATCGCCTACATAATGATGTGTAGAGACAAAATCGCAGGGAAGGCCCCTTTTTTCGCAATAGGTTATAAAATCGTCCAACCACCTACAACTACTGGTAGACGGTCCGCCTACCCGTAAATTTTCATTTACGTCTTTTATAGCCCTCACCGTATACTCATACAGTTTAAAATAATCTCTCTGTTTACCATCGAAAAATATGGGCAAATCAGGTTCGTTCCATACTTCGAAGTACCATGTCTCAATTTCTTCTTTACCATAACGGTCCTCAATAAAACGGATAAACTTTCTGACATACTCGGCCCAGCTGTCAAAGGACCTGGGCAAAGTTATATTGTTATTATAGCGAAGCCCTATTTTCCTGCCGCGAGCCAATGCGGTTGGCATAAAGGACAACTCTACAAACGGCTTTACGCCGCAATCCAGTAGATTATCCAGCACATGCCCCACTTGCCGGAAATTTATCTCCTTGATATGCCGGGAATAAGGCATACTACGAAACCTGAAATAATCACTAAGCCGCTGATAGGTCAGCATATCATCATCAAATAAACCATGAAACCGCAAATACCTTATACCTAGCTCATCATGAGCAAGCTTTACATGCTCGCATACATCGGTACGATGCAGTTGAAATGCGTGGTCATTCCCCAGTCCAAATTGCCAGGAGTAATCTGTAGGTATAGTATCAATATTCCTATCTATGATTATTCTCTTTTTCATCCCGTTCACCCCACTTCAAATTCTAAGAAGTCCATCCGCCCTTTGCCTTTGTATGTGAAATACAATGCGTGAACTCCCTTCTCTATTCTAATTGGGGCGGAAAACGTTGCCCATTCACTTGTGTTGCTGAGGTTGATCCTTGCCAACGCCGTTCCCCCTATCTCGGTCGAAACCAGCATCGTACCCTTTGCGCGTCGCACGCGCACCGATATTTTATTTATATCATCGAACTCAAAATACTTAAATCCAATAGTGGTACCATGGCTAATATCGGTAATAAATCTATCATTACCGTCATGCGTTATATGTGGCTGGCGCCTTTTCCACCTACCTATTGTATGGGTATGCTTATTGAAAAGATTACAGCATATTATCGCCGGATAAACACCTCTGGCTATAAGCGGCTTACCATTTAACCCGCATGAGGTCATTTCTACCTGTGGAATGCTGCCATCCGGCAAGATTGTTATAGGTTCAGCACATACCTGCCGCGAAAAGTTAGTATTGTGGGTCAAGCGATGATAAAATACATACCATTGCCCGTTTATGCACTCTATAGAGCCGTGATTAGTACCATCCGCAGCCAGCCTTCTCTTATTACCCCTGTAACCCATATCGCAATTTGAAATAATAACACCGCGATATACAAAGTCCCGGTCAGGATACTTACTTGTAGCATAGCAAAGCTCACCATCTTTCCCGGAAAACCAGATGAAATAATAGGTATCGCCTATTTTCCTGATGGATGCTGCTTCATGAAAAGCGTGATGATATAATTCGCTCTTTTTGTCCGCCGTGGTCCTGGCATCCAATATACGTTTGGGCCCGGATTTGACCGTCCTCATGTCATCTTCCAGCTCTACAACATTTGCTCCCAAAATATGAGGATATGTGTTTCGTATTTCCTTTACAGGGCGGTCAAATATTTTGCTCATTACGTAATTATACAGAGGGGCTAGCAGCTTATTTCTTAGGTCCAGTCCCAACCCCCAGCCGTAATAAAGCCATATTCTTCCGTTATCGTTGAGGACAGCAGGATCCCCCGTCAAAAATGTCGTCATTGGCATACCATCAGGAAAGCATACATCCCCCAGGTAGGAAAAGGGGCCTTCCGGACGGTCCGATACGGCAACCGACATAGGTCCAAAGTTTTTCACGTTTGGTCCCATTGCGGTATAGTATAGATAATATCTTCCATCGTTTCCGCGTACACAGTCAGGGGCATACAGATCAACAGGACGGCCGGGTTTGCTCCTTGGGTCCTGGCTCTTTTTATAAGCAACGCCATGGCAGGTCCATTCGCTTAAATCGTTTATGGGGGCAGAATAAACTACATAATCAAGTTCACAAAATCGTTTTCCTCCCTCGGCATCATGGCTCCCGTAAAGATAAACACGGTCGCCAAACACGTGCGCCTCCACATCCGGGATATATTCATCTAGCGGCAGAAAAGGGTTAAAAACCTGCCTTTTCATTATCCCACTCCCCTTATTTCAATACCGCTCAATCGGGATTTACATGCGTGCAGTCCCTGCTTTTCCAGCAATATTAACATTATTTTTCTTTCATTTTTCTTAGGGCTGTATTTATTTCCTCTCTTAACTGGCCGTCTATGGGATAATAGCGGAGAATAAAGATAGAAATCAAACATAAGATAGCAGGAACAAGACCAGATACTACGATAAAGGAGTTAAGCATACCGGGAATAGCGCTAAGATCGCCAATATAGGTATCGGTAACGGAATCCACCTGATAACCTACAGCAATTAAAACCGCACCGACAAGCATTGAAGATAGAGCAGTCTGGGCTTTCGCGATAAACCTGCCGATGGAATTGATCAAGGCGTGTTCTTCTTTTCCCGTAATATACATGCCGTAATCCATACATTCTATACCAATTAGGGTGCCGGGAACAAAACTGAGCCCGGCTCCAAGCAATAAAATTGTAATAAAGATGAAAAACAAAACAGGAGTTTGATGGAGTGCGCCAATGACCATACAGATAAACAGTCCAAGACCGCCGATCATTTCTAATTGCATGGAAAGCCTATAAACTTTGACGGGCCCGTTAAAGACCTTAACCAGTTTTGGAGAAACGGCTGCCATAAGTATAGTGGGAATCAACTGGATTATGCCAAGAATGGTGGTCATAAATCCCAGCCTATCAGAATTGACAACACCGGTAGAAAGATCTGTACAATATGCCCATTTGATGTAATAGGTGGTTGTGCTGAAAACCAATGTCCATACAAATCCGTGAAATAAGCCAACAAGCGTACTTACGAGCAAGGGTTTATTCTTCTTAAAAGCATATACCGCATCACGCAGAGTAATCCTGGCATCGCTTGATTGTTCAATATGTTTGCCTTCTTTGACCAAACAAATACCAATTAAAGAAACAATACCAGCAATACCTGAAATTATAAAAGTGAGAACGGAAAAGGATTTGTGCATATCACCAATACCTTTATTTATGGCAGTAAGCATTGCCATAAAAAAGGACATGGGAATAACAACAACCATAGAAATTACGCGTGGCCATGTTGTCATCCGTGCGCGCACCACAGGATCATCAGTCAACGATTGCTTAAGAGGGTTCTCCGCAAAAAACGACACACCTATATCATACATTAAATAGAAGAAGGAAACCCAAACAATAACCAAAATTTGAGACTTTGCAATAGCGGACGGGATGCTAAACAATGCACATATAGCCGCAGTCATCATTATAATGCTTAAAATTATAAACGGCTTGTATTTACCGTACTTACCAGGTTTTTTATTGTCCATAATAAAACCCTGTAAAGGATCATCTATTGCATCGACAAAACGTCCTGCACTTAAAAGAATGGTGCCCAGTTTAGCAGCAAAACTGCCGATTCCAGCATAGTCAGTAAGATACAGCATAAAAAGGCCTGTCATAAAAGAACCGGAAATTGCTTCTGCCCATGTCATTGTACATAATCCAAACATCGTTTTAAAGTCTTCCGGATATTCCTTTCTAACCTTTTTCCCCCGCCACATAAATATCTCCTCTCTCAGCAATCAGTATTCTTAGTAATCTTTTATTAATCGACTAGACTGACTTGTAAAAATTACGGTTTATGCCGTTATATATGTGAATATCTTTATCTATGCGCTTATTGTCGTGTCCACTTTTGCGATATGCTCTCTATGAAAAATGACAGCTATAACCTCTTACCTTAATCTGTATCTATAGGTAAAAGCCAACTTAAATCATGTTCACCAGCCTCCTTTTGCAAATTTTTATAATGACGCACATTTGTCAATTTTATATTATCAAAACCACATTAAATTGTATTGTAATATACACTACAATATTGTAAAATTCACTTGAGAGGTGAAGATAAAACGATGAATAAAGATCTCGTGTCCTTTTGTGAACTGTTTTATTCATCACATTATCTCCCCATCGCTCTCTTTAACAAAAATGGAGAAAGAGTTTTTTCCATTTCATCTATGAATGCCCAAACAGTAGTTTGTCCGGCCATTCTTGATCTATTGTTTAAAACACCGATCAATCCAGGAATATATTCTTCCCCTTTACTGGGTTCGTATGGCATTATTCGGATTAATGATGCTATGATGTATGTTGTAATAGGCCCCACTTTTTGCTGTTCAATTACTTCGGAAATGATACGAAACTTTATGCACCAAAATTCCATTGAAATACAAAAAGAAAATGAAGTTAGAGAGTTTCTCGAAGGGCTACCGCAGTATACATATAATCAGTTCTTAAATCTGCTGGCTTATCTTCATTTTATACTTAACGGTGAAATTATTTCGGTACCAACACATTTCAATCTTATAGATTCTAATTTAAAAAAAATTATTGGCTGCTTACACACCGAACAAATATACCATACTAAAGAAGAAAATTATCAACATAATACTTATAACTTTGAAAATCAACTATTGGATTATGTACGACGGGGTGAAACAGAAAAATTAAAAGCTTTTCTTATGGAAACAGTAAGATTTCACAAACTACAAGAAGGCAAATTAGCGGATACGCCTTTAAGGCAAGCCAAAAACCTATTCATCGGCCTTGTAACTATGGTGGGAAAAGAAGGTGCAATTAAAGGCGGATTAGATGTAGAGCAAACCTATAATCTCATGGATATATATATTCAGGAATGTGAACGCATGCAATCCGTTGAAGCCATAAAAGCATTACAATATAATATGCTTATAGACTTTACGGAACGTGTGGCAAAAAGTAAAATTCCTTCCAGCATTTCAAAAGAGATATTTGCCTGTATTCAATACATACGTACACACACCCACGAATGCATTACTGTTTCCGATGTAGCAAATCATATCGGAAAAAGTCAGGCATATGTGGCAGACAAGTTTAAGAGAGAGATGAATATCACAATCGGCAAATACATCATGCATTGTAAATTGGAAGAAGCTAAAAGTATGCTCACCTATTCAAATAAGAGCATTGCTGAGATCAGCAGTTATTTAGGTTTTTCCAGCCAATCTTATTTTCAAAACGTATTTAAAAAATATGTTGGCATAACCCCCGCTAAATATAGAAAACAAACAACCATATGAGAATAGAGTTACACGGGATCAGAATAAAGAGTTCAAACTGAAAAGTGATAAAGCCCTCTACACCGGCAGTCAAAGGGTTATCATATTCTTCATTTTGCAACTTAATTATTAATCGCCTATTTTGGCTGTGCTTACAACCCAAATCACTATTGCGGGTATGTAATATATTATTTTGAAGCTAATTTCTCCCAAATTAGGTAACAGTATATTAAAATACAGTAAATTGTATAGATTAAAAAGAACAAAAGTAGCAATACCTTTCAGATACGAACCATCGTATAATATAAAGCCAATTCCCGGTATAAGCATATTAGCAATGATACTTATACGCCTTTTAAACGATGCATATTCGCGTCTCAAATCATCCATCTCTTTCAGAAGTTCCCTTTTTAACTCACGAAACTCTTCATTATTCATTTTTATACCTCCGATATTGATAACATAATAAAATTATGAAAGAAGTATTTGTGTCTTGCTCCCGCTCGATACAATAAATCCAACAACTCTACAAATAAATCGCATTAGCCAGCATATTACCTTTAAATATTAATCACGATAATAATTTATTCTATCGTCCTCTATTTCATATTTTACTCCGGCTTCTTCAAAGGCTTTTATGAGTTCCCGCCGTTCCAATTGGTTGTAATGGTTAAATGCCCCCCCTTTTGCATTAATCTCTTGTACAAGCTGCCTTTGTTCCTCTATACTTAAGGCCAGTTTGCCCAAGTTCAAGTTCATATTATCAAACGCTTTAGCCATTATTTCTACCATGTCGAGGTATAACTCCACTTTTCTGGTTAAGGCCTTATGGTATCCTTCCATTTCGGCTGGGACGCTCATAGAATTTAATATTATTAGAAATTCGCTTACATCGTTCTTTTTGTCTTCCAGTTCCTTTACTCCGCTTAAAACCGCATTCGATAAGTTCGGGTTTTCAACATATCTGATCACGGCATTGAGAGCCGTCATATCTAGATTTACGTCCTTGACAGCGTCTAAATATTCATATATTGCCCTACGCCTGCCGGCTTTGGTATCAAATATCTCTTCTATGAGTGAACCACCGGATACCTCCCCGAACATTTCCCTTGATATTAGCGGCTTCCCGGTAATTTTGTACGCGATATAATTAACCCATGTTGAACCTGCATATATATTCCATATCAATATTATCAAGCTGATTATACTTGCTCCGGATATTATTCTTTTCCTTCTCTTTTTCCTTTCTTCATAATAATTGCTGATAAAATCTCTCTCAATATAGCTGTAAAATTTCTCCCTACCTTTGCCTTTCTGCTGTTCCTCAAACTCCCTCATTTGTTTTCTGAAGTTCTTTTGAACATCAGTAGGCATAGATGGATTCACTCCTATCTTGCTGAAGGCATATTACCCTCCTTAAGCATGGAGGTGCTGGTCCTAAATCCTCTATCTTATCGCTTTTCCAGCTTACTTTTACATGATCCAATTAGGTAGTTAAAATCGCTTTAATTATATCATCGGCATCCTAGAGCCGAAGTTCAAAAAAATACCGTGAAGCTTCCCTCGGAACGGAACTTTTGTATCCTCCCCATGCTACAATTAAACCATGCTGCTCGCTCTGTCATTTTCAATCTCTTCGCGCTCTTCTTTAACGGCATCTAATCAGCAGCCTATAATATATTAGGTACCAATCATCAAAACACAATAAAATTGGTAATCTCACCACGTTGCTTTTTTAGTCTTTTAGACCTATCAGCCTATGATGAAATTCGTCGCCAAAGAGGAAATTCCTGCTACAACATCAAATTTTCTATACTTATTTTCACTGTTAAAGATCAGGTATTTTTAGCTCGCTTATATCTTCTAAGGTTCCCCTGATATGCCTAAAATGGCAAATCTCATCCTCCAGTTCCTCAGTTCCTCTACTTCCCTTTTCTTACCCTTGAGTTTATCCGTTTTTTTACCATTAGATCATGGTTTTATCCTTTAACTCCCAAATTTCGGCAATATCCTTCGCGTAATAACACTTTTCCCAAGTTTGCATTACCCTCATCAGCTTGCATATTTTACATTGCTATAAAAAGCCATTCATAGCAATAGACGG
>Ga0134100_1001429_pt1 | contig 22299 bp, 20 predicted proteins | sample 11_taG_2_FD_94444 | JGI IMG/M metagenome (GOLD analysis project Ga0134100, IMG submission 94444) | Switchgrass degrading microbial communities from high solid loading bioreactors in New Hampshire, USA - 11_42_5_180_A3 metaG | ecosystem: Engineered > Bioreactor > Semi-continuous > Anaerobic >...
GGAGATTTCTCACGAATGAGTCTATTAGCTTGTCTTTCAGTTGACATATGGGCATCACTTTCTTTCAATTATTTTACTAATAAATTTATTATATTCTACCACTTAAGTATTATTTGAATTTATGCAATTTATATACAAAGATAAAACGATAGAATAACTATAACAAATAATTCCATTGAACTTAAAAGAATTTAATGCTACAATTTAGAAAAATACCCAAATTTAACTTTGAAAGGGGCGTCTTGTTTGAAAGACATATTTTGTACAATATTAAACATTGTACAATACAAAGCAAAGATAGTAAGGAATAGGGGAACAAAACTTAACGAAATGGTTTTATTCCTCTATTGTCAAAGACGATTATAATGGAGGAATTGACAATGAGTATAAATAAAGAAAACAATATTCTGTACAATGAAAGGTTTCCTCTTTCTAATAAATATGACCCGGACTGGATATTTGACAACTCTATGGGAATAAATGCTCTATGGCTTACAGAATGGCTATGCGAAGCAATCGACTTAAAACCCGACATGAGAGTCCTTGACTTGGGCTGTGGAAAAGCTATAAGCAGCGTTTTTCTTGCAAAGGAATTTGGGGTTCAGGTTTGGGCATATGATTTATGGATAAATGCCACAGACAACTGGAAAAGGATAAAACAAGAAGGATTTGATAACAGAATTTACCCCATTCACGGTGATGCAAGAAATATGCCTTTTGCCGAAGGTTTCTTTGATGTAATTATCAGCGTTGATTCATATATCTACTTTGGTACAGATGATTTGTATTTGAATTATTTACAGCAGTTTTTAGTTCCCGGAGGAACATTGGGCATTGTATTACCCGGCCTTATGAAAGACTTTGAAGATGGCGTTCCAGAGCACTTGAAAGATTTCTGGGGACAGGACTGCTGGAGCTGGCATACAGTTGACTGGTGGAAAAAATTATGGGCAAGAACGGGATTGGTTGACATTAAAGTTGCTGACACAATGCCAGAAGGCTGCGCGATGTATGTTAAATGGAAGGAAGCACAGGATAAGGTCGGTAAAAATCCCTGGCCGCAGGACACTGCCATTCTTAAAAAGGATGCAGGTGAATATGTCGGATTTATTAGACTTGTAGCCAACAGAAAGTAAAATCTGTATAAAAAATAGATGGGCATTTAATATGTATTAATAAAGATTTTGAAAGACCCTGCTGCTAATAAAAATGCAGGGTCTTTTTCTTTTAATAATGACTAGTATTAAATATTTGCAGCAAGCAATTCAAAGGCTTCTCATCCCATAGTTACAATTATACACAATTATAATATATAGGAAGAAACGATGTATACGTAATGGCCTTTGACAATATTGTAGAAATCTACTTCATATGTCCCGAGCTCACCACCATAAATGGTTGAATAGAAAAAATGACTTTAAAATAAGGCTGCAAAGGACTTTATTTTTTGATTCCTCTGCAGCCCGGATTTTGCGCCCGGATTTTGCCAATATTATAAACTTAAATATCCCCATTTCATCAAATAAGCTATTTCGCGAGATTGTTATACCAAACATGCACATTCCATATTTCGGCATCATGAAGGGGTTTACCTACAATATCGAGGACCCCTCTTTTTCTCGTATCTGCAAGCATAGCCTCATGGGTGCCCGTTCCTTCATCAATCACGTACCTTGTAAAATTTCCTTTCCCATCATTTTCAAAGACCAGGAGGCGCGGAAGCCTGATCTTGTATTCCCTCTGCTTATCTACAACCCCTATTTCGCCGACAAAAATGTCTACCTTCCCATTGCCGCATATATCCCCCAGCTGGAGGGAATGAGCATCCAGGAGGTTATCCTCAAGCACGTGTTCCTCCCACATTTCGGTTATATCGCCCTTCGGTTTAAACCATGCGAGTTTACCGCCCTGGGTCTTACCATAAATTACGGGATCTCCTTCCGACAGAACTATCTCATTTCTACCGTCACCGTCCACATCCCCTACCGCACACTTGCATGTCAGGTATCCCGATGCAAACTTATATCCATCCCACCCTTTTCCGTTATATTTGTACCAATGCGTCCCGCAAATAAGTTCATTTACGCCGTCACCATCTACATCTCCTATTGCAAGCCCTTCTTCCGGTTGGAATCCCGCAGGACTATAGGGATTTGGTTCCGATTTTCCCTCGGCTATAATCTGCACATCAGGCCACGGGCTAACGGTAGGATCTTCCGGAATAGGTATGTAGTATATTCTGGTTCCCTTTCCGGTACGCTGGTTGGTAAAGATCAAAGCTTTTTTACCATCACCGGTTATATCGCCTACTATTGTATCGTGTATCTGCGTATGGCCGGTTTTAATTATAAGCCTTTTTGTCCATTTTTCATCCGGCCTTCCCGTATTCTCCCACCAGTACACTCCATCCCCTCCTGCATTATTTCCGCATATCAAATCGGGCAGCCCATTTCCGGTCAAATCCACCAAAGAACCGCCGCACTCAAGATTCGTAACCTGATCATCGATAATGTGCATTTTCCATTCGCCGATTTCGCCCTTGTTTTCAAACCATACCAGTTTTCCGTTTACGGCGCCTATTACGACATCATCGAAACCGTCACCGTTAATATCCCCTACAACTGAAAGCGCATTAAATACGGCATTGGGCACATCATCGTTTACCATCCCGATAACTTTTTTCGTAAACGATGGTTTTGACATATTTTCCCCTCCCCGGTCAGTTAAAAAAACTTAATTTGCTTGATCGTTTTCATTCCCCCCGGTATTTTCTGGCAGTCTCTATCATTGCCAAATACCCTTCCACGGGCACGTAGTCTGGAATCGAGTTGCCCGATCCCAGCGCAAATCCCTTGTGTTCAATGGCGGTATTGATAACATCAAGGGTATATTCCCGTATTTCCTCCTCACTCCTCTGGCAAAGAACATCGGTATCCACGCCGCCAAAATTCCCAATCCTGTCGCCATACCTTTCTACCCATACCGAAAACGGAGCTATGACATCTTCATTTGAGTGTTTGGCATCAATGCCCGCTACATCAATAATATCATCCATTACCGAGAATATATTTCCGCATGAGTGAAGCAATAACGGCTTATTGTAGCTATGCACCAAATCTATTATTCGCTTGTATTGTGGAATGATAAGATTCCTTATATCATCGGCGGGCAGAAGGGTCGAACTCTTGAACCCCAGATCATCTCCAAACCTGCAAACCGCAAACACATCTCCATATAATGGCAAGAACCTTTTCCATATTTCGTATATGATCGTGCCAACCTTATCGAACAAGTCCCTGTATAACTCAGGGTCGTCGGCACGAATATAGCATAGATCCATATACCCTACCACATCCTGTACGCACTCAAACACACCGTTACCTGGACCTCCTATAGCTTTCATTCCCGGAGGCATTTCTTCTTTAAGCAAAAGAAAAATATCGGAATACTCTTCAAAAAACAGGTCGGGTATGGAATCCCATGGATACCTCTCAAAGTCATCCCGCGTCTTTATAACGCCGGGTTTATGATTGCCCAATGCCCCGCTTCCCGGCATTACAGGGCCTATGCATCTTTCGAAGCTCACCGTATCATAGCCCATAGCCTTGAAAAAACCTATATACTCCCTTATATATTGGCGCCGATCAGTAATATCTCCATTTACGAGTTCGGCAAATGATCTATTTAATATCCGTTCCATTACTTTTTCGGAAATGATATGTTCGTACAGCGGGAGCCTTTTGGGCTTTTTGTTTTTAGCTGCATCCAAAATGTTTGTATAATCAGGCTCAAAGTTCCTCAACGGCAAAACCTCCTCTCCGATAAATACCTCGCCCTTTATTGCCAAAACAAAAAAGGGTACTTAATGAGTACCCCGAACATCATTTAAACAGCTTCCTGAGGACTCTGGCCGTTGCCCTGCCTGCGGCCCTGCGCGCTACCCGTTTGGCGGCAGCCCCGGGGCCTTTGCTGATGGCCTGGATGTCCCCCAGGAAACGGGCCAGGCCATACAGCATTCTTCTGGTTTGGCTAATACCGCTCCTTTTTCTCGGCATGGCCTTCAAGCCTCCCCTCGGGCATTTTTAACCAAAAATTCACCATTTTAAATATATGCAGACAGCACAACGGCATAACATCATTGCAGAGCTCATAAGGAATGCTTATCGTTTATTGCCGTAAACCTGTATAAACTTCTCCAGAGAGCGGTCGTATGTACGCTCCACCTCCGGCGGAAACAGGCATCCCGGCAGCTCCTTTCGGCTCCAGTGATAGGAAAGGCACTCACAGCACTTACCCCTGCGGCTGCAATAATCGTAGCTGCATGTGCAGTTCTTCAAGTTGCTCGTCACATTGCTGCAACCCTTGTTTGCCAAACGTATCCCCCCTAGATTATGTCACATGTTTTCTCTTAGGAGCGCATCCTCTGTAAAATTGCGGATTAGGCGTCACATCTGACCGTTTACACGAAACTACCGCATTTAAATCTATTAGAAGCACCCCATAAAATCGAATAATTGTAACTGCAATATTCGGTCACGCCTTACGTCCCGATGACTTTTTTGGCGTAAACCTATTTGCTGGCTGGAACAATTTCTATCCAGTATCCGTCAGGATCCTCTATGAAATAAATCCCCATCTTCTTATTTTCGTAGCAGATGCAACCCATCTCCTTGTGATGCTGATAGGCCGCCTCGAAATCATCCACGACGAAAGCCAGGTGTATCTCGTTATCGGACAGGTCGTAAGGCTCCTTTCGATCCCGTAGCCAGGTGAGCTCTATCTGGTGCTCCGTGACGCCATCGCCCATGAACACCAGGATAAAGCTACCGTCCTCGGCTTCCCTCCGCCTCAATTCCTTAAGCCCCAAAGCCTTCTCATAAAACGCTACGCTCTTTTCGAGGTCAAGGACGTTAAAATTGGTGTGCGCTATTTTAAATTTCATTTTGCTTCTCCCCTTTCTCATATATAATATTTTGTCCCCTGTGGGACAAGGATATCACCCTTGTCGGCACGTCCTTCATCTTTTCAGCAAACTTGCGCGTAACATCATACTGCTCCCAGAAGTGCATTGGCACGAAGAGGTCAGGCCTCAACAGGTTTATAAAATGCTCTCCTCCCATATGATAATACTCTTTCAGCCTGGGGTCAACCGGGAAAAACGCTATATCTATTCGCTCTCCCGCCATTTTCTGGATTTCTCTTTCAAAGCTTTCCTTATCCTGCTTGAGCTCCTCGGGCGTCGATTCATAGTACCAGTACCAGCAGTTCAGATCCCCGGCATGAAATATCCTGAGCCCATCCACCTCTACCAAAAATGACACGCCGGCATCTGTAGAGCCATAGGTCCTTATCCTCACATCGTCTATGCACAGTTGCTGGTAAGGTAAAACAAAATACGAATTTGGCAAACTTGGTTCCACCTTTGGTTTAATGTCATTGCTCAAAACATAGACGATATCAGACCTGTCCTTTTGCCAGGCAAAAATCACACGGTTAAAATGATCTCCGTGTCCGTGGGAAACGAACACCAATATCTTCTTATCTCCATCCAGCTGGCATGGACTCACGACCCCGTTTTCAAGGCTTCTTGCTTCACCCTCGGGCCTATCGCAGTAGTAATCAAACACCAGGAAATGCCCCGCAGTCTCAACGGCAAAGCCGCTGTGGTGCAAATACCATATGCTGGCCCGGGGCGTATCAACGGTACCGTTACTTACACCCATTTTCAATTGCCACTACCTCCTATCCCAATAGATCGTTTTATCTTTATTTATGTAACCTCCATTATCTTAAACTTACACAGCCTAAACTTACACAACAACTTAAGCTCTACAATACCTTTTGTTCCAAACCATCATAATACCCACTTTGCTTATAGCTCTACCATCCTAAAAGATCCGCACATTTATGCTCAGCTATACATTTCTGAACTCCTGCGGCGAAAATCCGGCGTATCTTTTAAAGACCTTTGAAAAATACCCCGCATCGTTAAAACCAATCGCATCAGCAATTTCCTTGACCGTCAAATCGGTGGTCTTAAGCAAATGCTTGGCCTTCTCCAGCCTAAGCCTGTTAATATACTGCATGGGCGAGCAACCAAGATGGTCTCTGAAAAATTTTATGAAATAGTTGGGATGAAAATGCACGATCCTGGCAAGGTCATCGATGGTCACATTGTCATTGAGATGGGATTCGATAAAGGCCAACACCTTGCCCAGCTCCTGGGTGGATGAATAAGCATAAAGCTGTACATCGTCCAGCGACAGTTTATCAAAATACCAGGCTATGATCTCCATCATGATCCCTTTAAGCCGCAGGACTTTGGTAAAGCAGCCGCTATTATAACTGTCAACCAGAGCCTCAAAAAGCCCTTTAAGTTTCCGATCCTCATCGACGTCCACAAACACCGGAGTTCTAACGATATCAAAAAGGTTCATCTCCCCTACTTTTGCCGTGAAATGGCACCAGTACTTTTTAAAGGTATTATCGCTTATGGTAGAATACGACTGCATCACACCGGCCGGCATCAAAAACAACTGCCCCACCCTGGGATAATACTCCTCGTTTCCAATTTTAAGCCATCCTTCCCCATCGCATATATAATAAAACTTGTTGTAGTCGGGTACATAGTTAAAATCGGCCCAGCTTCGAGGACAATGCGTATAGCTCGCCATATGGACATCCACCTGAAGATTTGACAGATAGTTCTTTATGAGCAATGCCTTGTCATGCTTCACCATCGCAACCTCTTTATATCTAACCTTCTAATAGAAACATTTAGCATGCAGAAAGTTAGTTTTAAACAACCAGAGATTAAGAATTTCCATTTTTATTATACCATAAATTCAGTATAATCTGTTAAGAAGTTTCTTGTTTGATCAAATATCAAAAGGGAGGTAATACCATGACAACGGCCAATGAACGCATGGAATGGTTTATAAAGGCGCGTTTTGGCCTGTTCGTCCACTGGGGAATTTACGCCATTCCGGCAAGGGGCGAATGGGTAAGGAGCCACGAAAAGCTTTCGATCGAGGATTACCAGCCGTTCTTCGAGGAGTTCAATCCGGTAAACTACAACCCCAAAGAGTGGGCAGCCCTGGCAAAAAAGGCCGGAATGAAGTATACCGTCATAACCGCAAAACACCATGACGGCTTCTGCCTGTTCGACAGCAAGCTGACCGATTATAAGGCCACCAACACCCTTGCAGGCAGGGACCTCATCAAAGAATACGTCGATGCCTTCAGAAACGAAGGCCTAAAGGTAGGGTTTTATTATTCGCTCATAGACTGGCACCATCCCGATTATCCGGCATACGGAGACAACTTTCATCCCATGAGGGATAACGAGGCCTGGAAGGACAAAAAACATGATTTCCCCAGATACCTACAATACATGCATGGACAGGTAAGGGAACTCCTTACCAACTACGGAAAGATCGATATAATGTGGTTTGATTTTTCGTACGGCAATATGTCGGGCGAAACCTGGAAGGCTACCGAGCTGGTCAAGATGGTCCGCTCCCTGCAGCCCCATATCATAATAGATGACAGGCTTGGCGGCCACATCCGATCGGTTAACAAAGAGGTCTATGCCGGAGACTTCGCTTCACCCGAACAGATCATACCGCCAGAGGGCGTGGTTGACGAAGCCGGCAACCCCATACCATGGGAGGCATGCATCACCATGAACAACCACTGGGGGTATGCGGCTGCCGATAAGGACTTCAAATCGCCCAAACAGCTCATCAGGGCCCTGGTTGAATGCGTCAGCAAGGGAGGAAACCTCCTCCTTAACGTCGGTCCCAATGCAAAGGGAGAATTCCCGGAGGAGAGCGTTGAGATACTCACCGAAATTGGAAAATGGATGAGCAAAAACGGCGAGAGCATATATGGCTGCGGCAATGCCGGCCTGCCAAAACCCGAATGGGGCCGCTACACCAGAAAAGGCAATAAGCTGTACGCCCACATATTTGAAAGGGGCATAGGCCCCATCGCCGTTCAGGGCATAAAAGGCAAAATCAAAAGGGCCAGGCTACTGGCCGATGGCTCCGAAGTGGATATCCAGAAGCCCTGGAATGCCGTCCATTACGGCGACGCCATATTCATTAATTTTAAGAGCTCCAGACTGCCCGACGAGATTGACACCGTTGTGGAATTAGAACTGGAAGAATAAATATAAAACCAGCTACCACGTCTATAGACATGTGGTAGCTGGTTTTCATTTGTTGTAATCAATTACGACGACGCCCTGTTTTAAGCTTTCACGATACTGGCCAGGAGTTACCCCCTCCAGAGATTTAAATATCCTTATGAAGTAATACGAATAGTTAAATCCTACTTCCCTTGCAATGCTGTTAATCGTCTTATCCGTACTCTGTAAAAGCTTTTTGGCAAGTTCAATCCTTTTGGCATTAATGTAATCCGTGAAGTGGTAGCCGGTGACCTCTTTTACAACCTTGCTAACATAGTTGCGATTTAAATTGAAGGCCTCTGCAATCTTATCAAGGCTAATATCGGGTTGTGCATAATAAGCATCAATATAATTTACGATTCTCTTGTATAACATGCTCTTTTCATCATCGTTCTGCTGCATAACTTTGCAACAAATTTTTTCTATAACTTCGTTCAAAACATCTTTTATTTCATTTAAGCTGTATATTTTTAAATCGGCAACGCGTTTAAGGTCATCATCCCTTAAATAGCTGTCAAAATTTCTCAATACAGAATCCCTTAAGCGATAAACCCTGTCTAAAATTTCATAATCCGTTATTTTAACAGCTGGATTTGTAAACGAAGAGAAAAATTCATCTATTAAGGCCCTGCAAGGTTCAATATTTCCAATCGCTATGTTATTCAACAACTGCTTCTCCAGAATACCTGGATATTCATGAACTTCTTCCCTATCTCTTATATCAGAAAAATAGAGCAAATGCGAATCGTTGAATGAAAGTTTATATTTAAACATCTCTATACATTCTTTATAAGCTGCAGGAATTAAACCAATATGCTCCTTTACCGTACTTACGCCTAAATAAATCATATTTCGATGCAGCGGATTGATTCGTTGATATATTGTCTTAGCAAGTTTTTCTTGCTTTTGCTCACAAGCTTTGAATGAGGGGGTGCCGGGATAACAAATTACAATCGCAATGGTATTTGTATTTATGACTATGGGCTTTGCCCTGAGATTTTCCTGTTCTTTTACGAAATCGATCGTTTGTTCAAGCAGCTGTTTATAATAACTCATAATTTTATTGTTGTTGCTATTATCTTCGATACGTAATACGACGGCACCAAATTTCGCATCGTCAAATTTAAGCCACTCTCCAATGATCTGCTGTTTTGTCTCCTCAACAATATGTATATCTTCTGTTATAAAATTTTTCCACAACTGCTCATTGTATTTTGCTAATAACCTATTAATAGGTCTGGTAAAAATTATGATCAAAACGACAAGCAATAAAAGGCTAACAGCCAATACAGATATCGAGACATCGACAATCCATAATAAACCTTTTACTCGGCTCATCAAACTGCTGGTCGAAGTATTTATAGAGTTTTCGAGGACAAATTTCCATTTAAGGAATTTGGAGTGATAAACCGAGGTGATACTTATATTGTTGTATAAAACGTTGCCCCAAAGCCCATTGTATAAAACTGTATTGGCCGGTTTGTTTTCTAGAACTTTTCCCAAGCAGTCGTTGGTTTTTTCCGTGATAATGATACAGTTCCTATCATCAACCACATAGAAATTTAGGTGCTGGCTTTTTTTAAATTTAACCATTATGTCGTAGCGCAATTTATCCAGATCCACATTTACAGCTAAGTAAACGCCATTGCTTTCATTGTAAAGAGGAACCGACGATACGATAGAAAAGACCAGCTTTTCTATCCTATTGTATTCTATCAAGCGAGGTTCGAGACAATAATAAGCTCTTTCTCCAATATTGGAAAAAACGGATTGATCCGAAAAGTTTTCAAAAGATGTAATTTTCTCAGCATTATTGGAAGTGCTAAAGACCTGATTGTGGGAGGGAATGTACAAATATACCGACTGAATATATTCATTTGCCAGTACTATATCATATAGCTTATTGAAAATTTTATTCCTATAATCAAAGCTATTGTCATAATTTCTAATCAAGCTTTGAAGCTCCTCATCAGATAAGGCAGTTTTAAACACCGAATTTTTTATATTCTTTAAAACCATTTCATATGAAAAGCCAATCTGTTTAATTAAGCTTTCATTTGAATTCTTCAATTGCACAATATAGCCATTCATAATAAAGATAAAAAAAAGAACAAAATTGACTATAATTAACAGTAATACCAAAAAAGATGTAGATACTATCAGCCTTTTACGAACATTAAATACCTTTAATAAGTTTACATTTTCATAGATTCTATTCAAAAAGCGCATATCAGATAATCACCTCAGTGGCTAACTCAGGATCTTATTTTTTCTTATACTCCCTTGCACAGCTTTATCAAATCATCTACATGAGCTGTGGCAAGGCATTCCACGGTGTCAGCTGCACCGTAATAGATCTTGACCTCTCCATCATCTTCCAGAATCATCCCTCCTGGGAATATGACGTGATTTCTAAATCCACCTGAAACCTCATAATCAGTTTCCGGCGCCATAAGCGGTTGCTTATAAATTCCGATTACCTTAGAAGGATCTTCGAGATCCAAAAGCATTATTCCCGCACAATACCTCTTCTTCCAAAAGGGTTCCCAGCCGTTTTTCCCCCTGTTGGGATCTATATCCACCGCATGGAAAATCACAAGCCAGCCTTCAGGCGTTTTAACAGGTGGTGCACCGGGGCCTATTTTGTCATTGGCATATGGTACATCCTCCACGCCCAGCAGCAGCTTTGAATTCCCCCAGTATGCCAGATCCGGAGAATCAGAAATCCAAATATCAAAACGGTCTCTCCCGCCTCTACCATAAACGGGAAACGGGCGTTCCAGCCTTACGTATTTCCCACCAATCCTTTCCGGAAATAATACCATATTTCGATTATCCGGCACAGTCATACTGAGGATATCAAATTTCTCAAAATCCTCGGTTACGGCAATACCTCCCCTAATGCCATGCTTCGTATCCACCGCAAAGCACATATATACTTTACCATCTATCACTGTCAAACGTGGATCATACGCGCGCCAGATTTCATCATCATGGAGTTCAAAACAGGGCCTAGGATTTACTTCCCAATGTATACCATCATCACTGAAAGCAAGCCCTAAATTAGTTCCCTCCAATCTCTGCTCTTCAATAGAGCCATAATCATTTCTGAACACCATAACATATTTGCCCTGGTATTTAGTAACCCCCGCATTAAATATTAAAGCTGCCTTATAAGGAACATCTTTGTAAGACAAAATTGGATTATTTTCATAACGCTTTATGACCGGGCTGGACTTTAGAATGGGAGTTAATTGGTTGTTCATTCTACTTCACTCTCCTTTATATAAATTCATCTTATTTCATTCTTTTTTGTTTTTTTTAAACGAGCTAATAAGATAGCTCAATTTTTGACAATACATGTCTGTTGTTTAAATTCCGTTTCCTCAGCATACCGCCTTAACATTATGAAGGATAGGATATCATTACTATTGCTCCCATAGCATCTTCCAACGATCACTTCGGTATTTTTCTCACCTTTAAAGTGCATCTGAACTCTTAACCCTTTATAGACAAAAGTAACGCTGAAATCTTCATCCAAAATGGCATGTTTTAAGTCAAATAGTTGGTTGTATCCATTGCCCTGCGTAAATGCATTTCTATCGCTAAGAAACACGTCAGTTTCCACCCGTCCTCTGCAGTGAAATATCCAATCAATTTGAGATATTCTATCGCACTTTACCGTAAAAATGTCCTCAAAACCGCTTTCCTGCAAAGATATTTCGCGCTTAAGGCAAACACCTTCATATGCACCCTCAGCTTGCACCGAAATGCTGTTGCCATCATAGCTTAGCACATCTGCACGTTGTGAATGGTTCTGCCTCCTGCCATCGATGCAAACCAGATTATGGGCAATAGATGTTCTACTCCAATCTCTGGTAAATGCAATTCCGTAGCCGGTGGTACCTACATCATAGCTTAAAAGCTGATCATAGGCATATAACTCTATGGAAATCTTATCGTTATGGTCATGCCCTCCTCCATTGCCTGAAAATTTGACAGTTACCCTTACCCTGTCGTTCTGTAAAACCGCTATCCCCGTATCGGGGTACAAAAAGCTTTCCTTCCCTGGTTCCCTGACTTCAGGCAAATTAACAGGACCATATAGTAAGGCTGCCAAGGAAGCACGGGCATACCCTGTCAATCTGGTTCCGCCGTTAAATAGGGCATTTAGATATTCATATGGCCTGGGAGCCATATTCCGGTATATCCACGCCAGCAGCGCCTCAAATGAACGATCCCAATTTGTTAACTGTTCGTAAACGCTGCATGCCTGAAAGATATTTGAGTCAAACCAACAATCATTAAAAGCTGGAAACTTGCCGTCCGGATACGTCAATGGTATGTAGCTCGATGCCATCTTCTTCAGCAAAGGATTTTCGAATAAATTAATCCCATTTTCCAAGGCAACCCAGGCAAAACTTACCAGAGCATTCAAAGTATAATAATGATACGAGCTTGATACTTCATACCATATTCCTTCCCGTGTAGTTCCTTTTGTTATCTGATCCAGCCATCCATATTCCCCGTAAATTGCCTGTTTTAATAGGTTCATATCATTTAAGTAACCAGCACAAGCTGCTACAGCAGCCTGCATCCATGCATGGATATTGTGAATGGCACCTATTTGGGGCTTAATCAATTGAAGGGCCGGGATAAAGAACAGCTCACCTATGGCATCATATTCAGCCTGACTAAAAATATTCAGATCTGCACTCATGCGCAGAATGCGTTCAATAGCTATAACAAATATCGCTTCGGTAAGCACCTGTGGATAAACCTTCCCTTTCCCCGCATGTTCTCCATGCACGGGATATCTATCATAGTTATTGGCATAAAATAGAATCGTATCATGGATATATCGCTTATATTTATCCCCATCATTTACATGGGCCAAAATCGCTGCCCTTTCCAAATTACTTACGATGGCGGAATGCATAATTTTACGCCAAGCGCCATCATACGGCCACCCGGTGTAGGCTTTACCGCATATAGGGCATACATGCACATGGGGCTCTCTGACATCAAACTTCAACCTGGTCCCACAATCACTGCAAAAATAATAGTGTCCCCATGCAGACTGTTCTAGAGGTGGATCTTTAGGCCATAAGCTAATGTGCTCCTCAAAGTCTTGCTTTAATGCTTCAATCAATGCAGCAGCCCATGGTTGGGTCCTGACCTTCTTCAATACTTCGTTCCAATCAATGGTTTTGCATCTTACCATAGATAAAATATTGCCTCCTCTATACTTCTCATTTTTCGGAGATATCCACGAAGCTTTACCGATGATGCACATATTTTACATTTAATTCCTTAATAACATTATAATACAAAACTTGGCGTGTTTCAAATTCAATTGCCATTGCAGAAACACGCCAAGCTTTTTGATTTTCTTTTAAGCACATTACTATTTGTTTATTCCTGAGTTCCTGATGATATTCATATATTCTTCATAGGCGGGGATGTATTCATTTTGTATAAAGTTTACAAATTCCTCACGTGAAATCTGCCCGCAGATATACTTGGTCTCATATTCCTCATATTTTGTAGGAATGCCTGAATCTTCGATTTTTACCAATGCGTCCCTTATTCCTGGCAATATGCTTTCCGGCAAGTATGTTATCCTATTTGTTTGCTTTCCTATATCATCGTATGCCTGCATAAATATGTTGAACTCCTCTTCAGTGCTTCCAGGAACAAAGAGCAATCCTTTGTCTGCACACTGGAAGTTAATAGAAGCATAGGTAGAAGTATATTTACTGGTAGCCTCCTGTTGCTCGGGCGTTCTCAATGCAAATCTCGTCTTCGGATCAAAGCTAGTGTAGGTTACCCCTTCCATACCTATTACCAACAATTCATTACATTCATCGGTATAACCGTAGTCAAGAAACGCTACGGCTCTGTCTATATGTTCACTATCAGCACTTATTCCCCAGTTACCCCAGATCTGAGGTTGATAATATACATCGGATACCGTCTTACCTTCAGGCCTCAAAGGCGGTCCTGCTACTAATTCTGCCTTTGCATCGGTCTTTTTAACTTGGTTGAGAGTCTGACTGGTCATATGCTCGGTAATCTTATTGGTGTACACAGCTCCAAGCTTGCCCGCGTTCCATTTCTCATCATCTTCAGCATACTTCGTTAAATACCACTCGGGATCCATTGAGCCGTTCATGTACATTTCACGCAACCAGTCTATAAACTGCATATATCCTTCCTGCGCCTGTACCAGCTCATAATTCCCATTTTCATCTGGCACAGAATTGGGTCTAATGTTAAACCCTCCGATTAGGTTCCTGTGTAGATGCCCCATAGCCCTGTTATATGACCAACCATAAGTATCGTCTTTCCCATTGCCATCGGGATCATTCTTGGCAAACGCTAGCATGACCTCCGCAAATTCTTTGGGCGTTGCAGGAATTTCAAGCCCGAGGGCCTCAAGCCAATCTTTTCGATAAATGATATTGTCCCATGGTTTGGTCTGCACACGTGGCAACGAGTATAAGCCGTTATCCAGCTCTGTAACCCTGGTAAAAGCCAATTCTTCTTCGGTCAGCACTTTCTTCGCATTAGGCATTGATTTTTCAAAATATTCATCCAGTTTAAGAAGTAGTCCATCTTTTGCCCAATTTGCATACAAGGTTCCTGTATTGCCTAAATATATGATATCCGGTAAATCTCCCGAAGCCATTACAATATTTAGTCGGTCATTGTAATTGTTTATAGGTGGAGCCTCAATTTCCAACTTGGTGTTTGTGCGCCTTTCTAGCTCCTCAATAATGGGATTCCCTTCTACGACGTATTCTGCATTCACCCTAATGATCATTCTCAAAGTCACTACTTCCTGTGAATCGGCCGGCTCTTCATTATCCTCAGTACCGGTTTCTTCATTAGTTTGAGGAGTCTCTTGACTCGTATCCTGGCTTGTATCCTGACCTGTATCTTCAGATGATGTACCTGTGCAAGCCACTAAAGAAAGCACCAGCAGAGCAATCAAGAACATTGTCAGCACGCGCTTGTAACTCTTATTTCTCATTTTTAATCCCTCCTAACATTAATGATTTTTATTTCTTTTATACTCTCATACACAAGCTCAACGTTCTTGTGTATGAAAACTGCTTTAATACAGCGAACCTCCTCTGATCTTATTGGCCAGGTAATTGGTGGAGAACAATAGCACGGCTGCGACTACAGATTTAAAAAGCCCTACGGCAGCTGAATAGGAATATCTGCCGCCTACAATACCAATTCTATACGTATAGGTTTCAAACACTTCAGATACGCTAATGTTCAATCCATTCTGGAAAAGATAAATCTGTTCGAAACCATTGTTCATAAGGCCGCCTACCGATAGTATCAGCATAACCACGATGGTATTGGCCAGGCCAGGTAATGTGATGTACCATAGCTTCTGATATCTATTTGCACCATCAACGGTTGCAACTTCATAATATTCCGGGTTTATAGCTGATAGGCCAGCTAAATAAATGATCGTACCCCAACCGGCTTCCTTCCATATGTTCCCCCCGATGATTACTGCTCTAAACCATTCTGCCGAACCTAAAAAGTTGATCTTTTGACCTCCCAGAGTCTCAATGAGCGTATTTACTAACCCTTCCATAGAAAGGAAATTCGACAAAATACCACCTAGCACCACCCACGAGATGAAATGCGGTAAATACATAAACGTTTGGCTCGCCCTTTTAAAAGCCTGGTTTCTTATTTCATTCAATAATAGGGCCAGTATAATAGGTATTGGGAACGTTATAATTAATCGTAAAGTGCTGAGTATTAGCGAGTTTGAAAGAACGTTATAAAATGCCTCGCTCCCAAAAAGTTGCTTAAAATTAGCAAAGTTATTAAAAGGACTACCGAAAATACCCCGTTTAAAATTAAAATCCTGAAAAGCGATTATTATTCCATACATTGGGATATACCTAAAAATGATGAGATATATCATACCGGGAATACACATTATATATAGATATCTTTTCTTCAATATATAATGCCATATGCTACTCAGCCCTTTAATATAAGCTCTGTCGTTGACTTTTGAAGGCTTAACATTCATTACTCATTCCCCCATTATCCATTCTACTAAATATTCAAATGAATATTATCATTCCTTAACGCCTCCTAGAACCAAACCGGTCATGAAATATTTCTGTAAAAATGGATAAACGCACATGATGGGCAAAGTGGCTATGATTATCGAAGCCATCTTGAGAGTAAAAGGCTGAATTATCCTCTCTTCCACTCCCTGCAGCTCCATTTCATTAGCAGCCGATTCAAACACAATTTCCCTTAAAACTAATTGCAATGGCCACATTTCCCGTTTCGTCAAATATATAATTGCATTAAAATATGAGTTCCAGTATCCGACCACCGTAAACAAGCCCAAAGTAGCTATGATGGGCAAACACAATGGTAGTATTATTCGAAATAATACCTGAATTTCGTTTGCTCCTTCAATGAGGGCGGCCTCTTCTATAGATGTTGGAAGGCCTCTAATATAATTTATCATCAATATGAGGTTATAAGCTCCGAGAAGCCCTGGTAATATTACCGACCATAGATTGTTGAGCAAACCCAGGCTTCTTATCAAAAGGTAATTAGGAATCATCCCTCCGCCGAAAAACATGGTGATAATCCATAGAGTCATTATAAACTTCTGCCCCTTCAAGTCCTTCTTAGATAGCGGATAAGCCGTCAAAACCAACAGGATCAGGGAACATATGGTCCCAGCAACAGAGATAAATATGGTGTTTTTATAACCAGTCCACAAATACTTATAACCCATAGCCATTTTATAAGCTTCAAATGTTATATTCCTGGGTATGAGATTAAATGGGCTCTTCAGGTATTCGCTGTATGGGATAATAGAATATACTATTACGTAAATAAAAGGTAACACACATATGAGAGCAAATAAGCCTGAAACTATATAGGCTATAAACGACAGCGTTATTTCATCTGCGCTGGCCTTAAATAATTTGCGTTTCTTCTCAGCCATATACTTTTCTCTCCCTATTTTTATTTAACTTCTTCAAGACTTCATTAACATGCAAACATTGATATTGAACATCTATTTTATATGTTACATTTTGTAAACGTGCCAACATGTGCTAATTTAATTCTATCATATTAAGTTTCCCTCAATTCAGATTTTACAGTGGTCTTTTGACCGAAGTAAATAATTATATTTATTATCCGTAATAAAACCGCATTTCACTGCATTTTTATTATTACCGTGCAATTTTATTATACGCCCAAATAAGCTCATCAATGGCCTTGTCCATAATAGCTAAATTAAAAGAGCTACCGCGTTCGAATACAATGCGGTAGCTTCCTGCCATCATTAGATTTGCCGTTTGGTAATTGTCATATTACTGCTCACTATTTATTCTCCCTCATACCCTATCTCCTGCCAGATCTTTTTCGCATATTCTATATCCTCTTCAGCAGGCTCTATATGCCCTAATATGCTGGCCGGAGGTATTTCGGGCCCTTGCAGATGCCTGAATTTGGGGAGAGGTGACCAATGATCATCTTCATACTTTTTGCGCACGGCCTCATCCCTAAAATCGGGAACCTCAACGGGAGCCCCATCCTGGAGTGCGCTCTTCCATGCAAGGATGCCTACCGATGACATGGCAACTCCGCGATAGACGTCCAAATATGGCTGTTTCCCCGTTCTTATGGCATTTGCAAAATGAAAATTAACCCAGAAGTCTCCTCCTCCGTGGCTGGCTTTTTCTGCTAGCTCCCCATACGCCGGCCATTCGGGTGAATACACCATTTCCCGTACCTGCCCCGGCTTGAGCTTCCATTCCTCACGCCATACCCTGACCTGCTGCGGACCCCAGTATCCCGGTCCCCTGGTACTTTCCATAGCCCCCTTTGAACCGTGGAGCCTATACCATATGCTGTGCCCCGAAATCCCGCCGAAGAAGAGTTTAAAAATAGCGCCATTGTTCATCCTGCATATGATGACCGAAGCGTTATCGCTTCTCCTGATCTTCCTCTCCTTGTGCTGCGGAAATGCAATGGAGAATCCATTTACCTTCACCGGCATGGTATCGGTAATATACATCAGAGGTGCAAGGGCATGAGTGCAGTAATATGTAGAAGGTATCCAATTCCGCCAGTGATTCAGCCCCGGCGAGATCCTCAAGCTGTCTTCATAGGACATAGGATGGTTGTACTCTCCCTCGGCATACATAACTTCTCCAATTTCGCCCTGGTCATACAACCGCTTCATCTCCTGATTGAAAATGGTGTAAGGATAATTTTCAGCCAGCATGTAGATTTTGCCGCTCTTTTCCACCGCCCGGCACAGCGCCACGCCTTCTGCCAACGTGGCATTGCAGGAGGTTTCGCTCATTACATGGAACCCCGCTTCCAGGGCCTTAATTGCAAAAGGTGCGTGTTCGTGGAAATAATTAGCCAGTATCACCGCATCCATATCATGTTCGAGAAACTCGTCGTAGTTGGTATAAGTCGCCACTCCGTACTTTTTGCCCACTTCCTCAAGCCTATCCTTCCAGGTATCACATATGGCTACAAGCTTCATACCCAGTTCTTCCGTTGCACCTTCCATGAAGGTTTGACCCCGTCCCACGCCCACCACGCCTACGCGTATTGTCCCATTTTTGATGATATTTTCTTTTTTGTCCTCCATAATAACACCCCCTACTTTTATTAGTGCACCCCTGACAGGTCCAAGAATTTGACGCCGAGTTATATGCGTCTTTCCCAATTTGCATTATACATTATCAAAGAAATATTTTCCATATTACCGGACATTCATCCTCTATATTTTATAGTATAAATAGAACCTTCTTTTGAATTTTCTGATAAAATTGGGATTCCCAATTGTTTTCGCAAATCGAAATGGGATAAAATAGTATTAAACGAAATTAACAAAGGTGAGTAAACATGGACATGCAGAGCATAATGGAAAAGCTTCAATCTTATTTCAAAAATCAAGGAGACATAATGATAGCTTACCTCTTCGGTTCCGCTGTAAAATGCAAAGTAAGAAAAATAGCGATGTTGACATAACCATTCTATTTGATGATTGAAAAACCTTGGAGGAGGCTGTATATGAGAAAATGGCTGGCCATAATCATTATGGTGCTGCTCATCGTTCCTTCTTGCCAGAGTAGCATATCAAACGATAAAAATCCGATTACAAGGAGCCGGGAGGATAAACTGCCGAATTCAAATTCTGAGAATAAAACACCTTATGAAACAACCCCCTCTGAAACATGCCCCTCTACCCATTCAGTTGTCCCCACCCCTCATGGTCAACGGAAAACTACGAACTCGATTATCAATCCTTCTGGAAGCACGATAGAGGGCAGGATCAAGCCTCCCGAAGGGTTTGAACGCATAGAAGTACAGGAAGGCTCATTCGGGCATTTCTTGAGGACCTTACCCCTAAAGCCCCACGGTTCAAAAGTCAAATATTATGACGGAAGGCAAAAAAGCCGCGATGTATATGAAGCGGTAATAGATATGGATATAGGCGATAAGGATCTGCAGCAATGCGCCGATGCGGTAATTCGGTTGAGGGCCGAGTATTTATATAAGCACAAGCAGTACGATAGAATCCATTTCAACTTTACCAACGGCTTCAACGCCCAATTCGTAAAGTGGATGCAGGGCTACAGGATAGCTGTGAATGGTAACAGGGTAAGCTGGGTTAAATCCGCCACCTATTCCGACGATTACGGCACTTTCCGCAAATACCTGGATATGGTGTTCGCCTATGCCGGCACCCTGTCTTTGGCTGAAGAGATGAAACCAGTGACGCTAGAGGATATGGAGATCGGCGACGTGTTCATCCAGGGAGGCAGCCCGGGGCACTGCGTTATAGTGGTGGATATGGCCGTACACCCCGAAACCGGGGAAAAGCTCTTTATACTGGCACAAAGCTACATGCCCGCCCAGGATATCCATATTTTAAAAAATCCCAGGGACCCTCATATCAGTCCCTGGTATTCCGTTGAATTCGGCGATACCTTGATCACCCCCGAATGGACGTTTAAGAAAACCGACCTTAAGCGTTTTGCAAATTAAGTTTCACCCACATATCATCCAGCGCCCTCTCGTGGGTCTCCAGTGCCTTCCTATCCCAGAGGACAAACCTGATCACCTTTACCGACTTAAGGCTGGAAACCAGCTCAAGTATCGTCCTAAAGGCTACCCGGGCAGCATCCTCCATGGGATAACCGAATATGCCGGTTGAAATTGCAGGAAAAGCTATGGAGGTTATGCCGTGCTGTTCGGCAAGTTTAAACGCGTTTCTATAACAGTCTGCCAGCAACTCATCGGAAGGCTGATCAACGCCATATACCGGCCCCAGGCAGTGAATGACATAGCGGTTAGGCAGGTTGTGCCCGCCGGTTATGACCGCCTGACCGGGCTTTATGGGTGCCAGGGGTTTGCATTCTTCCGCAAGGCCGGGTCCTGCAGCACGATGAATGGCACCAGCCACGCCCCCACCCGGCATAAGCCAGGCATTGGCAGCATTGACAATGGCATCAAAGCCTTTCTGCCGGGTTATGTCCCCCTGAACGCACTCTATTTTCACGCCCCGTACTATCCTTTCCATAGGTATCCCCCCATGTAAGATGTTATCAATATCATTTTGCCCATGCATTGTCTATATTCCCAAAGCAAGCAACGCCATAGCATTTTGATAGCCAAGCCATAACCCATTGATGGCCATGCTCCATAAAAAGAATAAGTAGACCCCCATCCATGTAAATCTAAAAAACGCTCAGATACTTAAATGGTTCAGTCAATACCGAACAGTACACCGCAACATATTAACTAAATCCTCAAGCAGGCTACTTGGCGTACTTGTCTATGAGCTCCATTATTTCGTTGACCTTTTCCTCGCCGTGCCCCTCGGTGAAGGCCTGCCTGACGCAGTGCTTTATATGCTGATCTATTATCTTCAAATTCGCTTTCCTCAGCAAAGCCTGTACAGCCAGTATCTGTTTGGATATGTCGACGCAGTACCGGTCATCCTCTACCATTTTAATTATGCCATCTATCTGGCCCCTTGATGTTTTCAATAGGTTAAGTACCTGCTTTTTGGTACGAGCATTCATATCATTCACTCCCGCAATCGTAAGTCAAATACATTTTACCATATTCCCTGCCATTTATGACGCACAATTATCGTACCCATCTATTCTGCGCTAACCGAGGTTTGAAAGCTCAATCAGCTTTTAACGGTTATTATCCGCAAATTACCCACAAACTAGCCTTTATCGCAGAATGATAAAATATGACGATATCCTATTGACTTTTTTGAAAGCTTAAAGTATTCTATGGATATATTGTAAACTAAGGAGGTATATAAAGTTGACAATTAGAACCATGGTACAAGCTGCCTTGCTAGCAACCATCACATCCGTCTTGGCCCAGATTGCCATACCTCTTCCCGGCGGTATTCCCTTCACTTTACAGGTCTTCGGGGTTTTTCTAAGCATCCTTTTGCTGGGCAAAAAGGCATTTTGGGGAATGCTTACATATTTGCTTCTTGGGGTTATAGGGCTGCCTGTGTTTGCTCAAGCTCAAGGGGGTATAGGCATCATACTGGGGCCAAGGGGCGGATACATTACAGGGTTCGTTATAAGCGGACTAGTTGGCGGATACGTTGTAGAACACGCCAAATTCAGTTTAAAGGGCAAGATTTTAGGAACACTGATTTCTCTAGTCATAATATATTTCACCGGTACAATACAATTGGCTTTTACAACCAAATTATCCATAAGTGAAGCCTTGACTGTCGGTACCTTGCCCTTTATTTCATTGGACATACTAAAAGGCGTCATGGCCATCGTCTTGTCAAAATACATACATAAGGCGCTACCCGGGGCAGGTGTTAATATCAATGGTTAGCTTAAGGATGCATCACTTTCCATGCTTTCTGGGATTTCGCGGTTTGGGCTGCAGCCAGCGAAAACAAAATGAAACATGATCTTTAACCCGTAAGCTCGAAAGCCCCTCCGGGCTTACGGGTTAGAATAAACCGATGCTGAAAAATTTATGACAAACAAACCCTTGTATGCAGACCTATTCTATCTTCA
>Ga0134100_1001431_pt1 | contig 22287 bp, 17 predicted proteins | sample 11_taG_2_FD_94444 | JGI IMG/M metagenome (GOLD analysis project Ga0134100, IMG submission 94444) | Switchgrass degrading microbial communities from high solid loading bioreactors in New Hampshire, USA - 11_42_5_180_A3 metaG | ecosystem: Engineered > Bioreactor > Semi-continuous > Anaerobic >...
ATTCATGTTTTCTTCATTTTTAGCTTCGATTCTTAATGTTATACCCTCTTCTGTAACTGATTTTCTCACAAGTAGCCAGCCATATGGGAAATCAACTCTGACACCGTCTATTAGGGAAATTTTATATTGTTTACCTGCCTCATGCACTCTCTCCAGCCACCCGTCTCTTTTGTCATAAGGACAGAACACACGGATGTCAGGAGTTATAAGTGTACTGGGTATTCTGTCAATAATGCCGGAGAGCTTCTCACCTGATTTGGCTAAAATTTGAGCCATTCTGAGTGCCGCATAAATACCATCATCGTAGCCTAATTCCCGGAAGAAAAAGTGTCCGCTGATCTCACCTGCAAGAGCAGACTTTTTCTCTAAAAATCTCTTTTTTATAAAAGCATGCCCGCTGCGCTCAAGTATGGGTTCTCCTCCCAGCTCGAGTACAGTATCTCTTACAACTGAAGAGGATTTTATATCATATACAACCGATGATGGGGCTTCTTTCAGATATTCCCTGATAAATACAGCAAAGCTTCGTTCACTGTTTATCACTCTTCCCCTATCGTCAACAAATACTACCCGATCGCCGTCTCCATCAAAGGCCGCACCCAAATCCGCGCCTGACTCAACCACCTTTTTCTTAAGGTCTGTAAGATTCTCATAAACGGCCGGGTTTGGGTCGCGGTTTGGAAATGAACCATCAAACTCACAATAAAGCTTCACAACATCATAACCCAGCAATTCAAAAATTCTGGGAGCAATCTCGCTGGTAGCACCGTTACAGCAATCCAGCACTACCCTTAATTTGCACGGCTCAAAAATGCTTAACATATCAGCAATATAATCTTCCGATGTATCTATTGTCTCATACATGCCGTCTCCGGAAGAAAATTCACCTGATATTACGATATTTTCAATAGTCTTTATAACTTCCACTGTTATGGGTGTTTTCCCCAGCATCAGTTTAAATCCGTTATATTTTGCGGGGTTGTGTGATGCAGTTACCATCACTCCTCCGTCAGCAACAAGCTTCTTTAATGAAAAATAAAATACCGGTGTAGGAACAGTCCCAATGTCTTTTATATTTGCGCCGCTCTCTCTCAATCCTGCAATCAGCCTTTCCTTTAAAACAGGAGTTGACAGTCTGACATCGCCACCTACAACAAGCGTCTTTCCTGTCATCATCGTACCAACAGCACGTCCGATTTTATAAGCATCATTTTCATCAAATTCTACAGAATAAATACCTCTTATGTCGCAATCCTTATATATACTCATTACAGTCCTCCCAATTCAAATCGCTTCCTGCATTGCTCACGGAACGCAGAAAATAATTCGTCATATATTTTAACTTTTTCCCTGACAGGTTCCACAGTTTTTGCAAAGTTAATCATATTGTCGGCTGCTTCCTCAAGACTTGCAAAATAGTTTTTTGAAGCTGCCAGCATGGCACTTCCCATAGCTGCGTCTACTACGGCAGGAACCTTCATCGAACGGTTCATTATGCTTGCACGTATCCGAAGCCACTCATCAGACCTGCATGCTCCACCTGACGTGTAAATCTCGTCTCCAATTGTACAACCCATTTTAATATTCAGGTCATAGGCCAGTCTTTCAACGTATCCTACACCCTCCATAAGTGCTGTATAAAGCACTCTTTCATCGGATACATTGCCGACTATAAATTCCTGTGCATTCGGGTCAACAAAGGGATAACGTTCTCCTTTACCTGTCAAGGGGTAAATAAGTACACCTGTAGGCGACAGCATATCGACAGATTTATCCAGAATTTCAAACTGACTCTTGTCGAACCTGTTGTTAAGACAACGGCCGCCAACGTTTGAGGCACCGCCCACCATCCATGAGCCGGAAGGAAGTTTGTGGCAGTAACTGCTTCCTGTTTTGTCAATCATAATATTCTGCGATACACCCTTTAGAACCAGTGTTGTACCTATTATCGTTGCCCAGCTACCCACGTGTACAGCTCCTGCAGCAAGTGCAGATGCGTATCCGTCTGTTGCGCCTGCCATGACACTTGTAGCAGTCGACAGGCCCAATTCTTCTGCGGCCTCCTTAGATACTTTACCAATAAACTCTCCCGGTGCAACGATATTGGGGAGCTTTGCACGTTCAATCCCCAATTGCTCCAGATACTCAGGCCAGCAGTCATCTATTAGGTCATAGCCGGTCTTCAGAGAATTTGAATAATCGGATATCCCATACTCTCCACAGAGCTTTCCGACTATGTAATCAGCCTGATGAATAAAAAGGTGGGTTTTCTCATATATATGTGGCATATTATTCTTTATCCATAGAATTTTGGGTAAAGCAAATGATGCATTAAAACGCAGCCCCATCTTGGCTTCGTGGCCTGAACATACGCTACGTACGGCAGCAGTTTCGGCTTTTGAGCGCATATCATTGTACATTATTCCGTTTGTAAGAGATTTATTATTTTCATTTATGGGCAAAATTGTTCCTGATGTGCCGTCAATACTAATGGCAGCAATATCTGATGGCTTAAAGCCCTTGTTTTTCAACTCAGCTACAACTGATGTAATAACCTTTGCAGTTGATTCCCACCATGTTTCAGGGTTTTGCTCATAATAATCCGGAGTATCGGCCAGATTGAGTGTATTGAAAGAAACAGAGGCATCGGCTGCAGATTTCCCTGCTTCATCAACTACAATTGCACGCACTCCTTGTGTACCTACATCTACACCCATAAACAGCATCATAACATCTCCTTATACTGGTTTGATGTTTGACCAGCAATTTTTTAAACATATATTTATTATAATCCAATGATCTGCAAATCTACAAGGAATCCTGCATTTATTTTATCGTAAACCTGGTTTTTCCAGGCATTGATTTAGGTATTAAATTAGACAAAGTTTTTTATTCAACTTCTAAATGTTCCCCAAATTATTTCTCTTGAATTAGAATAGTTTTATGTGTATAATTGTTGCCATACTACACTATTTGTCAGGCAAAACAAATAGTAAAAAATCAGAATGAAATAGGTGATACCCATACCAACGCAAACTATTATTTTAATCGCTACGCTTGCTGCTTTTGCAGTCTTCGGGGTCATGTTCGCATGGACGATTAAAAAACATGACGCAAAACAGAAAAATCAAAAAAAGCCTCGAAAATACAGATAAAAAGGAACTAGTAGATACTAGTTCCTTTTTATCTTATATATTTCATTCTTATTTGTTTTTATATGTTTCCCTTATTTATATTTCACAGTTTTCCTTATTTATTTCATTATTTGTTTGTGTTTATATCACTGTGCTGTCCCTACTTCTTTTTTCATTGACAAGGCTGTATCCTTTGCTTCTTTTACTGCTTTTATAACTCCCTCTCCCATGTTTTTAAAGGCTGTGGAAAGCATAAGTTTTATTCTGTTCAACTGGTTCACTTCACTGGCGCCTGGGTCATAGTCCACAGCAACGATATTGGCCTGAGGGAATATTCTTTTGAGTTCCTTAATCATACCCTTTCCGGTTACGTGATTTGGCAGGCATGCAAAAGGCTGCATACAAACAATATTATTTATGCCGGCTTTTAACAGTTCTATCATTTCAGCTGTCAGAAGCCATCCTTCGCCCGTATGATTGCCTACTGAAAGAATTCTGGATGCCCATGCGGCAAGGCTCTTGATGCTGGGCGGTGTTTCAAACCGCTTACTTCTTTTCAAAGCTTTTTTCATCTCATTCCTGTAATACTCTATTCCCGTTATGGCAGCATTGTTAACAACTGCTGTCGACAATTTCCCATCCAGATATTTATATTTGAAATTTGCATTATAAGCACAATAAAGAATAAACCCTGCAAGATCCGGAACCACTGCTTCCGCACCTTCATCTTCAATTATTGATACGATATCATTGTTGGCAGTAGGGTGATACTTGACCAATATCTCTCCTACAAGACCTACTCTGGGCTTTGTCTCATTTGTCAATTCAATGTTATCAAAGTCCTTAACTATCTCATTTATATTTTTTCTGAAAGTACCGTGTTTTCCGTCTCTTACCGATTCTTTACACTTTTTCACCCATTTTTCATAAAGAGTATTGGCTGATCCTATAATTCTTTCATAGGGTCTCACCCTGTAAAGTACCTTCATCAGCAGATCGCCGTATATAAGTCCCATCATGCTTTTATTAATCAGCTCAGGAGTTATTACAAATCCGGGGTTTTTCTCCAATCCCAATGTATTCAGCGATATTACAGGTACTTTATGAAAGCCCGCGTCTTTCAACGCTTTCCTCAAAAAGCCTATATAATTGGTTGCTCTGCACCCTCCGCCAGTCTGAGTAATGATCAGGGAGGTATTTTCAGGGTCATATTTCCCCGATTTCAGCGCTTCTATCATCTGCCCCACAACAATTATGGAAGGATAGCAGGCATCATTATTAACATATTTCAACCCTTCATTTACCGCATCTGCATCGACAGAAGGCAATACCTCAATATTGTACCCAGCAGCTCTAAATGCCTCTTCAATAAACTGGAAATGTATAGGAGACATCTGAGGAGAGAGAATCGTATGATTTTTTCTCATTTCCTTCGTAAAAATAACTCTCTTAATGCTGGAACTGCCTTTTTCCAGAGCATATCCTCTTTTTTCTCTTTCATCCACAGCAGCTTTCAGTGAGCGAATTCTTATACGTGCTGCTCCCAGGTTTTTACCTTCATCAATCTTTAATAAAGTATAGATTTTCCCGCTTGACTCCAGTATTTCTTCCACCTGATCGGTAGTAACCGCATCAAGGCCGCAACCAAAGGAAGTAAGCTGCACAAGTTCAACATCCTTGCGCGTTTTTACAAAACTTGCGGCTCTATAAAGCCTTGTGTGATACATCCATTGATCTACTACTCTTATGGGTCTTTCAACTTCCCCCAGGTGCGATATGGAATCTTCGGTAAGTACAGCCATACCATTACTTGTTATAATACCAGGTATGCCGTGGTTTATTTCTGGATCTATGTGATAAGGCCGTCCGGACAGGACAATCCCTTTTTTACCTGTCCTTTCGAGATACTTAAGAACATCTTCACCTTTTAGCCTCATATCCTTTTTAAACTTTTCGTCTTCAGCCCATGCAGCTTCAACGGCATCTGAAATTTCCTCCATTGATATGTCAAATTCCCTGAGTTCGCTGAATAACCTTTTCTTTAGCTTTTGTTTATTGTTATACGGCAAAAAAGGATTCATGAATTTTATATTATTTTCCCTAAGCACATCCATGTTATTTTTTATTACTTCAGAATATGAAGTAACTATAGGACAATTATAATTGTTGTTGGCTCCCTCGTCTTCTTTTCTCTCATAGGGAACACATGGATAGAATATAAACTTTATTCCTTTTCTTACAAGGCTCATAATATGCCCGTGCACAAGCTTTGCAGGATAGCACACAGACTCTGAAGATATAGTCTCCATTCCCAACTGATATACTTTATCTGATGACCTCGGTGAAAGTTCTACTCTGAATCCCAAATGAGTAAAAAACGTAAACCAGAAAGGATAGTTTTCATATATATTAAGCACTCTCGGTATGCCTACAGTGCCTCTTTTTGCTTCCTTTTCCGATAGAGGCCTGTAATCAAAAAGCCTCTTATATTTATAATCAAAAAGATTTGGAATATCTTCACTCCTATTTTCGAGTCCTGCCCCTCTGTCACACCTGTTCCCCGATATAAATTCCCTTCCGTCATTAAACTTGTTCACCGTAAGCTGGCAATTATTTGCGCAGAGGCCGCACCTTTTCATTATTACCTTAGCATCAAAGTTTTTGATATCCTCAGGCCTTATTAGAGTACTTTTATATCCTTCAACATACCTTTCGCGGGAAATGAGCGCAGCTCCGTATGCCCCCATTAGCCCCGCAATATCAGGACGAACGACATCTCTTTCAGATATCAGTTCGAAACACCTTAGTACTGCATCATTATAGAAGGTACCTCCCTGCACAACTATCTTTTTGCCGAAATCTTCAGGATTTCTTATTTTTATTACCTTGAACAGGGCATTTTTTATAACCGAGTAGGACAGGCCTGCTGAAATATCTCCAACTTTGGCGCCCTCTTTCTGAGCCTGCTTTACTCTTGAGTTCATAAAAACTGTACACCTTGAGCCTAAATCAACAGGATTTTCCGCCATCAAAGCCTGGTCTGCGAACTCCTTTACAGTCATGTTAAGGGAATGAGCAAAAGTTTCAATAAAAGATCCGCACCCTGAGGAACAGGCTTCGTTCAGCATGACACTGCTAATTACTCCGTTCTTTATTCTCATGGATTTCATATCCTGCCCGCCAATATCAAGGACAAACTCCACTCCCGGCAAAAAGTAGTCTGCAGCCTTGTAGTGAGCTACTGTTTCAATTTCACCCACATCAACACATAGGGCTGATTTTATTAATCCCTCACCATAACCTGTAACAGTAGAGTTTACTATTTCCGCTCCCTGAGGCAGGCGGTTGTAAATGTCCTTGAGTACTTCTACAACAGACTTTAATGGACTGCCTGCATTGCTTCCGTAATAGGAGTATAAAATCGCTCCTTCTTCATCAATCAAGACAGCTTTTGTTGTAGTTGAACCGGCATCCAAACCAAGGTAACATTTTCCTTTGAAAGTTCCCAGAGCTTTTGTCTTCACCTTGTTTTTACTGTGCCTTTCCCTGAAAGCCTTCAGTTCATCTTCATCTTTAAAAAGAGGCCTTAACCTCTCAACTTCAAAACTTTGTGCATCTTCCAACACCTCTGCTCTCTCAATCAACTGTTGCATTGGCATTGCCTCTGTATCCATCGAAGCGGTAGCCGCTCCGATAGCCACAAAAAGCTGTGAGTTCTCAGGGAATATTACCTGATCATCTGACAGTTTTAAAGTCTCAATAAATCTTTTACGAAGTTCAGAAAGATAATACAAGGGCCCTCCCAGAAATGCTACATTACCTCTTATAGGTTTCCCACATGCTAGTCCGCTGATTGTCTGATTTACCACAGACTGAAAAATAGAAGCCGCTATATCCTCTTTTGCCGCTCCTTCATTTAACAACGGCTGGACATCGGTCTTGGCAAAAACGCCACATCTTGCAGCAATCGGGTATATTGTTTTATAACCCTTTGCCAGCTCATTAAGGCCTGCTGCATCTGTATGAAGGAGTGTAGCCATCTGGTCTATAAATGCACCTGTGCCTCCTGCACATGTGCCGTTCATCCTTTGTTCTACCCTTCCCTTGAAGTAGGTAATTTTGGCATCCTCACCCCCGAGTTCTATAGAAACATCGGTTTCAGGGATAAATCTTTCAACTGCCCTGGTACCCGCTATTACTTCTTGAATAAAAGGCAGTCCAAGCCATTTTGATACGGAAATGCCTCCTGAGCCCGTAACGGTGACACAAACGTCAGCTCCCCTGAACTTACTGCATGCTTCCTGCAAAAGAGAATATATAGTTTTCTTAATGTCCAGGTAATGTCTCTGATATTTGCTGAAAAGCAAATTATTATTTCTGTCCAGTACAGCAACTTTTGCAGTAGTAGAACCTACATCCAACCCCATGTATAAAACTTTGCCCATAAGACTACAAACAGTATATTAACTGTTTATCCTGCCTCCCTAACAAATAATAAAACATAGTAAACAATTTGCTTTTTTATATCTCTGCTTAATATAGCTGCATAAAATAAGTCAACATTCCATTATGTATAAAAACAATGTATAAATATAAAGCTGTAAACAAGCAAGTTATCTCTTAACTTGCTGTGCCGGCATTCCGGTAGCAGAAGTTCCGAGCTTAAGAGCTAATAAAAACCGGCTCAAAATCTCTCTGCAATGCTATCTCATTTCTTAGCACAATAAGTAAACTCAACAGCACTTTTGCATTTAATTATAGCATATAACTGTATTAAAAAGTAAACTATTAATACAAGTACTTTAGTCAGATATTAAATATATTCATGTTACCATGAAAAAACTCTTCCTTCAATAGATTTATTCTACCGAGGGAGGAGCCGGTCTGCATTTATTTATCACCTGTTATAATTTATTACATGTTATTCTTATTACATGTTATTCTTATGCATGCTATTCTTATGCATATTATTCAAATTTTCTGTTATTCAATGACAAGATCCGGGTTTTCAGCAAAGTGCTTCAACACTACAATAGGATCAGATTTAGAAGGATTATGTATGCAAACTCCACTCTTAGCTGCTTTCTCTGTCACAAAGAATTCATCATAAGTTAACTGTCCGTATTTTATCAGTGCCGGCGTTTCGATGTCCCACACACCGCACTTTCCATGCCCTTGAATCAGTGTGAATCCATATGCTGCATTGTCCTTTATTGTAACTGTTTTTCCCGGCAGTATTGTAAGTCTTTTTGCACTTACTTTCCTACATTTGTAGCAAATCCATTCTTCAATATAGCCTTCCTCTATCATTTCATCCAGGTTCTTAACGGGCTGTGGGGGACAGAATGGTACATGGCATATACATCGGATGCAGATTGAGGTTCATACGTGCACAGGCTCCCCGGCGCATGAAGTACACCAGGCGGTATATCCCAGCCTGTATCAAGAGCCAGCTTGTAAGATCTGGACAGTTCCGGCAGCTTGTTATCACCCTTCGCAAAATTTTCAAGGCACTCCTTCACTTCCTCCTTTGGCGTTCCCGGGTTTAAGCCAAAGAATGTGAATAGAAACTTGCCTCCATGATTATTCAACTGTGAAGGGAAGAAATACATTTCAGGTTTTCCCTCCTGGCCAACCCTCGCTGCATGCTCTGCACGGTGATGTACATGATGTGGTGGAGGCAAACCATCTTTCATCAATTCCTCCGCATTCCAGGCCTAAAATATATTAGTCATCCGGATGCAGCTTGATTCTTCTCCCCGGTCTGCAAAAAGACCTGGAAACCCATGTGGGAGTAAACCTTATTATTCCTTCACCTTTTTCTATAACTTTGTGTATAATCATATTACTGTTCATCATGATATCTCCACCCTGATAATTCGTTAATTATTTACCACAATGCTTTGAAATAAGCCACATTCTCTCTCGTAACTTGTTGTACGGGCGTTTTTACCCACTTGTCAACTTTTTCACCGCTTCATATCCATCAATATTTCCACTTATTGATACAACGGGAAATTCACCTGCTCTACCGGCTTCCTTTATCGCTTATATTGCTCCTATAGCAATATTGTCATCCTGGGCGTACAGGGCATCTATTCTTCTATGTTTGGAAAGAATCTTTTTCATAGCGCTTTTTGCTTTTGCCCTTTCCCAGCCTGTATACTCCCTTGCTATAATTTTTATGTTTGGATATTCCTTGATAGCATTCTCGAACCCAAGCGCTCTGTGAATGGTGGCAAAGTTTCCTTCTGCGCCCTTAAGCATGACTACATTTCCGCCGTTCTCGCCCAAAAGCTTAATAATGGAGTCAGCAGCCAGGGCAGCTTCTTCATCCATACTGGCACCGGCAAAAGCATCGATAAGGTCATCGCTCCACTCTGCGTCCAAAACTATCAGCTCTACACTATGTTTAATGGCCTCAAGCCTGGCATATTCTATTAAAACCCTAAAATACGGTACTGTGAATCCTGCTACTGAAAAGCCGATTACTTTAGAATGCTTATTAGACAAATCATGGGCACTGAAGTCTAATGTCCAAGGTTGTTGCCTATTACACCCGGCAAGCAACAATGCAAACAACATTATCATTGTAAGCACTATTTTAGATAAAGTAACAGCTCTCTTAACCATCAGGCTTTACCTTATAATATGATTAATTTAATTTGGTATGATTGATTTAACTTACTGTGCCAACTCCTGCTGACGGAATGCCGGCACAACAAGTTAGTTTAAATATTTTGACACATCATCCTTGGTAACCAGCACATACGGTATATAAATGTTGCTTTCAATTCTTTCACCTCTGTCCACTTTGACTGCAGTTTGTATAGCCATAGCTCCCTGAGCTTTTGCGTCTTGAAACACTGTCCCGTGCATATTGCCTTCATTAATTTGTTTTAATGCTTCAGGAATAGCATCTATACCGAACACTTTAATTTGACCCGATAGATTGAATTTGTTAATAGCCTCCAGAGCCCGTAAGACCATTTCATCATTTTGTGAGATAACTGCATCTATATGTTTCCCCGAATTCAGCAAGTTTTCTATGATAATTCTGCCTTCACCCCGTGACCAGTTTGCTGATTGTTCATATACAACATTAATTCCCGGGTTTTTATCAAGAATTTCTCTCATGCCCTTGGTTCTGCCAATCTCCGCCTTATGACCTATTGGCCCCTTTAGTACTACAACATCTCCACATCCACCGAGAAGCCTTGCTGCATATTCCATTTGTATTCTTCCTGATTCTACCGCATCAGACCCGACAAAAGCGACACACATATCCTGATTTTCAACCAATTACGGTTCCATAATAAATGTTGGGGTGGTTAAAAAATTGCTTCAACATTTTTTAGTTTTTAATAAAAATAGAGCATAAAATTGAAATCTCTTATAGAATGAAATCGCGATAAAACATTCGAAAAGAGATTCAACTTATACTCTGCCCAAATTGTACTGATGAATTACTCGGATCGAAATAGGAAGCTCTTCTAAAAAAACCTGAAAGTCTCTCAGAGGAGGAAGCAGCTCAGGTTGCGGTGATGCTTAATGTATCAGAAAGATTACGACAAGCTTATCGAATGAAAAAGAACTTCACAAACTCATGAAATGCAAGAGCCGAGAAGAGGCAAAAAACAGCTTGGAATCTGGAATATGATGGCGTAGGATATAATCTACCTGGGTTTGAAGCATACACAAAACCTTTATTAACTGGCAAGAGGAAATCCTAAATTCTTTTGAATATCCATAATTTGTTAAATTCAGTTAACATTTTTCCCCCATTTTATTGCAGGTTGCTCATTTTTTAATTTAACTTGTTGCACCAACATTTTAATAGCAGGAGTTCCGGGCTTATGAGCTGATAAAACCCGCTCTGAAGCACTCCACATTGCTATCGCATTGCTTAGCAAAACAAGTCAATGTATGTAACAACTTTATTAAAAGGCGGCAGTAAATAAATACTGCCAGCCTTATTAATACGGTTATGTGCCGCTTATATCTCACTCGGCAATAATGCCCTTTTTCAGAATTATATTCGCATATCGTGCGGTTTCTCCTGTAGCTACAACTGCATAAGCCTTCTTGGTTCTTTCATAGAATTGAAATCTTTCTACATACTCAAAGTCTGCTGCCCTTTCATCAAAGCTGCGTACAATACTTTTGTAAGTTTCCCATATCTCGGGTTCGTAATTATCTCCGGGAACTTTCGCCATCAATGCAACAGGTTTCTCTACGAAAGTATCTAAAGGGAAAAACTTGAGTACAGCTTCAAGAATCTCGGGCACACCATGCCCGTCACAACGAACAAGCCTTTGGGCATGGCTGGCAGCTGGAAAATTCCCGTCTCCTATGACTATTTCGTCACCATGGCCCATCTCCATAAGTATCTTAAGAAGCTCAGGAGTTAAAATTGAAGGTATTCCTTTTAACATATCCATTAATCCTTTCCTTAAAATATTCTCCGCTTAAATTTCCCATGCATAAGTGACGAGTTCTCTTACTGTAGTTCCAGACTGGCTTTAGGTCCTCTTTTGATTTTAGTCTTCTTAAAAAATTTCTCCGGAACTGATTCAACTTGCTGTGTTAGTATTCTGTCAGCCACTTATATTAATTCTATAATGCTCAGTTAAAATCCTTCCAAACTCCCTCAAGAGATTCGCTTACCTTCTTATAAAGCTGATATTTCTTCTCGTATATGGAAGCGTTCTCCAGGTTAGGCTCAAGACGGCACTTAATTTTAACCATTTTTTGCGCCGCTTCTTTAAGGTCCTTGTACTCTCCCGCAGCTACAGCGGCAGCCATAGCACAGCCCAATGTTCCAAGCTCCTTGGTGTCTATAATCTCAACGGGCAGTTTGAATACATCAGCAAATATCTGTGCCCATACCATAGAGTTTGCTGCGCCTCCGGCAAGTCTTACAGCCCTTGTTGACTGTCTGTTGGCAAGAAGCTTCTCCATGTGCACCATGTGACAGAAGACTATTCCTTCCAGCACTGCTCTTGCAACATGTTCTTTAGTATGGTGGCTGTCAAGCCCTATAAGGGTTGCCTTGGCCTGAGGGTTGTAATTGGAACCAAAAATATACGGGAGAAATATGATGTTCTGTTCATCAGGCGCTACCTTTGCTGCCAATTCATCATAGTACTTGTACACATTCATGCCCAGTTCTTTTGCTTTACACTTTTCCTCTCCCATGAACATGTCTACAAACCATGAGTGGTTCCCTGCAGAGGTTGGACTGCATTCCTCTATGAGATAGTAGCCGCTTATGCAGTACAAGGAATTCATCATTATACTTTTATTTAATACAGGCTTTCTGGATATATACTCGTTTATACTCCAGGTACCCGCTATGACGGCAATATTGTCCTCATTGGTGATATCCATGGCCACAGCGCATGCGTCAATGTCGAACATTCCACCGGCAACCATTGTACCCTCAGCAAGCCCCGTCTCCTCACTTGCTGACTTGCTTACGGTGCCACAGGGGTCAGTTGAGCGCTTCAGAGGCGGTAAAGCATCGTAAAGTTCTCCTAGTCCGAACTCATCAAGCAGCTCACGGTCGAAGCACACGTCTCTTATGTTCATGAGATTTGAACCGGAATAATCGGTAATTTCGGCATAAGCATCTCCGGTGAGCCTAAAGCGTATATAATCCTTTACTTCAAAGATCCACTGTATGTTTGGTATTATCTCCGGCTTGTTGTCCTTTAGCCAACACAACAATGAAACCGGCTGGCATGCCAGAATTTTTTGAAAGGTCTTCTCAAAAACCCTGTCTGCAGTTCCGTCTTTGTTCCACTTCTCAGGATATGCCCATGCACGGCTGTCTGTAGACACAATTCCGTTGTAGCAGGGCTTGCCGTCCTTGCCCCACAGGTACAATCCTTTTCCATGTCCGGTACAGGCTACACCTTTGATTTCTTCCGGTTTTATACCTGCTTTTGCAATAGCTTCCCTGATTACCTTACAGTTTGTGCTCCATAGTTCATCCATGTCACGTTCCGTAAATCCTGCCTGGGGAGTTATCATATTTAGCCCACTGGACGCACTTGCCACTTCCCGTCCGTCACTGCTGAAAATGACAGCCTTACACAGTGTACCGCCATTATCAATGCCCATATAGTAATTTGGCATACTTTTCACCCTTTCATATAAGGATAGCATAATTCATAAGCTAACTTATTGTGCCGGCATTTCGGCAGCACAAGTTCCGAGCTTAAGAGCTAATAAAACTGGCTCAAAAGCCTGGAACAATGCTGTCTCATTAACCAGCACAACAATTTTAGTTACCCATAATATTCAGAAAGCTGGGATTTCAGGAATACGTTTGCAGACTTCAGCTGCTCCCTCCAATCATCATTTCCCACATACCAGAATTCACCAACATACAGGTTTACACCCATTTCACCTGCAGTCTTTATGCCTTCAGCAAAATCCACATGGCCTGTGCCATATGGTATTTCCCTGAACTTCCCTGGTGCTGTTTCCTTTAAATGCATTGCAGCTATATGTCCCCTGCCTTTTTTCAGGTCCTCTGAAACCGGGCAGCCATAAAGTAACGATGCATTGGTTATATTTCCAAGATCGGGATACACTTGCAGGTATGGTGAGTTGACTGCATTTACATACCACATGGCTTTCTCTACGGTATTCATAAACTCGGTTTCCATAGTTTCAAAAGCCAAAATAACACCTTTTTGTGAAGCAATTTTTACACTTTGCCTGAGGTTGTCAAAAAACAGTTTCCTGGTATTGTTATTGGATGGCTTGTAATACTCGTCATATCCTGCGATTTGTATTATTCTCACTCCGATATCAGCAGCAAAGCTGATAGCATCAGACATTATCTCCATGCCCCTGTCCCTTGTCTTTTTATCCTCACTGCCGATGGGGTATTTTCTGTGTCCGCTTAAGCACATGGTAAATATTTTTGTGCCCGTCTTCCACATTTCCTGCACAATCTCCTGCTTTTTACCACTGTCCCACTTCAGACGCTCCAGCTTCTCCTCTGTTTCATCAATGCTTATCTCCATAAAATCAAAGCCTGCTTTCCTTGTCTCTCTCAGCTTTTCTCCTATGGTCAGGTTATTGGGCATGGACTTTTCATAAAGTCCCAAACTATATGCACGCAAGTATATTACTCCTTCCTACTATTTCTACGGACTTTACTGTTTCTACTAGCATTACTATTTCTGCTATTTATACAATTTCTGCTGTCTCTAAGATTTCTACTGGCTCTGTTTAGTTATACTCCAGGTACTGTTTTAGGCATATCAGGATGGTTGGGACCAAAATGCTTCAGCATAACAAGAGGCTCCCATTTGCTTTCATTTGTAATAGTTACACCCTTGCGTGCAGCCTGTTCGCTTACGAAATATTCATCAGCACTCATCTGACCGAATCTTAGCATAATTGCCGCCTCTGCATCATAAACGCCAAACTTTCCATGCCCTTGGACAATAATGCAGCCGTAAGCAGCTTCATCCTTCACCACTACTGTCTGACCCGGCATAACGGTCAATTCCTTTGCTCCTATGTAATCATTTGCGTAAACCACCCATTTCTCTGTATGCTTTTCGTCCGAATGCTTACATACAACAGGCGGCCTGAAGTAGTGCTTCCTGTAATTAGGGTCAATATTCTTCTCCCAATCCATAAGGCTTAAAATATAATCTATATCATACTTTTTATCTTCAGGGCAGTTTTCAACGAGAAAATCATAAGGATAAACTTCCCCCGCAGTGATGTTTTCATATACTGAGTTCACGTCACTGTTCCACTGTGGCTCGTAAGTAAGATAAGAACCCGGTGCATGGACTACTCCCGGCGGAGTGTACCAGCCTGTACCCAGCTCAATCCTGTAAGCGCGTGAAAGCTCTGTAATGCGAATATCGCGTTTTTCATAGTCAATAAGTCTTGCCCTCACTTCCTCCTTTGTTACGTCAGGATCAAATCCGAAATATGTGTGGGGGAAATTTCCTGCATAATTATTTAGCTGAGGCGGGTAATAATAAGCTTCCGGCTTTCCAAGCCTTCCCACAAGTGCTGCAGCATCAAAGTCCAGGTGCAGGTGGTGGAACAGGGGTTCTTCATAGTCAAAGAACTTGGAATACATTGGCCAGGTGCCATATTTCTGCTTTAACTCTTCACCGATTATTTCCGCTCCAAGTTCATCTACGAAATCTTTAAACAAAATCTTGTCCTCAATTTTATCACTTACTGCAACATAACTCATTCCTTCGTCCTCTGGAGCCAGTTCGCCGTTCATTGCCGGAATTACTGATGAAAACCAGCGCTCTTTGATTGAGCCGCGCTTCGTTCCAAGTGCATAATAATCATCCGGATGGAGGCGGAGGCGTCGGCCTGCTTTTGAAAAACGGCGCGGTACAAAAACAGGAATCAACCTCAGTATTCCTTCATTCTTTTCAAATGTCTCACGTATTACTTTTGCTTTACTCATGCTATACACCCCTTCATTTTAATAAAATGTTTATATAATTACATCTATTTAAGCCGGTATTCCGGCTTATAAGCGTTTTAATTTTAGAGAAACGTTTTTCTAATTTCTAAAAAATAAAAACTTATTTATCAAATAACTTTTCAACATAAAGACTTACCAACCATATAAATCCCAACTCTTATCGCCGTGCAGGTCTGTAGACTGGCGTACAATAAGATTTATGGGCAGTTCAATAAAGTCTGCATCAACTGAGTCACCGCTTATCCTTTTTAACAGCATATGGACTGCCATTGCGCCAAGCTTGTATTTAGGAACATTTACAGTAGTAAGTGAAGGCTCTACTATCGATGCAACAAAGCTGTTATCAAAACCAACAACCTTTATATCTTCAGGAATTCTATAACCGTGCTCCTTAATGGCTTTTATTGCTCCTATTGCCATCTGGTCGTTTGCTGCAAACACTCCGTCAACTTCAACCCCGCTTATCAGCATATGCTTCATAGCCTGATACCCGCCGGGAGGAGAAAAATCACCCTCATATATTCTGGTATTATCGATATCCAGTCCATTTTTCAAAAGTTCTTCCCTGTAGCCGCTGAGCCTGTCCTGCGCCATGCATGAGCCTGAAGGCCCTGCAATATGGGCAATTTTTTTGCATCCCTGTTCAATGAGATGTTGTGTTGCGATTCTTCCCCCTAAGTGGTTATTGACAGCTACCGAACCTATGCCAAAACCGTCTATTTTCCTCTCTAAACTGATAACCGGAATATGCTTTTTGGAACTGCCAAGGTTTGCAAGGCTTATAAAATAATCCTTATTCTCACTATCTGCCACTGAGTCGACAATAATACCGTCGACCCAATTGTTTTCAAGCATTTGAACGTAGTGTTTTTCCTTTTCAAAACTGTCATCGGTATTGTAAAATGTGATATTGTACCCGTTTCTGGAAGCCTCGTCCTGAATCCCTCTTAAAACCTGTGGAAAAAAAATACGGTTTATGCTGGTAATTATAACTCCTATGGTCATGGTTCTCTTACTCTTGAGGCTTCGTGCCACAGGATCCACTTCATAATTTAATTCTTTAATAGCATCCAGTATTCTTTGTTTGAGTTTATCGCTTACGTGTTTAGTGCCGTTTATTACATTGGATACAGTGGAAATAGAGACTCCGGCTTTCTTTGCTACGTCTTTTATGCTTGCCATTTATCCACTTCCTTGTCAAATTGTATAAAGAATTGTATAAACACATTAAACATTTAAAAAAACGTTTTTCTAATAATTATTATAACGAATATATTTTGAAATTGCAATAAGAATTACATTTACATGTACTGCCATATTAAGAATTAATTTATGAAATTACCGTATAAAGCTACCATGTAAAAAAGGAGATTAAAAAAGTATTGGTCTATGCGCTGACCAATACTTTCTGCACTTGTTATCTATCATTTCTATAGCAGGTGTATAGACTGTTTGTTATTTTAATGTACCTATCTTGTTGAAGGGGTAAAACCTGAATATTGCCTTACCTGTAACCTGTTTGACATCAATAGTCCCCAGGCTCCTGCTGTCACGGCTGTTCATTCTGTTATCTCCCAATACATACAATTTACCCTCTTCAACTGTAAGACTGCTATATTCGCCCTCTGGTGTAAAGTCCCCCTTTATATAGTTTTCCTCCAGAGCTTCTCCATTTACAAAAACTTTTCCATCCCTTATTTCCACCGTGTCGCCTTCAACTGCAATCAATCTCTTTATAAGCTGCCGGTCGCCATCAGGTTCATGAAATACAATAATATCTCCCCTCTTCAGATTATTAATCCTGGGGCTGATTTTTTCCACAATGAGGTTATCCCCCTCATACAGGGTAGGTTGCATAGATACATCATGTACTATGGTTCTCTGAGCGACAAATGTCACTATTAGAAATCCGATGGCAACAGCTATGACAATGTGTAAAACCCAATCAAGTGTTTCCCTGACAACAGTTTTTTCCGCCATTGGTACATCTCCCTTCAAAAATAAGGTAGGTTACTGGCCTTCAACTTCTGTCTTTATGTGCAGTTCCTGAAGCTGCTTTTCATCAACATAATCAGGTGCATTTGTCATAAGGCATGAAGCGTTCTGTACCTTTGGAAATGCAATTACATCCCTTATACTGCCCGCTCCGGCCATAATCATTATCAGCCTGTCAAGGCCATATGCCATACCTCCATGAGGAGGTGTACCATATTTAAATGCCTCAAGCAGGAAACCAAATCTTTCCCACGCCTCTTCCTTGGTAAGACCTATCAGACTGAATATTTTAGACTGCAGTTCCTGACTGTGTATTCTGATGCTTCCGCCTCCCAGTTCGACTCCGTTAAGAATTATGTCATACGCCTTTGCACGAACTTCACCCGGATTAGTATCAAGCTTAGGTATATCTTCATCCATAGGTGAAGTAAAAGGATGGTGCACGGCAACCCAGCGTTTTTCTTCATCATCGTATTCGAAGAGCGGGAACTCAGTTACCCACAAAAACTTGAACACCTTGTTATCAAGAATGTTAAGCCTTCTGGCAATTTCAAGGCGCAATTGTCCCAGTGACGTACATACAACATCATTCTTATCTGCTACAAAGCAAATAAGATCCCCAGGTTCAGCTTCCATTCTTTCCAGTATTGCATTTATTTCTTCTTCACTGAGGAACTTGGTTATGGAGGATTTTAAACCGTTTTCTTCTACGGCAATCCATGCCATGCCTTTTGCCCTGTATGTCTTTACAACCTCTACAAGGCTGTCTATTTCACGCCTGCTGAATTTTGCACCACAACCTTTGGCATTTATGGCACGCACGCTTCCCCCGCTTTTTACCGCATCTGAGAACACTTTAAACCCACAATTTTCAACTATATCGGATAAATTAACAAGTTCAAGGCCAAATCTTATATCAGGCTTATCTGAACCATACCTTTCCATGGCCTCTTTATATGGCATTCTTACAAAGGGAGTTTCAACATCCACTCCCAGAGCTTCTTTAAACACCTTCTTGATAAATCCTTCATTTACTTCAAGAACATCATCGATATTGACAAAAGACATCTCAATATCAATCTGGGTAAATTCAGGCTGCCTGTCAGCTCGTAAATCTTCATCCCTGAAACATTTTGCTATCTGAAAATACCTGTCAAAACCCGAAACCATTAGCAGCTGTTTAAAAAGCTGCGGTGATTGAGGCAGTGCATAAAACTTAGCCGGATGAACCCTGCTGGGTACCAGGTAATCCCTTGCACCTTCAGGAGTACTCTTTGTAAGCATTGGCGTCTCTATCTCAACGAAGCCCTGCTCGTCAAAATAGTCCCTGGCAATCTTTGCCACCCTGTGTCTTAATAAAATGTTCCGCTGCATGTCAGGTCTTCTAAGATCAAGATATCTATATTTTAGCCTTACAGCTTCATTAGCATCCAGGTCTTCTTCAATATATATCGGAGGTGTCTCAGCACTGTTCAGAATTCTCAACTCCCTGCCAATCACCTCTATTTCTCCTGTTTTCATTTTTGGATTTATATTTTCAGGCGTCCTCCCGGTTACAGTGCCAATTACAGCAATAACATATTCGCTTTTTAATGTTTCAGCCTTTTTAAACAGTTCTTCATCTTGCTCGCTGTTAAAAGTCACCTGAAGCAGACCCGTCCTGTCTCTCAAGCTGACAAATATTACTCCCCCAAGATTTCTGCTTCTTTGAACCCAGCCCATAACAGTAACTTCTTCCCCTATGTTCCGAGCACTTAATTCAGTACACATATGTGTCCTTTTCAAACCATAAATAGACTCGCTCATATTATCTTTCCTCCAATTTACTATTCCTTTCTTCTTAAACGGTCCAGGATAGAATCAAGGCTTACGTCCTTTTGCTCTCCGGTTTTCATATTCTTAAGCACAGTTCTGTTGCTGTCTATCTCATCATCGCCCAGCACTACCACATATTTTACTCCCAGTTTGTCAGCATGCTTCATCTGGGCCTTAAGACTTCTCCCCATCAGATCTTTTTCTGCACTTATGCCTTCACTTCTCAACCGGTACACAAGTCTATTTGCATAGCTGTCAGCCTTTTCACCTATTGTAGCCACATAAATTTCTATATCATCATTATTAGGTATTGTTATACCCTGACTATCCATTTCAAGAAGAAGCCTTTCCATTCCCAGTGCAAAACCTATTCCCGGTGTGGGAGTACCGCCGCAGGTCTCTATCAGGCCGTCATACCTGCCACCCCCGCATATGGTACCCTGGGTTCCAACATTTTTAGAAACAAATTCAAATACAGTTTTTGTATAATAATCGAGACCCCTTACTATGTTTTTCTCAACTTTGTATTCTATTCCTAAATTATCAAGTCCTGCTTTTAAACCTTCAAAATGTTCAACACACTCATCACACAGGTTGTCAATCAATGCAGGAGCATCTTTTAAATAACTCTTGCACTTCTCTTCCTTACAGTCCAAAATACGCAAGGGATTTCTCTCAAATCTCGCTTTGCAGTTCTCACATAAATCTTCAATAAAAGGTTTAATAAATTCTTTCAGTTTTATATTGTATTCTCTCCTGCAGACAGGACATCCTATACTGTTGATATCCAATTCTACGCCATTTATACCTAATCTTTTAAAGAGCAGGTCCAGTATACTAATAATTTCAACATCAATTGACGGGCCTTTTGCACCAAATGCTTCCACCCCAAATTGGTGAAACTCCCTGTAACGCCCCTTCTGGACATTCTCATGTCTATATGCGGTTATGTTATAGTACAGCTTTATTGGCTGCGGCAAAGAAGACATTCCGTGTTCTATATAGCTTCTGACAACTCCCGCAGTCCCTTCCGGCCTCAGCGTAATACTTCTTCCCCCTTTGTCAAGGAAAGTATACATTTCCTTCTGCACTATATCCGTTGTATCTCCTACACCCCTCTGAAACAATTCTGTATGCTCAAATACCGGAATGCGAATTTCTTTATAGCCAAAACTTCTGCAAACATCAGCTATTATGCTTTCAATATACTGCCACTTATAGACCTCAGATGGAAGAATGTCTTTAGTCCCTTTTGGCGCTTTTGTTAACATTTTCAAACCTCCATTAACATACTAAAAAACCCCCCGTCCAACTGACATACCAGGGACGAGAGGATTAATTCCCGCAGTGTCACCTTAAAATAGGCTCATATCGCCCACTCTGGTTCAATTTAAGCTGAACAGACGAGGTTATATGATAATTATATTTTAAATATGCAGGCAGCTATTGTCAATATATAAACTCTAATTCGCGTCTTAACTTGTTGGGCAACATTTCCCGGCAATATTTGTAAAAGAGAAATCCATGGTATAATCATGGTATAAAGTGGTAAACCAATGAGAAAGGAGCAAAATAATGAGAACGAAAAGAGTGGAAAAATTTAAAAGATACAGAAGAAAAAGAATAAGAAATTATATCCTTTTTATATTTGTTCTGCCCAGTCTCCTGCTGGTAATAGGCTATCTGATATCTTCACTCATCATTTTGCCTGTTATGAACGGGTGAAAACAGCTAATCAACTGTAATAAAGTCTTTTATATTATTAAACCTGTTTTCTTTTATCCGGGGTACTTTCATAATGTCCCCGATAGACTTGAAGTTCCCGTTTGCCTCTCTATACGCAATAATATCATTTGCTGTGGCAATTCCAATTCCCGGCAAGGTATCAAGTTCATCCGCAGATGCAGTATTTATGTTAATCTTCCCTGTTTTACTATTTGCACTTTGCCCGGCAGTATTAACTGCAGAACCTTCATCGGTAATTATGGCTACACCTTTCCCTTCTTCATACTTATCACCTTCATTTCCTTCTTCATTTACTTCGTTCCTGGACTTTATCCGGAGCATCATGTTTTCATTAAGGCTGTACACAAGGTTAATGTTATAGATGTCTGCATCATCTGTCAGCCCTCCTGCCGCTTTAATCGCATCGTCTATAAGCTGGCCTTTCTTTAAAGTCACTATTCCTGGATTTCTTACACACCCAATGATATATACTTTTATTTCGCCAGTTTTATCGCTCCCACTGTCATTCTCAATATTACTTGTTTCAACTTCACCACCTACACCTGTTCCAGAGTTTAACTCAGAATTTTTATCTAAACCAGCAGAGCTGTCAGAAAGATCATTCATCTCTCCATCACTGTAGATGATGATATCTCCATCTTTTTTGGCAATTGCATATGCCATCATTCCCATAAGAACAATCAAAAAGACAGTCAATGCTATAATAACATCTCTTTTTATGGTTATTTCCCTGTTCAGTATATTAAATTTCATAAATCACTCACCTGCGTTATTAATTTACTTGTATTACATATTATACCATTAATTACTATTTTACACAATATCATGCATGTGTATCCTACATCATTACCTTATTTCCTTTTTTTTCATGCCGCATCTTTTCCTAAAAGTATACATTTTTGAATATATTTCTGGTATACTTCTTAATAAGAAATTATTCAAAATTAACTTGTTGTGCCGGCATTTCCACAGCAGGAATTCCGGGCATAAGAGCTAATAATGGCTGGTTCTGAAGCTCTCCGCAATGCTATCTCATTACATGGCACAACAAATTAAATCAGGTAAACATAATTAAAGGCAGTTTCGAATGCCAGTTTTAACAAACTATTG